>TARA_R110001592_G_scaffold69489_4_pt1 | contig 89794 bp, 78 predicted proteins | sample TARA_R110001592 | Tara Oceans TARA_R110001592 (sample SAMEA4398387) | marine metagenome | biome: Polar Biome; feature: [SRF] surface water layer (ENVO:00010504); material: water (ENVO:00002006), including particulate matter (ENVO:01000060) such as... | depth 5 m | reverse complement strand
ACTTTTTGTGAAGGTTTTAAGGATGAGGAATTGGAGCCTAGATTTTTATAACCATCCCTATTTTCTTTTTCATGGAATGGCTGAGCTCACTTCGTTCGGTTCCCTCTTTTTTGATCAACCGAGGAGAGAAACGACGAGCTCACGAACTCCTCTGAAAGAGGACACCTGTTCGTATCCTAAAAAGGAGTCTGAAATATCTTGAGAATGCTTACTCTCTCGCGAGATATCCATTGAAAATCAATGCATTAAAAAAGATGTCATGGGTAGTTCGATAATATCATTACATCTCCTCGAACCCTTATGGTTATCGTGAACCTCTCACCCGTGCCTCACAAAAGTAAAAAGACTGCCTTAGCCAACAGAGGAGCCTGAATACAATTTTCAAATATCAAAAAGGATTCAATATCCCTATTTAAATAAAGCCACTTGGGCTCGAATAAAGATGCTCCCGCTAGCCATCATTCTTCAGGAGCTGGTTTTATAATTTCAAAATAGCTGTAAATCTCTTCGGTTTTGCCAGCTACTGCAACGTGATGATCGTTTAAAGGAATGATCTTTAGAATCTCGAAATCATTCTCACTAAGGTGCTTCCGCCTAATAAATTCACCAACCCATTCTACGGAGACCAGATCTTCTACGGTACATTTTTCTTGCCCAAATGATATTAAGGTTTTGTTTTGTTTAACCTCATCTAAATCAGCAGATTGAACCCCATTTAGTTGACCGTTGACACAATTGACTCTGCCACAAAAGACTATCACTTGCCCATTCATATTCTGCACACCTAATAGACAGACAATTGAAATTAATGCTTTCTTCCACATAATAAATTAATTGAATTTCTTCTTTCTTAAATGGTTAATACTAAATCACCATTATCACTTTGCTTTGGGCTAGAGTTTGTCCCTGCTCCAAAATCCTAACAACTAAGTTAAAAGCAAACTTGCCCATAAAGGTAATCTTCCCATCCCTGCGCTAAAAACACAATCTCCTTTTAGTCAATAAAATGCTGAAGAGCCATAATAGGAATCGTTGCTTCAAACCCATCTAGCGCAAAGCAGAATAAGCAAAGTGCAGACTGTAAAACGATTAGCACTAACCCCCTTCCCATCCTCCTTAATTCTACTAGCTTTGCCTTTCCAAATAAAAAGACCATCATGGCAGCAGATATAAAAGCGCTTCAAAGCATCGTAGACGATTGGATTCAAAATCACGGGGTACGTTATTTTAACGAACTTACCAATATGGCCCAGCTTACAGAAGAAGTAGGCGAAGTGGCCCGTATCATCGCTCGTCGTTACGGCGAACAAAGCGAAAAGGAAAGTGATAAAGCCAAAGACCTGGGGGAAGAATTAGCAGATGTGCTTTTTGTGGTGCTTTGCCTCGCCAACCAAACCGGTACCGACCTGCAAGCCGCCTTTGATAAAAAGATGGAGATCAAAACCAAAAGAGACCACGATCGCCATCAAAACAATAACAAGCTGCATTAATACAGCCGATTTTCATTAACTATCTTTGCCGAAATTTTCGCCCTAGGCTATGATCTACATCGAAAGAAAAGAGCGCTTTAGTGCCGCGCATCAATTATACAATCCCAATTGGACTGTTGAGCAAAACGATGCCGTTTTTGGCAAATGCGCCAATAAAAATTTCCACGGCCATAACTTCACTTTAGTAGTTACCGTGAAGGGAGAAATCAACCCCGACACCGGCTTTGTGATGAACTTGGTAGATCTTAAAAAGATTATCCAAAACTTGGTAATTAGCAAACTCGATCACGCCAACCTCAACCACGACGTGGATTTCATGCGTGGCAAATTTACCAGCACCGAAGTTTTAGCAGAAGAAATATGGAAAATCTTGGCGCCGGCCATCGCCGAGCATAAGTGCCAGCTGCATCGCATTCGCCTGGAAGAAACCATTAATAACGCCGTAGAATATTTCGGCTAATACTAATTGCGGCTAAATTAGCCCTAAGAACCAACACATCATTTCTATGAAAGCATACGTATTTCCCGGACAAGGTGCCCAGTTTACTGGCATGGGTAAAGATTTATACGAAAACTATCCCCTAGCCAAAGAACTTTTCGAAGAAGCCAATTCCATATTGGGCTTCCGCATTACCGACATCATGTTTGAAGGCAGTGCCGAAGATTTAAAGGAAACTAAGGTTACCCAACCGGCCGTATTTCTGCACTCGGTGATTTTAGCAAAAACCTTGGGGAATTTCCAACCCGATATGGTGGCGGGGCATTCTTTAGGCGAACTTTCGGCCTTAGTAGCTAATGGTACTCTCGCTTTCGCAGATGGGTTGAAATTAGTGAGTGAGCGTGCCCTAGCGATGCAAGATGCTTGTGAAGCAGAACCCTCTACCATGGCCGCCGTTTTAGGCTTAGCCGACGAAGAAGTAGAACGCATTTGCGCCGAAACCGAAGGGGTGGTAGTTGCAGCTAATTATAATTGCCCCGGACAATTAGTTATCTCAGGCGCTTTAGAAGCGGTAAAACTGGCTTGTGAAAACATGAAAGCGGCTGGAGCAAAAAGAGCTTTAATTTTACCAGTGGGTGGTGCCTTCCACTCGCCTTTAATGAAACCCGCAGAAGAGCGCCTCGCCCAAGCGATTGCGAATACTGAGTTTAAAAACCCAATTTGCCCAGTTTACCAAAACGTAAGCACCACGGCTATTTCCGATCCAGAGGAAATTAAATCCAACCTCATCCAGCAATTAACTTCTCCGGTAAAATGGACGCAAAGCGTGCAAAACATGATTACCGATGGCGTGACCGAATTTATTGAAGTAGGTCCTGGAAAGGTTTTACAAGGTTTGGTTAAAAAGATCGATCGTGAAGCTTCCGCAAGAAGCGCAGAAGCGGGCGAATAAAATAATTAGAACCATTACTCTTAGCTAGGGTTAAGAGCCTATCAAATTAGCATTATGCAAAGCACCTGGCGCAGTCCATCCAATATCGCACTGGTTAAATACTGGGGTAAATACGCAAATCAAATTCCGGCGAATCCTAGCCTAAGCTTTACGCTTAGTGCCTCTTACACCCAAACTACGGTAAGTGTGATGGGCGAAAGCGGCCATGACGATATTGATTTTGACCTTTATTTAGACGGCGAATTAAAGCCCGACTTTAAAGGCAAAGTGCAGCAATTCCTCGAGCGCATTAAAGGTGAGCTCGGGCCCTTGCGAGGGAAGAAACTAAAAATTGAAACCCACAATAGTTTCCCCCACAGTAGCGGCATTGCCAGCAGTGCCAGTGGCATGAGTGCTTTAGCTTTATGCCTGCTAGACCTCCGCAGCGAATTAGGGAAAATAAAAGAATTAGACTTCCATCGCAAAGCTAGTGAGTGGGCCCGCCTAGGTTCTGGTTCTGCTAGTCGTTCCCTTTATGGTCCACTAGGGCAATGGGGCGAATTTTCAGGCATCCCTGAAAGTAGCGATGAATACGGCATTCCCTACCAAGGTGAAGTGGCAGCGGTCTTCCAAGATTTCTGCGATTGTATACTATTAGTGGAAAAGGGACAAAAACAAGTTAGTAGTACAGCGGGGCATGGTTTAATGAATAACCATCCCTTTGCAAAAGAACGATTCAAGCAAGCCCATCGCAATTTAGAGGAGCTTTTAAGCATATTAAAAAGCGGTGATTTGAGTGCTTTTGGCACTTTGGTAGAAAGCGAAGCCTTAACGCTCCACGCCATGATGATGAGCTCTAATCCCTATTTCATATTAATGAAGCCCAACACTTTGCAGATAATCGAAGCGATTTGGGCCTTCCGTAAAGAAACTAATATACCCGCCTACTTTACCCTAGACGCGGGTGCCAACGTGCATCTTCTCTTTCCTAAAGCTTTCGAACAAAAGGTACTAGACTTCGTTAAACGAATTATTACCCCTTATTTAAAAAACGGGGAGTATATTTGCGACCGCGTCGGCAATGGTCCGGAAAAGATTTCACTATGAAAAGTAATCCGTTTTACTACGCTAAGATTCTACTCTTCGGAGAGTACGGCATCATAAACGATTCCAAGGGTCTTTCTGTTCCTTACAATTATTATCAAGGTGCCTTTAAACAGGCCGAGAGCTTAAGTGGCTTTGCAGAGAAATCCAATGCCAGCCTCGCTAAATATTACCAGCATTTAGAAAATCTTCAGGAAAGTGGCGAAATTATAGCTCCTTTAAATTTATCCGCCTTTAAGGCCGATATCGCTGATGGTTTTTATTTCGACAGTTCCATTCCCGAAGGTTATGGCGTAGGAAGCAGCGGCGCTTTATGTGCTGCTATTTACGATCGTTATGCTCTTAACCGCATTGATCCTGAAGCGGATATTAGCAAGGAGAACATCCAAAAGCTAAAAAAGATTTTAGGACAAATGGAATCTTATTTCCACGGCAAAAGCTCTGGGCTTGATCCGCTAATTTGCTATTTACAGCTTCCTGTGCTTATTCACTCGAAAGATGAATTAGGCACCGTTAGCATCCCAAATAGAGCCGATGGTAAGGGCGCTATTTTTCTAGTAAACAGTGGTGCTCCGGGTGAAACCCAACCCATGGTAAACATCTTTATGGAAAAGATGAAGCAGGAAGGCTTCCGCACCGTTATGAAAGAACAGTTTACCAAATACAACGACGCTTGTATTGCGGCTTTCTTAAAAGGTGACACCAAGCCACTTTTCAATAATTTAAAGAAATTGAGTCATTTAGTTTTCGAAAACTTTACCCCCATGATTCCTCACAGCGTGAAGGACTTATGGCAGCAAGGTTTTGAAACCAATGCCTATTACCTCAAACTTTGCGGTAGCGGCGGAGGTGGCTTTGTATTAGGCTTTACCGCCGATTACGAAAAAGCCCAAGAGCTTTTAAAAGACTATGAAACGGAGCTTATTTACCGTCTCTAAGTTTTGGCACTGCGGCGGCGTGATAAGATCCAAATCTACAAGCTATCAGCCCTACTTTCCCTAGTTCGCTGGTACAACATTTTTTTCTTAGCCTTAGCGCAATACCTAACGGTCATATTTGTACTCAACCAACCGCAACATTGGCGAGGCTATCTTTTAGACCCCAAAGTGCATTTCATCGTATTTGCCTCCCTTTTTTCGGTCGCGGCCGGATACATTATTAATAATTTTTACGATTTAGAAAAAGACCTCATCAATAGGCCCAAAAAAACCTTTTATGAGAAAATCTTAAAGCAAAGTACCGCGCTGCGACTGTATTTTGTTTTCACTTTCACTAGCCTTATCTTAGCTTATAGCGCCAGCTTAAACGTATTTCTCTTCTTCGGGGCCTATAACTTTAGCCTCTGGTTTTACTCGCATAAACTCAAAAAAATTACCTTCATTGGCAATATGATGGCGGCCCTTTTAAGCATTACCCCATTTTTTGCCATCTTCCTTTACTTCCGTCTCGAAGACCTTTTAATTCTTACCTACGTAAGCTTCTTACTCTTGGTTATCTTCATTCGTGAAATTGTAAAAGACCTTGAGGCCCTTAAAGGAGATGTGATTGTTGGCTACCCTACTCTGCCTGTAACCTTAGGATTAAAGCGCACCAAGTGGCTCATTGCTTTTTTTACCTTTTCGGGATTGATTCCCGCTTCTCTTATTTTTTACAAAGTAGGCTTTAGCGGAATTGGCTACTTCCTTATTTTTGGTTTAGCCGGTCTCTTTTTTAGCGCCGGTCTTTTGGCTTTCGCCGAGAAGCGTGAACACTTTCATTACCTCAATTACCTTTACCGATTATTAATTATTGGTGGAATTCTCAGCTTGGTTCTGCTCGCTTAAAGAGTACGCATTACCATAATTTCAAAAAGTTCCAAAAGGAGCTAGAATTATAGCCGCCTATCCTTTAGCTCAGCCGAAATCATTCTTACCTTTGGGCTAAATCACAAATTTTACTATGTCCTCTCAAAAAGACTATATCCAAAAAAATAAGGAGCGCTTCGTAGAAGAACTCTTCACGCTATTACGTATTCCTAGTATTTCTGCCGACAGCGCCTACAAAGGCGATGTAATGAAAGCGGCGGAAGTAGTAGCGGAAAGTTTAAAATCTGCTGGAGCAGAAAAGGTAGAAATCTGCCCTACACCTGGTTACCCGATTGTTTATGCCGAAAAAATTGTAGACCCAAGTTTACCAACCGTTCTTATTTATGGTCACTACGATGTGCAACCACCCGATCCATTAGAGCTTTGGACTACTAAGCCTTTTGAGCCTGTTATTCGCAAAACAGATAAACACCCCGACGGCGCAATTTTCGCCCGTGGTGCCTGCGATGATAAAGGACAGATGTTTATGCATGTAAAAGCCCTCGAGGTTATGAATGCTACCAACACCCTTGCCTGTAACGTGAAATTTATGATTGAGGGCGAAGAAGAGGTGGGCTCTGAAAACCTCGCTTGGTTTGTAGATCGCAATGTGGAGAAGCTTAGCGCAGATGTGATTTTAATTTCCGACACCGGTATGCTAGCAAACGATGTACCTAGTATTACCACGGGCTTACGCGGCTTAAGCTATGTAGAAGTAAAAGTTACCGGTCCTAATCGCGATTTACACTCAGGCCTTTACGGCGGAGCAGTAGCGAACCCCATTAACGTTTTAAATAAAATGATTGCTAGTCTACAAGACGATAACAATCATATTACTATTCCACATTTTTACGAAGATGTGCAAGAATTGAGTGAAGAAGAAAGAGAGGCCATGTCTAAGGCGCCTTTCAGTTTAGAGAATTACAAACAAGCCCTCGATTTAAGCGACGTTTACGGAGAATTAGGTTACAGTACTCCCGAAAGAGCTTCGATACGCCCTACTCTTGATGTAAATGGCATTTGGGGCGGTTACATGGGCGAAGGCGCTAAAACAGTAATCCCATCATGGGCGAAAGCCAAAATCTCTATGCGCTTAGTACCGCATCAAGATCCAGACAAAATCACTAAGCTCTTCCAAGAGCATTTTGAGAAAATTGCACCTTCCGCCGTTAAAGTGGAAGTAAGCCCTCACCATGGTGGCTTACCTTATGTTTCACCCACCGACGATCCAGGCTACCGTGCGGCTAGCAGAGCTATGGAAGAAAGCTTTGGCAAAACCCCCGTACCGGTGCGCAGTGGTGGCAGTATTCCGATTGTTGCACTATTTGAGCAAAAATTAGGATTGAAATCCATCTTAATGGGCTTCGGCTTGGATAGTGATGCCATTCATTCTCCTAATGAGCACTACGGCTTGTTTAACTATTACAAAGGCATTGAAACTATTCCATTGTTCTTTAAACATTTTCGGGAGAATAAGTAATAAGCTTCGCTTTAGAACGAAAATTCTAATTAATAAAGCATCTAGCGAAAGCGGGACAATTTAAATAAACCAAAAATTACAAAGCGGCCTAAACAGCCGCTTTGTTTGTTTTAAACCTTACTGAGTTAAGCTTAGAATTTATTGTAAGGAACTCGCCAGGACTGTACCTCTAGTACTAAATACAATGCTTTTATTGAAAATCTGAGGCTATAGTATTAGGCCGATCTCAGGCTAATAACAGATGGAGTCCAGTGAGGAAACCGCCCTTATTCGCAAAATACAGTTAACTCACTTTCGCCTTTCTATTGCTGCGATACATGGCAATTAAAGCCACAAAGAATAAAGCTAAGGCCATATAATTGCCGCCAAAGTAAATGGCTAAGGCAATTAGTGCCGATAAAGCAAAAGCCGCCGCTGCGGTGATAAACCAGCCACCAATAACATTAACTACTCCCGCTACGCGATAGGGCGCACTACCTTTGCCCCAAGCCCGATCGGCCAAACTAGCGCCCATGGCTACCATAAAGGATACATAGGTGGTTGAAAGCGGTAATTTTAGAGAGGAAGCAAAGGCAATAAGAATGGAAGCTATCACTAAATTAACCGTGGCTCTCACCAGATCAAAAGCCTTCTTATCTTTCTCCTTAACTTCTTTGTAATGAAAACGCTTGTCAATTTTCCGCAAAGCGTGATTGGGAACAATTGTCGTAAAAACTTTATTTAAAACATTAGCCGATTTAATTACGCCATTGGAAATGAAATTGGGCTTGAAGCGCTCATCCACCGCATCTTGGCTTCCTAACTTAACCGAAGTATCGGTTACTTTCTGTGCTTTCGCAGAAAACCATAAAGTAATAACCATTACTAAACCCGCCGAAAACAGCAATATTTTTGGAGTTTGTACCGCTTCTGCCAATGCACTCATACTAAAGGCATCGGCTGCCAAGCCCGACTCTTGCCACATACCATAGGACTGGTAACCCGTAATGGGAACGCCGATAAAGTTTACTAAATCGTTTCCGGCGAAAGCCATAGCAAGAGAGAAAGTACCTGCTAAAACCACTACTTTAAGGGGATTAACATCAAAGAATTTTTGCAGTACAAATAAGATCGCAGTACTTAAGACCAAAGAATAAAGGACTATGCTACCCGAAGATTGTTTGAAAAAATTATTGATACTATCACCAAAATCAGCTCCTTTTATCCCTTTAATCAAAAGGAAATAAATAATTACCGTCATACACAGCCCCCCGAAAATGGCCCCGTATTTTTTTATACCCTGTTTGGTTTTAAAGGTGAAAAGCAATCGCGAAAGCCACTGTGATGCAGCACCGACCGAAAAGGCCACCGCAATGGATAGAAATATACCGCCAATTATTTGAATGGCTTTGGAGGTATTAATTAAGTCGAGGAGTTCCAATTCAGGATGCTGACCCGATTTCAGCATTAAAAAACCCACCATAACACTGGCGCCTAAAAGTTCGAAAACAATAGAAACCGTTGTGCTGGTTGGTAAACCGAGGGTATTAAAAGTATCTAAAAGAATAAGGTCGGTAATCATTACCGCCATAAAAATGACCATTACATCGGCGAAGGAAAAAAAGCTGGGATTAAATATTCCCTTGCGGGCTACTTCCATCATACCAGAGGAAAAAGCCGCTCCTACGAAAACTCCTGCCGCCGCAATGATAATTATGGTTTTGCGATTGGCAACTTTCGAACCTATTGCTGAGGTAAGAAAGTTAACCGCATCGTTGCTAACACCAACGATCAAATCACCCACGGCAAGTATAAGTAGCGCAATTACTAATAAGAGATAACTATCCATGTGCGGGTTGACCTTTGTTTACCTTTGCAATGCAAATGTTAAATTCTAATGTTATCTCCATGTTAAGCATCGTGAAGCCTAGGCGATTATTTCTAATTATAATCGCTTTGGCAATGCTGCTTTTCAGCAGATGCGAAAATAAAAGCAAAATGTCGATCCACAAGAATAATCTCAAATATTCCTTAAGTCCTTATTTACAACAACATGCTAATAACCCTGTGCATTGGCAAGCCTGGAGTGAAGAGGTTTTAAGCGAGGCTCAAGAGCTTGATAAACTTATGATTGTAAGTATTGGCTACAGCAGCTGCCATTGGTGCCACGTAATGGAGCACGAAAGTTTTGAAGATCAAGAGGCTGCCGCGCTAATGAACGAGTACTACGTTTCCATTAAAGTAGATCGTGAAGAGCGTCCTGATATTGATGAAATTTATATGAGGGCGCTACAGCTAATGACCAATAGTGGCGGCTGGCCCCTTAATGTAGTTTGCCTACCTAATGGTAAACCTATTTGGGGTGGCACCTATGTACCCAAAAACAAATGGATGGAAGTTTTAGGGGAGCTGAATAAAATGTATCATACAAATCGTGAGCAGGTTTTAGAATACGCCAATAAACTAACTCAAGGCATTGAACAGAGTCAGCTCATTGCCCTCAATACTAAACTAAGCCCTTTTACCGAAAGCGAGGCCGACAGTGTTTTTGAAAACTGGCGCAACACGCTCGACTGGCAAGAAGGTGGTGCGAATCGTGCCCCAAAATTTCCTATGCCGGTTAACCTCGACTTTATGCTACACTACGGTGTGATTAGCGGCAATAAAGAGGCCTTAAGCTATCTAGAGCTTACGCTTGATAAGATGTATCAAGGGGGGATTTATGATCAGATAGGAGGCGGATTTGCTCGCTATAGCACCGATAGCTTTTGGAAAGTGCCGCACTTCGAAAAGATGTTGTACGATAATGCCCAGCTCATTTCGCTTTACGCGAAAGCGTATCGCCACTTTAAAAAACCGGCCTACCAAGAGGTGGTAGAAGAATCCATTACCTGGCTAGAAAGAGAATTGAAAGCCGAGAATGGTCCCTGCTATTCGGCTTTAGATGCGGACAGCGAAGGCGAAGAAGGAAAGTTTTATGTTTGGCAACTAGGCCAACTAGAAGAATTAATCCCGCCTTCGGATTGGCTGCTTTTCTATGACTATTACCAGCTCGAAAAGGAAGCCTATTGGGAAAATGGGAATTATATTTTATTGCGAAAAGAGAGTGACCCGCGCTTCTGCGAAAAGCATAAACTAGGCGACGAAGAGTTTAAAGCAAAAAAGGCCCATTGGCAGGAAATACTTTTAAGCGCTCGTGCAGAAAGAGTTAGACCAGGCTTAGACGACAAGGCCTTAACATCCTGGAACGCTTTAATGATAGAAGCCTATATTGAATCTTACCGTGCCTTTAATCAGGATGAGCATCTAGCGAAAGCGAAAGAATTAGGCCACTGGATTTTAGAGCAACAAAGCCAAGATGAGCAACGCTTATGGCATGCCTGGCACAGCGAAAATAGTCACGTTGAAGGCTTAATTGAAGACTATGCCTTTGCCAGCCGAGCCTTTATTTTTCTTTATCAAGAAACCCAAGAGGATGCTTATCTAGCGCAAGCGGAAAAATGGCTTAACTATGCCCAAAAGGAGTTTGAAGATACCAAAAGTGGGCTTTTTTATACCCGCCCGAAAAGTGGTGAACAGCTGATAGCACACAGTTTAGAAACGGCTGATAATGTTATTGCCTCCGCCAATTCAACCATGGCACATAACTTTTTTATGCTCGGGAAAATTAAGCAGAACTCGGCTTATAGCGAACAAGCGCAAATCATGCTCAATCATTTGAAAGGTCGTGCTATGGAGTACGGAGAAAGCTATGCGAACTGGGCCAAGCTCTTAGTTTTTCAAAGCTATCCCTATTATGAAATAGTGGTTTCTGGGCCTAAAGCCAAAGAGAAATACCAAGCAATTAACCGTGAATTTCAGCCACAAAGCTTAGTTCTTTGGGCCGATAAAGATAATGATGCCCCCCTTTTTAAGCAGCGCTTTGTGGCCGATAAAACTCTCATTTACATTTGCACCGATGGAGCTTGTAAACTTCCGCTAAGCGAGGTTTCAGAGGCGCTTGCGCAAATTCATACTAGGAAATAAGTCTTGCCTGCGAATTAAAACATCACCTTTTCGTCGGATATGCAGGCTCAATTCGGCTTCTTTTTTAAAGAGTTGCAGCACTTCGCAATAGGTATCCGCTGCAGCGGGATAAATGGCTAAACCGTTAATGCTTTCTATGGTATCGCCTAGGGCTATATCTTGGCCATCTGCAAAAGCGAGGCTATTTAGCTGCCCCACAATAATGGCCTCACCACTAAGAAAGGGAGAAGTGGGATGACTTTTATCTTCCCAAAAATTGATAGTATCATGCGGTAGAAAATGAATTTCTTGTTTTTGCCAATCCATAAAAATGCGAAAGTGACGCAAAAAGCTCATCCCTAAAAGACGTGCATCTTTATTCGCTTCAAACTCTATAGGCGCTAAATAGGGGAAGGAGTCTAGGTATAAAGTAAGAGCTTGGCTTTCGAGCGTATCAACGTTGGAACCAAATAGGCCTGCACTTAAATAACCATAGGCTTTAAACATCACGCTATCGGCGCAATAGTCGTTATTGGCATCTTTCCCAAAACTCAGTAAATCGCTTGAGCCCGTATCGAAAGTGATATTCGGGTAAATCGTATTCGCCACCTGCAACTCGATTACAGGGGTGTAAGTTCTTTTAATTTTAAAAGGTTTTGTGTGTAATTTGTTATTTCCCTGGGGCCAATGCTGCTTGGTTGAAGTCATGCGTAAAAAACCCGTAGAAGCATCCATCTCCCAATAAGCATGGCGCATTAAATTGGCCCCAATAATGCCGTCAATATTTAAACAGGCTAAAATTGGGCTATACCGTAAATCTGCTTCCACGGCAGTTAAATCGGTAAAAAGCACGCAGGCGAGATTAAGGGAATCCACCTGTACATAATTTTGCATTTGCGACTGATTTTGAGAATCATACACCAAGTTCTGGCTGATCACTTTAAATTGAAATTCTTCTTGCAACTCTTTGGAAATAACCATCGGCGCACCAGTATCAAAAAGAAATCGATATTCCTTTCCTACAATTTCTACCTTCACAAAAATTAAATTACTACTTTGAGTGGTGGGAATGAGGATATCAAAATTAGACTCCGTTGAGCCGGCACTTTTATGCATTTGGCCCTGTTTAAAAAGCGAACGATTAGTGCTACAACTCCCTAATAAAAATGCTAAACAAAGAATAATTAGTGTGCTTAACCTGTTCATGAAATTAAATGCTTCAATTTGCAAACTAAGATAGCACAGTGCCAGTAGAATTAAGTTTGATTATGCCTTTTTTTAATGCAGGCCGCTTTATTGCGGAGGCCTTAATGTCTATACAGGCACAAACGCATAGCAACTGGGAACTCATTGCCATAGATGACTTTTCAGAGGATGACTCTCTAACAATCCTGCAAAAATTTGCCGCTGGAGATGCGCGCATTAAGATCATTCAGAATTTAGAAAAAGGAATAATCCCGGCTCTTAATTTAGCTTTTGAGTACTGTGAGGGCCAATATATTAGTCGCTGCGACGCCGACGACATTTATCCAAATGAGCGATTTGAAATGATGGTAGGTCGAATTAAATCGCGTGCGCCCAAAACAGTGATAACCGGTATGGTCAGCTACTTTTCCGACAAAAATGTTTCGCGACAATTTCGTAAACATGAGGCCTGGCTTAATGAAATAAATATTTGTGGCGCCACCTGGTCTAATGTTTACCGCAACTGCGTTATTGCTTCCCCTAATTGGCTGTGCTCCAAGGCGGATATGCAAGAAATTGGCGCTTTTAAAAATTTAGAATACCCAGAAAATTACGACTTGGTTTTTCAGTGGTACAAGCACGGTTTCGATGTAGAATGTATAGGCGAGATTAGTCTTTATTGGCGAGAACATCCTTTACGCACCTCGCACCTTTCGGAAGATTATCAGCAAAAAGCATTTTTCAGCCTCAAACTTAAGCGCTTCCTCGAGATTGAAAAATTTAGCAAGCTCTATCTATGGGGAAATGGTAAAAAAGCGAAACTCTGTGCTTCCATATTAATTGAATCGGGCCTAAATTTTTCGTGGATGGATTTAGAAAGTCAGCATTCGGAAGAAAAGGATAGCATTCCGCGCGAAGACTTTCGTTTTACCAATTTAAGTAATGGTGCCAAGTTGCTGATTGGCATTTATCCTAATCCTGCCCAAAGGCGTAATATCGAAGACTTTTTAATGGGCCAGAACAAAATAGAAGGCAAAGATTATTGGTATTTATAAATGCAAGAGCCCGCCGGTTCTACACCTTCAAATTTTCTTTCCCCAACGAACTCTCGGCTTTTGGAAGGATAAATGAAAAAGTACTACCCCTACCCTCTTTACTCTTCACGCTTAATTTACCCTTATTTTTCTCAATAAAATCTTTACAAAGCATTAAGCCCAAGCCTGAGCCTTCTTCATTAGAAGTTCCTCGCCTACTGCGCAGATCCAAGCTAAAAAGTTTTTTTAACTCTTCGGCAGACATGCCAATACCTTGATCGCTAATTGCGATTTCTAAACCTTTTTCACCGGACTTAGCGCTAATACTTATTGTTGTGGCTTCATTGCTAAATTTAACCGCATTACTGATCAGGTTTCGTAGTACGATTTTAATCATCTCCCGATCTGCCCTAGCTATTAATTTCGGATCAAGATCTAACACTATTTTTAAAGACTTCTTTTCGAGTAAGGCCTTAATAGACGTGAGAACCTCATGCAGGAGATCACTTAAGTTAAAACTCTCTTTCTTAATGGTTTCCCCTTTTTGTTGAGAAGAAGCCCATGAGAGTAGGTTTTCCATTAAGCCTACACTTTGATCCACACTGCGGGAAAGATCTTGCATTAAAGATTCCTTTTCCTCATCGCTTAAAAGGTTCGCATTAACCAGACTAAGCACCTCCTGTAAATTGTGCAATGGGCCTCTTAAATCATGTGCTATAATGGAAAATAGGCGATCCTTCAGATTATTTAACTTCTGCAGTTCCACTCTTTGTTCCTTCAGCTTTCTATCGCCAATAACCCGCTCAGTTACATTCTTAAAAAGGATAGATTGCCCTATAACCTTTGACCCCTGATTAACGTCTACCCTACTTAATTCGTAGTGATGATCTTTATATTTAATCACGTTCGTAGCACGCGATTTTTGACTAGATATATTTTCGCCAAATATTTCGTCCAAGCTATTGGCCAACAAGTCTTCTTCCCGCTTAAGACTCAACTTTAAAAAGCTTTCATTAAAATCACTAATCCTTCCCTGGTCGTCGATTAATACAAAACCATCTCCCATTTGGTTAATAACCTTTGCCCGGGCTATAGGCATCAAATCAAATAAGCCAATACGTAATAAGCCCATAGCAATAATAAAAGCCGTTAGCAAGAATGCAAAGGGCGTTAAATCGATGTGTCCATAGGGTCTAATTTCTAAAAAGACATAAGCCACATTTACCAAAAGCGGAATAAGAGTACTGATAATAATAATTACATTCTGCTTCCTAAATATCGACTTCGAGCTTCCTAAGTAAAAAAACAAAGCGATATAGCCCCAAATGACCATCGCATAAAAAATCAGCGTATGTAATCTATACCAAGGGCCAGGTTCAATTTCTAATAATGGAAAAGGTGCAGCTATTGTATTTAACTGCGTGCTTGCATAAAAGAGATGATGCGAATTATTGGTAAATACGGCAATGTAGGTAGAAACTGAATACAGGATAAAGACCCCTAAACTATAAGGATTAACCCAATATTCGCGACCAATAAAGTTAAAGCAAAATACCAACCAAAGGGTTGGAAGAGCACATATGCCAAAATATTCTATTTTAATCCAGAAAAGCATTTGCTCCAAGCTTTGCGAAGCTAACTCGAAACCATAAGCAACCGCCCAAATAGCCGCAGCAAGCAGAAGAAGTGAATACCAATTAAAGAGGCTTTTATTTTTATGGAGTCCGATCCAAACTGCAAGCGCAAAGGCAGGAATACTGCTAAATATTAGAGCTAGCGAATAGATATTAAAAATGTAAGACCCTTCCATAGCTTCCAAATTATCGTTTACAGCAGCTTTTTCGGCTTACCTGCCTGAAAGTTTTTAACATATAATGGCTCAAAATAAGCTAAATCTTCAAAGTCTTTTCGAGCATATTTCGCCATCGCTATTTCGCCCAAAGCGAGAGCAGAGGGATAGTATAATTGGGGAAAAAAATAGTTTTCACTTTGAAAAACTTGGGCAAATTTACTAGCCCCATCGCCAAAAAAATAACGAGGCTTAGCATCCCTGTAAATATCCTCATTAATAATTTGTGCTTCAACTTTTGACAACTCCTCTAAATCGCAGTTGTAGGACGCAGTATAAACCTCCATACGTCGTGCGTCTATCATAGGATGAAGTACCGCATCCTTTGGTATCTTTTCCTGCTTTAGCAGCTGATGCGCTAGAATTTCTAAGCTATTTGCACTTAATAAAGGGCGGTTTAAAGCAAAGGCCAATCCCTTAGCGGAAGATAAGCCAATACGCAAACCAGTGTAAGAACCCGGACCAGCACCTATAGCAATGGCATCAAGATCTTTAGCTGCAAAGTTTTGACTTTTCAAAACCTCGTCTATAAAAACATGTAGCTTCTCCGAATGTATAAACTGCTCTCCAATTTCCTCTTTCAGTACCAAACAAGTCTCCTCCTTAAAAAGGGCTACTGAACAATTTTTGGTGGAGCTTTCTATTGCTAAAATATAGGCCACTTAATCTTCTTCCGAGTCTTTAGATTCTTCTCCCTTAGCTTTAGGCTTAATTAGTTTACCGTTAGACAACTGCTTGGAAACAGCGCTGTATGGTCCAATCACTATTTCCTCACCTTCCGCTAAGCCTTCTGTGATAACAATATTTTCATCATTCTGAATACCTGTTTTCACAACACGTAATTCGGCCTTCCCTTCCTTGCTAACAAAAACAATTTCAAACAATTCATCCTTATCCTCTAGCTTTTTGGTACTATAACCATTTTCACTCGATGCAGTATCTGCGCGCGTCGTTACGGCTTGAATAGGCACTGATAAAACACCCGCTTGGCGGTCGGTTAGAATCTCTAAGCTGGCAGTCATACCAGGACGGAAAGGAGTTTCTTCCCCTTCTTTAAGCAAGTCTTTATAGGATGAGGGTAAAATACGGACCTTCACTTCAAAGTTTGTAACCTGATCGATGGTCGTTCCTTGCAAGCGCGCTGAATTTGCGATTTCACTAACAATACCTTTAAATTCTTTATCCAGATAGGCGTCTACTTCTACCAGAGCGGTGTCGCCAACTTCCACGCGAATAATATCATTTTCATTTACTTCTACTAAAACCTCCATCATTTGCAGGTTGGCGATGCGTAAAATTTCGGTTCCCGTCATTTGGGCAGTTCCTACCACTCGTTCCCCTACTTCTGAATTTAACATGCTAATAGTTCCATCCATAGGAGCGTAAATGGTGGTGCGCTCTAAATTGTCTTTGGCCTCTTGCAAGGTCGCCTGAGCACTTACCAATTGATATTGGGCGCTCTCAACACTTAGTTTAGCCACTTCATTCTGACGCTTTGCGGCATCAAACTCGGCATCGCTAATTACCGCTTGATCGTGCAGTTGTTTATTACGCTTGAAGTTATTAGCCGCTTCTATGGCTTGTGCCTTCGCACTGGCTAAGCTAGCTTTGGCGGTATTTACACTGGCCCCAGAACGGTTTAAAGCCGCTAGAAATAAATCGGGGTTGATCTTCACAAGTAGGTCACCCTTTTTCACGGCCATTCCCTCTTTAATGGGGAGTTCAATAATCTCACCCGAAACTTCCGCACTAATATTTACTTCCACCTCGGGTTGAATTTTACCACTGGCAATAACCGTTTCCGTAATAGATGTCTTCTCAACCTTTCCTATTTCTACTTCCAAACCAGGTGCACTACCCACCCAACCTTGCTTTTTAGCCAGTACTAAAACAGCTACTAAAACAACTACTAAGGCGAGAATTATTTTCAGACTTTTACTCATAAGGCTACTTGATTGGTAAGGTAAAACTCCAATACTTTTATTTTAAATATATAATCGTATTTGGCTTGGGAAAATTGACTTTTTGCAGAAGCGAGGTTATTCTTCGCACTTTCAAAATCTAACTGATTTATGGCGCCCACTTCAAAACGTTGTTGGGCATAGTTAAAAGCTTCCTGGCTAGCATTAACCGAAGTCTCCGCTGCTTTATATTGCTCAAAAGAAGCCTTTGCATCAGCATGCGCTTGATAAATAGTTTGCTTCAGGTTATTTTTAGTTTGCTCTAAATTTAAGCGAGCAATATCTGCATTGATCTTCGCATTCTGAACCGAATTACGTACCGACATTCTATTGAAGATGGGAACTGTGAAGTTAATACCAACCACCTCATTTAAGTTGTCGCTTACCTGTGAACTAAAAGGTTGAATGCCATCAATGGTTGGTATACTTTGCGCATTTAGACTAGTTACCAACTCACCGGTAGATTGCACCTGACCGATAGGTATAAAAACATCCGTAGCGCCGGTAATATTAGGTATCTGATCGGAGTAGTTTGTTCCCACTTGAGCAACCAAGGAAAGTGTTGGCAGATAAGAAGCTTGAGCGATAGAAACATTCTGCTGACTTACTCGCTCTTTTATTTCCGCACTCTTAATATTGGGTTGATTCTCTTGAGCCGTATTATAAATACCAACGGGTGATGCACTAATTAAAGTAGCTTCAGGAAGCGGAATTTCTGGGAAGCTGATATCGAAATCATTAGGATCCTCAATCAATAAAAGGTTTGCCAATTGCAAACGACTAAGCTTCACATTATTTTGACTAGCGATTAAGTTTTGTTGATCGCGCGCTAACTGAGCCTTCAATTGCAATAAATCTCCTTTCGGTAATGAACCAGCATCCACCATTTTTTCGCAACGTCGCACCTGTAAATCGCTGATGCGCATCTGCTCGAGCGCCACTAACTCAATTTCCTTATTAAGTAAGATCTGCAAGTAAATAGAGGCAACATTAAGGCTGATATCATTTTTGGCCGCTTCATAATCGAGGCGAGCCGCTAGCAGGCTATTATTATCGCGTGCAATCGTTTTATACTTGCGCCCCCCCTCATAAACACTCCAATTGGTGCTTAGATTAAAGTTAGCAGTTTGACGCGTTTGGCGACTAATTTGGTTGGTTACCGGGTCAATGTTAAGACCGAAATTCCAGAAGTAATTGCTTCCAAAATTTAGATTGGGAGCATAGCTCCACTGGGAAACATCAAGATTGTTATGAGCCAAATCTGCATTCAACTTGGCTTGCTGAATGGTAATGTTATGCTCTAAAGCCTGATTTATACATTCTTGTAAAGTCCACTGCTCAGTGATGACATTTTGAGAGGACGCCTCAGTACCAAGTGTTAAAAAAACAAGCAATAGATAAGGCAGAAATACTTTCATAAGGATAGAAATAGCAAGTACAAGTAGCCTCGCAAAGATATACTTTATCCCTTGATTTAGTCTGCTTTAGTCTCAGTTTGCTGCTTACGGTGACGATATATTGCATAACCAACCACCGCCATAATTAAATAAGGGAAGGCCATTAGGTAAATGATTCCTCCATTTAAGCCCGTGGCAACTGTACTGCCTGCCTCTGTACTGGATGAGGCTACTGCTTTACACATAGCGCATTGCGCTTGCGCAGATAGGCTTGTGATAAACATTAGGGCTAGAAAACTGAAAATTCGCAAAGCTTTAAACATAAGGTCTAATAATAAGGTCTCATAAAAATATAAACCAAGACTCCCGTTACCGCCACGTAGAGCCAAATAGGAAAAGTATAATATACTATTTTCTTGTGTTTAGAATACTCTTGCGTCCAACCACGGTAGATGGCAAACATTGCTAAAGGTAAGACAGGAACACTTAAAAGTATATGTGAAATTAAGATAAAGAAGTACAAGCTCCTTATAAAGCCTTCTCCTCCGAAAGGGATGGGATCTGCATTAACTTTACTGATAACATAAGACACTAAAAAAACTGCAGAAAGACCAAAGGCACCTAACATAACCGCACGATGTGCTTCTACCTTCTTTTGCATAATAAAGAACAAGCCTAAGAGCAACAGCGCGGCGGTTGTGCCATTTAAAACGGCATGAAAAGCAGGCAGTGTTCCTCTATCGATACCCAAATCGGCCGAAAACACTTCTGGAAAAAGAATAAGTAAGGCCACCGCCACCGGCACTAATATAGAAAGGGCAATAATGATGGGTATCATTATGCGATCGCTACTCTTCTTTTCTTGCTTCAAATTTTTAATTTTCCCCATCTCTGCAAAGGCTATTTTTTTGACTCGCGGTACTCGGTTACGGATTTATGCTTTTCATACTCCGCAATAAGCACTTTAACATCGTCTTTCAGTTTATTCACTTCATCCGGACTTGTGCCATTATAAACCGCTTTTAAGTTCCCTTGTTCATCGATTCTACTGCGAATTCTTCCTTCCCAATCCACAATTACCATATACTCCGAATGTAAAAAGCCACCTGCCGCGGTAGAGTCTTCCATTGCGTTGACAAAAAAGTCGCGGGCCGTTTTATAAAGTGCTTCTTTTTCGCCGGTTAGAAAAAACCAGCGACCATTAACGGCTCCAATTTTCTCTTCATATTCTTTGAGCACTGCAGGAGTATCGTATTCTGGATCTACTGTAAAGGATAAAAAGTAGATATCCTCATATCCTAGAAAGCGATCTTGTACTTGTTTCAAATTATAGTTCATGGCCGGACAAATCGTAGGACAAGAACTAAAAAAGAAATTGGCCACATATACCTTCCCGCGCATTTCGTCGGAACTTAGGGTAGTATCCTCCTGATTAGTAAATTCAAAATCGGGTATCACATAGGGAATGGTATCATTTACCAATTGCCCATCTTTTTCTACCTGCACAATTTCCTTCGGCCCAACATAATCGAGGGTTTTAAAGAAATTTCCTTCGGCTCCGTAGACAAAGATTAAGTAAAACAAAGAAGGCAGTATTAGTAAAACTACTAAAACTGCCTTCTTAGATGGTGTGTTTTTATTCATCTATTGATTCATCAATACGCCCATATATCCGCCCTCTGTTAACAGGACAAAGGTTAGATAAGGAATTAATATTACGATAGGTAAAGTAATGGTCCAAATAAAGTTCTTGCGCTCGTGTCCTAAATGCATAAACTCTGCTACGATGTAGTAAGCTTTTGCAAGAGTTAAAACGATGAAGATAACGTTCAATAAAGAAGTACCTAAAAATTGGCTTAATAATATTTCTGGCTTAATAATACCGAGTACTACCTCTACAGTAGTAACGGCTAAGAGAATCCAAAATACTTTCCAAATCCAAGCGGTACCTTCTGGTCCGTCGTGGTGTTCGCTGGGGTTATTGCTATGATCTGACATCTGAGAAATGTTTTATTGTAAAAATTAAACCAAATAGAAGAAGGTAAATACGAATACCCATACTAAATCTACAAAGTGCCAGTAAAGACCAACCTTTTCTACCATTTCGTAGTGACCTCTTTGCTTGTAAGTACCCATCAATACATTTATGAAAATGATGATGTTTAGTACTACACCCGAGAATACGTGAGTTCCATGGAATCCAGTTACAAAGAAGAAGAAGTCGGCAAATAAGACATTACCATATTCGTTTTCGCGTAAACTCGCTCCTTGAATAAGCTTTGCTGTTTGAAAGGCCTTTACGGCTTCCTCACGCGTCATGGTTGTTTCCGCTTTTCCAGGGTAACGTAGAGTCACATCAGTATTAAGACCGAAAGCACTTACTACATCACCCGTTGAAAACTCGGTATGATCACCGTGTGGTTTTTCTACGCCTGTAACTAATTCGTAAACACTCAGAATTTTCCCTTCCGAACCAGTTTTGGTTAAGTAAACGATGGTATTATCTTCTAATTGAATAGCACCCTTATCACCATTAATAAAGTGGTACCATTCCCAAGCTTGTGAACCTAAGAACATAAAACCACCAACAATAGTAAGCCCCATCCACAGTACCACGCCATTGTGATTGTTTTTATGGCCTGCATTTACCGCTAGCACCATCGTAACGGAACTAAGGATAAGAATGAAAGTCATTAAAGCCACAAAAAGCAGGGGATGCTCTCCGTGTAACATGGGAAAGTGAGTAAATACGTTTTCCGCAATGGGCCATGTTTCTTCATACTTGAAGCGGTAAAGCCCCATAGCCGTTAAAAAGCCCGAAAAGGTTAAAGCATCTGATAATAGGAAAAACCACATCATCATTTTACCATAACTAGCGCCAAATGGTTGACGTCCTCCACCCCATAGTGCAGAGGTATTTTGTTCTAAAGCAGCACCGTTAGCCATGCATCAAAATTTTTGCAAGTTTAGCGAATAATTAACAAAAAGACATATAAATAAATCCACAGAATATCCAAGAAGTGCCAATAAGTGGCACTTACCGTTAGTCCCTGAGAATCTTCCTTGGTGTAAGCACCAATATTTGCGCGGTAAATAGTGTATGCCAACACTATTAAACCTGAAAATAAATGTAACCAATGTAAAATGGTAAGAACATAAACCCAGCTAGCAGAATTACTGCTGCCAGCGCCGGTAAAATACAAACCTCTACTTACTAAATCGCCCCAGCCTAAAAACTGAAAAGCGGTAAAGGCCAAGCCTAAAAGTAGGCTAATTACCAAATAGTTAACCATCATTTTTTGTAGACCAGCCTTAGCCGATCGCTTGGCTAATATCATGGTGATACTGCTCAAAACAATGGCAAAACTTGCGTACAAAAAACTATCGGGTAATGGAAATTCTAGCCAGCGATTATCTGCCATTAAGGCCGATCTGCTAACCACATAACCACTAGTTAAACCTGCGAAGGTCATTACAATGCTGGTTAGTCCAATCCACAGTAATGGCTTCTGTACTTTCTTCTTATCCTCCTTCGTTAATGTTCCCACGTCATATAAATTTTTCAATCACATACAATAATTGCAGAACAGGCAGGTAGATGATGCTGTATAACATCAATTTGCGCGCATCTGCAATAGCGTGTGATCGGTATAGCTTAAAAGCAAAAAACAAAAATACAAAGCCCATTATACCAATTACCAAAGCCCAAGGCCAAGTAAAAAACAAAGTGCCTCCCATACCAAAAGCAGGTAAAAGGCTTACCGGTATTAAAAAACTAGTATACAAAACAATTTGAATAGCACTTTTCTGATCACGATTTCCCGAAGGTAATAATACATAATCAGCTTTTTTATAATCATCATCCGCTATCCATGCTATGGCCCAAAAATGCGAAAATTGCCATAAAAACTGAATAGCGAAAAGCAAGCCTGGTTCAATATCAAAATCATTGGTAGCGGCTACCCAGCCTAAAAGAGCCGGAATTGCACCTGGAAAAGCGCCAACAAATACCGCCACAGGACCATGAGCCTTTAGCGGAGTATATACTAAAACATAAACAAATAGCGCAAAGGCGCCAAAACCCAAAGTTAGTGGGTTAATAAGGTACAGTAACCACAAACCTGCTAAGGCCATTATCGTACAGGCAAACATGGCTTCAAAAACAGTTAAACGGCCCGTTGGTAAGGGACGATTTTTTGTGCGATCCATGAGTGTATCACGCTCACGCTCTATCACCTGATTAAAGCCATTGGCTGCTCCCACGACGAGATAGCCGCCTAGACAAACCAAAGAAATAATGTACCATGAAATTTCAGTTGCACCTAAGAGGTAACCAGCAAGGGCCGAATAGACCACGCTCATATTCAGTCGAGCTTTCGTAAGCTCTAAAACTGCCTTCGCTTTTTGCTGCAATGTTATACTTTGAATATTTACCTCACCACCTGTGTTCAACCGAAAAGATTTTGGTGAGCAAAAATACGTTAACGTAGCTTGCCCACCAAAATAGAGTGATTCTAACTTAGCTCTTTCCCTTTACTATAAACCAAGGGTTTAATAAGTCTTCTTTGTTGTATTCCAAGGGATTATCGCTATTGGCTTGGTAAATTTCAAAACCAGCTCCTTTAGCAATACCGTGACCAGCAGCGGTATCCCATTCCATGGTTGGCGCAAAACGAGGATAGACATCCGCGCTGCCTTCGGCTACCATGCAAATTTTTAAGCTACTTCCTTTACTGATAATTTCAGAGTCGGGGTACTGACGACGAATGTCATCAAAAAAGGCCGCCGTTTCATCGCTCATGTGCGATCTGCTCCCCACCATAGTATAAGGTCGCTCTTGGCTTTCGGGAAGCGCCGTACCCATATCTATCCAGTCGCTAAGGTTATCCGTTTCTTTTACGTGCGCTGCTTGCTCTACACGGTAGGCACCTAAACCTTCGGCCCCGAAATAAAGGGTTTCATCAACAGGAACGTAAATTACTCCCAGAATGGGAACACCCCTCTCCACTAGTGCGATATTCACGGTAAACTCACCGTTTTGCTTAATGAATTCTTTGGTTCCATCTAAAGGATCTACAATCCACATAGTAGACCATTTATTACGCTCATCGTAAGCTAAAGAACGGCCCTCTTCACTAAGAATAGGAATACCGGTTTCTTTGAGCATTTTTACAATCATATGGTGTGCACGCTTATCGGCTAGGGTTAAAGGTGATTTATCATCCTTTAATTCCACCTCAAAAGCACTTTCGTAAACATCTAAAATTTCTTTACCTGCCTCGATGGAAGCTAGTATTGCATCGTAGGCTAAAAGTTTGATTTCTGTATGATCCATGGTAATAATTTTAAAAAAAAAGCCACGCTAAAAGCGTGGCTGTAAAGTTACGAACTAAAGCTTATTGAAGCTTAGCATTTATCGGCAAAGTGAAGCTCATTCTTACGGGCTTTCCTCTTTGTTTTGCTGGAATTAGTTTTGGAAGTTTTTTAACTACTCGCACTGCTTCATCGTCAAGAAGTGGATCAACACCCCTTACGATTTCTACATTGGTAATAGAACCATTCTTTTCAATTACGAAGTTCACATACACTCGACCTTGGATACCCATTTCCTTCGCCATTTCTGGGAATTCAAAGTTTTTAGATACGAATACAAGAACTTTTTGCTGAAAGCAAGCCTTACGCTCATCGTTGTCCTTCGCGTCCTCACATCCTGGAAAAATGGGAACGGACTCTACAACAGCGAAACTTAGAACTTCATCAGACACCTCTTCTTCCATTTCAATCACCTCTACTTCTTCCATCATATCGGTTTCGGTAGTTTGCATTTCAAGCTCATCTTCAAGCTCTACGTCGTCTTCTACTACTTCAATAACCTCTGGTGGGGGCGGGGGCGGTGGGGGTGGCGGGGCCACTTCCCTTTGCGTGATGGGAATAATTTCATCATCCATTTGCACTTCTAACTCTCCCAAATTGGCAATAGACTCATCGTAAGTCTTATACTCAATTAGAAAAATAGAGAGAAGCAAGGCTAGTACGATCCCAAATTGGAGGAATACTCCGCGGGATTTTTCTAAATCTGCTTCGGGCGATTTTTTAGGTTCCATACTGATTTTTTCTAGTGGGTAAATATAAATAAATTAAATGCGCTTGCGCAAAGGCAATTGCCATAAAAATTATTGCAATTTAAAATTGACGGGGACTATCACACGGACTTTAACAGGTTTACCCATTTGAGAAGCGGGACTAAAGGTCGGCATTGATTTTAAAACGCGGATAGCCTCTTGTTTTAAATCTTCATCTTGACCACGAATAACGCTTACTTCCTCTACTCTTCCCGTTTCGGAAATCAAGAATTTTAAATACAGCTTCTCTTCTACTCCTAAATTACGTGGACGTGCGGGGTATACGGTTTCCTCGGCAAGGTAACGACTAATCCACTTATTGAAACAGTCCATTTGTTCGGACTTATCCGACAGTTCTTCACACTCCATTGGCCTCGCCATGTTTTGCACCAAAACGGCGTCTATAGTTTCTATGGGAAGAGGATCGGTAGGTTCCGAAGTAATGTCCGTAAGACCGCTGATATCAATAGAAGGACGATCAGTAATTTTAAAAGTATTATCTACTTCCTTAAAGCGATCGGTGGGCTTTATCGGTTCCTCTGGCTCGGGTTCTTCTTTTTTAGGCTCTGGCTTCTCGAGTTTTTCGGGAAAGGTAAGCGGTATATCAATTCCGGCTACATAAGTAATCTTCTCCTCCTTGGGGATTGTAGGCAATTGATATTCCATCTTCATTTCAAAAAGATAAAGTAAAGAGGACATGGAAAATACTAAGCCTATCAAAAAGAAGATTGGGCGGTAGTTTTCGAGATTTGCTTTTGCTGACTTTTTCTCTTGCATAACGGTGATTTTGGGTTTCTACTTAGCCTTGCGGCCTAAAGTAAAAGACCACAAAAGCACACTAATTGCAGCACCAGTATTGTTGGCCCAGAAGTCGAACCAATCGCCGTGGCGCCGAGAAACAAACTCATGCTGGAGGATTTCTATGATGCCTCCAAAAAGCAAACAGAATAAAAAAACGAGAATTGCTGCTTTAATGCTTAAGCTCCTTCTGAAATTATAACGGACTAGGCCCAAGATTATTAGACTAGCAGAGAAAAAATAAATAGTACCATGAATCCACTTATCATTTAGGCTGGCCAAAGACTTTGGCACCTGCGAACCTGGCATGAGCGTAAAATAGGCAATCAAAAAACCCCAGACAATTGCTGGGGCATAATATGTTAGCTTTTTGGTTTTTAGCTTAGAGATCACCCTACTAAATCTTGGTAGGCCTCTGCGCTAAGCAAATCTTCTAACTCGGCAGCATCGCTCAGTTTAATTTTCACCATCCAGCCTTTACCGTAAGGATCACTGTTTACTATTTCTGGGTTCGACTCGATTTCTTCGTTGAACTCCAAAACTTCACCAGATACTGGCATAAACAAGTCAGAAACAGTTTTTACTGCTTCCACTGAGCCAAAAGTCTCTTCACGATCAAGGCTTTCTCCTTCCGTTTCAATCTCTACAAATACAATGTCACCTAATTCTCCTTGGGCAAAATCGGTAATGCCTACCACTACGGTGTCATCACTTTCAACGCGTACCCACTCGTGGTCTTTAGTATACTTTAGATCGGCTGGTATATTCATAATATCATTATTTGCGGCAAATGTAAATAGTTTTCTTTGTTATTGACCCAGATTTAACCTTACACTTATTCCAAATTGATTGGTCGTTAATGGGAAAGCGTTAGAGGTCTTGAAACGCGACATGTTTAAATCGTAGAAAACCTTGGTTTGAACCCTTTGGCTAATACGATAATCGGCCGATACCTTAACCGTAGTTATTCTTTGGCCAGAAGTCGCTTGGTCAGATTCCTCAATGATACGACGGATTAAAATAATATTGTCGCGAATACCCACATCGGCTCTTAACTCTAAGTTAGATACCGGGTTGGTGCGACGAGAACCCACTCTTACAAATTTCAATTTCACATCCTTGATGATATAGCCCGCACCAATTACCCATTCACTTCCACGGTTCTCGGTAATCTGATTATTGGTTAAACTTAAAATCATGCTACGATCGCTCTTATACTCTACCCGTAGCGTCATGTTATTTTTCAGCTTCGTGTTAATACCAATTAAAGGTGAAAATTGCTCCGAGAGACTAACCGCATTAATTTGGTTAAGCGGCAACAAGTCTCCGTTATTATCTAAAGGAACATCATTGGGGTTGTCTTGAATCTCCTTCTGACGTAACAAATTGGTGGTCATGCTTGATACCGTATAGGTAGAACGATAGGCATGACTTAAGGTAAAGCTATTGAAGTAATTTTTAAAGAACTTCATTTTAGTTAAACCATCGTAAGTAATTTGCCAGTTGGGCAAAGGTGTTTTTCGAGTTGCTCCAAGTTCAATAGTGTTTACATCTTGCCCAGAGTAAGCCGCAATGAAGGCTGGAATCATTACATCTTGCGAGCTAACGCTATAATAGCGGTAACCAAAATTGGAAGAATCGCCAGAGCCTACCAAATCGGGAGAATAACCTGTAATTGAATCAGTGGATGCCAAATTATTCGCCAAACGTTGCGAAATAATTAATCGATTCTCTCTAAACTGATCGTAAGTAGCAGAGCTATATTCGGGCGCAGAAATCGTTTCGAAAGCGGTGCCTAACATAAACCATGAACTAGAAAAGGTTTGAGTATTAAAAGTGTTCTGACTAACAAAGCCCCCCGCTATTGTATCTAAGCGGAAGAACTCTGCTAAATTTCCAGTCGCATTATTTTGAGCGCTTATAACAATACGCAAGGCATTTAAAGGCTCAGCGGTAAGGCGCATATTAATGGTGCGAGCGCTCGTTTGACGGTACTGATTATTTAAATTCTCATTACGAACTAACCAATCGTTTGCCACCGCTGCCGAACGAATATCTGTTTGTCCACCCACGCTAAACCATAAGCCTGGCGCATAATTTCCGCCTGCATTATCCAAACCAAACAACTGCGGGCTATTGGCAAAACCTGGCAAAAATTGCCCGTTACTTTGACTGTAGCTGAAGGAGCCCGATTTCACCATCATCAGAACCTTGGCACTTTCCATTAATATCTTATCTAAAGTACTTTGCTCCTTATCTTCCTCCTCTTCCTCTGGTTTGTTTGTGGCATTCGGATTATTTCTACCGGGACGAGGAACTCCACGCGGTCTTCTTCGCTCCTCTCCTTGTGAGCCCTGCTGTGCCTTTTTTAAATAAGGTACTTTGGCATATAAAGCCGTGAAATTTAAGGTACTATTCAGTTGTAATTGCCTATTATTTTGAATGGTATTACCAAAATTCAGATTAAAATTGGAAGCTGTGCCACCTGTGCTTCTTGCGGCAGCAGTAGTAGTTTGAGAAGGGGCTTGCCAATCGTAATCACCATTATAAGTAGCACTTACCGTGGCAAAATCTATCAACGGAATTTTACTTAAAGGCAACTGCCAGTTTAAGGTCACCCTTTGGTGATAGTTCAAGGCTCTTCCTAACTGCTCCAAGTTTTGCATAATAACCGTCCGGTTCGAGTCGGTATTTGGTGCTCCTGGCAGCTCATCAATCCGGGCATTGGTGCGCGCATTATAGTCGAAACGCAAAGACTCGGTAAGATCAAAAAGTAAGGTATATTGGCGATTAAGATTAAAGTTTTTGTTATAGGTCGCATCTAAATTACCTAGTAATTCTGGTGGGATATCATTTAAAATCGCATCAGTATTCCGCATTTGCATTGCCGTATAACTCCTATCTGCACTAGCAATAGCGGTAAAGCTTTTGGGGTACGGATAAAAATTGAAATCACGTACTAAAGCCAAATAATCGCTCTGTAACCACGAAACTTTACTAAAAGGCTTCACCAATTTAGGACGTGTTCGATAGGTATAATTCAGACTGGCATTATGCTGACGATTTAAATCGAAGCGCGTGTTGATGTTTCGCCTAAAGGTTTCGCTAAAAGAATAGCTAGCGGCGAAGTTTTCGATATCGTATATCTGTGGATTTTTCTGTCCTTTCGAGCCCTTGCGTTCTTTGCGAACATTGGTAAAGTTAATCGAACGGCGACGGGTATAATCTTGGGTGGCCTGACGAAGCGAATCTGCGCGAGCGGGACTCTCCACATTTTCGATGGCCTGGTCAAATTCAATATCGGGATCAAGGGGATTAAAACGAGGGTTAATCCAAGTTTCGCTCGTTCCGTAAAACATTGGAATACGGATACCATAATCTTTATTAAAGAATTTACCCAACTCTACATTCGACTGTAGGTCGTATGAGTACATCTGCTCTTGGCTAAACTCTGAAACTGTTTGATCAAGGGAACCGAAACCGATAGAGCTTGTTCTACCTGTGACCGAAACATTGGCAAAATCAGCCAGCTTTGCCGCCACTCTTGCATTGGCAGCCCAACCTCCATCTTGATCGAAATCCGTTAATCGTAATTCGTTAATCCACACTTCAGCACTTTTTGGAAAGCCATCATCGGGATCATTAGCAAGGCGTTTTTTAGGGTTGCGGACCCCAATTAATATGGTGCGCACATTACCCAAATTCGGCGCACCCACTATGGTTATTCTTCCGCCTGCCTTCTGCGCTGAATAAGGCTCATTTAAGGGGTCTCCGGTGTTTTGATAGGCCGCATTTCGCTCCAGCTTTACTTCTTTCAATGCATTTAAAGGGAAGTCTAATTCGTTGGAACTTGGCCAAATTAAATCGGGGCTTGTAGCAGATGTCCCCCAAGGGGTAACCGTAAGCGGAATTTCGTATTCGTAATAGTTAAGGTCGTAATCGCTACCTAAGCGTATAAATAATCGTAGATCGCCATTGTTTAAATCATCAAATTCGCCGGCAGACTCTAAGTGCGAAAATAATCGCAAACGCTTGTACAGACGCATATCGAAATTGATATTCCTAAAAACAGCGCGAGCATCGCCGTCCTCTAAGTTTAGGATGCGCAGGGATAAAGCTTGTTCGTTTTGCTGGTTCGCAGATGTGGTACCAAATAGCACCTGACGGTCTATGCCAGGAGGTAAAACATAGGGAACTGGTTGCCGTGAACCATTTTGTTCGATATTCACAGCATTCACTTCGAAAATAGTATTGTCTTGATCATCTTGCGACAAGCGATCACGCGTGCCATCTAAAGAAAATTGATAGCGACGCCACTCTCCTCTTACTAGCTCCATCCGCGCAAAGCGAACTACGATATCGTCGGGAAACTGGGTTAAGAAAGCACGAATAAAACGGATGGAACGAAAGTCATTGATGGGACCAACTTTACTATCAGGATTAAAAACTGGAATTTTGAACTGTATCCATTGGGCCCGATAGCTTCTCCCGTTTGGCTGCTCAGGAGAGTTGGTTGTATAAATATCGGTGATGTAATTTTCACCTACTTGATTAAGATCTTGTGGGCGAATACTAATGCGATACTGGAAATAAGTTTCGGTTTTACTCAAGGTTTGATCGCGGTTGATATCCTCAATGTCGGGTAAGTTGGTCGCGAAAGCAGAAACTCCGCCAACTGGTGTAGGATTACTATTACCTTGTGGGTTATTAAACATTTTATAGCGCTCTAAGATGTTAGCACTTGCCTGATCTAAACTTGAACCGCGATAGTATTGGAAGTTATCAGCCGCTGGGTCGGCATTGGCCTGAATTTCAGCCGTGGTACCCGCTCCTAAATTATTCACAATACGCTGAATGTAATTGGGATAAGCTGAATCATAGGACCAAATGCGTTCTTGCTGATCATTTAAGAGGTCATAACCCACATCCTGTAAATCGCGTGCCGCCGGATCCGCGTCAAAGGCTACTACTGGCGGGCGAACATTGCTCGCGTAACCCCAATTCGTTGAGTCAAGCTTAGAAAGATCACCATCTACAGGGATGCTATTTTCAATCGCTTGTACTCCATCCTTTAATATATCTTCTGAAATACTTCCTAAGTTAAAATATAGATCTCCTCCTTCGGGAACATCATCCACTCCAACAAAGGGGTTTAGCATCCAAAACTGGATGAATTCTATATTTTGCTCTTCAAAGTTAGTAACGGTAATGTCGCGCATTATGCCTCCCCAACGTGAACTAGGATCGTTTAACTCACCCTCTTGATTAAGACCCGCTGAATAAATTGTTGGTTCTACATCGTAGTTATAAGGACCTCTTTCTTTTGGATAAAAAGCTAAATCAAGGGTAGCCACATTACGCGGTTGCGAAGGGTCTAATTCCAAGTTAGGAAAAACCTCATTTACCAATACTTCCCTAACGGGGTTGGTCGATTGTAAATCCTTATTATTCCTAATATTGTCTGGGGTTCTGGCTTCGTCGTTGTGAAAAAGCGGATCGATAGAATACCAAGCTAGTCGGGCACGATTGAAGCCATAAGCCAAAGAGTTTTCCGAAGCTTCCGGAAATAAATTCAACTGACCCGCAGGGGTACTGGCCAAGCGCCAAGCATTAGGATTACGAATATCAATCGTGGTTTGGCTGCTTTCAAAATCATCTAAGAAGGTAGTTTGCTCGCCATTAATTTCAATACCTCTGGGAGTCCCGGGAATAATGCGTGCCACTTCACCACTGACTAAAAAGTTGGAAGGCTCCTTGGTGTCAATAAAAGGTATGGCATCTACCATACGGGTTAAAAAAGGCGACTCTTGACTATACGATCCATTCATACCAATAATGGTATTGGAAATCGGTTCATCGCCAATGTTCACCTTCTGCGTAAGCGGCCTTTCGTTCAGGTTTACCAAGGTGGCGCCCAAGTTGAAGTTTTCGTTAAAGCGATACTCGGCATTTACCCCCATAAAGGTTTTAGTCTGGAAATTGAAAAGCGCGTTGTTTTCAAAATCCACTTTAATGGGTACACCTGAATTAAGGATGCCTTCATTTAAGATACTTACGCGGCCAAGATTATAATCAACCGAATAGTCTTGCCCTTCAATAAGCCGAGTTCCTCCCGCAGTTACCGAAACGGATCCCGGCGGAATATTAAAGGCATTTAACTGAATTTCACTGCTAGAAGAAGACTTAAATTGTCCTTTAATCAGGTACTTATTAAGGCGCGTCTCATTTTGGGCCACAAATCGGGTGGAGTCGTATAATTGTTGGAATACATATCGATCCTTTGCCTCTTCCGAATCTAATTTATTCGCTAAGTTGCTACCAAAAGGCTCCAACACCGGGAAGAAAATTCTACCGTTTTGCGGGTAAATAGTTTGATTGGGAATGAAATCGAAAAATCCATCTGGAAAGGGATCATTATTCTGGTTAAGTCGATCCAAATCCATTACTCGCAGTAAAAGCTCACTGCGCAAATTGCTCTCGGGCAGAAAGGGTACTGGAGCCCCTGTTTCGTCGTTTTGGTACATAACCTGCAAACGAAAATCATCTGCTCCCACTTGAAAAGCACTTAAGGAATAAACGTTCTTCATCATTAAGTCCCAAGAAGGCAAACGTACATCGAGGAAGAAACTCTTCAGCATTTTCACCACCAAGTTATTGGGAGGAGTTACCCCATCGGTACTAAATTCACCTACCTGAAAGGTTCTTCCTCCAGCAGTGTATTGAAATGATACCGCTAAAACTTCATCCTGATTTAAAGCAGTATTTAAAGAGATATAACCTAATTGCGGATGAAAGGTGAATTCATTAGGATTTAATTTTCTAGCATTAGCTAGTTCAACATATTCGGTCGCTTCATTAAATCCCGCAGCATTTAAAACTTGATTAACCTGAGAGATGTCTCTTAAGCCGGGAAACTGAGCTTGTAAGCTTTGTGGATCAAGAGTGTTTACCAAGTTATCAGGGAAGATGTTGTTCGTGGCTGCTCCTCCAAAAATATCAGGACCGGGAATTTGTCCGTTACGATAAGCCGAATTACGATTTTCCCCTAAGTCCATAAAGGCAACAATATTCCTTGTATCCTGGGTATTCTGACGGTTATTGGTTACCCAAACTTCCACCTTTGTAATTTGAACGGGCGAAGTAATTAAAGGTGCATTTAGCTGAAACTCCTCGTAATTATCTCTAAAGTAATGCGATAAGAAATAATGGCGGTTCGCTTCATACTGATCCCCCCATATTTCAAATTCGGTGGTAGTGGCTCCCCCTTGAATATTAATCGACGAGGATTGACTGCGTTGTTCGGAGAAAACCCCGGTTACATTTAACTTCCCAAATCGGAATTGTCCTTTTATCCCGAATAAGCTTTGTGCTCCAGTAATTAAAGATGAATTAAGGGGTAAGTTTACATTACCCAGTTCCAGCTTTTTGATTATGTCGTCTTCATCACCGGTAAACTCGAGTTTCACTTGATTTTCAAAAGCGAAGGTCGCTTCCGTGTCGTAATTAACATTCACCTTCATTTTTTCACCAATACTGCCCGTTACATTCATTTGAATGCGCTGATCAAAATTAAAGGTGAAAACATTTCGGTTACGCTCTGGAATAATAGGATTATCTATCTGTTGAAAGCGTCCACCAAAAGTTAGTTCAGCAAAACCTTGGGGACGAATATCGATGGTATTGCTGCCAAATACTCGATTAAACAACTCATTATTAACCTGTATTTGCGGGATTAAAGATGACTCAGGATCTCGCCCTTCTGCCTTAGCGGCGGCATCACTTTGGGTTTTCTGATCCCAATACTCTAAGGCCTGTTTACGGGCTACATAATTTCGGTATTCATCGGGGGTCATTACTATGGGCGACTTTGTGGCAAAACGACCATAGCGTTGATAAACAAAATAATTACCCGAATTGGCATCAAATACTACATCCTCTTTGTAATTGCTAGGGTTTGAACCGTAAACGCCACCACTTTGACCCGGTTTAAAGGGGTATTTCAAGGAATCGGGTTCATTGGTATCTGCTGGAGCAAGATATTTTCCTATCACGGAACTGCGCGCTGTTGTACGCACCCTTCTCCCTGTAAAGGCAAACCACATTACAGAGCTTAAAGCGAGAAGCAGAAGGAGATATGATTTCTTTAGACTCAAAGTTTCTTTAGGGCGGCTTTAATTAGTTCCTCGATGGTGAAATCTGGTGATTGTTTGAGAATTGTATTTAAAACTCTTTCACTTTGGCGAGCATTATAGCCTAAAACCTCCAAAGCTGCTATGGCTTCGGACTTTACACCGAAAGCTTGAGGTAGGCTAAGCTCATCATCATGAAGCTTAATTAGTTTATCCTTTAAGTCTATTATTATTCTTTGCGCCGTCTTCAGGCCTATCCCTTTTACTGATTGTAACATGGTTACATCTTCTCTACTAACACCGGCAATTACTTCCGCCGGACTAAGGCTGCTCAAAATTGTTCGTGCCGTGTTACCCCCAACGCCAGAAACTGAAATTAATTGTTGAAAGATGCTGCATTCTTTTTTAGAATAAAAACCGTAAAGCGTTTGGGAGTCTTCCTTGTAGATCGGATGTAAAAAGAGCTGTAATTCTTTTAGTCCGCTAATAGCCGAGTAAGTATTTAAGCCGATGTTAATTTCGTAGCCAAGCCCATTGCACTCGACGATAGCCGTGGTGGGATTGACCTCTACTAAAAATCCTTTTATATAATGTAGCATAGCTCTCTCAAATAGACTTCAATTATGCTGCAGCCTAGCTTTAAAAAACGGCAAAATTACTGATTTCATACACGACCAAACAAAAAAGCCACCATAATAGGTGGCTCTTTTCAATATTTAGGCTTAGAAACTTAATTAACTACTAATTTCTTCGAGGTAACTAACTTATTGTCAGCTTTTAAAACACAGAAGTAAACTCCCGGACTCAAATTACTAATATTAAGATTAAAAGTGCTTTCGCTGGCTTGCAAAGATTTGGAATAAACCCTTGAGCCTACTAAATTGATTATTTCAAAGCTAGAATTCTGTGCGCTCTGGCCAGAGTAATTAACTTGTAGGCGATCCGTTGCTGGATTTGGGTAAACCGATAATTCTGGCATCGCCGAAATCTCTTTAACAGAAATGCCACTGCCTTCTACTTTGTACTTAACTGTATAAGTAGCTGAATCCAATGGATTATCAGAGTCAAAAAATACATAAGTAATGTCTCCTTCTCTACTAATATCATCTTGATCGGGATAAACATGGGTACTAGCACTTGCCGTATCCCCTGGTCCCAATAAAACTGAAAATGAGGGCGGCGACACGGAAATAGATTGGATAAAACAGATTCCCCAGCAAATTGCATTGTTATCTGTTAGAAGGTTGTAATTACCATCAATTCTTTTAAATCGCACCAAAACACTATCCGAAGAAATATTCTTCACCGTACCATAACCATAGATATCGTTATCCGAAAGAGCATCTCCAGTTACCAAACTATCGTAGGTTTCCACTATTAAACTCTGACCAAATGCAGGACTAATCGCTACAATTGCTAGAATTAGAGCTATAAATTTTCTTTTCAACATGAGGCTATATTAATACTAAGGTTAAAAATAGAAAATCAGGAAGAGGCAAAAATGCTTCTTCCTGACTTTTTAAAGTATGTTAATCCTACTTAATGATAAGCTTCTCTTGAGAAACTTCACCATTAATTTCAACTTGTACGATATACGCACCAGCTTCTAGGTTAGCAACAGAAGTAGTTAAGCTTTTAGCACCTTTAAGAACTTCGTCTTGAGCGATTACTAAAACTTCTCTTCCAGTTACATCAATGATAGTAGCGCTTACAGTTGCAGAAGCCGCTAAATCAAAATCTAAAGTGAAATTATCACTTGCAGGGTTAGGATAGAAATCGAAAGCTTGACTTAAAGCTTCTTCCTCTAAACCAACATAAGTGTTGTTTTGGAATTGGATGTTATCGATATAAAGGTTGTTACCAAAATCTGATAAGCCCGTAAACTGAACTAATAATTCGCCTGTTCCGTTATAAGCTGACAAATCAATTGATTCAGTAACCCAATCACTAGAGGTTGGATACCAGTTACCTTGCTGAGCCGGACCAGTTGCTAAAGCAGCACCTGATTTAGAGAATACAGTAGACCAAGTAGCACCGCAATCATCAGAAACTTTCACTTCCAACTGATCTGCAGAACTTTGATACTGCGAGTGAGCATAATCAAATACAATACGGTTATCATAAGTTCCAGTAAGATCTAATTTTTCGTAAAGTAAGCTAGACTCGATTCCTGCAGCAATGCTGTAGAAGTTCCAACGTAAACTTTTCGCTGAATTACCGTAACCACCAAGATTAAAATTGATTGAAGAGTTTACCCCTTGATCAACTACGAAAAATCTTGCTCCATCAGGGTTAATAGTCAAACTATTGCTGAACGCTCTACCACCTAATGCGTAAGACTCGAAATCTTCATAATGCGAAGTTGCAAAAGGAGTGTTGGGAACCTGAATTAAAACGCCACTAGCTGCAATGTTATTGGCGCTAGATAAGTCATATAAATTCGGGTTATTAGCTGTAGAAACTTCGTAAGCAATTACATTTTCGCCTGCTGCTAAAGTAGCACCTGGGAAGGTAATTGTAGTCGAAGCACCAGCGCCTAAAGAAGCGCTTACGTTTTGAGAAACTGGAGTACCACCATTTAAACTGTAAGAAACATCAAAGTTACTTACCGCAACACTACCATTGTTTGTTACTGTAATTTCTGGAGTGACATTAGGATCGCAATAGCTTGCAGCACCTGAAGCACCAGCCGCAGCCGCTAAATCAGCTACAATTGAACCAGCTGGAGCAGTATAAGTAATAGGACCCATTGCACCAGAAATAACTTCCACTTGACCTTCAGCTACAAAAGCAGCAATTTCCAAATCTCCAACAGAAACGGGAATACCATTAATAGCAGCTGGAATTGGGAAAGTATACTGACGAGTAACTGTTGTACCAGAAGTGGTAGTAGTGATAACTTCACCCCACTGACCAGTTAGCATATCGCGTAACATGTGTTGGTGATTGTATTGTCCGTCAGGTAACATTTGACTTGGGTTTGAACTACCACCAGTTTGAGGACCAGCGATATTGTTTTGCAATAAAGCAACGTTTAAATTCACGCCACTTGCAGGTGCATTACTACCGGTGAAATACAATTCGACGTCAACAGTAAGTGTATTGGTACTTAAATCAATTCACCTTCTAAGGCAACATTCACATAAGATGACTCAGCAAGAATAGTTCCTGCAGCAGCAGTCCAATCTCCACGACCCATTGCCGTTCCAGTACCTGACTGGCTGTAAGCTGAGAAAAAACGACGGTTAATGGTACCTGCTGGATAACCAGTAACACCTGCTTGATTGTTAATTGCAGTACCAAAAGTGGTTCTGAAATCAGGGTCACTTCCACCTGGAGCAGCAAATGAACCTGCGTGGATGTTAATTAATACAACATCACCAGGGTTTGCAGCTCTTAAATTTGTTGCTCTTAAGTGCCCATCAGGACAGAAAGTACAGTAAATACCAGTAAATTCTTCAAGAACTACGTTCTTATTCTCTGCAGTAGTACTCACGGGTAACTGAGCAAATAAGCTGCTGCTTGCTAAGACACCTAGCCCTAAGGTTAGCAAACTTTTCTTCATAATTTTTAATCTAATTGTTCTTCGAGTATAAGTATATAAAATGCTCTATAATCAAAATTTTTTTCCTCCTATTTAAGGTGATGTGAAATTAGAACTAAATAAAGGTTAACGACAGAGCTCGAAAAAAGTCCGACTTCTTTAGGCAGAAGGCGGTTCGTAAAGGCTTCTCGAGTTTCAAAGCGCCCGAAAAAAAATCCGATTTCCAAGAAAGAAGGCGATCCAATAAGCTCGAGAAGTTTCAATTCCACCAAAAGGATGCATCACTTTAAGCTTTTAAAGAGCAATGATGAGTGGCAAGTGCGCAGAAAATACTTAATTTGCTTTTGAAACAAATTATTCCTAGTTAAAATGAACACCAAGCTTTTAAAAACTCTGTTGCTACTTCTAAGTCTTTCTTTTTCTGCTATTGCACAAGATAAAATCCCCAATATTCAGCTTAAAGACCTAAGTGGCAATATGATTGATGCCAATCTTCTCGAAAATGACGGAAAGCCAATGATCATAAGCTTCTGGGCCACCTGGTGTAAGCCATGCGTTTTAGAACTTAATGCGATAAATGATCAATATGTTGATTGGCAGGAAGAATCAGGAGTTAAACTTATCGCGGTATCGGTAGATGACTCAAGAAACTCAGCAAGAGTAAAGCCTTTTATCACCAGCCAAGGTTGGGACTATGAAGTTTACTTAGATGAAAATCAGGAACTAAAAAGAGCCTTAAACGTAAATAATATTCCGCATACCTTTTTAGTAGATGGTAGTGGGGAAATTGTTTGGCAGCATAATGGTTATATGACAGGCGATGAAGATCACCTTTATGAGCTAATTGAGAAATTAAATCGCGGTGAAGAAATCAGCGAATAAATTTAGCCCCTCTCAAGTAAGCTCTATGAAAAAACTACTATTCCTCGCTTTTACTTTTGTAAGTGTATTCTCCTTTGCTCAGGAAGCAGAGAAAGATTACGGACAAATTCACGGGAATTTTCAAACTAATGCGCAGTATTACTTACGCGATACCATCATTGACCCTAACGGCACGGCCTTTCCTGATGAAAGACTATTAGCTGCGGGTTTTCTAAATCTCACCTACTCTAAAGGTGATTTCATGGCGGGCTTGCGCTATGAAAATTACCAAAATAATCTTATCGGTTTACCCGAAGGATTTAAAGGAGAAGGTATTCCCTATCGCTTCATACGATATAAACATGAAGGCTTAGACTTAACCGTTGGTAATTATTATGAGCAGTTTGGTAGCGGTTTAATTTTCCGCACCTATGAAGAACGTGGCCTAGGGCTAGATAATGCGATGGATGGTTTACGCTTAATCTATGAGATTAGACCAGGCATAAAAGCGAAAGCCTTAGTTGGAAGGCAAAGAATTTACTTTGAAACAAGTGATGGTATTGTACGAGGTGGTGATTTAGAGTTTAATCTTAACGAATTCAACGGCAACAGTAGTCGCACCAATCTTATTGTTGGGGCTGGTGCCGTTAGCCGTTTTGAAGAATCAACCGACCCTATTTACAACTTGCCGGAAAACGTTGCTGCTGCCTCTTTGCGTGCGAATTTCATCAGCGGAAACTTTAATATTTTTGGTGAATACGCCTATAAATCACAAGACCCAAATAGTAGTAACCGCTTTATATTTAAGCCTGGTCACGCCATCTATGCCAATGGCTCTTACTCTAAAGGAAATTTAGGAATTATCTTCGGATACAAATACTACGATAACTTTCTGTTTCGCTCAGAAAGAGTGGCCAACTTTACCGAACTGCTAATTAATTACCAACCCCCACTAGCCGAGTTACACACTTACGCGCTGCCCGCATTATATAGCTACAATGTTCAAGCTAATGGCGAAACCGGAATGCAGGCCGAAATAGCTTATAAATTTGACAAAGGAACTTTAGTTGGCGGCAAGTAGGGAACTTTAGTAAACCTGAACTTTAGTAATAGCTATGCGCTAGATAAAAGCTTTATTACTCGTCCCGGTTTTGATTCTGTACCTACAATTTCTGGAACTGATGGCTATGAGGACTGGGCTGGATTTGGAGACATCCAATACTCGCAAGATTTTAACGTAGAGGTGAAAACTAAAATTAATAAGAGTCTAAAAGGAACCTTTAGCTACTATAATTTCATTTATAACCGTAGCGCACTGCTTGATGGTGTAGTGGATGATTTGGTTTCGGACCCCAACACATTGGAAATAGTTTACGTTAATGCTATGGTAGCAGAAATACTTTGGAAAATTAAGCCCAAGCATTCTTTGCGTTCGGAAGCTCAACTTATGCTTACCGATCAGGATCGAGGCAGTTGGGCCCTACTTTTACTAGAGTATAGTATTGCGCCGCAGTGGTTCTTCGCCGTTCAAGATGCCTATAATTATGGCCATCCTGATCCCGATTTAAGAGTACACTATCCCTTGGTATCAATGGGTTATACACGCGGTACTACCAAGTTTCAGTTTAACTACGGACGTCAACAAGAAGGAGTATTTTGCGTAGGTGGTATTTGCCGCGTTGTTCCAGCTTCGAATGGCTTCTCTATGATGATAACGACAAACTTTTAATTATGAAAAAGATATTTCTTAGTCTCGCTGTTCTCGCCTTATTCTTAGGAGCCTGCGACAAAATTGAAGAAGGAGATTACTTAATTCAACGCGAAGGTGGTGGCGGTGGCCCCATTGGCGGTGGTCAAGATTCGCTTCATGTAATCTTACTCGAAGAGTTTACCGGGGTAAAGTGCAATAACTGTCCGGCTGCCAATGCGAAAGCGAAAGAGTTACAAAGCATTTATGGCAAAGACCGTCTGATCCTATTAGGCATTCACGCGGGCAACTTGGCCCAAGTAGACGACAAACACCCGAAAGCCTTTAATACCCCAGAAGGGACCGAGCTATTCAATTTCTTTAATCTCTTTGGTGTACCCGTGGGTTTTGTAAACCGCATCGACTATTTAAACTCAGACATTATTAAAAGCGAAGGCGACTGGGGTTCAACTATTTCCCAAGAAATTTTAAGAGATCCGGTAGCTACAATCAGTCTTAAAGAAGAAAGCTTTAATGCTGCCAACTCTACTTTAAATGTTAGTGGATCGGTAGCTACGCTTTTAACTTTCAGTGCTACTAACGTGAAGATTTGCCTTTATCTTGCTGAGAACAATATCGTTTCCCCGCAAACTATGCCAGACAAATCTGTAGATACAGCTTATGTTCACAATCACGTATTCCGCGGCTCTTTTACTGGTACTTATGGCACCACTATCGACCTAAGTAGCGGTTCAAACACTTTTAATGAAAGCATTGTACTTCCTGTAGATGCAGTGAAAGAAAACTGTGAGGTTATTGCCTTTATTTACGATGGAGACAGTTACGAAATCCTTCAAGCTACCTCCATAGAAATCTAAATCGAAGTTCAATCTAAAACAATACTAAGCCACCTCTTGCCTCAGCATTAGGTGGTTTTTATTTCCATAGATGCGCTGGTACGATTGCCTTATTAAAAACTGAGTTCGATGTGAAATTAGGCCTCAGATCTCCTATAAATAGTGGGTTTTAGGCACAAGCGGTGAAGTAATAGAGGGCAATTGTAAACGGCTAAGGCGCCAAAAAACGCTTTTTAAAAGTGGCTTACAAGTTTTTTCCTGTAAATGCAAAATCCTCTACATCTAGCTCATTTACCGAAGCCCGCTGCAGCTGCACCATCCATATAGTCTTTTCCTTTTATTGAAAATCTGAGGCGAAAACTTTCGGTCAAACTCAGGTTTTAAGAAAATCTAGATTCCGTTTTAAGCCCAAAAACTTAGTGCGCTTCACAGCCGACTTCTTAAATACTTTTCGAAATACTTCTTCAGTAATTTCATTCCAGTCCTCAGGCTTCATATCTAAGAGTTCCTCGTGGGGATTTAAACGCTCCTCCTGATGCGCTTTGGAAAACCTGTTCCATGGGCATACATCCTGACAGATATCGCAACCAAAGGCCCAATTTTCCATCTGACCTTTAAACTCCGTCGGGATTTCATTCTTTAACTCAATTGTTAAATAGCTAATGCATTTAGAAGCATCCAAAAGGTTAGCATCCACTAATGCGTCGGTAGGACAAGCATCAATACAACGTGTGCAGGTGCCACAGTGATCAAATTTAGTAAGCGGATTAGGTGCCAGCTCTAAGTCCAGAATTAGCTCGGCGATAAAGAAAAAAGATCCCGACTTTTTGTTCAGTAGCAAAGTGTTCTTACCCAGCCAACCCAAACCGGCCTCTTTGGCCCACACCCTATCCATTACGGGAGCGGAATCTACAAAAGCACGACCATCCACTTCTCCGATATTTTCCCGAATAAAACTCAGCAAGGAATGTAATTTGTCTTTTAAAATGTAGTGATAATCCTCCCCATAGGCATACTTAGCAATCTTGGGCGCCTCAGGCGAAGATTGCTCTTGAGCAGGGAAATAATTAAAAAGTAAGCTTATCACCGTTTTTGCCCCAGGAACCAATTTTCTCGGGTCCAATCTCTTATCGAAATGATTGGCCATCCAGGCCATTTCTCCTTGATAATTACGCGATAACCATTCCTCCAATCGCGGTGCCTCCTCTTCCAAAAAACGCGCCTTGGAAAATCCACAGGCCATAAAGCCTAAGCGCATTGCTTCCGCAGAGATGGCTTCCTTATAGTCCTCCTTAGATATCAAAGAGACCGTTTTGAATACGAGGATCGCGCTTATTTAAATGGGCGTATGCTAGATCTGTAACAATCCGTCCTCGCTGTGTGCGCGCCATGAAACCTTGCTGAATTAAATAGGGTTCATATACTTCTTCTATGGTCCCTGCCTGTTCTCCTACCGCGGTTGCAATGGTATTTAAGCCCACTGGGCCTCCTTTAAACTTATCGATAAGACAAATTAAGATTTTATGGTCCATTTCATCTAAACCATAAGTATCTACATGCAGTGCCTCCAAACCAAAGTTGGCAATTTCCAGGGTGATGGTTCCCTTACCTTTTATCTGAGCAAAATCGCGCATTCTTCGTAAGAGAGCGTTGGCAATACGCGGTGTTCCTCTGCTTCTGCGTGCAATTTCTACCGCCGCATTCGCTTCAATGGGAACATCTAATATATGGGCAGAACGCTCCACGATATTCGATAAAAGCTCCACTGTATAATACTGCAATCTACTGTTAATACCAAAACGCGCTCTAAGCGGAGAAGTTAACAATCCTGAGCGAGTAGTCGCGCCAATTAAAGTAAAACGATTGAGGTTAATTTGTACGCTTCTGGCCGCAGGACCACTATCAATCATAATGTCGATACGGTAATCTTCCATGGCCGAATAGAGGTATTCCTCCACCACGGGACTTAAGCGGTGAATCTCATCAATAAATAAAACATCGCCTTCTTCTAAATTAGTTAACAAGCCCGCCAATTCGCCAGGCTTATCGATTACCGGCCCAGAACTTAACTTTAAACCAGCATGTAACTCATTAGCAATAATATTGGCCAGGGTAGTTTTCCCCAATCCTGGAGGTCCATGCAATAAAACATGATCTAGGGCCTCGCCTCGCTGGTTTGCTGCCGCCACGAATATCCGTAGATTTTCTAGTATTTTATCTTGTCCCGCAAAGTCATCAAAGGATAATGGCCTAAGTTTTTGGTCTAGATCCTGCTCCTTAGAATAAGACTCCTCTTCTTCATCTAAATATTGGGCCATGCATGCATTTTGAGCAAAGGTAAGAGAAATTGAAAACGGAAAATTAGCAATCGTCCGATAAAATAATACCATCAAAAAAAGCCCCTTAGCGTTAACTAAGGGGCTTCAACTATTATTAAAATCTAATGGCCATTGGCAATTTCTTCTTCCGACATAGGAACTGTCTGAGGAACAAAATCTTCAGCAGCACCTGGCTTACTGTAATCATAAGGCCAACGGTGTACTTCTGGAATCTCTCCCGGCCAGTTTCCATGGATATGTTCTACTGGAGTAGTCCATTCTAAAGAGTTCGCTCTCCAAGGGTTTTGCTCGGATTTCTTTCCGCGGAATGCGCTGTAAAAGAAGTTAAACAAGAATACCAATTGAGCAATTCCACCAATGATGGCGAAATAACTTACTAATACGTTAATATCAGCTAAATCGTCAAACATTGGGAAAGCCGTATTAGTGTAATAACGACGAGGTAAACCTGCCATTCCTAAAAAGTGCATTGGGAAGAACACACCGTACGCAGCAATAAACGTAATCCAAAAGTGAACGTATCCTAAAGATTTGTTCATTCTGCGGCCATACATCTTGGGGAACCAATGATATACACCTGCGAACAAACCAAAAATAGCCGATAGTCCCATTACAATATGGAAGTGGGCTACCACGAAATATGTATCGTGAACATTAATATCAAGAGCACTATCTCCTAAAATCAAACCTGTTAAACCACCCGTAATAAAGGTAGAAACTAGACCAATCGAAAATAGCATTGCTGGCGTCATCTGTAAATTACCTTTCCACAATGTAGTAATGTAGTTAAAGGCCTTTACGGCAGATGGTATAGCAATTAAAAGAGTAGTAAAAGTAAACACGGATCCTAGAAATGGATTCATACCGGTTACAAACATATGGTGACCCCATACGATGAACGATAAGAAAGCAATCGCTAAAATAGACCCTACCATTGCGCGGTAACCAAAAATTGGTTTTCGAGCATTGGTCGAAATTACTTCTGAACTAATACCCAATGCAGGTAAAAGAATAATATATACTTCTGGATGACCTAAGAACCAAAACAAATGTTGGAACAAAATAGGACTACCACCCTGATTACTTAATACCTCACCCGCTACCATTATATCGGATAGGTAGAAACTTGTTCCGAAACTTCTATCAAAAATAAGTAGTAAAGCCGCTGAGAAAAGAACTGGGAAAGAAAGTACACCTAAGATCGCTGTTACGAAGAAGGCCCAAATTGTTAATGGAAGTCGTGTCATACTCATTCCTTTAGTTCTTAGGTTGAGAACAGTAACAATATAGTTTAGAGCTCCTAATAAGGAAGAAACAATAAACAATGACATACTAACTAACCATAGAGTCATACCCATTCCAGAACCTGGTACGGCCTGCGGAAGTGCACTTAAAGGCGGATAAATTGTCCAACCAGCCGATGCGGGACCGCTTTCTACGAAAAGTGAAGCGACCATAATAGCACTAGAAACAAAAAAGAACCAATAGGAAAGCATGTTGATAAAGCCCGACGCCATATCACGTGCTCCAATTTGTAGGGGAATTAATAAGTTGGAGAAAGTACCACTTAAGCCTGCAGTTAATACAAAGAATACCATGATGGTACCATGTATAGTAACTAAAGCCAAATAGATATTAGGGTCCATGATTCCATCGGTACCCCATTTGCCTAATAACATCTCTAATATGGGCCATTCTTTATCTGGCCAAGCCAGTTGAAGACGGAACAATAAAGACATAGCCACTCCAATAATTCCCATAATCATACCGGTTACGAGGAATTGCTTGGCGATCATTTTGTGATCGGTCGTGAATACGTATTTAGTGATGAAAGTTTCTTTGTGATGTGCGTGTGCTTCCATTTTTTCTTTCGATTTCTATCCTTTAACTAATCAAATAAATTATAACATTTCAGCAAAAGTCTGCTGTTCCTCCAACCATTTGTTGAAATCCTCTTCAGATTCAACAACCACCTTCATTTGCATATTGTAGTGAGCCGCCCCACAAATTTTATTACATAATAATACATAATCAAATTCCCAAGGATCCTCACCTTTCGCACTGCGAATAGAATTTACGCGCGCAACCTTTTCAATAACATCGTTGTCCATACGCATTTCAGCGGTCGTCATAGACGGAGTGAACTGAAATTGCGTTTCGGTGCCAGGCACACAGTTCATTTGTACTCTAAAGTGAGGCAAATAGGCTGAGTGAATAACATCTTGTGATCTAAACTTCAAAAGCACTGGACGTCCTTTCGGGAGTCTTAATTCACTTGTGATAATATCATCACTAGAATTATTATCAGATGGGTCTACACCCAATACATTAGCACCCTCAATTAACCTAACATTTGCAAAACCTAGTGTATTATCACCACCAGCATAACGAGCTGTCCAACCAAATTGTTTAGCGTAAAGCTCTACTACGATAGGCTCTTCTGTTTTTTCTGGAAACATGATATCCGTCCAAGTAGTAAGTCCATAAAGGATCAAACCTGCTAAAATCACGGCAGGAATACCAGTCCAAAAAAGCTCTAATTTATTATTATGCTCCATGTAAGTGGCCTTACGAGTCTTTCTACCACGGAACATATAGGCAAAACCGAATAATAAAGGCTGAGTAACTAAGAAGGCTAAAATAATAACCCCCATAGATATATCCCACAGGCTGTCAATTTCTTTACCGTGTTCAGATGCTGAAACAGGTAGCGTTAGCTCCATGTATTCACTCACCATCCAAGCAAAAGCCCCAAAGAAGAAGATTAAGAACAAAAGCATTAACCAACCTTGCGCGTTGTTGTCCTTGTCGTTAACCTTTATGTCATTATCAGTACCCTTAATCTTTGATGATATTTCGAAGATTCTTATCGCCTGTGTAAAGGCAATTACAGCAAGAAGGGCTACAACAATAATCAATAATGTATCCATTTATAGCTAGCTATTTAAAATTAAATATGGAAATGTTTACTCTCCACAAACATGGGGTGGTTCTTAATCATCAGCGGTGCTTTTTTAATAGTGTTAAACACTACTAAAATAAATAAGCCCACAAATCCTAATAATGTTCCAATGTTAATTAAGGTAACGCTTCCACTTGCACCCACAGAACCTGGCATTATCATGATAAAGATGTCTAACCAGTGTCCGAATAAGATTATAATACCGGCCGTAAAAATGAAGCCACGATTACGTTTTGAATCTCTACTCATTAAAATAGTAACCGGGAATACAAAGTTCAATGCTACCATGGTGAAGAATAAAGCCTTATACTCATCAAAGCGCATCATATAATAAGTTACCTCTTCTGGAATATTTGAATACCAAATCAACATATACTGGGAGAACCATAGGTAAGTCCAGAAAATAGAAAAGGCAAACATAAATTTAGCAATGTCATGGATGTGACTCTTATTAACTTCTGGTAAGTATCCTTTGCCTTTAAGGTAAAGAACAACCATCATTAAGGCTGTTAGCGACGATACGAAGATGGTTGCGAAAACATACCATCCAAATAAAGTACTGAACCAGTGAGTGTCAATACTCATAATCCAATCCCATGCACTCATGGAAGAAGTAACCGCGAAGAATACTAAAAATCCGGCACCCACATTACGCATTTTAGCCCAGTTCTGGTTGTAATCTACACCAGACTGTTCCATCTTTAAACTCATTTTTCTTAACAAAAATGCCGCGCCTATCCAACCTGCTAAATAAATGATTGATCTAATAGTGAAGAATGGTCCGTTTAAATAGCCTTCTTTCCCCGCGATAATAGAGTCATAATTTTCACTACCTGGCGTCATAATACCCTCAGCCATCCAGTGATAAACATGGTTACCTCCTAAATGGAACCAACCGGTAACGATAATGACAAATATTACTAGTCCTGGCACCCAGATAAAACTTGTAATACCTTCTAAAACACGCAAAAGAACCACGGTCCAACCTACTTGTGCAGCATACTGCAGTGCCATAAAGAATAAAGCTCCTAATCCAATCGCCAAGGCGAAAAAACTATTCACCAAAAGGTTTGCCCAAGGTTTATTTTGTTCTTGATGATGCGCATGTTCTGCATCGTGCTCCGCATCTGGTGATGTGTAGAAATGATTATTCTTCGGAATTGCTCTTGAAGCTCCTTTGTGATAACTGAAATCATCAGTTTTCGGCATGGCATCATGACCGTGGACATGGCTTGCCGCAGGACTGTGATGAGCTTCAGTAGTTGTGTGTTCTCCTTCCCCGTGACTCGCTTCGTCATGGTGGTCACTTCCTCCTGCGAAGAAGCTAAACCCTACGGAAATAGCACCGATAAGAATCAGTACGTAAGAAATTGTTTTTAAGCGGCTTGAAAATTCAAACATCTTATAATAGTTAAAAGATTGTTTTAATGCTTTATCTAGTCAGTTTACTCTACGCTACCCTCGGCAGTCGTTTCTTCTTTAGGTGTCATGTCGCTTTTCAACTTCATAACATAAAGAGCCAATTTCCATCTTTCTTCCGGAGTAACTTGAGAGGCATGTGAGCCCATCACTCCTTTGCCGTAGGTTATTACGTGGAAGATTGTCCCGAAATTAATATCTCTATCACCATAAGATGGTACGCCTAAGAATTTTTCGTTCTTTACCAAAATACCTTGTCCCATACCCTTATCACCGTGGCAATGTGTACAGAATATATTATAAAGCTCTTTGGCTTCTGCCATAGTCTTCTCATCCGCCATAATACCGTCAGGCATTGTCATTTCTGCTTTGGCTAAAGCGTATCCATCCGCGTCTGGACTATATTCTTGATAACTCATAAAGCCTCTCGAAACAGTTCCCTCCACTGGCTTCAGCGAAGAAATGCTGTCCCCAAACCTATCATAACCGTCGTAAGCTTCTATAGCAGGACCATCGTACATATCTGGCATGTATTGGTAGCCTCTATGATTTTCTTCTTGCTTACAAGAGCTGATTAACAGCCCTGCACTTAGCAGTAAAGCTATATTTTTCACTAATTGTCTCTTAAGCATGTTGCGCGTTGTTTACACTTACCTCAATAGCACCAGTTTGCTTTAATAAGCTCATTAATTCTTCGGTATCACCATTGGAAACAACTTCCATAAGGAATTTGTCATCCGTAGTTCTAGGATCTGGGTTTTGAGCCTTACATCCAGGATAAATTTTATTTCTAAAGAAGAAAGTCCACACCATTAAGTGAGCCGCAAAGAATACGGTTAATTCGAACATAATCGGTACGAAAGCGGGCATATTCTCTCCCCATGTGAAACTCGGCTTACCCCCGATATTCATAGGCCAATCGATTATCAACATACCATAAGTCATACTAATGGCAGTGGTTAATCCTAAAAGCCCGTACAAAAAGGCAGCAATCGCGATACGTGTTTCTTTTAAGCCCATGGCCTTATCTAGGCCATGCACTGGAAAAGGAGAATATACTTCTTGTATCTCTATGCCCTTTTCGCGCACTTGTTTTACACCTGCCAATAATACGTCATCATCGTCGTATAAGGCATTTACTATAATTTGGTTAGTGGTCGCCATGATCTTCTTGCTCTTGAAGTTTCTTATAATTATCTCCAGATGATTTCAAAATTGTTTTCAATTCTGCTTGAGCAATTACCGGGAAGGTGCGTGCATAAAGCAGGAATAATACAAAGAAGAAACCGATAGTACCGATGAAGATGCCAATATCTACGAAAGTAGGCGAGAACATACTCCAGCTAGAGGGTAAATAATCGCGGTGTAAAGAGGTAACAATAATTACGAAACGCTCGAACCACATTCCAATGTTAACCACGATAGAGATGAAGAAGGTGAACATTATACTTGTTCTGAGCTTCTTAAACCACATAAACTGAGGCGAAAACACATTACAAGTCATCATACTCCAGTAAGCCCACCAATAAGGTCCTGTGGCTCTATTTAAAAAAGCGTATTGTTCGTATTCCACTCCTGAATACCAAGCGATAAATAATTCAGTAATGTAAGCCACACCTACGATAGATCCTGTAAGCATGATTACAATATTCATCATTTCAATGTGCTCTATAGTAATGTATTGCTCCATTGAGAATACCTTCCTAACGATAATCAAAAGAGTTTGTACCATGGCAAAACCAGAGAAAATCGCACCCGCCACAAAATAAGGTGGGAAGATTGTGGTATGCCAGCCTGGTATTACAGACGTAGCAAAGTCCATCGATACAATGGTGTGCACCGAAAGCACGAGAGGAGTTGCCAAACCTGCTAGCACCAAAGAAACCTCCTCGAAGCGTTGCCAATGTTTTGCTTTTCCACCCCAACCAAAACTTAAGATTTTGTAAATATGCTTTTGCACGGGTTTAACAGCACGATCACGAATCATCGCGAAATCAGGTATTAAACCTACATACCAGAAAACAACCGACACAGAGAAGTAAGTTGAAATAGCGAATACATCCCAAAGTAAAGGCGAATTAAAGTTTACCCACAAAGAACCGAATTGGTTAGGAATAGGTAATACGAAATAAGCCATCCAGATACGTCCCATGTGAATACCTGGGAAAAGTGCAGCTTGGATTACTGAGAAAATAGTCATCGCTTCCGCAGAACGGTTAATCGACATTCTCCATTTCTGACGGAATAATAAGAGTACCGCTGAGATAAGAGTACCGGCATGACCGATTCCTACCCACCATACAAAGTTGGTAATATCCCAAGCCCAACCTACAGTTTTGTTCAAACCCCAGGTACCAATTCCCACTCCGATGGTGTATAGGATACATCCTACTCCCCATAAAAATGCGACTAAGGCAAGGCTAAACACAATCCACCAGGATCTTGGTGCGGATGACTCAACCGGACGAACAACATCTAATGTTATGTCGTGGTACGATTTGTCGCCCTCAATTAAAGGTTTACGTATTGGCGCTTCGTAATGCATGAATTTCCTTTAAATTTAAGCAGTTGTATTCTTTACTTTAACTTGGTAAAATACCGATGGCTGTGTTCCAACTTCTCCAAGAAGGTGATACATCCTTTGGTCTTTTTTCAATTTAAACACTTCACTTTGGTTGTCATTCACATCACCAAAAACAATAGCGTTTGTATCGCAAGCACTCTGACAGGCAGTTTTAATTGCACCATCTTTAAGAGCTTTACCATCTTTCTTAGCCTCTAATTTACCAAGCTGAATGCGTTGGATACACATAGAGCATTTTTCCATTACACCACGTGAACGAACGGTAACGTCTGGGTTTAATACCATACGACCTAAATCTTCATTCATAGCGTAATTGTCGCCAAAGTTCTTGGTATTGTTGTGATACTCGAACCAGTTAAAGCGACGTACTTTATAGGGACAGTTGTTTGCACAGTAACGTGTACCAATGCAACGGTTATAAGTCATGTGGTTTAAACCTTCTGCCGAGTGGGTTGTCGCTGCCACGGGACAAACAGTCTCACATGGAGCATGATTACAATGCTGACACATTACTGGTTGGAAGAATACCTCAGGACTCTGACTTGGTACTTCCATATCAGCGTACATATCTGTAGCACCTTTACCAAATAAACCTAAACCTTCGTAGCCGTTTTCAGCCGCATTTTCAGTAGTAATATCTGAGCTATAGTAGCGATCAATACGCAACCAGTGCATATCACGGCTCTTACGCATTTCCTCTTTACCAACTACCGGTACGTTATTTTCGGAGTGACAAGCTATAACACAGGCACCACATCCGTTACACAGGTTAAGATCAATAGACATATTCCACATATGTCCTGTTTGATGATCAAAATCATCCCATAAGTTAGCGTCTTCGCTCGTTAAAGGACCCTTGTGTGTTTCGAAACGCGGTGGCTCATTCCAGCCATCGTGTGCAGCCGTTTTACCAGGGCTCGCTAAGAAGGTATCTAAAGTAACTTCTTTAACAATATCGCGACCCATCATAGTGTGCGCCAACTGAATACAAGCAAATTCATGCTTAGATTCTGCGATCGCTTCTACTTTCACTTCAGCATGGTGAGTTCCTGCCATTAGTGGGTAGGCATTCACCCCCACCTTATCAGCTACAGCACCAGCTCCTACTCTACCAAAGCCTACCGCTAAACCAACGGTTCCAATAGTTTGACCGGGCTGAATAAACACCGGAACATTTTCTAAAACAACACCATTAACCGTTACATTGGCTAGGTTCCCGTTTAAAGCACCATTAGATTCATTCCAATGACGCAAACCAAGTTCTACCGCATCTGCAGCAGCAACAGTTAAATAGTTATCCCAACTAACACGGCTAATAGGATCTGGAAATTCCAATAACCACGGGTTATTAGCAATAGTACCAACACCCATGCCTGTTAACTGATTAAAGTTTATTTCTAAGCCTTTAATAGCTTTGGCCTCTTTGGTTACTCTAGAACCAATACCGTCTAAGTTAATCTCTAAGCTAGTGGTCAAATCCTCTAACATTGCGTCCATCAGAGGCATGCTAGAGTTTGCTTTGTAAACACCATCGTGTAATACTGTCGACCACTGAGAACCGTTAAGGATATTATTAGCCCAGTTCTCTTTAATATAATTATGATAGTCGGTACTTAGTCCAGACCACTTTAATAAGTTTTCCTCAAATGAGCGGGTATCAAACAAAGGCTTAATTGTTGGCTGCTGAAGGCTATAATGCCCATCAGCTGGCATAAAATCGCCCCAAGACTCTAGATAGTTGTTTTCGGCAGCAACTAAATTGGAAATTTGTGCCGTTTCATCGTACTTCGTTGTTACAGCCACGCTAGTTGGAACCTTTTTAAAGGCCTCCACTATATTAGCCATACCAGCAGCCACGTAAGCTGGGTTTAAGTTGTTAGTGATTAACACTCCCACTTTGCTAGCATTCATATCGGCGATTAAAGCTTTGAAAGCTTTGTCATCACCCTGACGTAAATAAGTTCTTGTTTTGTGAGAAACAGTTACTTCTTTATTACCTAACAAGTTATTGATAGCAATACATAGTAACTCTTGATCTTTATTATTGCCTCCACAAACTACTAAACCTGCATTACCAGCATTTAATAATTCTTTAGCAATCGCCTTGGCCTCATTTTGCATAGATGATTTAACACCCGATACAACACTTGCTCCTTTGGCACTAGCTAACTCATTGTAAAGAGCAACTAAGAATTCACCGTGCTCTGAAGTTTTAAGTTTGTAACGCTTATCTGCATTAGAACCCGTAAGGCTCATGCCTGCTTCAACTTGGAAGTGACGCGACATGTCTTTACCCGGAACACGAGTTTTCGCGTAGTCGGCACTAACACTTTGACCTATCCAGTCTCCCAAGAAGTCGGCTCCTACGCCAACTATTACTTTCGCGTTTTGGAAATGATACATTGGTAAAGCTCGCTTTCCTGTAGCTTCTTGCCAAGCATCTAATTTTTCAGAATAGCTAAAAGGATCTTGACTTACATGCTTAAAGTTGGTGTACTTCGCACCAAAAGCGTTAATCAATTTCTTTTGGCTAGGGCTCAACACTGTAGAAGTTAAGACAACCACTTGCTTTCCTTCCGCCTCAGCTTTAGCTAAGCCTGCCATTATTTCCTTATCCAAGCTCGACCAGTTAGACTCTTGTCCGTTAACGGCCGGTCTTTGTAAGCGAGTTGCATCGTACAAATTAAGTACTGATCCGTGAACACGGGTATTAGCACTACCATTTATACCTGCTTCATTGTTATTTTCTACCTTAATTGGACGACCTTCTCTTGTTTTGATTAACAAAGAAGCAAAATCATGACCATCGTAATAACTTGAAGCATAGTAATTAGCTATACCCGGAATAATTTCCTCTGGCGCTACCACATAAGGGAGTGATTCGTATACAGGACTCTCACAAGCAGCTAAAGTTGCTGCGGCCGTTGAGAAGCCCATATATTTTAGAAAATCACGTCTTGAAGTATGAGTACTATCTAGGTTTTCTTTGTTACCTAAAAACTCCTCATTTGAAATTTGATCAGGAAATTCTTGCTCACTCAAAGTTTTCACCATTTCTGGGTTCTCGAGTTCGGAAATTCCTCTCCAGTATTTTTTGTTTTCAGCCATTCTACTTTGGAGATTTAGCTTTTAATAGTGACATTTTCCACATTCCAATCCACCGATCATCTCGACGGTAATTTCTGCATTGGGACCATACTTTTCTTTAAGCTTGGCATGCATATCATTATAGTAGTCGTTAGACTTAACGTCTACTTTAGTTTCTCGGTGACAGTTGATACACCAACCCATGGTAAGGGGCGAGTACTGATACACTTCTTCCATTTCCTGAATAGGACCATGGCAAGTTTGGCACTCTACGTTACCAGCCGTTACGTGTTGTGCATGGTTAAAATAGGCTAAGTCAGGCAACTTATGAATACGAACCCATTTGATGGGCTTCTGCTCATAATCCTCGATATAAGTTCCACTTTCTGGATCAAAGCCAATAGCAGCGTAAATCTTAGCAATTTCCTCTGTACCATACTTCGGACCTTCTTGAATATACATATGGCAATTCATACAAACATTGGCTGAAGGAATATTGGAGTGCTTACTTTTTCTGGCGCCTGAATGACAATAGTTACAATCAATCTGATTGGTACCCGCATGCAATTCATGAGAGAATTTAATAGGCTGACTAGGCTGATAGTTAGTATCCACGTTCACCACCATTAAACCTAAATAAAGCTGCTGCAAGAATACTACCGCCACTAGTAGTGTTAATACCGTTACAACACGTGGGTTCTTAAGAGCAGTGCGAGTGAAAATATTGGCATCTTGCGTAAGCGTTGTTACTCCTTCGCCTTGTACTTGCTTTAAAGTGTTTTTAACACGTGTAAGCAATAGTACCAAGAAGATTAAAATACCGCCAAGGATATAAAGCAATACCGTATTATCATTTTCGGCTACCACGGGAACTGAACCATTGGGATCTACAACCACCTCTTTAGGCTTCGAGCCTTCAATGGTATAAGCTAAGATATCGTTGATATCATCATCCGATAAACCAGGGAAAGCCGGCATTATAGAACCATTATACTCTTCGTAAATAGCGATAGCATCAGCATCACCAGACTCACGAAGCGCCTGATTATCTTTAATCCAAGCGTATAACCATTCTTTTGAGCGACGGGTTGTCACATCCCCTAGTGCGGGACCAACTACCTTTTTGTCGAGCTTGTGACAGGCAGCACACTGCCCGTTGAACAAGGATTTTCCATTAGCGACATCCCCAGTAAATTCTTGCGCCTGCAGTGTACTTGCTGAAAGTACCGCAATAAATAGCATCAAGACGGAATGCGAAAACAGCCTGAGAGTACGTTGTTTATTCATAGATGAACCTAATATCCTAGATTTCTAAGTTTGGATGGCAAATTTAAGCTATAAAGCCTTTCTCGAAAGGGTCAATGCAGACTCCTTCTAATTTAAATCAGGTCTAAATAACTTTGCCTGCCATTTATTTCAGGTCACAAATAAACTACTTTTGCGTTAAATTTTACCTAAAAACCATGCTTAAAAATTCATTTCTCTTTGTTTTTTTCTTGCTCTTTGGCTTTCAATTAGATGCACAAACTATTTCAACAAACTCTGGGTCTGCTCGAGTGGAAATGAGTCCTGCTGTGCAAAACACGCTCTTCTTGATGCAACGTAAAGGGGAAAAATTCAAAGAGTTGAAAGGTTTTCGGGTGCAAATTTTCAATGGAAATAAAAGTGATTGCCTAAAACAAAGAGGGCAATTTTTAAAAATTTATCACGATGTGCCCGCCTATTTGCTATACGAGGTACCGGAATACCGCACTCAAATCGGTGATTTCAGAACGCGTTTGGAAGCCGAAGCCTTTCTACGTAAAATTATAAACGAGTTTCCTGGCAGTTTTGTGGTGGAGACAAACATTAAGTATCCGAAGCTAAATACGGAAGATTAGAATACGCGTTTACTACATAGCTCCTAAAACTTCTTTTTTCGCCAATATTATATTCCAGTATATGCCAAAGTCCCTCATTGACAGTCCTCTTCATGCTAAGGGTAAAAAGGAGCACCATTAGCAGACTGCCATTGAAAGATCAGTAAATTATACAAGAGGATTTCGTTTATGCTACAACTCTGATAACCTGCACCATCGGCTACTCTTTCGAAAACAATCCGGACTGGGTAGGTTATAAGCTAAAATTCCATAGCTTCATTTCACTTCTACAGAAGAACCACAAGTTAGCAAACATAAAAAAAGCCGACTTTTTCAAGTCGGCTTTTAAATTTATGAGCTATTTAATTAGAGCGTTTTCTTAACTTCTACTTGTTGGTAGCCTTCGATAATATCGCCTACTCTAATATCATTGTAGTTCTTGATATTCAATCCACATTCGTAGCCTTTCTTCACTTCTTTCACGTCGTCTTTGAAACGTTTCAAGGAAGCCAACTCGCCAGTATAAACTACTACTCCATCACGAATAATACGAACATCGGTGTTACGTGTAATCGTTCCATCTAGTACATAACAACCAGCAATGGTTCCTACCTTAGATATTTTGAAGGTCTCACGGATTTCAACATTACAAACGATCTCCTCTTTAAAGTCTGGTGAAAGCATACCTTCCATCGCATCTTTAATTTCGTTAATCGCATCATAGATAATAGAGTAAAGTCTAACGTCTACATGTTCTTTCTCTGCTAGTCTTCTAGCGCTTGAAGATGGGCGTACTTGGAATCCAACAATAATGGCATTCGATGCTGCTGCAAGAAGGATATCTCCCTCCGAAATCTGACCTACTGCCTTGTGGATAATATTTACTTGAATCTCCTCAGTAGAAAGTTTCTGTAAACTATCGGCTAATGCTTCAATAGAACCATCCACATCACCTTTAACAATAACATTCAATTCTTGGAAATCTCCAACCGCTAAACGACGGCCAATTTCTTCGAGTGTAAGGTTTTTCTGAGAACGCGCACTTTGCTCACGTTGCAACTGAGTACGTTTCGCTGCAATTTGCTTCGCTTCACGCTCATCCTCCATAACGGTAAAATTATCACCCGCTTGTGGGGCACCATCTAAACCAAGAATAGTTACCGGACGAGCAGGACCAGCTGCTTCAACACGGTGACCCCTTTCATCTAACATGGCTTTAACCTTACCACTATACTGTCCAGCTAAAACATAATCACCAATTTTCAAGGTACCATTTTGCACCAAGATGGTAGTAACATATCCACGACCTTTATCTAAGGCTGCTTCAATTACCGCACCGCTTGCACGACGATTAGGGTTTGCTCTTAAGTTAAGCATTTCTGCTTCCAGCAATACTTTTTCTAAAATTTCATTCACCCCTAGACCAGACTTAGCAGAAATATCTTGCGATTGTACTTTCCCACCCCAGTCTTCTACTAGAAGGTTCATTTGCGCCAATTGCTCTTTAATCTTTTCAGGATTGGCAACGTCACGGTCTACCTTGTTAATCGCAAATACGATTGGAACACCTGCTGCCTGCGCATGGCTAATTGCTTCTTTGGTTTGAGGCATTACTGCGTCATCCGCTGCCACTACGATAATGGCAACATCCGTAACCTTGGCACCTCTAGCACGCATCGCTGTAAAGGCTTCGTGACCAGGAGTATCGAGGAAAGTAATATGTTGACCACTTTCAATTTCTACAGAATAAGCCCCAATATGCTGAGTAATACCACCCGATTCACCGGCTATAACATTGGCCTTACGGATATAATCCAATAAAGATGTTTTACCATGATCAACGTGACCCATTACCGTTACAATTGGTGCACGCGGTAGTAAATCTTCTTCTAAATCTGCTTCTTCTGCTATTGCATCTGTTACTTCAGAATCTACGAACTCTACTTGGAATCCGAATTCGTCGGCTACAATAGTTAAGGTTTCTGCGTCCAGACGCTGATTTAAGGTTACCATCATACCAAGTGACATACACGATGAGATAATTTGAGTTGCCCCAACATCCATCATATTTGCTAATTCACTTACGGTTACAAATTCCGTTACCTTAATGATTTTATCTTCCTCTTGCTGTATGGCCTCGTTTAAGGCATCTTGCTCTCTTCTTTCCTGACGTTTCTCACGACGAAGTTTAGCTCCTTTATTCTTACGTCCACCACTAGTTAATTTTTCTAGGGTCTCTTTAATTTGCTTTTGAACTTCCTCTTCAGTTAGCTCGCGCTTCGGTTCTGGTTTCGCTCCGCGACTTGGCCTTCCTTTGTTGGGACCTGATGGTATAGCCCCAGCACCGGCTTGACCAGGACGAGTATTGGTATTAGTTTCACCAGGGCTTGGAATTCTCTTCCGTTTGCGTTTTTTATTTAGATCCGCTTTATTGTCAACACTAGAAGCTACTTTCTTCTTTGGTTTCTTTTCAAACTTACTAAGGTCTACCTTTTCACCCGTAAACTTAGGTCCACTAAGTTTAGCATACTTGGTAGTAATATCATTATTCTCTTTAGGAGCTTCCTCCTCAGAGGATTCTGCTTCGCTAGGCTTTGCTGCTTCGGCTTCAATGGCTTTAGCGGGCTCTTCCTTAGGAGTGGCTTTAGTGAAGCGCACCACAGGTTTTTCTGCCGCTGGCTTAGCAGAAGCTTTTTTAAGCTCTTCCTTTTTCTCTTCAACTGCAGGAATTTCCTCCGGCTGCTTTTCCGCTGCTTTTGGTTCCTCCTTAACAATAGGCTCCTTTTTAATAGTAGGTTCTACTACTGAAATTTCTTCTTTCTTTTCTGCAATTGGCTCCGCTTTCGGCTCTTCAGCCTTAACTTCTTTTTCAACCTCTTTAGGGGCTGCTACTTCTACTGCTTTGGGCTCCTCTTTGGGAGGCGCTTCAACAGGAACAGGAGTTTCCGCAATTATTTCTGGGGTCTCTTCTTTAGGCTCCGGAGCTTTAGGCTTCGGTGGTTCCTCTTTGCTTGCAGGTTTAGCTTTCGACTCTAAATCTATTTTGCCAACCATTTTAGGTCCTGCCAAAATAGGTTTAGAAGCCTCTTCCGCTGCGCGTTCTTCTTCACGCTCACGCAACATTGCTTCTTTTTCCTCTTGCTTCTTCCGAACTACTTCATCAGAAGCTTCTTTTTTAGCTTTGTCTGGCGCAAACTTTTCCATAACCTTCTGAATGTAATCTCCAGAAACTTTGGTATTTGGGCGTAACTTTTCCTCCACACCTAGTTGCTGAAGAAAATCAGAAACTGTGCTTACTCCAATATTACACTCTTTTGCCAGTTGACTAAGTCGTAGCGACTTTTCAGCCATGTAATTAATTTAAAATTATTCCTCAAACTCAGCACGCAGCACCCTGCGCACATCTTCTATGGTCTCTTGCTCTAGATCGGTTCTAGTAGCTAATTCCTCCACAGATAAATCTAACACACTTTTCGCGGTATCACAACCGATGGTACGCAGAGCCTCAATAACCCAAGCTTCGATTTCATCCGAAAACTCGGTTAGCTCTACATCTTCATTCTCATCAACATCGCGATACACGTCTATTTCATAGCCAGTTAAAAGACCAGCTAATTTTATATTTAAGCCTCTTTTACCAATAGCTTTAGAAACCTCTTCTGGTTTTAAAAACACATCTGCTCTAGCGGCCTCAGTATCCAATGTAATGCTGCTAATTTTCGCAGGACTTAAGGCCCTTTGAATTAAAAGCTGATCATTACTCGTATAATTGATAACATCAATATTCTCGTTTCCTAATTCACGCACTATACCATGAATTCGGCTTCCTTTCATTCCAACACAAGCCCCTACTGGATCAATGCGATCATCGTAAGACTCTACTGCTACTTTAGCTTTTTCACCTGGCTCACGAACTACTTTTTTCACGGTAATTAAACCATCAAAAACTTCAGGAATTTCCTGTTCAAAAAGCTTTTCCAAGAACTTCTCGCTAGTGCGAGATAGGATAATAACCGGCTTGGTTCCTCTTAAATCCACATCTTTCACAACCGCACGAATAGTATCTCCTTTGCGGAAGAAGTCGCGGGGAATTTGCTGATCTTTTGGTAAGATCAATTCGTTTTGGTCATCATCATAAATGATAACTGCTCTTGGTCTAACATGATGTACTTCTCCGGTAAGGATTTCACCTTCCATGTCTTTGTACTTCTTGTAGATGATACTGTTGTCGTGCTCTTGTATTTTCTGCACTAAGTTCTGACGGAAAGCCAAAACGAAGCGACGTCCTTGATCGATTAGCTTCAACTCTTCTGACACTTCCTCACCAACTTCGAAGTCAGGCTCGATTTTCAATGCTTCACTTAGAGCTATTTCGGTATTGTCGTCTTCCAACTCATCGTCTTCAACAATTACACGGTTTCTCCAAATTTCCACATCCCCTTTATCCGGGTTTACGATGATATCAAAGTTATCATCGCTGCCATATTTTTTCTTAAGCTGATTACGCAGAGCATCCTCCAGAATCGCCATAAGCGTAACTCTGTCAATGTTTTTCTCGTCTTTAAAGTCGGCAAAACTCTCTATAATAGCCTGATTTTCCATAGCTGCCTATTCCTTAATTGAATCTCACCTGAACCTTAGCTTCTTTCACGTCCGCTAAAGCTATGTGAGCCTCATTTTTTACTGTTACTTTTCCTTTCCCAACTTCTTTGGGCACACGTTCTTCCCACTGCAAAGTTAAAATCTCCTCCTCAAAAGAAAGCAATTCACCCACAAATTCCTCATCATTAGTTGTTTTAACCTTTAAGTCGCGACCAATATTTTGGATATACTGTTCTTTAACCAATAAAGGGCTACCAACTCCTGGGGAACTTACACTTAATTCGAAATCTTCAACTTCACGGTCCAAATTATGCTCTATCATGCGACTAACTGCGGTTATACCTTTTAGGGTTATACCTTCCAAAGTATCAACGCTAACGTTTATAACATTAGATGAACTAATCGAAAAATCAATTAAAAATGCCGACTCTTGCTCAAGAGCCCGATCCAACAATTCTCTAACTTTCGCCTTATCCATAGTTATCGCCTAATAAAAGAGGGGACAATAGCCCCCTCAATTTGCGGCAAAGATATAATTTATAAATGGAATTTTTAAGGCGCTAAGACATTAATAATCTTGCGAGTTCCACAAGGCCATGCGACGCTTTAGCGGGAAAATGATAAATATGCTTAGAGCCTCTGAAACTGGGTTCATTAGGATCAATTAAAAGAATATCGGTTTGTGCGCTAACATAATTTAACAAACTAGCAGCTGGATATACTGCTAAGGAAGTACCCACAACTATCAACAAATCACATTGCGAGACGATGGAAAGCGCTTCTTCGAAGGCCGGAACCATCTCTCCGAACCAAACTATATTAGGTCGTAATTGGAAACCGTTGGGACAAGTATCTCCTAAAGACAGTTCTGATCCATCAATATCGTAAACTTCCTGACCTGGCCCAGTGCTGCGAGAAGTTCGCAATTGACCATGCAAGTGCAAGACATTGGTTTGCCCCGCTCTTTCGTGCAGATCATCCACATTTTGAGTTATTTCTTGCAAATTAGGGAAACCCTTTTCCATATTTGCCAAGGCCTCGTGTCCTTTATTGGGTTTCACCTGCAATAATTGACGACGACGTTGGTTGTAAAAGTCCAACACCAAAGCCCGATTACGGTCCCAAGCTTCAATACTTGCTACATCTTCCACTTTATGATTCTCCCAAAGACCATTTTGATCACGAAAAGTACTGATGCCACTTTCCGCACTCATACCCGCTCCGGTGAATACAACTATCGAACTTTCATGGTTTAGAGTAGACCTGCTAATCAATTCACCGATGCTATTTAACCTTTTGTTCATAATTGTATGTGCTGCACGTCTTAAATTTTAAACCTTTAATCTAAATTTGGGAATTCTACTTATATTAAAAAATACATTTGTTGTGTTCAAAAAGAATTTTACGAGACCATGAGTGATATAGCAAAAATATTAATTGTTGATGACGAACCGTTAATTCGTGACGCATTAGCCTTTAAACTAACCAAAGATGGTTACGATGTTGATACGGCTGAAGATGGCGAGAAAGCTATTCAGAAGATTGAAAGCGAGGAGTATCAAATAATTATTAGTGACATTATGATGCCTTTTATTAGCGGCTTCGAGCTTGTTAAGATATTAAAGGAGAGAGGAACTGATGCCCCCGTTTTAATGTTAACATCACTAAACTCTGAAACGGCTGTTTTAAAAGCTTTTGACCTTGGCGCAGATGACTTTATGACCAAGCCCTTTAGTCCAAATGAGTTATCCGTTAGAATTAAAAAGCTGTTGAAAAACGCTAAAAAATAAATCATCGTGCGCAGATTTTTCACTGAAACTTATTACTTCCTAGTAGCCCTTGAGCCGCGATACAAAATCGTACTCTTTCTGGTAATCAGCCTTTTGATACTGGCGGCTGTGATGGTTATTATTGTTTTGCGTGAAAGATCTAGAAAAAATAGTGTTGAAAATCGTGAAAGACGTATCAGCCGAAGTGTGGAGCCTATTATTCAAGAAATTGTTTTTAGTGAATATGACGGTGGAGAATTTAAAGATGCTATCAAAAAAATCAATCGTATTGTAGATTCTGCCCTCTACCGCAAGTCGAATATGGCGATTCTTAACGAGCTCATTCTATATTATCATCGAAATCTGGGTGGCGAAGCCTTCAACCGTTTGGAGATGCTTTACCGTGAGATTGGTCTTAAACAAATAGCTTTAGACAACCTACGTACGGGAGAATGGCACATCAAGGCTAAGGCCATTAATGATCTGAGCACCATGCGCATGGGCGAATCATTATTCGACATTTTACAATACACTGATTACGAAAATCAAAATGTACGCTACGAAGCTCAGTATGCTGCCGTAAAACTCGGCGGAAAAAAAGCCATGGGCTTTCTTGATGACTTAGATACTCCGATGAGTGAATGGCAGCAGATCAGATTACTAGATCAAAGTTTAAAGTTTGAATATGAGCTAATTGATCGTGTAGGGAAATGGTTAAGATCTGAAAATAACTCAGTGGTTGTTTTTGGTTTAATGATTATGCGTCACCTCAATCAGTATCACGAAAAAGGAGAACTTCGGAAACTACTTTATCATAAAGATGAAAAGGTACAAGAGAAAGCCATTGAAACAGCACGTGAATTGGCTTATGCTGAATGCCTAGAGAATCTTTACGAAGTGTACGAACTGACCAAGAAAATTAGAATTAAAAAACAAATCTTACGCGCTATGGGCGACTTAGGAGGCTCCAAAGAAGTTGGCTTCCTGAGAGAAACCATTGCCCGCGAAAAAGAGTACGACTTAGTTTTTGAAGCCGCACAGTCTTTAAAGCGAATGGGACGCAGAGACGTATTAATAAGTTACAAAGAACAAGAGCTTTCCGAAAAAGGAGAAAGCATTGTGAAGCATATTTTAGATGATAGAATTTGATAATCAGAATTCATTAATAGACGTATTAATCTATATCTTCTTTTTCGTTACTTACGGTTACACCGTTTTTGTAATGGTTTCCTATCTCGTCCTTGGTATTTTGTCTGTGGTGCAAGCTCGTAAATACCTACGTCGTAACTCCTACACCGATTACCTAAATATTTTACAAAGCCCAGAAGCACCTACTGTTTCCATCTTGGCGCCAGCCTACAATGAGGAAGCAAGTATTATCGAAAACGTTCGCTCTCTCCTATCAATTCGCTACCCCAATTTTGAGGTGATTGTTGTTAATGATGGTAGTCGTGATCGAAGCCTTATTAAATTGATAGAAGAGTATCAATTAGAACCGGTAGACTTTGCGGTGAATTATGCTTTAGCTACAAAAAATGTTAAGGCTGTTTACAAATCGAAAAACCCAACCTACAATAATCTGGTGGTGGTTGATAAGGAGAACGGCGGTAAATCCGACGCTCTAAATGCAGCTATTAACGTATCTACCGGCGAGTATACCCTAAACATTGACGTTGACTGTATTTTAGAAGAAGACTGTCTTCTAAAACTAATGAAGCCTTTTCTTGAGGAAACAGAGAAAAACATGATTGCCACCGGTGGTGTGGTAAGGATTGCCAATAACTGTAAAATTGAAAAAGGTCGTATTACCGAAATCAATGTACCCAACAAACTTCTATCGCAATTTCAAACCCTAGAGTATCTGCGGTCTTTTCTATTAGGTCGGGTAGCCTGGGGATCTTTAGATGGCCTACTACTAATTAGTGGCGCATTGGGAGTATTCCAAAAAGAGCTGGTTATTGCTTGTGGCGGATACGATGACGATACTATTGGGGAAGACATGGAGCTTACCGTAAGGATGCGCCGTTATGCCCGCGAAAAGGATATAGATTATGTTGTAGGTTTTGTACCTGACCCCTTGTGCTGGACCGAAGTTCCTGAATCTTGGGCGGTTTTGCGCCGCCAAAGAAACCGTTGGACACGCGGAGCACTTGAAACTTTACTTGCCCATAAACGTCTTTTCCTAAACCCTTACTACGGGAAAATAGGAATGATTAGCTACCCTTACTGGTTATTATTCGAATGGTTAGCGCCACTTATTGAGGCCTTTGGTATTTTACTTTTGGTTTTATTCAGCCTTTTAGGCGTTATAAACATTAGCTTCCTTTATCTCTTTATCGCCTTAATTTACGGTTATACGGTTTCCTTTACCATTGCAACCCTTTATATAGAAGAGATTACTTTTTTCCAGTACAAGAAACGCCGTCAGCTTTTGCGTTTAGTACTAGCCGGACTTTTAGAACCCCTTATTTTCCACCCCTTCTTGGTTTATTGTTCCGTAACTGGAAACTGGGATTATTTCTTTGAAGGCAAGAAAGCATGGGGTAGCATGAAACGTGTTGGCTTTAAAAAGCCTAGTAGCGGTAATAAAGGCCGCAAGATTACTGCATCGAAACCGAGCCCTAGTCCAAAAAACCCAGTTCGATCTAGTCCTGCGGGAGCCTAGTTAGATCTTACATACAGCATTTCAAAAGGCCCTTAAGTTTTAGTTAACTAACTCTTAAGGGTTTTTTATTGCTTAGATAAACTTCCGATACTTTTAAATTGAATTCAACCAATAACAAGTAGCCTAAGGCTTAATCTTAGCTTGAACCCTATTCTTCAGATAAACCCATTTCTAGTTGGTTTTCTAGGCCTCTGGCATATATCTAAATAGTAGGCTAATTCTCCTCACATTCTCCTAAACTGAAGCCCACAAAAAAAGCCACCAAAAAGACAATAATCTTTCAGGTGGCCCTTTATTAATTTCAGGAAAGAACTCCTTATACTTTTAACAGCCAAGCATCGGGAAATACACCGAGGATATTTATCAAAGCTCTATCGGCCTCTTTCATAGTTGGGTAAGAACCTTTAGACACCCGATACGTTCCCTTTTCTGGGAAGTAAATAAGCTGTAAACCCTTTGATTTCTTGCGCTTTAAAAAGCTCTCCGCTTGTTTCTTATCCGTAAAACTAGCCACAATAATGTGGTATGCCTTCTGATTTTCACCTGCTACTAATTCAGGTAATACTGGCTCTGTTGTCGTATTTGGTAGATCAATTGTTTCGGTCACCTCATCAACTTTAGTGGCTAAATCAGTCTCCTCCGTTTCCACTACTTTCTCCTGCTTGTATGAGGATGGCAATCTACCGCCCACTCTATAGCGATTAGGATTAGAAATTATTAGCACCTCGCTTGACTGCTCAGCATCTTGGTCTGACCAATTATCTGAGACTTCCGTTTCAGTCTCATTTTCCTCTTCAAAATTATTAGGTGCCGCTGCTTCGGAAGACCCAATCAATCGAGCACCACGCCTAAATCTTTCATCAATGGCAACTTCTTCATTTGATTCTATGGGCTCGACCTCCGGTTCTTGCACTTCAGTTCTCACTTCAACCACATCTCTCTTCAGAGCTGCGAGCGAATCTTCCCGAGCCTGTAGACGGGCCGCTCTGACCATTTTCATTGAGTCTCTGAAAGCCTCGCGTTTAGCTAAATCCTCTTTGGTAAGTGGAATTCTAAAGGGCATTCTACCACCTCTTCGCAAACTTGGGATTACCCCTGCATTTTCCATGCGATAACGCGGATCAAATTGTCCATCTCCGCGAATAGAGTCGAGACGACGTTGGTTGATTGAGTCACGCTTTTCTTGCGTTTCTTGTTCGAAACGTGCCTGCGCTTCTAATTCGGTAATTTCGCCTTGACTCAAGTAAACTGTATCCCCGTATTCTCCAATATAATAGCCGGTTCTTGCCGCTTCTTCCCTTTCTGCTTGAAGCACCGAATCGCGATAAGCTCTTTCTTTATACTGTGTTCCTAAAACTTCTTCTGGATCATATACCCTTCCGCTGGCAATTAAATCGATATCTGGCAAAGGCATATTATTGCGACGATAATAAGGCGTATAATTTGGGTAATTGGACGGCATCGGACGTGGACCAGAAATCGAATCTTTAATTGCAATGTAATCCTCAAAAATTCCTGAAATCAGTGGCTCATAATATTCCCAAAAGAACTTCTTACGATCCAACTCATCGCGGTTATTATAGAAAAACTTGCGTAAAAATTGTACTCCTTTAAAATAACTTAAACCAAAAGGCGTAGGGCTATCCGCCCAATCCCCGCAAAAATACCAACGCAGATTTTCCTTGTGATCGGCTAAGATGGCTGGAAACTCATTGGGTAAAAGCTGTGAACCTAAGATCGAGTCGCCGCGTGAATTGGTATGAATCTTATAGGTAGCGTAAATGTTATTAGTATCCTTAGCAAAGTTTATGTCAAACCAATAAGGGTAACGAATAAACTCTGGCAACCCGTAGCGTTTTACTAAAGTATCGCCAGTATTTAAAATGGGAATTTCGTAATCAAGATCTAAACCCGATTGCAAGACCAAAATTCTTTCTGTTTCATGTACGAGAACCAAGCCCGGAATATCAGGATAAGCGAAAGGCTTTTTGTAATAACGACGATGTAGACGCTTCATCCAGCCCGGAATATCTGGGTTTAACAGCGTATCTAAAGAGTGATAATAACGACCTGTCCAGCCTGTGAAATCAGATTCCAAAACACGCTGCATCTTGTAGCGCAAGTTCAGTGATGTTGGTGATGCAATATTATTGAACTCGGTAATTACGAGCTTGCGGTTACGGAACATCTTTTCAAAAAGCAAATAGCTTTGCTGCGAAAGACCACCATAAACCAAACGAGATCTTTCGTTGATATCCCTTCCGTATACCCACTCATTGGTATAGATACCATAGGCATCTGTATAATAGAGATACTCGAGATCTCGCGCCAAACTATCAATCTCTTTTTGGTTGAAAACGGTTAAATCTTTAACCACATATTCAGGACGATTAACGGGGAAAAAACCATAGTAATCTTCAGTAATCTCATACTGTGAACCGTCCGGCTTTACATACTTATTATTCGTGGTAATCCAGTTAAAGGAACGGTGTTCCACGCCTGAGCGATCTAGAACCGTTTTATCTAAGATTAATCCTGGCAACTCAATTTTGGGATAAAAAAACCAAACGAGAAAACTCCAAAATGGAATTAAGATAATAAGAAAGAATAGGATTTTTCTACCTAGATACTTCAATTTGCAAATCTATTTAACTAGCAATTAGCTACTAACAAAATAACCTGACGAAATTAAGCAAAGAAACTACGTCGCTTCGCACAATTTACCATTTTTACTAACAGCCTTTCGAGGACAAATATCGGTTTAAAGATAAGACCAATGAGCGACTTAACAGCTTTTTAGGAAAATATAAATAGCAAAATAGCTACTTTCGCACGGAAGAGCGATAAAACCAATTTAATGTCATCAAAACAAGACCGATTTACGAAGAGAAGATTGCGATCTGCCTACCTTTCGGTAGTGATTAGTATTGCTTTAGTTCTGTTTGTCTTAGGGGTTTTTGGCGTACTGTTGATTAATACCCAAACCATAAGTCGCTCCATCAAAGAAAATTTTGCCATTAGCATTCTTTTGCAGGATGACGCCTCAACGGCTGAAGTGAATCAATTTTTCACTTCCCTTAAATTAGCTCCTTATGCCAAGTCAGCGCAAATTATCTCCAAAGAAGATGCAGCCGAAGAACTGAAATCTATTTTAGATGAAGATTTTGTGGACTTTCTCGGTTACAACCCCTTACACGATGGCATTGAGCTTAAGCTGAAAGCTGAATTCTTAAGCAGCGAAAAGCTTGCGGAATTAGAAAGCGATTTTTCTAAAAAAGCTTTCGTACAAGAAATTGTTTACGACAAAATTCTAGTCACAAAAATGAATGATAACCTTCGCATTCTTAGCATCGGTCTTATTAGTGGCGCTTTTCTACTTACTTTAATTTCTATCGCGCTTATCAATTCTAGCATAAGGTTAGCCATCTACTCTAAGCGGTTTATCATTAAAACCATGCAACTGGTGGGCGCCACTACTGCTTTTATTCGCAAACCTTTTCTCTTACGCAGTTTGGGGCAGGGAGTTTTAGGATCTAGCATTGCTTTATTACTACTATTCAGCCTTATTACTTGGTTATCATCCTACATTCCTGGCTTCGCAGAATTTCAAAACAACTATTTTCTATTAATTCTTGGTCTTAGTATTCTAATTTTAGGACTACTAATCTCGCTAACTTGTACTTTCTTTGCGCTGAAGAAGTACTTAAGGCTAAAAACTGACCAACTATACTTTTAACTATGCAAAAGCAAAGCTTTGTTTTCGAAAAGAAAAATTACCTACTCATGGCGGTAGGAATTGTATTTATGATTATCGGTTACCTATTGATGCAAGGCGGTGGCAGCGAAGATCCTACTGTTTTTAATGAAGAAATTTTCAATGCTCGTCGTATTACCTGGGCACCCTTAATGCTCATCATTGGTTTAGTAATTGAAGTTTATGCCATCATGGCCTCAAATAGTTCTAATGGGTAATTTAGAATCTTTAATTCTTGGTGTTATTCAAGGTCTCACCGAGTTTTTACCAGTTAGTAGTAGCGGTCATTTAGAATTAGCAAAAGCACTTTTTGGCGATGAGTCTCTACCTGAAGAAAGTCTCCTTTTCACCGTAGTAGTTCACTTTGCAACGGCCTTAGCTACCATTGTGGTTTTCCGTAAAGAAGTAGCCACTATTTTCTCTGGCTTATTTCAATTTAAGAATAACCAAGAATTTCGGTTTTCTTTAAACATTATAATCTCCATGATTCCTGCGGCTTTAGTCGGTCTCTTTTTAGAAGAAGAGATTGAGTCTTTATTCGGAGGTAAAGTATTATTAGTTGGACTAATGCTTTTAGTAACAGGCGTTCTTCTATTATTTGCAAACAACACCCAAGCGGGCGATAAAAACGTAAGCAAAGGAAAAGCCTTTATAATTGGCGTATCCCAAGCCATTGCCATTTTACCCGGTATAAGCCGCAGTGGTGCTACCATTTCTACCTCACTTTTATTGGGAATTTCCCGTGAAAGAGCGGCTCGATTCTCTTTTCTAATGGTCGTTCCCCTAATTTTAGGTAAAATGGCTAAAGATGTATTAGATGGCGGTATCGTTGTTTCAGAAGGAATTCCTCTTAATATTTTCATTGGCTTTATTGCGGCCTTTGCAACGGGTGTATGGGCTTGCAACTGGATGATCGACATCGTAAAAAGAGCGAACCTCAACTACTTTGCACTTTACTGTTTTATCGTAGGAATTATCGCCATTATCGCTAGTCTTATTGCCTTTTGATTTTCAGTAGAGAAGAAATTGAGGAAGGACAGCTACTGCTTATCGATAAGCCTTTAGAGTGGACTTCCTTTGATGTAGTGAATAAAATCCGCTACAGCATAAAAAGAGCCTACGGTTTTAAAAAAATCAAGGTGGGTCACGCTGGCACGCTAGATCCGCTCGCTACGGGCCTTCTTCTTATAGCAGTTGGCCGGAAAACCAAGACCATTAACGAATTGATGGGCCTTCCTAAAACCTACACTGGCACCTTTAAACTGGGAGAAACTACTCCCAGCTTTGATGCGGAAACTGAGGTGAATGAAACCTTTCCTTGGAATCACATTAATGAGGAGCTTATCAGCAAAGCCAAAGAAAGCTTTTTAGGAGAGCAAGATCAGATACCTCCTATTTTTTCGGCCATTAAAAAAGATGGTAAAAAGGCCTATGAAAGTGCTCGCGAAGGAACCGTAATAGAAATGCAGCCCCGCAAAATTACCATCATGGATTTTCAGGTCTGGTCTAAAAGTCCCCAAGAATTAGACTTCAGCGTAAGCTGTAGCAAAGGCACTTATATTCGTTCTTTAGCCCACGACTTTGGCCAAGCCTTAAATAGTGGCGCCTATCTTACTGCTTTACGCAGAACCGCTATCGGCGACTTTAAAATTGAAGACGCTCTTAGTCTTGACACTTTTCTTGCTAGCTTAGAGGTCCAATAAAGGATTTGTTTATGCCGCAAGAATCATCGGTATTTCAACAGCTTCGCGAAGCCCCTATCTGGGACCAACAGCTACAGCTGAAGCGTGGCGATTACCTCCAACATGCTGGCGTTTCCAATACCAATGTCTACCTAATCTTGGAAGGCTGTTTACGAATTTACATTCTTGAAAATGATGAGGAACAGAATATTCGCTTTGCTTACCAGAACAATCTTATAACCGCTTTAGACTCTTTCACTAGCGGCGAAGCCAGTCAGTTTTACATACAGAGCTTACGAAAATCGCAGGTTCTGGTCTGTTCTAAAAAGACCTTTGCAGAATTCTTTGGTCAGTCGCCTGAACGTCAAACGCTTTGGATTAATAGCTTGCATCAACTAATCAACGAACAAATAGAGCGGGAGGTAGATTTACTGCAAAGTAGCCCCGCCAAGCGACTCGCCCGTGTACTGCAACGCAGCCCGCAACTTTTCCAAGAAGTGCCGCAAAAGTATATCGCAAACTACCTGCGTATGAGTGCCGAGACCCTTTCGCGCTTGCTAAATCTTGATTGAAATCAAGATTTGAAAAATACGCTTAGCTGATCTTTGCGGTCTAAATGAAACACTATGCGAACAAGCATTTCACAACAGGACCTGATAAAAGAATTAAAAGCCTATACCGTTGACCATCTGCTTAGAGCGGAAAAAATGCAAGAACTAGACTTTAGTTTATTGAGCCGCAGACCAGATGAATACTCTTGGTCGGCCAATGATTGTGCCCAGCACTTGAATATGTATTTCGATTTTTACTTACCAGAAATCAAGAAGAGACTTAAGAATGCTGCTTCAAAAAGCCCTGGCAAAAACTTCCGCGCGGGTCTGCTCGGCGATTACTTTGCGAAAAGCATGCTTCCGCAAGAAGAGCTTAATACCATGAAAACTTTAAAAAAGACCAATCCCCTAAATTTTAGGGTGAATGAAAATGCATTGACTGAACTTATCAAAAATCTAAAAGAAATGCAGGTTCTCCTTGGTAGCCTCTCTGCCTTTGATTTGGCTCGAATTAAAACAAGCATCAGTATCTCCTCACTTATTAAACTTAAGCTAGGAGATACTTTAAGAGTGGTGATTTATCATAATGAACGCCATCTGCGCCAAGCAGAAAAAGCTTTAAGAGGCTAATCTAAATAGCGACTATTCCACAATTCCGAGTTGAAATTCTTCAATCTACTAAAGCCATAGAGTGCCGTTAAGCCACTAAAAGCTAAGAACAGATAAAAGAAGAAAATAACACGTAACGCAAAAGAGTGGCTATCATAAGGCCCCATAATTACCGAATCTGGCACTAAAGCAACAATAAAAGCCGCTAAAGCTGCTACGGTAAATAACAAGGTTTGAAAGCTGCGGAAAGGATAAACCATTAAGGCGCGAAGGGGATGTAAATCGTTGCCCCATTTATGCACTAGATAAAAACGATCGTTTCCCAAAGGCAGCATTAACAAAGGGTCTTTGTCTTTATTCTGCAGATTAAACATCGGGGCTGGTGCAATCATCTTAAAAGCCCGCAACTCGGTATTATGATCACGCTGCAAAGCCTTAATCTTGCTTATCGCCTCGTAAGGCACTTCCCCTTTAAAATATTTGGTATCCAAAAACCGCAAGCGATATTGGGTACAAAGATTTTTAATTTGTTGGGTAGTGAAAATTTTAGCTGGATCTAGGTCTTTTATTTTAAGTTGGTTACTAAGATCGCTTCCTCCTTTAAAAATAGCCTTTAAAATTTCATCATCCTTCTTATCATCGTCCGCTAAAAGTGCCTTAAAGGCCTCCAATATGGTATCAGGATTTTTAGCTTCCTCTCTTTGCTTTTCACGAATTAAAGCTTTCTCTAAATCTACTCCGTTCATATTCATTTGCTTACATTAGATCCTACGGTGAAATAAAAGTATCAAAAAAGCTTCAATATCAAAATTTCACCTACAAACTTTTAACGCAATTTATCGAGCAAGGTTCAAATCCTTGAATTGTATATTTGCGCAAAGGCCCGAACATGAACATTGAAGAATTAAGGAATCTGTGCTTATCGCTGAAAGCAACGGATGAATCATTTCCTTTTGATGACAAAACTTTGGTTTTCAAGGTTATGAATAAGATGTTTATTCTTTGCAGTTTAGAATCCAACCCTTTGCGCTTTAACTTCAAAGCTGTTCCTGAAGATGGCATCGCCTACCGTGAGCGCTATCCAGCGGTTATACCCGGTTATCACAGCGATAAAAAACATTGGAATACCGTTTCTTTAGATGGGTCCGTTCCCACAGAAATTTTAGAAAAATTTATTCTCGACTCATACCATTTGGTGATATCGGGCTTACCCAAATACAAACAGAAAGAACTTCGCGAAGATGATACGCAGTATAGTTAAGTATTTCCTGCAAGGGCTTTTGGTGGTAGCACCTATTGCGATTACACTTTATGTGTTAATCCAGATCTTTTTAGCGCTAGATAATTTAGTACCGCTCAAATACCCAGGCTTAGGCATCATTGCCGTCTTGGCTGCCATTACGATCATCGGCTTTGTAGCCAATTACCTCATTTCCGACCGACTAAAAATGTGGTTTAACCGCCAAATACGCAAAGCACCGCTTATCAATTTGATTTACACGGCGGTTAAAGATGTACTTAATGCCTTAGTGGGCGATAAACGCAGCTTTAATAAACCTGTGCTGGTGCAGCTCAGCTCCGATTCTGCCTTAAGGCGAGTAGGCTTTATCACCGATGAAGAATTTGCTAAACTTGCAGGCTTGGGCGAAGAATATATCACTGTTTACTGTCCGCATTCTTATAATATTTCTGGTAATGTATATTTGGTCCCTAAGAGTCAAGTTACCGAACTGGATCTTCCTTCCTCCGATGTTATGAAATACATCGTTTCGGCGGGAGTCACTCAAATCAATAAAAATTCATGAGAAAAACGCTACTTCTACTTTTAACTTTTTTTAGCACCATTGGCCTTGCGGCAGATGGCGATACCACCCGCGTTTTAGCGCATCAAAATACTGATCTTACTTGGTATAAATCCTACAAAGACTGGGCGGTCTTTCCCGCTAGTTCTAGCAATTGGCACGAAATCACGCTGCGTTATACCATGGGATGCGCCAGCGGAGGCTGCAGCGATTGGGATTACACCACCCTAGTAAACTTATTTGTACCCACTGGTGCTTTGGATAGCAATGTCGCTAGCATCGACACCGTCAGCAACAATCCATTAACCATAGATACCACTTGGAATGTTTTTCCCGTAAAGGAAAGAGTAGAATTGGCCAAAGTAATCACCCCCTATGGTGGTGCCCTTTCTAACGATTGGACCCGCACTTTCTATTTTGACGTAAGCGATTACTACCCTCTTCTGCACGATTCGGTAGAAATGGAAGTTTTTTACCAAGGCTGGAGCAGCGGCTTTAGTGCTACTTTGGAGTTTATAATGATTGAAGGCAAACCGGTGCGCGATGTTTACCAAGTAGAGAATCTTTACCGCGGCGGGTTTAATTACCTCAGCCCGACCCAATTTGAAACCAATCACATGCCAGCACGCACTTTAAATTTAAATTCGAATGCTACGCAGTTTAATCTTAAAATGGCGCCTTCAGGTCATGGTTTTATTAATGCCCTAAACTGCGCCGAATTTTGCGATAAAGATTACCTCGTTTATGTAGATGGTCAACTGGTAACTCAGCAAGCCATGTGGCGTGATGACTGCGGATTAAACGGTCTTTGGCCCCAAGCCGGTACTTGGCTTTATGACCGAGCCAATTGGTGTCCAGGCGATCGGGTAAACATCTACGATCACGACCTTAGTGCCTTTATGGCGAATGCCTCTTCCATTGATATAGATATCGAAGCTTATAATTATACGGTTCCCAGTGGCGAAACCCCTGCCAATTACAATATGTCGGCGCAACTATTTCATTTGGGCGATTTCAATCAAAACCTCGATTTAGTTTTAGATGATATCATTTACCCCAGTACCAACGACGAATATGCCCGTTTCAACCCCATCTGCAACAGCGCCAAAATTCGCCTGAAAAACAAAGGTGCAACTACTATTACTAGCGCCGAAATTAGCTACGGCTTAAAAGGAAACCCAAGCTGGCAAAGCCATAGCTGGACGGGAAACCTAGAACCTCTTGCTACTATTGAAATTGAATTGCCCATGATGCAATTAAGCGATTGGCAATCTACTACCACCCCTTTAACCTTTATGGCCCAAATTGAGCGAGTAAATGGTCAGGCGGGTGATGAAATAAACTTCAATAATCGCAAAAGCGCGCAAGTTGCCCTTACGGAAGAATTCCCCAGCAATATTCGCTTCGAGCTTCGCACCAATAATGCTGCGGCTCAAACTTTCTGGAAGTTAGAAGACGCTAGTGGTACCCTTATCGCATCAGGTGACAACCTTAGCAACTCTACTACTTACCGCGACACTTTTAACCTCAGCCCAGGTTGCTATATGTTACTTATTGGCGATCGCAATAAAGATGGACTTTCCTTTTTTGGGAACAATGATGGTTCCGGTAGAATTATCCTGCGCAATATTGGTGGCGACTTTTTCAACAAGACGCTTAACCCAAATTTTGGCACAGAAATTCGCCAGTATTTCACTGTGGGCTATGGCATTGGTATAGATGAGCAATTAGCCACGCAAAAGTTAAACTGGGAAGTTTATCCCAACCCCAGTAAAGGTGAGTTCACGCTGTTTTTACCGCAAGAAGAAAAAGAAGAGATAGCAATTAGCTTATTCGCATTAGATGGATCAAAGGTATTTGAAGCCGCCGAAAAGCTTTCCGCCGAAAGAGAAATTAAACTCGCACTACAGCATCTAAGTCCGGGGGTTTACCTTCTAAAAGCTCAAGGCAAGAAGGGTATTTATCAGGAGAGGATTATGATTGAGAAGTAGCTTTAATAAGACCGCAGTAGATTCTCACGAAATTATAGCTTGTCAAAGCACCTCTAACAATATAGCTCATCAGTCCCCCTTCTTTTCCCTAAGTAGGGGGATTTTTTATGCTTATAAAAACCAAAATTGAGGAATTCCCTTTCGAAAAAAATAGCCATCAATACCGCGATCTTAAGCCAAGCATACCCACCCCATTCTCCCATCTTAACGCAAAAATGGAAGGATGAAGATCTAGAGAATTGAATTAGTTGCAAAAAGACTTAGAGTATCCATTATTACACTTTCACAGCTTTCACGAAGCCTTGAAGCTCTATGAGGACATAAGCGCCCTATACTATCTCATTTGCGCGAATCAGGTGCCATCGAACAAGATGCTGATGTGGTACAATTCCTCTACCGACCGGAATACTACCGAATCGACTATTGGGACGATTATCAAGGAGCCCCAACAGATGACGAAGCTGAATATATCGTGGCCAAGAACCGCAACGGAGGTTTAATACGCAATCGCATGGGATTCGAAGGGCGGTACACTAACTTCCATGATCTCGATGAGGCTAAGCTTAATCAACTCCCCTCGCATTATATCATCCAGATAAGCGCATTCGAAGAAGAAGACGATGAGTTTGACCCTAATGCCTAATGATTAATACTTAGAGAGAGTTTTACTTGTTAAAACTTGAGAAATAAAAGACTTGTTTCACATATCAATAATTAGCACTAATAAAACGCCAAAAAATTACGAATCAGCATTTTACAAAGCTTAATTCTAAATAAAAATTTACGGATAATTAAAAAATTTATTAAATTTGGTTTTCGCTAATTTAAAATTAAACCAAATGAAAAAAATTTACCTAAACCTACTAGTAATATTATTTCTATTCGCTAATTATTCAAATGCTCAAGAGCTATTCCACATAGATAAAGGCCAATTTGTTGAACAAGTTTATGGTGGTTCTTTGCTGGAAGAGGGAAAAGATATGATTGATTATAATAATAATCTTCTTATGGCTGGCTGGATCGAACAGCAATATGAAGAAGAAACAACTTCGATTGATGCTTCTTTATGGTTAATCTCAAACATTGGAGAACAATTACTTCACAAATCATATGGTCAAGTTGAATTTGCAGAGATAGCTGAAGCTGCAACAACATATAATGACTATATATATTTAGCAATTCGAGAAACCCAAAATTCATCTATGAATAAAAACGTTTCTTTAAACGATTAATTATTCTAGCTCTAGATAGCGATGGAGTAATTGTATGGACCTTTAAGACTGGTATTGAAGAAGGTGGTATTGCTCCTAAAGATATCATAATTGATTCTGATGGAAACCTTTCTGTTTTAGCTAACAGTATAACAAGTTCTGACCTTGAGGGATCATTAATTATTAAGGTCTCATTAGGAGGTACTTTATTAATGCAATCCGATGTTTTTTATGGCTCATCTGAACAAGGAGCTACTTCTTATGAACTTGTCGAATATGAAAATGGGGTTTATTACACAATCTGCAATGACTTAGGCTATAAACACCCCATCTCTGTTCGGTTCGATATGTATAACAGTAATAATGTTAGCACAACCGATCATTCTACCTTGGAGGACATTTATCTTTTTGGATTCGCTTACACCTCTACTAATAAAATTTTTGCGGCTGGTTTTTCTGTAACCAATAAGGATACTGATGCAGTTGTTATTCAAATCGATTCGGCGTTAGGAATTGCGGGTTTAAAAAGACATGGCTTAAAGGGTACCGAAAAACTCAATGATATTGGCGAAACTACCGATGGGTTTATTGCTGGTGGTGTTGCCAATAATCAAGGTGAAGGTGGTTGGGATAATTATATCCTTCATTTTAATTCAACGGCATCTATCGTTACACTTACTGAAACAATGGGCAGTGAAGAGAATGAAACCTCAAACCATATGCGAATTAACAAATCAGACCCAAAAGCATATTTCCCAGGCATGACACTTGGGTTTGAAGAAAGGTTTGGAAACGCCAGTATCATGGGTACTCTTGCTTATCCTCAAGGACCTATTGGACCAAACTGTGATTTCCCAAGGATAGCGTATGTCGATGACCTCATTGTTAGATCTTCAGGAATTGTTACAGGACCTTCTACGGAGTTGAATAATTATCCAGGGATAATAACAAAAGCCCATCAATATAATATAGACTACCTTATATTATATGGAGTTGATATACTATTCCATCAATGGGCAGGCATGGGGCGTCCTGGCTACTCCGCCACTGATATTCAAAACTATTCTGGACCAGGAAATGTTTCTGTATTACAATGTTTGAATAAACTAGACGCTCTGTTAAAACTTGCGAACTCTGATCCAAATGGAATTGTATTTGGGATGGCTGTTGGTGGCTATGATCCATTTGTGGATAATACTATCGCTGGTATCAATGAAGTTTTTAAAGCCACTAATACTTTCAACGCCCACACTTCAGGAAAAATTAGCATGGTTGTTTTAGAATGGGAGATATGGGCTCAAGACGATATTGACAAAGAGTTTATTCTTGAGGATCTTACCGCAGAAAATGCATTCAGAAATTCGGCTCGTGTAAGTACTTTATTCCCATCAATTAAAAACCATGGACAAGCAAGTAATTTTTATGTTGAGGTTAAAAACTCTTCAATAGATCCTTCGTACAAGGAAGAGTTGGCTTCGGCCTATTACCATAAACTGGCTAAATTGAGAATTCAGCATTTGAAGAAACTTAAAAACGAAAGAAACAAAGATGCTAATATTAAAGCTGTTTTTGACTACATCACAACTTTATCATCATTTGATCAATTAGTCACAACTTACTATTCAAACTATGATGAAACCATAAGCTCCTCAAGTGCCGGAACAAGTACTACGAAGGCTCAATGGATTGATGATTTTGCAGAAGACATTCTTAAAGGAAGTGAGGCAGATGTTAATGGAGTGCTGCTTGCTAATTACTTTGACCCAGGATCTAATCCAGTAATTAATTTCGGCCTTGGTAGCCCTGGATATAAAACTGAAGACTTTGAAGCATTTGCAACAGTTCCAGGTGAAACTTTTAATTACATTCCACTTTTTAGCGGTGAAATGAATGGGGGATGTAAAAGAGGTGTTGATGGCTTTATGGGTAATTGGCTTGGTGGCTCAAACAACCTTCCTAATGCGGAAAGTCAATTTACAGATCAATATTGGAGTTCATATGGTGCTTTGTGGGGGACCTCAAGATCTCAATGCCCAACTTGTTATGATGATACCGAAGTACTAGGATTTGCATGGTATGTATTAAATTGCATTGATGATAATCAAAAGAATAATCAAACTAATTTCACCAATTTTGGTCTTTCTAATTGTAATGGAACTGGTTCTTATATGATAGGTTCAAAAGAAGAATCTATTGATACTTTTAGTATAAATGTTTTCCCAAACCCAACAAGTGAAGGGATAAATCTTGAAATTAAACCGAATTCTAAAACGATAGAAATTGGTGAGGTATTATTATTCGATTTAAATGGCAAATTGTTAATGAAGGAAAATATAAATTCCAACTCATACTTTCTTGATTTATCGAGCTTACCTTCGGGAACGTATATTATTAGAAACTCCAATATGTCAATGAAAATTATTATAATTTGAGGGCGTTGGTAACCGTACTAATTTTCCTTACCAACCTTGGGCTATTTGCTCAAGGCTGGGTTAAGGAGATGCCCGCTATCCCTAAGCAATTCACATCACTTAATGGGGTATCTATATCCGGTAATGGAGGCAATTCAGATACCATTATAAATGTAACTTCTCTAGAATATGGCGCTTCTAAAATTAAGGAGATGTATGTTATTTCTCATAGTAAAGAAGGTGTGCTCTTAGACTATTTCCAGATTCCTACCTTAGAGACTAAGGATTGGAATTATGGTTCAAATTATTTCTTCGGATCAGAAAGACTGTTGATTCATACTTTTAGAAATTCGAATAAGACGTTGACCATGGAAGGAATCGATGTAGCAAATAGAACCGTCCTTTGGTCAATAGTTGGACATGACCTTAAGGATGTAATATCATCTTATGATTTTACCTACGATGACATTTTCTGTGAAACCCCTAACGGAGACTTTGAGTTTATGGATAAATGGAGCGGTAATTCCGTGAAAGCTTATTCTCGAGATTCTTTGTATACATTAATAAACTCTTACAGTCAGAAGGATTCAATCTATGATATCCGCAGAGTTGCGGGAACAGACTCAGTACAATATTATAGCTTCTTCAATAAGACATCTTCCGGGAACCCTATTTTAAATTTCGCTGAATACAGTCTGAGCTGCAATTGTGTTACCGAGGATAAAGAATATAACCATCAATGGGGATGGAACACTAGATATGGTTTTAGGGAGCCAGTTTTCATTTTTATTAATGAGAATTATCAGGCACCCGACACAACATTTTCAGCACAAATAAAAATTTTCAACTTCAGCCAAGACACCTTATTTTCCACAAACGCAAATGGCCCTGCTTTTAAAAATTCCGATGGTAGTTGGCAAAGTCCCAGTTTGAATGCTGACATGTCAATGGATGGCAATTTTATGGTGGAATATATGTCGGGTCGAACGGAGGATTTATTCGGCATACTAACTTTCCAAACTGGTAGGCACCTAAAGTTTTATGATCCAAATGAAAATCTGATTCAGGAGTCCCAGGTTTTCTCAAGCACCACCCTTCGCACAATGAGCCGTCCATTGAGACTTTACGGGCAATCTTCCTTTATTATTTATCCTGACTCGAGCGTAATACTTGGTCTTGGCTATAGTTATGAAGTGTACTTCAGTGGCGCAATACTTGCAAAAATAAACCCTGACGGATTTAGTCCACTTTCGGTAAACTCATTTAAGGACTTCGAAGATTTTTCCATTTTCCCAAATCCATTTAGCTCAAACTTTGATATTCAGGTTGATGACAATTTTAACCCTGCTGAAATTATGATTTACAATATCCAAGGGAAGGAAGTGTTAAAGCTTCCTTGGGGTTCTGGGTATCGAGCAACTATTTATGCAAGCACATTAGCCCCAGGCATATACGCAATTGAAGTGCGATCTAATAGTGGTGTAGCATTAAGATCAACGGTCATTAAGAAATAAGTGACATGTTGAAGGATTCTAATTTTTCTATGCCCCGGTTAACACTGGGGCTTTGTGAGAGTTACTTATTGCAATAGGTCTCTCAGCAACTCAATTATTCTCAACGCTAGCTTACCGCCGAAAATCGACAAAGATTTTCTTGAAACCTCATTCCTGTCCGAATGGGTTTTTTTTCTACTCCTGTGTGCATTGGGCTTTCGCCCTTCATTAAACATGTCTTCAGAAAAAAGTTTGAACCAAGCCTGTGTTTATTAAATCCGACAAGTCTAACATTCTGAAATACAAAGAAAATTAGAAGAAATTGATTTTGAAAGCCATATGGGTCTTGCTAATTAAATTTCTTTTGCCAATGACAATGCACTTTTGCGGACTTTTTTTTATCAACAAACTTCCTCATTGCAGCAATTTTTCTGTAAAGCACACCACTGTCGTTGAATTGTAGATTATATAGTAATATATTTTATTTCCTTTGGAGTCCATTTGATTAAATGCTACAATCGTCTTAATCATAGCCAGTGTAAAAGCTGGCTCAACATTGCGGGAAGGAGCAGTCGGTAGCTCGTTGGGCTCATAACCCAAACAAAGGTCGTAGGTTCGAGTCCCGTTACCGCTACAAAACCCAAAGAAAGGCGAGTGCTTTGGATTAACTCAAAGTACTGGCCGCAGAAGCAGTAAGGAGGAGTTGCGAAAGCTTCTCCTCTTTTTTAATTCTAGCAATATGACTAAACTCTCCGACAAGCAAGCCCGATTCTGCGAAGAATAGATAGTCGACTTCAATGCGACGAAAGCCGCTATTCGCTCTGGCTATTCTAAGAATTCAGCTATGCAGATCGGAGATCAGAATCTTAGGAAGCCGAGTATCGTTGCCCGACTAAATGAGCTAAAGAGCAAAGCTTCCAAGCAGCTGGAAATTACGCATCAAGATGTATTGAACCAATTAAAGACTTGGGCGCAATCCGACATCACCGAAACCATGTGCTTGACAGCGGATGAGATCAAACGGCTGCCTATTGGAATAAGGCAACTAATCACCAAGTATAAACGAACGGTAACGCAAACCAAAGCTGGAGATACAATAGAAAACGTTAAGCTGCAATTTGTTTCTAGGGAAACGGCCATTGATATGATCAACAAGCATATTGGGTTTTACGAAAAAGACAACAACCAGCGTATGCCTGAAATCGATGTCTCCAAGCTTGGCAGTGATGTAATTAAATCTCTTCTAGATGCAAGCTCAGGAACTTCTTGGTGCCCCCCTATTGGTTTAGGAAAAAGAATTATTCAGGAGAAAATACTATGCCTTCCTTAAGCTCGACAAGGCAAGAGGCAAATAAAGCAAGAGCAGGCACTATTCACACTTATGAAGAATATTACAGAGGAGTCTCTTTACAGTGTTGCTGCAGAAGGAGTAAAAAAGCTGTTTGGGCGATGCTTGGCTATTGAAAAATAAAGGAATTCCCTTTACCGATCCCAGGGATTAATTTTCTTGGGGCTTTATTTTATTGCTGTGGTCTTTCTTCTTTACCCAAACTATTAAGCAAGGAATTCACAAAGCTTAGCACGAAACTAAATACCAAGGCCCACCAGAAGCCATCGACCGCAAAACCAGAAATTAAATTATCGGCCATCAGAATTACCACCGCATTTATCACAAACAGGAAAAGTCCTAAAGTGAAAATTGTGGCCGGAATGGTAAAGAGAATTAAGAGCGGTTTAATGGTGACATTCAGCAGGGCCAAAACAATGGCCACTAAAATTGCGGTACCGAAACCATCGAGGTGAACGGCATTACCCATTATCCAAGCGGTGATAAAAACACTCAGCGTATTTACGACTAACTTAATAAGTAGATTATTCATGGATTCTTAACTTGCGTCCTCAAAACTAACAATAACATGAGAATTAAATCCCTCTCGGCCGGCCTTTTGGCTTTGGCCCTTTTTTCTTGTCAAAATACCAACACTCCTAAAACTGAAGATGAAAGCCCTATGCTTGTAGAAATGAAGACTGGCGCAGATCCCCATAGTTATGCCCAAGAAAACGCGGTGGTTAAAAGCCTAGCTTGGGACGCAGAAGTAAATTTCGAGCAAAAGCAAATTAGTGCTACCGCTACCTGGGATATTGAAACCAAAACTGGTGCAGAAGCGATTTACTTCGATATTTTCGACCTAGACATTGAAATGGTTTTAGTAGACGGAGCCGAAACGGACTTCAGTCTCAGCCCGGTTGACGAGCATTTAGGTCAGGGATTGCGAATTCCCATCAGCGATCAAGCGAAACAAGTAAGCATTACCTACAAAACTGGCGATAATGCCCGCGCCCTGCAATGGCTCGATGCCGAACAAACCGCTGGTAAGCAAAAACCCTTTTTATTCACACAAAGTCAGGCCATTTTAGCCCGCAGCTGGGTACCAACCCAAGATAGTCCTGGCATCCGTTTTACCTATACCGCCAAGGTAAAGGTTCCCCAAGATATGTTAGCCCTTATGAGTGCTTCCAATCCGCAAGAACGCAACGAAACCGGCACTTACGAGTTCTCCATGCCCCAAGCTATTCCTTCCTACCTTCTTGCCTTAGCGGTAGGCGATGTATATTTCGAAAGTATTAGCGATCGCACGGGTGTTTACGCCGAAGCTTCTTTATTAGACACTTCTGCCTACGAGTTTGCCGATCTTGAAAAAATGGTACAAGCGGCCGAAGCGCTTTATGGCCCCTATGCTTGGGGACGCTACGATTTAATTGTATTGCCTCCTTCTTTCCCTTTCGGGGGAATGGAAAACCCACGCTTAACTTTTGCTACCCCTACCATTTTAGCGGGCGACCGCAGTTTAGTTAGTCTGGTTGCGCATGAATTAGCGCATAGCTGGAGTGGTAATTTAGTTACCAATGCCACTTGGGATGATTTCTGGTTAAACGAAGGTTTCACCGTTTATTTCGAGCACCGTATTATGGAAGCGGTTTACGGAAAGGAATATTCCGAAATGTTGGCTAGCCTTACCCGCGCTGGACTAGAAGAGGACGCCGCGGAAATGCTAAAAGATATTCCTAACGATACCAAATTGAAACTAGACCTTACCGGTCGTAACCCTGATGATGGCGTTACCAGTATTCCTTACGATAAAGGTTATTTCTTTCTGCGTTTAATGGAAGAAACCGTGGGCCGCGAGCGCTTCGACGAGTTCTTGAAAAATTATTTCCAGACCAATAAATTCTCGGTAATGACCACCGAAGAGTTTATCGATTATTTAAGAGCCAATCTTTTAAGTGACGAAGAGTTTAAGAGCATCGGTGTGAAAAGCTGGATTTACGAAATCGGTTTACCCGATAATTTACCAACGGTAAGCAGCAATCGTTTTGCGGTAGTAAGTGAAGCCTTAGATGCCTATTTAAACAAAGGCACTTTGCCCGCCGCCAGCTCAAGCGATAATTGGACTACCCACGAATGGTTACACTTTATCAATAGCCTGCCCGAAACAATTACAAAGGAGCAATTAGCTGAACTAGATGCTGCATACGGGTTTACCGCTAGTGGTAACAGCGAGATTTCTGCTGCTTGGTTCCAGCCTACTATTGCCGCTGGCTATGAGGCTGTTTATCCAAAAGTGGAAAGCTTCCTAATTTCGGTAGGGAGAAGAAAATTCCTTACTCCAACCTATAAAGCAATGCTAGATGCTGGTCAAGCCGAGATGGCCAATAACATTTACGCGAAAGCCAGACCGAATTACCATGCGGTAAGTAGAGAAACCTTAGATGCTCTTTTAGAGGTAGATAAAAAGACTACGAAAAGCTAACCAAACAGAGGCTTAAGACTCTATAAAATAGCCACGGGATAAATCTTGTGGCTATTTTTTTTTATAGTGGAATCCTAAATCCGATCACGCCATTAATTTGCGCAAAGAAAAAAGATTGCTCGGCCGAGTCCATCGTGCTGGCGGTAGTGCGAATATTGGCCATATTGATATAACCACTTTTAAACTCGCTCTGAATAAAGAAATAGCGGTAGAAATTAAAGTTAAAGGCTAAAACCGCCGATATACCATAACCCGAAGTATGGAATTCATCGTAACGCTCTTTACCTAAAAGAACCGTATTGGTTTTGGGAACTAAGGCCCCAATACCTAAACCCTCTAAAACGCTAAACTGAAATTTTTTATAGTCCAAAATTTGATCGGATCGGCGCAGTTCTAGATTAAGATAATTGAGTCCATCGGTATGTTCAAACTGTAAAAAGTCTTTAGTTAGCTCAATTGCTTCACCGTTATACTGCCCTGCAAACGGGCCGTAGGCCTCGCCAATAAAACCGTTAATGCGCACAAACTGATTTTGCTGCATCACATATTTCATGTGATCCGCCCCAAAAGATATCTCCCAATTATCGCTTAAATAATAGCCGATGCGAAAATTATACTGCGGAATGGTCATCCGACCTATATTCAAATAGGTGTCTCCTTCAAAGGGAAATTGCTTGTCGCGTGCCTTAACTTCCTGTAAAGTAAAATCGTAATCTTCGCCTTTAAAGCGAATATCCGAATTTGTAAAAGCGTCCCAATTCCAACCCCAATAAAAATAAAGGCTACCCTTTTTAGAGGGGCTTTCTTGAGCAAGACTAAAATTATTGATACCAAAAGTGAGAAGGACTAAAAGGAAAAAACGTTTTAATTTCATTTTTTAGGACATAAAATACACCCGCTTCACACGTTGCGAAATACCAGTTAAAACTTCGTAGGGAATCGTATTCATATCTCTTGCAAAATCATAAATACTTCTTTCGTCGCCAAAAATAAGAACCTCCTCACCTTCCTCTATCGGATCTTCAAAAATATTTACCATTACCATATCCATGCACACAGAACCTACTGTTGGGTATAGCTTGCCCTTAATCATCACCTTGCCAACTCCCAAGCTAAGGGAACGACTAAAGCCATCGGCATAGCCAATAGAAATAACAGCAATTCTACTTTCCGCATCTGCTTTAAAGCGCCTACCATAACCTACCGAATCCCCAGCTTTTAGATTTTTAATTTGTGAAACCCGCGCCTTCAATTCGCTAATCGGTAAAAGGTGTTTGCGCTCTTCTTCTGCATTGGAAACGCCATACAAACCAATTCCCAAACGCACCATATCAAAATATGCTTCGGGAAAACGTTCTATGCCACTGCTATTGGCAATGTGCCTTAAAAAGGGATAGGATAATCCAGCGGCAATCCTATCGCTCATGCGGGTAAAGGCGGCTATTTGCAAGCGGGTAAAGTCACTTTCTGCCGGGTCGTCCGCTGCCGCTAGATGCGAAAACACAGAAGCCACGGCTATAGTAGAATGTTTTTGTAAAACTTGAATAAGCTCGTCTAAATCGGCTTCTTCAAAGCCCAAACGATGCATACCTGTTTCTAACTTGAGATGAATTAAAACCTTTTGCTCGGCGGGAGAAGCCTCCAGTAAATCGACTAGCTCACCTAAACGTGCTAAGCTGTATATTTCGGGTTCTAATTTATTCTTAATCATGGATTTAAGCGCCGAAGATTCGGTATTTAAAACCATAATGGGAAGTTCAATGCCTGCCTTGCGCAATTCTAAGCCCTCATCTGCGTAAGCAACCGCTAAATAATCTACCCCATGAAAGGCCAGTACCCTCGCAACTTCCACCGCGCCGCTGCCATAGGCAAAGGCTTTTACCATTACCATTAATTTGGCCTCAGGTTTTAATTTAGAGCGGTAATAATTAAGGTTATGAACCACGCGATTAAGATGCACTTCTAAAACCGTTTCGTGGCGATGTAAGACTAATCTTTCGGCAATTTTTTCAAAGGCAAAAGAGCGCGCTCCTTTTAAAAGCACCGCCTTTTCTTTAAAACTGTGCAAATGCATATTTATTAAAAAGGCATCGGTAGTGGGATAGTAGGCACAAATTTGCGGCCTCTTAAATTCTAGCGATTCCAAGGCCTCGCCAATTAATATGAGCGCCTCTAATTGAAAGCGTTCAATAATTTCACTCAAGGCTTTATATAAGTCATCTGGCGCCAGACCAATTTGCTGAACATCGCTTAATATTAAAACCCGACCTCGCTCACCTGCATGCGCGTCTAAAAAATGCAAAGCCAAGCGCAGTGATTCTAAATCGCTATTGTAGGCATCGTTAATCAGCAAGCCATTCTGAATGCCCTCCTTCATTTCAAGGCGCATTTCTACCGGGGTGAGTTTGGATAATCCTGCATTAATTTGCTGCTGATTCAAGCCCAATAAAAAAGCACAAACGATACTATGTGCTGCGTTTTGCAGACTAGCCTCATCTCCGAAAGGGAGAGAAAGTGTATAATTTTTTCCTTGCCAAACTAATTCCAATTGGGTGGAATTGGGCTGTGCATTAATTATTTTAAACTGAAAATCGGCTTTGGTTTTCTGCCAAGACCAAGCATGTAATTGCAAGGCCTTTTTCGCCGCGAAACTTTCAATCTTATGGGCCAAAAGCGAATCATCCGCTTGATAAATAAGATGTTCCGATTTTTGAAAAAGCTTCAATTTCTCGTCGATTTTCGCTTCTACATTACTAAAGTTTTCCGCGTGAGCACTACCGATATTGGTAAAAATCCCCCATTTGGGCGCGAGCATCTGCGCCAAGTTTTGCATTTCATCGGGTTGACTAATCCCCGCTTCGAAAATCCCCAATTCATCATTGTCTTTTAAATTCCATAAGGAAATCGGAACGCCAATTTGGGAATTATAACTCTTGGGGTTTTTAGTCAGTTTAAAATGCGGCTGCAGCACCTGACCGAGCCACTCCTTTACCACTGTTTTTCCATTACTACCCGTTATGGCAATAATTTCAGCGCGCGAATACAGACGAATTTGTTGCGCTAAATTTTGCAAAGCTTGCAAAGTATTAGGCACCTTATAAAAACTAATTTCGGGATAATTCTTAACCGGAGTTTTTTCTACCACGAAGGCTTTTACACCCTTGGCAATAAGCTCTTCTACGTATTCATGTCCGTTGTGGTGCTTGCCGCTGATAGCAAAAAACAAGGCGCCACTGCCTGCCGAATATTGGCGGCTATCGTATAAAATGCGCGTCACCAATTGAGCAGGAGGCCCAATCAACTCGGCTTGTAAATAACCCTCTAAAAGTGACGATCTATTTTCCAATTTACTTTTTATTCACCTTCATGGCTTCATTAAAGGCGGCCCTACTCAGGGGTTCATACTGATCTTTCGCTCCTAAAAACACCTGTTTATCGCCACTTACAATACGATGCGAATGATTGGCCAAGTTGCCCGTTTTCACACATACCGCGTGCACTTTAGTAACGTATTCGGCGGTGGCCATAAGGTAAGGCATGGGGCCAAATGGCTTGCCTTTGAAGTCCATATCTAGTCCAGCAACTATTACCCGCGCGCCTCGATTGGCCAATTCATTGCAAACTTCTACTATGCCTTCGTCAAAAAATTGCGCTTCGTCGATGCCAATTACATCGATGCCGTCGCCATAAATTAAGATATTAGAACTGCTTTCTACTGCAGTAGAACGAAAGGCATTATTATCGTGGCTAACTACCTCTTCCTCACTATATCGCGTATCAATAATCGGCTTAAAAATCTCCACCGTTTGCTGGGCAAATTGGGCTCTTTTTAAGCGACGAATAAGCTCTTCGGTTTTACCCGAAAACATGCTTCCGCAGATTACTTCAATCCACCCGCTATGTTTTTGATGATTTACTGTATTTTCGAGGAACATTTTTTATGGCTATTATCGCCACAAAACTAAGCATAAAAGAAGCGGTTAAATGAAAGATAGCGTTCGCAAAGAATTAAAGGAACTTTGTTACTATATAATTGAGAATAATAATTCCTTAGCCAGACCCGAGCAACTTACTCGGGTACAAATGCTTTATGAGCGACTTTTGGTTTTAAACTATTTGGAAGAATTAGAAGAAGAAGGTAAAACTATTCCTGGACCGGCATTGAAAACCGCGCCAGCATTAGCACCGAAGCCCGAACCGAAAGTGACTAGTAGAACCGAAAGTATTTCTAAAGTACCTAACGCTACAGAGAACTCATCTAGCGAAAGCGTAAAAAAACCTAGCCCTAGCGCAGTAGAAACTCCCAAACCGGCAGCAGAAGAAATTAAACCCGCGCCCCAAAAGGTGGCAGCCGAAAAAGAGATTAAAGTAGAAACTACTTCTAGTCAGAGTACCATAAATTCGGAAGCGGGGCAAAGTCATAGCATAAACGACAAGCTAGCCAAGGGCGCCATAACCGTGGGCTTAAATGATCGAATTGCTTTTGTAAAACATTTGTTTAACGACAGTCAAGCGGATTTTAATCGTGTGCTATCCCAGCTTAATACCCTCGACACTTATCTCGAATCGATGTATTTTATTGAGAACTTGGTGAAACCCGATTACGACTGGGAAAACAAAAAACCATACGAAGATCGTCTCATAAGCTTGGTAAAGAAACGCTTCGGCGAAGATTGGTAAGGGAAAGCAAAGGCTTTTTTCACTACTTTTGCGCCCCTAATTTAAACTTCAAAGCCCGTAAGCTATGAAAATGAAACTTTCTCACTTTGGCTATAAATTGCCGCAAGAGCTAATAGCCAAGCACCCTACTACCCATCGCGACGAAAGCCGCTTAATGGTAATCAACCGCAAGGAAGGCACCATTGAACACCGCATGTTTTCGGATGTAATGGATTATTTCAACGAAGGAGATTCCCTTGTACTTAACAACACTAAAGTTTTTCCCGCCAGAATGTATGGCAACAAGGAAAAAACTGGCGCTCGCATCGAAGTTTTCTTACTACGTGAGTTAAATTCCGAAAGTCGCCTGTGGGATGTTTTAGTAGATCCCGCTCGTAAAATTAGAATTGGTAATAAGCTTTATTTTGGCGAAGACGACAGTCTTGTGGCCGAGGTAATTGACAATACTACTTCACGCGGACGTACCCTACGTTTTCTTTTTGATGGTTCTTATGAAGAGTTCCGTGCTAAATTGAAAGAACTCGGACAAACGCCTTTACCCAAGTATATCGATCGCGAGCCCGAAGCAGAAGACGAAGAGCGTTACCAAAGTATTTTTGCCAAGCATGAAGGTGCTGTTGCTGCTCCTGTGGCCAGCTTACACTTCAGCAAGCAATTAATGAAACGCTTGGAAATTAAAGGCGTAAACTTTGCCGAATTAACCTTACACGTGGGCTTGGGAACTTTCCGTCCCGTGGAAGTAGAAGATTTGAGCAAACATAAAATGGATTCGGAGCAGTATATGATTTACGATCATACTGCCGAAGTGGTTAACAAAACCATTAATAACCGCAAAAAAGTTTGTGCCGTAGGTACAACTTCTATGCGCGCCATGGAAAGCTCAGTAAGCACTGATGGGCATTTGAAGCCTTTCAACGGTTGGACCAATAAATTCATCTTCCCTCCTTTTGAATTTCAAATTGCCGACATGATGGTAACCAATTTCCATCCGCCACAAAGCACTTTAATGATGATGACCGCCGCTTTTGCAGGTTATGATTTATTGATGAAAGCTTACAAAGAAGCCGTAAAAGAAAAATACCGCTTTTTAAGTTATGGCGACGCCATGATTATTATTTAGGAAGACTATTTCTACATTATAAAGGCCGAGCAAAATTTTGTTCGGCCTTTTTTTATGCTCCACTGCGAGGACTAAGAAAAACCGCCCCAATTAGTATAAACCCTACTCCCGTCACCAGAGGAGGACGCATAATTTTCTCGGGTAAAAAACCTAGGTATATCATGTAGACGCCTAGGATGATTAAGATTAATGCCACAACTTTTTTAATCATAATGTTATTGTGCTGATGAGAAGGGTTTAAGATAGCGAAATCTCAGCGATAAACAACGGGCTATGGAGCAAACGAATATCATTTTAATGCTCCTTAGATGACCAAAACCTGCATCAAGTACTCGTTTTAAGCCACTATTTACTTTAAATTCTAAGCCCTGAAAATCAAACCTTAGGAGTTCCTCTATTGGTCAAAAGAAGAAGAATTTCGCCCTGGGATATTACTCTGGAAAGGCTAATCGGCTTGGCGGAATTTGGGGTAGTTGAAAGAGACTAAGCATTTGGTTATGAATTAATAAGATCCTGAAACGAGTTCAGGATGACCGTATTCCTAGTAGATTTTAAGATCGCAATAACCCACCCCGACCGTCAATCCGAGTAAAGAGTTTTAGGTTTTAAAACCAAGAAGATTTAATGACAGCCATCCCGAAAAAGCATACGAAGTCTAATTTTCAATCTATCGAAATCTTTGTTAGTAGGTTTTCT
>TARA_R110001592_G_scaffold38971_7_pt1 | contig 90561 bp, 80 predicted proteins | sample TARA_R110001592 | Tara Oceans TARA_R110001592 (sample SAMEA4398387) | marine metagenome | biome: Polar Biome; feature: [SRF] surface water layer (ENVO:00010504); material: water (ENVO:00002006), including particulate matter (ENVO:01000060) such as... | depth 5 m | reverse complement strand
CCATAGGTGACCACTTTTCAGACCCAGCTCCAATCGTGGCTCAATGCCCTGGACTTGTTCGAACACCCAGCGATTGACCGTCTCGCTAAGTAATAGCAGCGCCAGTATCAATGGGATCAGCAGTAGAATGAAAAACCCGCGCACAATGACTTTCAATACGAAAAAAATCATAGTTCCGGGCCCATAGAGAAATGAATACGGAAACCTTCCTCGGGATCGCTAAGAGAGCGGGCAAGATCAACCCGTATAGGGCCTACCGGTGAAACCCAGCGCACCCCTAAGCCGACGCTGGTTTTGCGAGCGGCCGAGAGAGAGTCCATGGCGTTACCGTGATCGACAAAGGTCGCAGCTCGCCAGTTATTGATGAATTCGTATTGATACTCAACGCTGCTGGCCAGCAGATATCGGCCCCCGACCCGCTCACCGGAGCTGTCTACTGGAGACAGTGTGCGATAATCGTAACCCCGGACCGTTTGATCACCACCGGCAAAAAAGCGCAAGGACGGTGGGATCTGCTCAAAATCGTTGGTATACACCGCACCCAATCCGAGCCGTGCCAGTAGCCGATGGTTCTCTTCGACCGTGTACAATCCCTTGGCCGTAGCAAATACACGTGCGAAGTCGACATCCGAGACGACACCTTCCTTCGCACCCTGAAGATCCAGCATGAGGCTGTAGCCTCGACTTGGGTCTATACCCCCCACGCTTTTGGTTCGCTGAAAAGACACACCGGGAATCAGCAGTATGCTTTGCCCGGAATCATTGCCCAGGGAGAAGCGTTCGTGTTCAAGACGCAGACCGGCTATCCGTTCCCAACCGCTTTCCAGTAGTTTTTCATGTTGCGCACCTACAGTCAGACTCTGACTTTCTATATCGTCAATATCCTCGTTCTGCAAGCCACCGAAAAATCGAATCGAGTTGGTTTGTGGTGGAGTCAATGGTATTTGATAGTAGCCAGTCAGCTCCTGCCGAGGAAGCGACAACTCCAGCTCGGCACCCCGTTTGTGTCCCTGAGGATTAACCCAGTGCTCAGTCCAACTCATCCGGGCACGGGCGCCTACATCGGTTGAAAATCCTGCCCCAAAGCCCAGTGAGTGAGGTTCTCGCTCGGTGATCTGAACTTCAATTGGAATTTCGCCATTGTCGGCTTTTGAGGCAGGAGCGGATACCTGCACGTTTTCAAAATAGCCGCTGGCTAAAAGATCACGGTTTAATTTGGCGAGAATATCAGCATCGTAAGGCACGCCTGTTTTGAACGTCACCATGCGTTGCAGCAGGTTATCGGTAAAAGGTGTGTCTGAAAAAATAACGTCGCCCAAACGAAAACGATCACCTGTCTGATAGACCAGCGAGATATCTGCCAGATTATCATCCACGTTGACCAATAGACGTTGTTGGCTGAACTCGCCAGAGAAATACCCGTAACGCAAAGCCTGATTGGCCAGGTAACTCTTGATAGTCTCGTAATGACCGTGATGAAGGATTTTGCCCGGCTGTATTCGGCCTCGCTGAGAATCAGGCAAATTAAAGGCCTCGGTGCCCTCTCCGGCACCCTCTATACGAATATCCACCACATTCAGCCGGACCGGTTCGCCAAGGCGCACATCCAGTACCAATGCCGGATCGTTCATGCCACTTACACGGTGGCTGATTTCGCTCCGATAATATCCCAGAGCCCGCGCAGCATTGGTAGCCTGTTCCTTGCTGTATCCTGCCAGCGCTTCAACTTCGCGCGGGTTGGACGCCTCGATTTCGCCGACAAAGGCTTCGATGTTAGCTTTCACCTGCGCGTTTTTTGGCTTCACGTTTACTACGAGCTCAGCATGCGCTGTCATCGTAAAAAAAATCAGGAAAATCAGCAGTGAAGGACGAGCCATGGATTTTTTCCAACGACAAAAATGGCAACTAAGATGCTAACATGCCGAACCAATCTGGCCGGCAAATGATACATCTTCTTACAGACCGGCAGCCAATCTGATCTGAGACAGGAAGAGTGATGAAATTCGTTTCTTTCAATATCAACGGCCTTAGAGCAAGACCTCATCAACTCAAGGAAATAGTGACTCGACATGCCCCTGATGTCATAGGACTTCAGGAAACCAAGGTCGACGATTCCATGTTTCCCCTCGCTGACGTTGAATCTCTCGGTTATCACGTCCATTTTCACGGCCAGAAAGGTCACTATGGCGTTGCCCTGCTGACCCGAGAGAAACCCCTTTGGGTACACAAGGGCTTTCCAAATGATGCCGAAGATGCCCAAAAGCGCATGATCAGCGCGGCAATATCAGGGCCGAACGACACACAAACGATCGTATTCAACGGTTACTTTCCTCAGGGTGAGAGCCGCGATCACCCATTAAAGTTCCCAGCCAAAACCCGTTTTTATGCCGACTTGCAAGCGCATCTGGAACAGGAATTCGACCCAGCTCAGCGCGTTGTGGTCATGGGCGACGTCAATATATCGACTGAAGATATCGACATAGGTATCGGTGCGGATAACGCTAAGCGCTGGCTGCGTACTGGCAAATGCAGCTTCTTGCCTGAGGAGCGCGAATGGATGCAGACGCTCAAGAATTGGGGTCTGACGGACACTTTCCGTCATCTTTACCCCAAAGTAGATGACCGCTTTAGCTGGTTCGACTACCGCAGTCGTGGCTTTGAGGCGGATCCTCGGCGCGGCCTGCGCATTGATCTGATCATGGCCAGCAACGGTCTAATCGACCAGTGTATTGGAGCCGGTGTTGATTACGACATCAGAGCCATGGAGAAACCCTCCGACCATGCGCCCGTGTGGGCCGAATTCAGCGATTGAACCTCCAGACAAAAAAGGCTCCGCCGTAGCGGAGCCTTTTTCTACCCAAGTACTCCTGACGACTCAAGCCATCTCTTCTTCCAGAACGTCCAGCACCAGTTCATCATCACGCAAACTGATACTCACCGTTCCGCCATGATCGGCCAACTCGCCGAAAAGAATCGCTTCGGCAAGGGGACGCTTGATCTTGTCCTGGATCAGACGGGCCATAGGGCGGGCACCCATCAGAGGGTCATAGCCATGATCGGCTAGCCAGTTACGGGCGTTTTCATCAACATCCAGCAGCACATGCTTGTCTTCCAGCTGAGCTTGTAGCTCGGTAAGGAACTTGTCGACCACAAACTTGATGCTGTCGTGACTCAAACGACCAAACTGAATGATGGTATCCAGTCGGTTACGGAACTCCGGTGTAAAGGCCTTCTTGATCACTTCAGATGCATCCGTGCTGTGATCCTGCTGAGTGAAACCGATGGAGGCACGCGCCATCGACTCTGCTCCAGCATTAGTGGTCAACACAATGATTACATTACGGAAGTCGGCCTTGCGGCCATTGTTATCGGTCAACGTACCGTGGTCCATTACCTGCAAGAGCAGATTGAACACCTCAGGGTGCGCCTTCTCGATCTCGTCGAGCAACAACACACAATGTGGATTCTTGGTAACTGCCTCGGTCAAAAGACCACCCTGATCAAAGCCAACATACCCGGGAGGAGCACCAATCAATCGTGAAACGGTATGCCTTTCCATATATTCGGACATATCAAAACGAAGCAGCTCGACGCCCAGGCTTTTGGCCAACTGACGCGTGACTTCGGTCTTGCCCACGCCAGTAGGTCCTGAGAACAGGAAAGAACCAACAGGTTTTTCCGCTGACTTAAGGCCTGCACGCGAGAGCTTAATAGCAGAAGCGAGGGCATCGATCGCATCGTCCTGGCCGAATACTACCAACTTGAGGTCACGCTCCAGATTCTTCAACAACTCTTTGTCACTCGAAGAAACATGCTTGGGCGGAATGCGCGCAATTTTGGCGACAATGGCCTCAACCTCTGCCACATCGATAACCTCAGGCCGTTCGGAGGCGGGCTTCAGGCGCTGATAGGCTCCAGCTTCGTCGATGACATCGATCGCCTTGTCTGGCATGTGCCTGTCGTTGATATAACGTGCTGCCAATTCGGCGGCTGTTCGTAACGCCTCATCGGTGTAACCGATACCGTGATGGTCTTCGAAACGGCTTTTAAGGCCCCTGAGGATCTGAATGGTATCTTCCACCGAGGGCTCGACTACATCGACTTTCTGGAAGCGTCGTGCCAGAGCACGATCCTTTTCGAAAATCCCACGGAACTCCTGATAGGTCGTGGATCCAATGCAACGCATCTCGCCAGAGGTAAGCAGGGGCTTGAGTAAATTCGAAGCATCCATCACACCACCCGACGCGGCTCCAGCGCCGATAATCGTATGAATTTCGTCAATGAACAAAATCGCATGGGGACGTTTTTTCAACGCCTTTAGAAGCGCCTTGAAACGCTTCTCGAAGTCGCCACGATATTTGGTTCCCGCAAGCAAGGCCCCCAAATCCAGGGAGTAGACCACAGCCTCGGAGAGGATTTCCGGCACTTCGCCGTCGACAATACGCTTTGCCAGACCTTCGGCGATCGCTGTCTTACCAACCCCAGCTTCACCTACCAGCAATGGATTATTCTTACGCCTACGCACCAGAATCTGGGCAACGCGCTCCACCTCTTGGGATCGTCCTACCAGGGGATCAATGCGGCCAAGACGCGCCTGCTCGTTAAGATTTGTGGCGTAGGCGTCCAGCGGATTGGCTGTGCTTGCCGCTTCGCCCGTCTCTTCATCCATGCTTTCGGTGTCGGGCTGTACCTGGTCTGCTTCACCCCCCACCTTGGAAATACCGTGAGAAATAAAGTTGACGATATCAATTCGGGCGATCTGTTGTTGCTTAAGGAAAAATACCGCTTGGCTTTCCTGTTCGCTGAAAATCGCGACCAACACGTTCGCACCGCTTACCTCGCCCTTGCCTGAACTTTGCACGTGAAATACCGCCCGTTGCAGGACGCGCTGAAATCCTAGGGTCGGCTGGGTCTCGCGCTCTTGGTCCTGCTTGGGAATAAGTGGCGTCGTGGAGTCGATGAACTCGACGAGTTCCCGCCGCAAACGCTCGATATCGGCGGCGCAGGCGCTAAGCACGTCGATTGCGGCCTGGTTATCCAACAGCGCCAGCAACAGGTGTTCAACGGTCATAAACTCGTGCCGTTTGTTGCGCGCTTCCTTGAACGCCAGATTCAGGGTGATCTCGAGATCTCTATTGAGCATGGTGCCACCTCGTCATGCGGCCTTGGCCGCTTTGTTACGCTTCCCGTTCAATCTGACATATCAACGGGTGCTGGCATTCCCTGGCATATTCGCTGACCTGAGCCGCTTTGGTCTCCGCGATATCGCGGGTAAAAACGCCACAGACCGCTTTTCCTTCAGTATGGACCCTAAGCATAATCTGTGTAGCGGCCTCGCGATTTAAAGCGAAAAAGGTCTCGAGTACCTCTACAACAAAATCCATCGGGGTGTAGTCGTCATTCAACATGACCACTTTGTAACGTGAGGGCGGCTTAAGCTCGGGCTTGCTGGTTTCAACCGCCAGACCGGATTCATCCTCGTGCTCTGGATCGTCCGGTCCCTGGTTCATGGTTAGTTTAGAACGGGTAATTGCAAACATGAGAAACATCGCTGATTACAGGCTGTTGGATAAAACCTCGGACAAAATGTGAGCTAGTACTCAGCTTGCCAGAGGCTGACTTGACTTACTTTGATTCGATGTTAAAAAGTGTAAACGAGCATTGCATGGTGGTCATCTGTTTCAGTCGCAGCGCTATGCAGCACACCGTCAATACGTTCCCCATCAGGGGCTGCAAGAGGAATGTGACATGCAAAACGGCAAGGTCAAATGGTTCAATAACGCCAAAGGATTTGGTTTCATTATAGCCGAAGACCGTGATGAAGACCTCTTTGCACATTATTCTGCGATTCAAATGGACGGCTATCGTACGCTTAAGGCCGGGCAGCCCGTAGAGTTCGAAATTATTCAGGGTCCGAAAGGGCTGCATGCAATCAACATTAAATCACACGCCACTGTTGATACAACCGATTACTCGGTAGCCGAAGCGCAAGAAGCACAGGTTGCTCACTAATCTTTTAGACAGCTAAACACTACAAACAACAAGGCCGGCGTTAGCCGGCCTTGTCTTAACTGCACTGACATCTCAACCCATGCTGGCGATCATATCGTCACCAAACTCCGAACATTTACGCAGCGATGCGCCTTCCATTAGACGTTCAAAGTCATAGGTGACTGTCTTGTTAGCAATGGCGCCTTCGGTACCTTTGATAATCAAATCAGCCGCTTCAATCCAGCCCATGTGACGCAACATCATTTCCGCTGACAGAATCAGGGAACCGGGGTTCACCTTATCCTGGCCAGCATACTTGGGTGCTGTGCCGTGCGTAGCTTCGAACATGGCGATTGAATCGGACAGGTTTGCACCAGGCGCAATACCAATACCGCCCACTTCAGCAGCCAGCGCATCAGACAGATAGTCACCATTGAGGTTCAAGGTAGCAATCACATCATAATCGGCTGGACGCAACAGAATCTGTTGCAACATTGCATCAGCGATGACGTCCTTGACGACAATATTACGTCCTGTCTTTGGATTCTTGAACTGCATCCAAGGACCACCGTCCAGCAGCTCGGCACCAAACTCGCTCTGTGCCACTTCGTAGGCCCATTCTTTGAAGGCACCTTCGGTGAACTTCATGATGTTGCCCTTGTGCACGATCGTGACTGACTTACGATCGTTATCGACTGCATACTGCAGAGCCTTCTGAACCAGGCGCTTGGTACCTTCTTCCGAAACAGGCTTCACACCAATACCGCACATATCTGAAAAGCGGATCTTGGTGACACCCATTTCTTCCTGAAGAAACTTGATGACTTTCTTTGCTTCAGGAGTGCCTGCTTTAAACTCAACACCGGCATAGATGTCTTCGGAATTCTCGCGGAAGATAATCATATCCACGTCCTCAGGCTTCTTCACTGGGCTGGGCACACCGGTAAACCAGCGGACCGGACGTTGGCAGACGTACAAATCCAATTGCTGGCGCAGCGCAACGTTCAATGAGCGAATGCCACCGCCAACTGGAGTGGTCAGAGGGCCCTTGATGGAAACAACATATTCCTTCACCGCGTGAAGGGTTTCCTCAGGTAACCAGGTGTCTTGATCGTAGACCTGAGTCGCCTTTTCACCGGCGAAGACTTCCATCCAGGAGATCTTGCGCTTTCCGCCGTATGCTTTTTCTACAGAGGCATCTACCACTTTCATCATTACCGGGGAAATATCAATACCGATTCCATCGCCCTCGATATAAGGAATGACCGGATTGTCTGGCACATTCAGGGTCAGGTCGGCATTGACGGTAATTTTGTCGCCGCTAGCCGGCACTTGGATCTTTTGGTATCCCATTTTTGACTCCGTTAAGTTGTCATGAATGGCCCCATGGGTTATTTGAGGCCAGAGAATACGGTGTTACTAATGGCGGTCATTGTTGTAGTTTTCCTACAAAAAGTCACGCCTTTTTCCGTTTCCGCGCCCTACCGTCACTATGACATACAGTGCCTATAACTCGCGCAGCGGCGCATAACCTAACACCATTGAATTATGTAGTATCACTACATATGCACTACCTAGACGCTTTTCAGCATCCTAGTCTTTTTTACCAGCAAATCCAGCCAGGTAATACTGCCACGCTTAGCTGGAGGTTCACCCTGCCACAGGATTTAGGCTACCCTATGCACCTGAATCAGGAGCCCTCATGCGTTTTATACCCCACGTGACCGTTGCCACCATCGTTGAAGAGCAAGGCCGCTTTTTGATGGTTGAAGAATACCGCGACGGGCGGTTAGTTTTAAACCAGCCAGCTGGTCACCTGGAAGAAGACGAAAGTCTTATTCATGCGGCCAGCCGGGAAACGCTGGAAGAAACGGCCTGCTCTGTAGATATCACAGGAGTGGTCGGGGTCTACCTGTTCAAGGCTGATAACGGGATCAGTTATCAACGCAACTGCTTTGTTGGCACCCTCCTGAAGCAGCACCCGGAAAGAAATCTGGACGAAGGAATCGTACGCACACTCTGGATGACCCTGGAAGAGATTCGTGCTCGTAACGACGATCTGCGCAGTTACCTGGTACTCGACTGCATCGTGGACTACCTAACAAAGCCTCACTATTCACTGGACCTGTTTCGCTAATATGATAATGCCTATTGCCAAAGACCCCAGCCAGACCCGCGTCATCGTTGGCATGTCTGGCGGGGTCGACTCATCAGTATCAGCGGCGCTGCTGCTCGAACAGGGCTATCAGGTCGAAGGCCTGTTCATGAAGAACTGGGACGAGGACGACGGGACTGAATACTGCACCGCTCGTGAGGACCTCGCCGATGCACAAGCTGTCAGCGATCGCCTTGGTATCAAGTTGCATACAGCTAACTTTGCGGCTGAGTACTGGGATTATGTATTCGAGCATTTTCTTGAGGAGTACAAGGCAGGTAGAACGCCCAACCCTGACATCCTGTGCAACCGCGAAATCAAATTCAAGGCGTTTCTTGAGTATGCGCTTATGCTCGGTGCTGATCTGATCGCCACCGGTCACTATGTGCGCCGCGATGAACGCAACGGCCAGACTCAGCTCTTGCGCGGTATCGACAACAACAAGGATCAAAGTTACTTCCTGCATGCGGTCGGCGCCGAACAGATCGCTCGGACACTATTCCCGGTTGGGGAGCTGATCAAGCCAGAGGTCCGCCGCATTGCTGAAAAGTACGAATTGGCCACTGCTCGCAAAAAAGATTCGACCGGCATCTGCTTTATCGGCGAGCGCCGATTCAGTGACTTTCTCAAGCAGTATCTGCCGGCCCAGCCCGGAGACATCGAAACCACCGAGGGCAAGGTCATTGGGCGCCACCACGGTCTGATGTATCACACTATGGGGCAGCGCCAGGGTCTGGGTATTGGCGGCCTACAAGGTGCGAGTGACGACCCTTGGTACGTACTGGAGAAGAACCTCGAGCGCAATGTGCTTATTGTCGGTCAAGGCAATGATCACCCCTGGCTGTTCTCCAGCGCGCTTGAATGCTCGAGCATTTATTGGGTCAATGAATTGAATATATCCGCGCCTCATCGCCTCACGGCCAAGGTTCGCTACCGTCAGCCGGATCAGAATTGCATGCTAGAGCTGGCAGAAGATGGTTACCTGATACGCTTTGACACTCCGCAACGGGCAGTAACGCCGGGGCAATCCGTGGTTCTTTATGACGGCGACGTCTGCCTTGGCGGTGGCGTCATCGAGGCGGCCATTCCCGCATTTAATAAGGACGCCGCATGACGAACGCCGAAGAACAGGTAGTCGCGCTAGGTGCGATTTTCGAGGCGGCCATTCAGGTCGACAAGCTGGCCCGTACCGGTCAGCTAAGCGAAGGTCCAGTTGGCTGCTTGCTGGGGAGTATTCTGGAACGTTCCCCTGACGATGTGATGGCAATCTACGGCGGCTCACACCACAATATTCGCCAAGGCATCAAGGTATTGCAAGCCATGCTCCAACGCGATACTGCCGCCTTGCAACGGGACGCATTGCGCTACAGCATGAATCTGCTGACCCTTGAACGACAGCTGAGCAAGCGTGATGACATGCTCAGCGTGCTTGGTCAACGGATCGAGCAGGCTGGCTCTCAGGTCGAGCATTTTGGCATACAGCACGATAACGTCGCAGCCTCGCTTGGTAGCATCTATCAAGATACCCTGAGCACGCTGAAGCTGCGCATTCAGGTCCATGGTGACATGCGCTACCTGCAACAACCCGACACAGCGAACCGCATCCGTGCGCTACTACTGGCGGGGATCCGCTCGGCCAGGCTTTGGCGTCAACTCGACGGTCATCGCTGGCAGCTGTTGATTTCAAGAAAGAAGCTACTGGACGCCACCGGGTCAGTACTGAATGGTTAAAGTGGTTCGGCTCGACCATCCACGCAAGGGTGCAGTTTTTCTTGCCTGCTCCGCGCTGTCGTTTGCGCTGATGGGGATCTTGATACGCGAAGTATCCGTCACAGTGAATAATGAAAACGTGGTGTTCTTTCGCAATCTGCTTGGCGTGGTGTTCTTCCTCCCGTTGATCCTGGCCAAGGGTTTCGGGCCCTTTCGAACGCAACATCTGGGCAGCCATTTTCTACGCACGTTTTTTGGCCTCGGCGCCATGTATTGTTTCTTCTACGCCATCGCCCACCTGCCGCTGGCAGATGCCATGCTGTTCACCTACGCCGCGCCCGTTTTCACGCCTCTGCTCGCCTGGTGGTGGCTACGTGAATCGCTGACCCTGCGCATGATCTTCATGGTGTTGCTGGGCTTTGCTGGCGTGTTGTTGGTTGCCAAGCCGACCGGCGCCCTGTTCGACCCAAATGCTCTTGCAGGAGTTGGCGCCAGTCTTCTTGCGGCTTGCGCCTTCGTTTCCATTCGTGCAATGAGTAACACCGAACCAGCCACCCGTATCGTATTTTATTTCGCTTTGTTTTCATCCTTTCTTTCGGCAATACCGCTGCTCTGGGCCTGGCAGCCACTGAATCGAACTCAACTGGGTATGTTGATCGCCATCGGCCTCATTGCGACTGTCAGTCAGTTGCTTATGTCACGCGCTTATAGCCTGGCCCCACCAGGCAAGATCGGCCCACTAAGTTATCTTGCTATCGTTTTTTCTGGTGTTTTTGCCTGGTTTATCTGGGGCGAGATCCCAGGTTTATCGTCGTGGATAGGGGCTGGTCTAATATTCGCTTCGACAATGATCAGCATCATACTGCCCGGCCCGAAGGCCAAAACCACCTGATCTGGTGTATCATCTTGCGTCTTTACGCTCCCTCTTTTTTTGACGAGAAAACCTATGCAACTCTCCTCCCTGACCGCCGTGTCTCCGGTTGATGGCCGCTACGGCAGCAAAACAGCCAGCCTGCGTACTATTTTCAGCGAATATGGTCTGATCCGCTTTCGCGTTCAGGTCGAAGTGAAATGGTTGCAATGCCTGGCTGCGCATCCTCAGATCCCGGAGATCGGTCCGTTTTCAGATGAAGCCAATGCATTGCTAAATCGACTGGTAGATGACTTTCAACTCTCCCATGCCGAACGTATCAAGGAAATAGAGCGCACCACCAATCACGACGTCAAAGCCGTCGAGTACCTGCTCAAAGAACAGGTAGATAGCCTGCCCGAGCTCAAGGCAGTCAATGAGTTCATTCACTTCGCCTGCACCTCCGAGGACATCAACAACCTGTCACACGCACTGATGCTGCGGACCGGTCGCGATGATGTGATGTTGCCGATGATGCAACGTATTGCAGATGAAATTCGCGCGTTGGCCGTTGCTCACGCCGACGTCCCTCTGCTTTCCCGCACACACGGTCAACCTGCCTCCCCCACCACAATGGGCAAGGAAATGGCCAACGTGGTGCACCGTCTGGAACGCCAGATCAAGCAGATAGCTGCAATACCTCTGCTGGGCAAGATCAATGGCGCCGTGGGTAACTACAACGCGCATCTGTCCGCTTACCCAGAGATTGATTGGGAAACCAATGCTCAGAACTTTGTGGAAGACACTCTCGGCCTCGATTTCAATCCCTACACGACTCAGATCGAGCCCCACGATTACATTGCTGAGCTCTATGATGCCACCGCACGTTTCAATACTATTCTGATCGACTTCGACCGTGATGTATGGGGTTATATTTCCCTGGGATATTTCAAGCAGAAAACGATTGCGGGAGAAATTGGTTCTTCGACCATGCCGCACAAGGTCAATCCAATCGATTTCGAGAACTCCGAAGGCAATCTGGGAATTGCCAACGCGATCCTTCAACACCTTGCCAGCAAGCTCCCCGTTTCTCGCTGGCAGCGGGATCTAACGGATTCAACCGTGCTGCGTAACCTGGGTGTTGGCTTCGCTCACAGCTTGATTGCGTATGAATCAACTCTCAAGGGAATCAGTAAGTTAGAGCTCAATTCTCAACGCATTTCTGATGACTTGAATGCTACCTGGGAAGTTCTGGCCGAGCCGATTCAGACGGTCATGCGCCGTTACGCAGTACCCGATGCCTACGAAAAACTCAAGGAACTGACCCGTGGCAAGGGCATTACACCCCAGGCGTTGCTGGAATTCGTCGACACTCTGGAGATTCCTGAACAAGCCAAGGTAGAGCTTAAAAAGCTTACCCCAGCAAACTATATTGGTAGCGCCATAGCTCAGGCCAAACGGGTCTGATGTATTTCCCAGCAATTCAAGGTGAGCCTGTATGACACTGCCACAACCTGACGTACTGCTTGGAGGCATCAGTACTGAGGTATTTCTGCGAGATTACTGGCAAAAGAAGCCCTTGCTGATCCGTCATGCCTTTCCTGACCTGGAAAATCCTCTTTCGCCTGACGAACTGGCCGGGCTGGCACTGGAACAAGAAGTTGAGTCACGCATCGTTTTGACCGAGGGAGCGACCCCTTGGGAGTTGCGTCGCGGCCCGTTCACCGAGGACGACTTCAAGGCATTACCCGAACGCGATTGGACGCTTCTGGTTCAGGCGGTCGACCAGTTTGTGCCGGAAGTCGCTGATCTAATGAAAGCGTTCAACTTTCTTCCTTCTTGGCGGATTGACGATGTCATGATCAGCTATGCCGCCCCCGGAGGTAGTGTCGGACCGCACTATGATAATTACGACGTATTCCTCCTGCAAAGTCACGGTAGACGTCGCTGGATGATCGGCCAGCATTGCGACGACCAGAGTCCCCTGCTCAAGCATACTGATCTGCGCATCCTCAGTCATTTCGAGGAGCAGCAACAGTGGGTGCTCGAGCCAGGTGATATGCTCTACATCCCGCCAGGTGTGGCGCACCACGGCATAGCCGAAGACGAATGCATGACCTGCTCAATCGGCTTCAGGGCGCCCAGCCACCCGGAAATTTTGCTACATTTTACCGACTTTCTGAGTCAGTACTTGGGGGATCATCAACGCTACAGTGATAGCGGCATGTTGCCTGCGACGCAACCTGCCGCAATCGATGATCAGAGTATCGAACGGCTGCAGAGCATCGTGCTCGAGCTGGTCCAGGACAAAACAGCATTGGCGACCTGGTTTGGTCGGCATATGACCGAACCCCGCTACCCTGAACTTATTCAGCCCCAGGAGCTACTTCCCGGAACATTGCTCGACGAACTACGCAATGGCTATGGACTGATACGCAATGCCAGCACCCGTCTCGCCTACCGGCTGGAAAACAGAGACAGTTTGCTGCTCTTCGCCAGCGGCGAGCATTGCGTCCTGCCCGCTACCCTGCTGTCTTTAGTTCAACTAATCTGTAATCACGACTATATAGATAGTGAAGCGTTGCTTGCCTGGCAACATGACGACGAAGCTTGCACATTGCTGGAGCAACTGCTGGCCAAAGGAGACCTCCTGCTAGAGGGAGATGATGAATGAGATCACGATTCGCGTAGCCGACTGGCAAAGCACTGAGGCATTGCGGGATATACGCAGACATGTCTTCATCGGTGAACAGCAGATCCCTGAAGCCCTGGAATGGGACAGCGATGATCCGGTCTCTACGCATTTCCTGATGACCAGCGGCGTCGAACACATCGGTACTGCGCGATTGCTCGCTGATGGCCATATCGGCCGAGTTGCTATCTTACCTGCATGGCGCGGTCGAAAGCTGGGCCAGCAACTGATGCTTGAAATCATGCGGTACGCAGAGGAGCGTGGTATGGATACCCTCTTGCTGTCAGCACAGAGCTACGCGCTGGATTTCTACCGCCGTCTGGGCTTTGAGATCTGCTCAAAGGAGTACCTCGAAGCTGGTATAGCGCATTTCGCTATGCGCCGGAGCATCGGGCCAGCCACGCTGACAGAATCAAGCTCCCTGCCACCGATCGAATTCGAGTCGCCTGGCAGTTTCAGTATTTATAACCCTGAAGCTCAACCTGTTCCTCACATTCAAACCCATGAGATGTCCTGGCAGTTAGGGCAGGAACCCGATCTGATCGAGGTCGATGAATCCCAGGCAAGCGAACACCTGTGCTGGATGCTCGATCAGGCACGACGACGCGTATTGATTTATGGCGCGGATCAGGCCGTCTGGCTGTTCAATCGCCGAGAGGTCATACTCAGCCTGGAACGACTCATCGCCCGCCAGCCAAAGGCGCGGATTCGTATACTGCTACACGAGGCAAGTAAAGTATTCCTGCAAGGTCACAGCCTCCTGAATCTGATGCATCGATTTCCCAGCTTGCTGGACATTCGCAAACAGCATCCCGAGCGCACCAAAACGCCACAAGTGTATATGTTAGTCGATGACAGCGGCATCTTGATGCTGCCAAAATCGATCAGGCGCGAAGGCTTCACCCGCTATAACAGCCCGGATCAGGTTCGACGCTGGAGTGGCACTTTCGACGATCTATGGTCGAGTAGCCAGAGCGACACCGCCATGAGGAGATTTCTGCTATGAGAATCGCTTTTCTGTCCAGGATATATCCGCTCTCCCTGGCTGTTGCGCTCCTGATGACTACACCCGTACATGCTGCTCCCCAGACTGAAATATTCACGCTCGGCTACAGCATGGCAGACAGCATGATCCCGGCGATCAAACCCATGCTCCGGGAAGACGAGCGTGTATCGGCTTACGGCAATCAACTTATCGTGCGGGCTGAACCTGAACGAATAGAAGAAATACGCGCCTTGCTCGTGGATCTGGATCGCCAGCCCGCCCAGTTGCGTATCAGCGTTGCCAACAGCGGCAGCACTTCCAGTAGCGGGAGTGGCTTTGAGATAAACAGTCGCATCGAAACGGCGGCCGGAGACATCGTCGTCGGTGATCCAAATGGCGGCAATCAGACGCGTATTATTCGGCGCGAAACACGTGGCCAAAATGATGGTGTGCGACGCATAACAGCCAGTGAAGGTTACCCGGTACTGATTCAGTCTGGCCAAAGCGTACCACTGACAACAACTACGACCGATGTTTACGGCCGCGTGATCGAGCAAACCCAATATCGCAATGTAACGCAGGGGTTCTACGCTACAGTAAGACTGAATGGCAACCAGGCGACTATCACCCTCAGTGCGAATAACGACCGCTTGAACCGTAATGACAATCGTATTATCGATGTCCAGCAGGCCGATACGGTGGTCACTGGACTCATCGGTGAATGGATCACTATCGGCGGCCTGGGTGATACCGAGCGCAACAATGATCGCGATATTGGTCGACGTCTTGCTACCCATAGTCAGAACGAAGGCAGTATCCGGCTTATGATTGAACGTCTCTAGTAGGCGCTGACATCCCCTCTTTAGTCGTGTAGTAGGTTGAAAAAATCACTACACGCGATTGACTTATTGGCTATCAAGTCGCATCATTGCGTCGCTCCCGCTAGCCAGGGGATCCGTAAGGATCCTCCAGACCGTAATCCTTAACCATCGGATCGGTCAGTGTCTCAACAGCCCACAAGGCAGTTCGACGAGGTTGCGACTGGAACGAAGTTGTCCTGAGGGACGGGGAAGCGATTTAATGTCAGTCTGAATGATTGTAAGTCCACTGCCCTGCCTTGCGGATACATCATTATCCCCAGGCAAATGCGACCACGCTCGCAGTTGCAGTAGCAATTGTTCACCTGCTCACACTCCCCCCTCTCGGCTCTATTTCTTTCAGTCCTGTTCAGACACGCAGCGGTGCGCCGCCCATGCAAGACCTTAAGCATGTGGGTTTTGGGTGAAATATTCGTGCTCAACCAAACGCTAACTTTGAAGGATTGACCATGTCAGCTTATGAAAACGACATCAAGGCCGTTGCCGCGCTGAAAGAATCTGCCGGTAACAGCTGGAGCGCTATCAACCCAGAATCAGTGGCCCGCATGCGCGCCCAGAACCGCTTCAAGACTGGCCTGGACATCGCCAAGTACACTGCAGCGATCATGCGCAAAGACATGGCCGAATACGACGCCGATACGTCTGTGTACACGCAGTCGCTGGGTTGCTGGCACGGTTTCATCGGACAGCAGAAGCTGATCTCGATCAAGAAGCACCTAAAGACCACCAATAAGCGCTATCTCTACCTTTCTGGCTGGATGGTTGCCGCCCTGCGCTCCGATTTCGGCCCGCTGCCTGACCAGTCAATGCACGAAAAGACAGCTGTATCCGGTCTGATTGAAGAACTCTACACCTTCCTGCGTCAGGCTGATGCTCGCGAACTGGACTTGCTGTTCATGGACCTGGATGCCGCACGTGATGCCGGTGACAAGTCCAAGCAAGCCGAAGTTCAGGCCAAGATCGACAATTTCGAAACACACGTTGTGCCGATCATCGCCGATATCGATGCCGGTTTCGGAAACCCCGAAGCAACGTATCTGCTTTCCAAGAAAATGATCGAAGCAGGTGCTTGCTGCATCCAGATTGAAAACCAGGTTTCCGACGAGAAGCAGTGCGGTCACCAGGACGGCAAGGTAACCGTGCCCCATGAAGACTTTCTGGCCAAGATCAACGCCGTACGTTACGCGTTCCTTGAGTTGGGCGTTGACGACGGTGTGATCGTTGCTCGTACTGACTCGCTGGGTGCCGGCCTTACCAAGCAAATCGCTGTAACCAAGGAGCCAGGTGATCTGGGCGACCAATACAACTCCTTCCTGGACTGCGAAGAAGTGTCGGCTGCCGACATGAAGAACGGTGATGTTGTTCTGAACCGCGATGGCAAGCTGCTGCGTCCCAAGCGTCTACCGAGTAACTTGTTCCAGTTCCGCGCTGATACCGGCGAAGACCGTGTAATTCTCGATTGCATCACGTCCTTGCAGCACGGCGCTGACTTGTTGTGGATTGAGACCGAGAAGCCCCACGTCGGCCAGATCGCCAAGATGGTCAATCGTATTCGCGAGGTCATTCCTTCCGCCAAGCTGGTTTACAACAACAGCCCATCTTTCAACTGGACCTTGAACTTCCGTCAGCAAGTCTTTGACATCATGGCTGAAGAAGGCAAGGACGTTTCTTCTTATGATCGAGCCAAGCTAATGAGCGTCGAGTACGATGAGACCGAACTGGCTCAAGTTGCTGACGAGAAGATCCGTACATTCCAGGCAGACGCCTCGCGTGAAGCCGGCATCTTCCACCACCTTATTACCCTGCCGACTTACCACACCGCTGCGCTGTCTACCGACAACTTGGCAAAAGGGTATTTCGCCGAGCAAGGTATGCTGGCATACGTGAAAGGTGTTCAGCGCGAAGAACTGCGCCAGGGCATCGCCTGCGTCAAGCACCAGAATATGGCTGGCTCCGATCTCGGCGACAACCATAAAGAGTACTTCGCTGGCGAAGCGGCTCTGAAAGCAGGTGGCAAAGACAATACGATGAACCAGTTCGGCTGATAGCTGACTGTTGGGCCTCGCTCCAAATGCAATGAAAAGGCCACCTCAAGGTGGCCTTTTTTGTTGCTGCGTGTCCGCCTTCTGTGTCTTAGATAAAGCATCTTGAGTACAATGCGCGCTTGATTTGTACTAGCCCCCTGACGTTAAAGGTTCTAACCGCATGGCTCGCCTTAATCTGGAATTCCCCGATAATCAGTTTTACTTCACTACTCAGTTGACCGTACGCATAACCGATATAAATGCCGGCAAGCATCTCGCTAATGACTCAATGGTATCCATGATCTCCGAGGCACGTGCACGCTTCCTCTATCAGTTTGGCATCGAAGAAGTGAGCGATATAGATACTGGCATTATCGTCACCGATCTGGCCACCACCTATAAGCGCGAAGCCTTTGCCAGGGATGCGCTGATCTTTGAAGTTGGAATGATGGATCTCAATAAGTACGGTGGAGACATTATTTTTCGGATAACGAAGGCCATTGGTGGCGAACTAGTCGCTCTGGCTAAATCGGGATTTGTGTTTTATGACTTCACGACATCAAAAGTCAGCCCGATGCCTGACGATTTTCGCTTGCGTTTTCCTGGCGTCAATTACATCTGAGCTGTCATTACCAGAATTGCCACAGCCTATAATTCATGCATAAAAAACCCGGCCTGAGCCGGGTTTTTATTACCAAAGAAGCAGTTCTTAACGAACTTCAACTTGGGTTTCAACATTAGCTTCGACGCGACGGTTCATCTGACGACCAGCATCAGTTGCGTTGTCAGCGATTGGACGCTCTTCACCGTAGCCCATTGCATCGATACGTGAAGCATCAACGCCTTCGTTTACTAGAGCTTGACGGACTGAAGCAGCGCGACGCTGAGACAAATCCTTGTTATAAGCATCAGAACCGACTGAGTCAGTGTGACCTTCAACGGTGGTAGTAACCGAAGGATAAGTCTTCATGAAATCAGCCAAACTGTTGATGTCGTCACGATACTCTGGACGGATGCTTGCCTTGTCGAAGTCAAATTTGACGTCCAACTCTACGCGTACATTCTGCATTTCAGGAGCAGGAGTGGGCGCAGGAGCAGGTGCTGGTGCAGGTGCCTGGGCGACGGGAGCAGGAGCAACAGCGCCGCCGAAGTTCAGACCCATGCCAACGCCAGCCATCCATTCGGTGTTGCTGGTATCAAAACCGTACATACCGTCAACGCCAGCTTTAACGTAAAAGTTATCGCTCAGGTAGTTTTTCACGCCAACACCGACCAGAGCCATAGTGGTACGGTCATCTGAACTGCCGCCCAAACCGTCCAGCTCCTGGTGACCGAAACCACCTGATACGTAGGGACGGATGGCGCCTTCACCGAAGTGATAGATCGCTTCCAGAGTCATTAAACGGCCATCGATATCTTCACCGGTCAGGTCAGATTCGAGACTATCGCGGTAAGTACCCAAGTTAACGTTCAACAAAACGTCATCAGTAAGGAAGGTACCAATCCCGCCGCCCACCAGAGTGCCGTCGCTCATATCACGGTAGCTATCTGTGAAGTAGCGCTTGGCAAACGCTTCAACTTCAACTGAACCGGCGCCTTGAGCCATGACTGGCATGGTGGAAGCAGCGATTACGGCACCAACAACGATACCCAGAGTGTTTTTCAATTTCATTATTAAATCCCCATCGATCCGTTTAGGACGTTAACTTACGCAAAACTCACGTCGTAGTATAACATAAAACTTCAAAAGCAAATAAATTTAAAACCTCAAAAAGGATTATCAAGGTGTGATCTGAGTTTTTCTAATGCCCTTTTATATCGCATCTTTGTTGCACTAAGGCCCATGCGCATGATGTCTGCAATTTCCTGGAACTCCAACTCCGCAACAAAACGCAATACAAGTATCTCTCGATCCACCTGATTTACATGCACCAACCAACGATCAAGACTGGCACTATCCGTGATTTGACCGGCTTCTTGCTCTCCGGTCTCCTCTTCCTGTGGGTGCAGACTTAATGCATCAAACAACCGCCGCTTACGCTTTTCCTTCCGGTACTGCGTGATACATTCGTTGTAGGTGATGCTATACAACCACGTTTTGAACTTTGCCTTCCCTTCAAACTGACGCAACCCGTGTAAAACTTTGAGCATGACCTCCTGACAAACGTCGTCAGCGTCCCGCTCGTTTCCCAGATACCGTGCACATACATTAAATAATGTACGCTGGTAACGTCGCATCAGCTCTTCATAGGCAACAGTAGTATGAAAAAGTTCAATATTAGCTCGCTGCACCAGCTCCTCGTCTGAGAGCTCCAGCGGATTGTAGCGTGCAGTGTGATTCTGACTAGTCAAAATACAAGTTCATCACTGTTGGAATATCAGTCGGAAAATTCAGCGTGCGACTCGCTCATCGAGCAGAGAGCGATTCGATACGGACACCAGTTGACCCTGGTCGTCCATAACTTGAGTTTTAACCGTGCCGATCTCCTCAACTACCCCCTCTAGACCTTCCATACGGATACGGTCACCCACCTGGTAAAGCTCGCGCACATAAATTCCCGCAATAATCTGACCCACCACAGCCCGACTACCCAGTCCCAGGGCCAGGGCGGCCGCCAGACCAAAGGAAACCAGCACGATTGCAATGACTGTATTTAGTAGCTGAGTCTCGATCTGCAGTTGACCAATAACCAGCGACACCGTAATGATCAGTAGCAAGCCCTGAGCAAACCGACCCAGCCCACCAGCATAATCCACGCCAATCCCCTGTGCTGCGCCACGTACCACGCCGTTACTTAGATGGGAGAGCAATAAGCCAGCCATAAGGATGAGTGCTGCGCCGAACACCTTGGGCAAATACAGGGTAAATGCATCCAGCGTAGATGAAACCCGGGCTAATCCAAGTGTTTCCGACGCGGACACTACGAACATTAAAACAATGAACCAATAAAGAATTTTGCCGACCAGTGACGAAACCGGTATGACAATACCGATACGGCCCAATAATTTGGTGACACCTGCCCCGCTCATCAACCGATCCAGCCCCAGCCTTGCGAGTCCTTTACTGGTTAACGTATCGACTATTTTCGCGACGATGAAACCCAACAGCACAATGAACAGTGCAGCTATCAGATTAGGTATGAAAGAAGCGATGTTATTCCATAATGTTGCCATGCTGGCCACGAAACTCTGGCCCCAGTTTTCAAATTGCATGCTTTGTTCTCTAGTCAATAAAGGGATTAGACCGGCTGGCTTTGGCTTGGTCTTCGCGGTTGACCGGGCGAGCGTGCCGTAAACCCCGAGCACCGCCTTCGGACACAACCCACCCCCAGCGTGCAAAAAGACTGATCACATCAAACAGTCCCCCTTGCAGGTGCGCTTTGTACAGGACACGCTCCAGTCTGGCGTCGTCAACCTCAACGCCATCATCTGCTTGAGAGCCACGCATCAGTGCACGTAAACGACTCTCGATCGGATCTTCCATGGCGTTACTCCGGTTAGCGGTGTCTTAAACAGACGCATGAAAATGAAAACCAGTCACGCGCTCAAGACCCGCTCGCAATCCTTTTAGGCTGGCATCTGCAAGGCTTGTGGAGAAACGATGATGCCGTTGTTGTCGGCATACACATATTCACCTGGCCTAAAAGTGACACCGGCGAAAGTAACCGACACATTCAGGTCACCGATACCACGTTTGTCGGTTTTCATCGGGTGGCTGGCCAAAGCCTGAATACCTAAAGGCGTCTGCGCCAGCACATCCACATCGCGCACGCAGCCGTACACGATAATACCTTCCCAACCATTTTTTGCCGCTTTTTCCGCAAGCATGTCGCCCAGCAGTGCTCGACGCATGGAACCACCACCGTCTATCACCATGACCTTACCCCGACCATCAAGATCTACCTGCTCCTTGACCACCGAGTTGTCTTCAAAACATTTGACGGTAACGATCTGGCCGCCAAAGGAATCGTGACCTCCGAAATTACTGAACATAGGCTCCAACACCAGCACATCGGGATAGGCGTCACACAAATCCGGGGTTACATAGTGCATTGCTGTACTCCTTCAGTCGGTATAAGTCTTGGCTATAGCTCAAACCTGATTCTCAGCGAGGAAGAACCAGGTATCCATCACTGAGTCGGGATTAAGCGACACACTTTCGATTTTCTGGTCCATCAACCAGCGCGCAAGGTCAGGATGATCGGAAGGGCCCTGTCCGCAGATACCAATATACTTGTTGGCTGCGATGCAGGCCGAAATAGCCATACTGAGAAGCTTTTTCACCGCTGCGTTTCGCTCGTCGAATAGATGCGCAATGATGCCGGAGTCACGGTCCAGGCCCAGTGTCAGCTGGGTCAGATCGTTGGAGCCAATCGAGAAACCGTCAAAGTGCTCAAGAAACTCATCGGCCAGCAAGGCGTTTGCTGGTAACTCGCACATCATGATCAGCCGCAGGCCGTTCTCGCCGCGCTTGAGCCCATTTTCAGCAAGCAGTTCAACTACCTGCTGAGCTTCGCCGACTGTCCTGACGAAAGGCACCATAATTTCGACGTTGGTTAGACCCATTTCGTCGCGCACACGCTTCATTGCCCGGCATTCAAGCTCAAAGCAATCGCGGAACGACTCGCTGATATAACGCGAAGCGCCACGGAAACCCAGCATCGGATTCTCTTCTTCCGGCTCATAGAGCCGCCCACCAATGAGGTTGGCGTATTCGTTGGACTTGAAATCGGACAGCCGGACAATGACCTTTTTCGGCCAGAACGCAGCAGCCAGAGTGCTGATACCCTCAACCAGTTTGTCTATATAAAAGCTGATCGGATCAGCGTAACCGGCGATGCGCTTCTCGACACTGTCTTTCACATCCGAGGGCAAACTGGCAAAATTCAACAACGCCTTGGGATGGACTCCGATCATACGGTTGATAATGAACTCGAGCCGCGCCAGACCCACACCCTCGTTCGGCAGGTTGGCAAAATCGAAAGCACGATCGGGGTTACCGACGTTCATCATGATCTTGAACGGAATCTCCGGCATCGCATCAACGCTGTTAGTGCGGATATCAAAGGACAACTGGCCTTCGTAAATCATCCCGGTATCGCCCTCGGCGCAAGAAACCGTTACTTGCTGGCCTTCTTGCAGCAGCGTGGTCGCGTTACCCGTTCCGACTACAGCCGGGATGCCCAGCTCGCGGGCAATGATCGCCGCGTGGCATGTGCGTCCACCGCGGTTAGTCACAATCGCGCTGGCGCGCTTCATGACCGGCTCCCAGTCAGGATCGGTCATATCTGACACCAGAACATCGCCCGGTTGAACCTTGTCCATTTCCGAAACGTTGTGAATAATCCGGACCCGTCCTGCACCAATGCGTTGACCGATCGCTCGACCCTCGACCAGTACGGTACCCTTCTCTTTCAGAAGATACCGCTCCATCACATTGACGTTATTCCGGCTTTTGACTGTCTCGGGACGAGCCTGAACGATATACAACTGACCATCGTCGCCGTCCTTGGCCCATTCGATATCCATCGGACGGCCATAGTGTTTCTCGATAGTCAGCGCCTGCGTCGACAAATTGGTTACTTCCTCGTCGCTCAGGCAGAAACGCGCACGCTCGGCCTTGTCGACGTCTACAGTCTGAACCGAGCGGCCGGCGCTGGCGTCAGCACCGTAGATCATCTTGATTGCTTTGCTGCCCAGATTCCGGCGCAGAATTGCCGGGCGCCCCGCCTCAAGAGTGGGTTTGTGAACGTAGAACTCGTCAGGATTGACCGCACCCTGAACCACGGTTTCGCCTAGACCGTATGCCCCGGTAATAAACACAACGTCACGGAAGCCGGATTCGGTATCCAGCGTGAACATAACACCGGCAGTCCCGGTCTCCGAGCGCACCATGCGTTGAATACCCGCAGACAACGCCACTAGTTTGTGGTCGAAGCCCTGGTGCACGCGATAGGAAATGGCGCGATCATTGAAAAGAGAGGCAAAGACTTCTTTTGCGGCGCGGATCACGTTGTCTACGCCACGGATATTCAGGAAAGTTTCCTGCTGACCGGCGAAGGAAGCATCGGGTAGATCCTCAGCCGTTGCCGAAGAGCGCACTGCTACCGCAAGATTGTCATTATCACCGGCCAGTTCGGCAAAAGCGCCACGAATGGCCGCGTCAAGAGCGTCAGGAAAAGGAGCATCCATGACCCATTGACGAATCTGCGAACCTACCCGGGCAAGCTCATTGACGTCCTCAACGTCCAACGCATCCAGCGAGGCGTTGATGCGATCATTCAGACCACTTTGTTCCAGAAAGTCGCGATAGGCCTGTGCGGTGGTGGCAAAACCGCCAGGGACGGAGACGCCGGCGTGAGCCAGGTTGCTGATCATTTCGCCCAGGGAAGCGTTTTTGCCGCCAACCCGCTCAACATCGTCAACACCCAATTGCTCGAAGGACACTACGTACTCTAACAAGGTGATCTCTCCGTAAATTAATCATTTGGCAGCGCTATGGCGCTGGTATCTGGCCGGACTCTCTCAAATGCGCCACAATGCGGCTACCGAGTGAGGGGTTGGCATTGCCATCCTCCATGCTCAGACACCTACATCTTAAGGCCTCGCGCATGAAACGCACCGCTTTTTTCATTTCTGATGGTACCGGTATCACCGCCGAAACGCTTGGCCAAAGCTTGCTTTCACAGTTTGAGAACGTCGAGTTCATCAAGCTGCTTCGACCCTATGTAGACACAGTCGAAAAAGCGCGTGACATGGTACAACAAATCGATGCAGCTGCCGAGCGGGACGGTATCCGCCCCATCATTTTTGATACCGTAGTCAATAGTGATATCCGCAACGAACTGGCTGCATCAAATGGGTATCTGATCGATATTTTTTCCACTTTCCTGGCGCCGCTTGAGCAGGAAATTGGTGATGGTTCATCCTACTCCGTGGGTAAATCCCACTCGATGCAGCACAGTGGTTTATACAAGGATCGGATCGATGCGGTGCACTATGCAATGGACAATGATGACGGCGCACGAACGGAACATTACGATCGTGCAGACATCATTCTTGTAGGTGTTTCCCGGTGCGGCAAGACCCCGACTTCACTCTATCTCGCTCTGCAATCGGGCATCCGCGCCGCCAACTATCCCTTGACGGAGGAGGATATGGAGCGTTTGCAACTACCCGCACCCCTCAAGGCTCACAAGCACAAACTATTCGGCCTGACCATCGACCCTGACCGGCTGACCAGTATTCGACATGAGCGTCGTCCAAACAGTCGCTATGCCAGTTTTGGTCAATGCGAGTTCGAAGTTCGCGAAGTGGAAAGCCTGTTCCGCCGAGAGAACATTCCGTTCGTCAATACGACCACTTTTTCCATTGAGGAAATTTCCGCAAAAATTCTGGTGGAAATGGGTATTGAGCGACGTCTTAAATAACCAGCGTTGGCCTTGGCATGCTGGCGTCTTCAATCGAGCTATATACTCGGTTACATTTCGGGGATCGCACATGCCGTCTGTATTATTGCGCGGCGTTAACCTTTCCCTGACACTCAATTACCCGATTCATACTGTCAAATTTTCTGGAGGCTTCATGGCACGACTTCATATCCCTTTTCTGCTTAGCTGCATGACGCTGGGTTCCGTGGCTTACGCAGCTGACCCAGTTGCGATTGATGTGTACCGGGACCCCAATTGCGGCTGCTGCTCAGCCTGGATCGAGCATCTCGAAGAAAATGGTTTTGCGGTGACCGATCATCTGGAAAACAATATGAGTCAGGTCAAACAACGTCTGGGCGTACCCGGCGAACTAGCTTCATGCCACACTGGCGTCATTGATGGCCGCTTTGTGGAAGGGCATGTGCCAGCTGCAGATATTTTGCGTATGCAACAAAGGCCCGGACTCCTCGGGCTTGCTGTGCCGGGAATGCCTGCGGGTTCACCCGGCATGGAGATGGGCGATCGCGTCGATGCCTACAAGGTTGTTGCGGTAGAAAAAGAGGGTACTCAAGTGACCTTCAGCAATTATCCCTGAGCGATCAATGCCCAAAACTGGCGAACTTGCTGCACGACGTCAAAGACGCCGTGCTTGCGCCGGAGTGGATTGGTATTGATTTTCGGTGTCGCGTAGCGGGCAAATAACATGCTTGTTACGCCCCGCGTCCTTCGCCTGGTAGAGGCACATATCTGCCTCATGCATCCAGGCTTCCACACTGGAGTGATGGTTGAGCATGCTGCCACCAATCGACACCGTCACCGGACCTCCAGGGCTTTTCAGTTGCTCCGCCACTCTTGACCTTAGCTGATTAGCCGCCGACTCCAACCCCTCACGGGAGAGCTTTGGAAGTAATAACACAAATTCTTCCCCGCCCATACGAAACAACCGGTCTGACTGTCTGCAGTTCTCACGGATGATACGGGTGAAATCGATAAGAATCTGGTCACCGGCCTTGTGTCCGTATCGATCATTGACATCCTTGAAACGATCAAGATCCAGTACAAGTAGTCCATAGCGCGTCTCATCTCGATGATGCTCAGCGAACGCAATATCCAGTTCAGTATCCATTGCACGACGATTGCCTACCCGGGTAAGGGGATCCAGGGCGGCCAGTTCGATTAACTGTTCACGCTGACGTCGGCCTCTATAAGCGAAAACGGCAGCAAAAAAACTGGCGATCAGGGAAGTAACGAAGAACGAGGTCATCTGGTAATTGCTCTCGAAAACAACCTCCGGGTTCAAATATCCATATATACAGATAATAAGGAGCGCGGAAAGCGTTGCCATGGCGCTTTGCAACGGGGGAACAACAAAAAAATTGAACAATATCAGGGTATAAAACCAGAACAGTCCATTAACGCCCAGCTTGATCGTTACTAGACAGGCCCCGGCTGAATACACAATTGCCAGAAACTGACCCGGCCGCAGGGTGTTGCCGGTTCGCCATGCGTAAAGTACTGCCAGTGCTGTACTGCCGACCATGAAAGCGTCCACTATTCCGACCAGCAGACTACCTTCCAACAGACGAAATACAATATAAGGTGAGATTCCAATGAAGGCGCAAAGCCCAACCAGAGTGATGATGGATAACTGAAAATCATCTTTCAGACGCATCCAGAGATTGTGCATAGGACTTTTGCCTGCATATTTTTATTGTGCAATTGGACCAAATTCCCGGATTCGCTCGCAATGCGAACAGTACATCCAGACACACTCTGCTACAAGAGGCACAGGCAGAGCTTTTTTAATTGTCTAGGAGCGAGACGATTATCAAGGATTCGGCGAGGACTGATACTTGACCTCCTCACCGGGGCCGTCACTATTCATCAGGTGCGCTTTTCGGCGGTATCCTTAATACGTTTAACCATCGCTTTCAGGCCATTTCCACGGCTCATGCTCAAATGCTTGAGCAGGTTCAACTCGGCAAAATAGTGCTCGATGTCAAAGTCCAGAATGTCCTGGGGTGTCTTTCCATTATAAGCAGCCAAAACCACGGCCAAAAGACCTTTGACAATGAATGCATCGCTGTCGGCATCGAAAAACAAGCGTCCTTCGCGTTCGTCACTCAACAGCCATACCTGACTCTGACAACCGCGTACAATATGTTCTTCGGTGCGTTGTGAGTCATTCAGAGGCGATAGTTCCCGTCCTAGGTCGATAATGTATTTGTAGCGATCTTCCCAGGTGTCAAAGAATGACAGCGTATCAATAATGTCGTCACTCGTGACTTCAGTGCCAAACTGACTCATGCGATGCGTTTCCTCAAAAAAACATTCCGGTGGCGAGTTGCGCTTCTTCGCTCATCATCTCACGGGACCATGGTGGATCAAAAACCAGATCAACTTTCACAGTCTCGACATTGGGTACCCGGCGTACGCGGTATTCCACGTCGCCGACCAAGACTGGACCCATGCCACAAGCGGGAGCAGTCAGGGTCATGCGAATATCCACCTGATGCAGTTCCGGATCGATGATCACTTCGTAGATCAGCCCCAGGTTAACCAGATCCACCGGTATTTCAGGATCGTAGACCGTACGCAACGCTTCCCATACCTGCTCTTCACGGATGCGATCGTCGGTCGCTTGGGGGAAACTCAAAAGCTCCGGCTCAAGACCCAGGTTGGCAGCATCAGTGCCATCAACCCGAACCATTTGACCATTGTAAGTAACGGTATAATTGCCCCCCAGAGCCTGGGTGATGGTTACAAATGTATCTTTGGGAATAGTCAGCGGTGTGCCATCCGGAACCCTGCGCGCCGGGCAATCAGCCTGCGCAACCACCATACGTCTTTCCATGTCCAGATCTGCCTTAATTCACGCTGAAGCTTTCGCCGCAACCACACTCGTCGACGACATTGGGATTAATAAACCGGATCTGGCGATTAATACCTTCCTTGACCAGATCGATCTGTGTACCACTAATGACAGACAGACTCTCGCTATCGACAAACAGCTCTATCTGATCATCTAGCTGAAAATGCAGGTCATTCTCGACACCCTTCTCGACCATATCGATCACGTATCTAAAACCGGTACAGCCGCTTTTTTTGACACTAAGCCGCACTGCACGCCCGGGTTGAGTTTGCAGCTGGCTGCGGAAATGCTCCAGTGCAGCTGGTGTAACTGTCACCACCTGACTGACCGGATCAAAGGATTCAACGCTCATGCATGACTCCTATAAGAACTGTCTAACCTTGGCCAATGCGTTGAACAAACGATCAACGTCGGCGAAAGTATTGTAAATACTGAAGCTGGCACGCACGGTGCCAGGAATTCCAAACTGATCCATGATCGGCTGGGCGCAGTGATTGCCCGTTCGAACCGCCACACCCTGTTGATCGAGCAACATGCCCACGTCGTGAGGGTGCGCACCTTCAAGCAAGAAACTCATCACTGCTGTCTTGTGCTTCGCTGTACCGATCAAACGCATGCCTGGCGTGTCCAGCGCTCGCTGCTGCGCATAGGCAAGCAAAGCGTCTTCATGAGCCGCCGCCGCTTGACGATCCAGACCCAGCACATAATCTACTGCGGCCCCCAGAGCGATAACGCTGGCAATGTCGGGAGTACCCGCTTCAAATTTGTACGGGAGCTGATTATATGTCGTACCGTCAAAGCTGACTGACTCGATCATCTCACCGCCGCCCTGATATGGATTCATGCTTTCAAGCAGCTCCCGACGGCCATACAACACACCCAGACCAGTCGGTCCAAACAGCTTGTGGGCGGAAAAGACATAAAAATCACAATCCATCGCCTGCACGTCTATTGCCCAGTGGCTGATAGCCTGTGCGCCATCCACCAGACAAAGAGCACCGTTCTCGTGGGCTAACTGCACAATATCGGCTATCGGATTGATACTACCGAAGGCGTTAGATACATGTCCGCACGCCACGATGCGCACACGCCCATCAAGCATCTCGGCGAAGGCCTTCATATCGATGGTACCTGTGGGGTCCACCGGAATCGCTTCTACCGTGGCGCCGGTTTCGCTTGCAACCATCTGCCAGGGCACGATATTGGAATGGTGCTCCATAGCCGAAACCAGTATCCGATCCCCCTTTTGCAGGTTCGCCCTACCCCAGCTCGCAGCAACTAGATTGATGCTTTCGGTGGTCCCGCGTGTCCAGATAACCTGACACGCCTCAGCTGCATTGATAAATTGCGCTACTTTACTGCGAGCCGCTTCAAATTTTTCAGTAGCACGCTCAGCCAATGCATGGGCACCACGGTGCACGTTGCTATTGTCCTGCTGGTAATAGTCGACAATGGCCTGAATAACAGCCTGGGGCTTTTGCGTGGTTGCAGCGTTATCCAGATAAACCAGTGGATGCCCGTTAACCTCCTGATGCAAGATCGGGAAATCAGCCCGTACCTGTTCGACATCGAACATGGCAGTTGTTTTCAGTGCCGTATCAGTCATAGGCCAGTTGTCCTATTTTGCTGCTCTCGCGACCAAATAATTCGGCCAGACGCGGACGCAGGAAGCGTTGGATTGCAGGTTCCGGCACCTCGTTCAGCAGTTCGTTAATAAAGCCGAAACTGAGCATACTCATAGCCTCGGCATGTGATACGCCACGGCTCTGCAAGTAGAACAGTGAGGTCTCGTTCAACTGACTGATGGTCGCGCCGTGGGCGCAGCGCACATCATCGGCATAGATTTCGAGCTCGGGTTTGGTGTTGATCTCGGCAGTACGCGAGGTCAGCAGGTTCTTGTTACTCAGCTCTGCCAATGTTTTTTGGGCGTGGGGGTGAATATGAATACGCCCATTGAAAACCGCCTTGGATGAGTCGCCAACAATTCCGCGAAAGACTTCATTCGTCGTGCAATGGGGTACGCAATGTTCGACATTGGTGTGGTAGTCGATCAACTGCTTGTTGCGCGGCAGATAAACACCGTGCAACTCCAGGTGGGCACCTTCGCCACGATGGTTAACCTGATAATCGATACGCTTGAGACGACTACCCTGGGCAATGGTGAAGCCATAGAAGCGCGCCGAGCGGTGCAGATCAACATGCACTCCGCCCACGTGCAGCAAGTCTTCCTGTTCGAGATTGATGCGGTAATGCTGGATCTGGGCATTGTCGCCCACGACAATCTCGGTCAGGCAGTTGACGAAACCATTTTGCTTTACGTCGCTGGATACGTAGTGCTCAATCACTTCAGCCTGGCTGTTCTCTTCGAGCACAACCAACACCCGCTGGTTGCTGATGAGGGGCTCGTTGCCCGGGGTTGAGACGTTGATGATATACACCGGTTTGGCCAGCTTTTCGCCGCGCGGCACGTGGACCAGCAATCCATCGGCAACCCAGGCGTTACTTAAGGCTGCAAACAAATGCCGGCCGGCGTCTACCACTGCACCCAAATGTTCCTGAACCAGTGCTTGCTGATCGGCATCGACATCAGCAAAACGCACGATACCCTTGGGCAGCTCGCTGGACTCGGCAGCCATAAACTGGCCATTAACAAAGATGAGCCTGGTCGCATCGAGATCGTCGATCGGCTCTAAATTATGTGTCCAATCAACGCCCTCGGAAGAACCCCAGGAACCTTCCGCAGCACTCTGCAGTGGGGTCAACGGTGTGTACTTCCAATGCTCGGTCTTGCGACCAGGCCAAGGGGCAGCAGACCAGCTATCCGCGCCCTCGCGGCGCAGAGTGCCTAGCCACTCCGGACTATTTTGCTGGGCAGCTAATTCAAGCGCCCTGTTCTGAAAATCCGTCATGGTTATTAGGCCACCTCTTCTTCAAGCCAGGCATAACCCTTGGCTTCGAGCTCCAGAGCCAAGCTCTTATCACCGGATTTAACAATCTTACCGCCAGCCAGTACGTGAACATGGTCAGGCACAATGTAATCCAGTAGACGTTGGTAATGGGTCACTACGATAAAACTGCGTTTACCGTCGCGCAAACTATTCACGCCATCGGCTACCAACTGCAGGGCATCGATATCCAGCCCGGAGTCAGTTTCGTCAAGAATGCACAAATCAGGCGCAAGCAACATCATCTGCATTAGCTCATTGCGCTTCTTCTCGCCACCGGAAAAGCCCTCGTTAACGCCGCGCTTGAGGAAGCTGGCAGGCAAGTCAACGCGCTTACTGGTTTCCCGCGCCAGCTTCATGAAGTCAATCGCCGAAAGTTCCGGCTGGCCAGCATGTTTGCGGCGGGCATCCAACGCGACTTTTAGAAATTCCATATTGCTGACCCCAGGAATTTCCACCGGGTACTGAAAAGCCAGAAAGAGCCCTTCGCGGGCACGCTCTTCAGTTCCCATTTCGAGCAGATCCTTACCTTTGTATACAATCGAACCGGCGGTTGCTTCGTAGCCCGGGCGACCTGCCAACACGTTGCCAAGTGTACTTTTGCCAGATCCATTAGGACCCATGATCGCATGCACCTCACCCGGCTTGATCTCGATATTCAGGCCTTTGAGAATATCTATTTGCTCAACTTTAGCGTGCAACCCTTTGACTGATAACATATTTAACACCCGATAACTGTGTGAAATTAATACATCTGAAGCAAACTGAGTATCGGGATTAACCCACCGAACCTTCCAGACTGACTTCAAGCAATTTGCCTGCCTCCACCGCGAACTCCATCGGCAATTCTTTGAACACCTCTCGGCAAAAGCCGTTGACGATCATCGAGATTGCCTTTTCGGCGTCCAGTCCACGTTGCTGGCAAAGAAACATCTGGTCATCACTGACTTTGGACGTGGTTGCCTCATGCTCAACTACCGCGGTCGGATTGCGACTCTCAATGTAGGGAAAGGTGTGCGCACCGCAGCGATCTCCAATCAATAACGAGTCACATTGCGTAAAGTTGCGTGCACCATCAGCACCCGGGTTAAAGCGCACCAGGCCACGATAAGCACTGTTGCTCTGCCCCGCGGAAATACCTTTGGCTATGATTGTGGACTTGGTGTTCTTGCCTATATGAATCATTTTGGTGCCGGTATCGGCCTGCTGGAAGTTATTGGTCAGCGCAACTGAATAGAACTCACCGACACTATTGTCGCCCTTGAGAATGCAGCTGGGGTACTTCCAGGTGACCGCTGAACCCGTTTCGACCTGCGTCCAGGAAATCTTGGCGTTGGTATGACAAATACCGCGCTTGGTAACAAAATTGTAGATTCCACCCTTGCCTTCCGCGTTCCCCGGATACCAGTTCTGCACAGTCGAGTACTTGATGGTGGCGTCATCCAGAGCAACCAGTTCAACGACTGCGGCATGCAACTGATTTTCGTCACGCATGGGTGCCGTGCAGCCTTCAAGGTAACTTACGTGGGAACCTTCTTCGGCAATAATCAATGTGCGTTCAAACTGCCCGGTATTCATCTCATTGATGCGGAAATAGGTCGACAACTCCATCGGGCAGCGAACGCCCTTTGGAATGTAGACAAATGAGCCGTCGGAGAAGACAGCACAGTTCAGCGCCGCATAGTAGTTATCCTTCTGCGGAACCACACTACCCAAATACTTCTTGACCAGTTCAGGGCAACGATGGACCGCTTCGCTGATCGGGCAGAAAATCACACCCGCTTCTTCCAGCTTTGCGCGGAAAGTCGTTACCACGGAAACAGAATCGAATACTGCATCGACTGCCACACCCGCGAGCATCTCTTGTTCGTGGAGTGGAATACCCAGTTTTTCGTAGGTAGCGATCAGCTCAGGATCCACCTCCGCAAGGCTCTTGGGCTTGTCCGCCATGCTCTTGGGGGAAGAAAAATAGGAAATCGACTGGAAATCAATCTCAGGGTAATGCACATGGGCCCACGTGGGCTCCTCCATCTCCTGCCAGGCTCGGAACGCTTTTAGGCGCCATTCAAGCAACCACTCGGGCTCGCCCTTGGTTTCGGAAATGAAGCGCACAACGCTTTCATTAAGGCCAGGAGGCAGAGTGTCGGATTCGATGCTGGAGTGAAATCCAGCGGCATAATCTTGCTTGATAAGGCTTTCGACTTGTTCAGTCACGGTATCACCTCAGTCAGGCAACGGATGGTTTTTGCCATCGGTTGCTGCTTGTTTCAGGCAGCAGCGCCTTGGCCGATGATGGCAGGCACTGCATGAATCGGACGGTTCTGATGACCGTTTTAGATAATGCGTTCCAGTGTTGAGGTTTTATGCATCGCAGCACTGACACCACTACTCTGGTCTTGACGTACCCGCACACGCTGAATGTCATCACGCGACACTAGGTCAGCCAGGCTTATATCGCTAAGAAAATCGTGTAACCTTTCGCTCAAATCAGACCACAGATGGTGAGTCAGGCAAATTTCACCCTGCTGGCAATCACCGCGGCCCAAGCAGCGTGTGGCATCCATGGAGTCGTTCACTGCTTCAACAATCTGAGCGACACTAATGGCGGCTGGGCCACCAGCGAGACGATAGCCACCACCGGGACCCCGTACGCTCTCAACTAACTGGCAGCGACGTAGCTTGGCGAAAAGCTGCTCCAAGTATGAAATGGAGACGCCTTGGCGCTGTGAAATATCTGCCAGCGTGATCGGTCCCTGATTCTCATGCAGAGCCAAATCAAGCATGGCAGTTACCGCGTAGCGGCCTTTCGTTGTCAGTCGCATTAGCAATTCCGAGCCGGTTGGACATGGCCGTAACTATGCAATAGCCCAGCGTTTTAGTCAAGTATTAGCTGCCCTTGATAATGCCCGCAAGCTGCCCATTGTAGAGCTTTTTGCCCTCAGTCAGAAGGTATGACTCGAGCTCCCATTGCCCGCCGAAACAGGCTTAAACCCATAGATTCTCATTAGCAACATCAGAACAAACGATGTTCTGTCATCAGCGGCGAATTGATTACACACAAAGTGGCTGATGAATCAGGGCTGACAATGCTATGGTCACAGTGATATTCGAAGCGCACGCAAACATGTATAGGAGTCCATCAATGAGTCACCACCACGAATTCTTCATTAACGGCAAGTGGGTCCAGCCCAAGGGCGACAGAACTATCGATGTTATCAACCCAGCTACCGAGCAAGTTGCCGCCACCATCGCCTTGGGTAACAAGGAAGATGTTGATCTGGCTGTGGAAGCCGCTCGCAATGCCTTTGTAACCTACTCCCAGACCACCCGTGAAGAGCGCATTGCGCTGCTCGAGAGAGTAATGGAAGTCTTCATGAAGCGTCTGCCGGACATCGCAGAGGCTATTTCTATTGAAATGGGCGCGCCGGCCAAGCTTGCCAAGACCGCTCAAGCCCCCTCGGGCATTGGCCATTTTTCAGCTGCACTGGATGCCCTCAAGGAATTCAAGTTTGAAGAAGAAATCGGCACCACACTCGTCGTCAAGGAACCTATTGGCGTTTGCGGCCTGATTACTCCATGGAACTGGCCAATGAACCAGATGACCTGCAAGGTCGCCCCTGCTCTGGCGACCGGTTGCACCATGGTACTCAAGCCCTCCGAAGTAGCACCGTTGTCGGCTTTGATTCTAGCCGAAGTGCTTGAAGAAGCGGGTGTTCCTGCCGGTGTTTTCAACCTGGTCAATGGCGACGGTCCAACGGTTGGCGCGGCCATGTCCGCACACCCTGGCATCGACATGATGTCCTTCACCGGATCCACTGCCGCCGGCCGTATGGTTATGAAATCCGGCGCTGACACTATCAAGCGCGTCGCACTGGAGTTGGGCGGCAAGTCCGCAAACATCCTGCTTGATGATGTAGATTTCGAGAAAATGGTCGGCCACGCGGTGATGTCCTGTATGAATAATACCGGGCAGTCCTGTAACGCGCCGACCCGTCTGCTGGTACCCAAAAGCCGAATGGACGAAGTGGCTGCTATTGCCAACGGCGTGGCTGCCAAGGTCGTGGCTGGTGATCCGAATGCCAGCGATACAGTGATCGGTCCAGTTGCTTCCCAGGCCCAGTGGAACAAGATACAGAGCCTGATTAAAGATGGCATCGAGGAAGGCGCTAAGCTAGTCACTGGTGGACCAGACCGCCCCCAAGGTCTTGATACCGGTTTCTACGTCAAACCCACCGTGTTCAGCCATGTCACTAACGACATGACCATTGCCCGCGAAGAGATCTTTGGTCCAGTACTCTCGATTATCGCCTATGAAGATGAGGAAGATGCTGTGCGTATCGCCAACGATACGGTTTATGGTCTTTCGGGTTATGTATCCTCTGCCAGTCTCGATCGCGCGCGCAATGTCGCTCGCCGTATTCGTACCGGCATGGTGCACCTTAATGGCGCAGCCCTGGATAACAAGGCGCCGTTCGGTGGCTACAAGGAGTCGGGTATTGGCCGTGAGTGGGGCCACTATGGTTTTGACGATTTTCTGGAGGTTAAGTCGATCTTTGGTTACAACGTCGCGGCTAAGTAATAGAAAGGCCGGGTAATGCCGGCCCGTTCGACGCGCGAAACAAAAGCCAGCCTGTGCTGGCTTTTTTGTGTTCACAGTTCAAGCTTTCCGATCTACTAACTCATCAGGAATAAGGTGTTCGGGCACCCAGCGCAGAAAAATGCTCATACCGAACAACTCCACCAGCGACTGCATCACGATCACTACCGCAGCTACGCTCCAGCCCCCCGGCAACGCCAGCGCCAAGGGCAGCATTACAAAGGAGTTACGGGTAGCCAGACTGAAAACCAACGTCCGACCCGTGCGTGAAGGCAGGTTTAGCGCTCTGCTGAGCAATAGACCAACCCCTGCAGCCGCCACAAGATAGACAATAAATACAAGCAAAACGGGCCATAGAATAACTATTTTACTGGTCACGCTACCGACCTGTGAGGCCGCAATCAGGAAAACGACTATGGCCAAAAGAGGGATTGGAAACCAGGCCAAAAATGAAAAGATCGGTTTGACCGCGAGCTTCTTTATCACAACGCGCTGCAGGATCCAGGCAAGGAACAACGGCAGGATAATCAACCCGAAAAAGGCTGGCAGTAATCGATCGGCGTAAGCAATTTCAACAAACGAATCGCCGAGCAATAACCACAAATAAAAAGGTAGCAGGATTAACTGCATGAGCAGCAGTATCGGCGTTGCAGCAACTGCATGCCCAGTATTGCCCCTACCCAGAGAAGTAAAAGTAACAAACCAGTCAGTACAAGGTACCAGCAGGACCAGTAGCACCCCTAGTTGAATGGCCGGTTCGTCCGGAGTTATATGCAGCAAAAGCCAGACGACTGCCGGCATAAGGATGAAGTTGCCGACCACTAGCGCAGCGATGAATCGTCCGTCAATAAACGCCAAGCGGATATTTACCAAGGGGATCTGAGTAAAGGTCGCAAAGAGCAGAACGCCAATTAAAAACCACAGCGCCGAGTCCCAATTAACCGTCCATAGCGGTACGCTCCAACCAGCCACTAAACCGAGGACAATGGCTGTCAGGTAGATCCAGACTTGATAACGCTCGAGGGTGTCACGCATCGGGAGTCCTTGGTGCGCCAGGGAGATTACAGTGCCCTGAACATTTCTACTTATGCAGGAACGTTCAGATTTTTCCCCGGCGTCCAAAAAACGCAAAAACGTTCTTTTACCCCAGCGACTTGATGGCTTCGATCATCTGCGCCATCACCTTCTGCGCATCGCCGTAGACCATCGAGGTGTTGTCGGCATAGAAAAGCTCGTTCTCAACACCGGAGTATCCCTTGCCCTGGCCCCGCTTGACCACATACGCGGTTTGCGCCATGTCAACGTTAAGGATCGGCATGCCGTAGATTGGGCTCGACTTGTTGGTGCGCGCTGCAGGGTTCACTACATCGTTGGCTCCCAACACAATGGCAACATCAGCCTGGGCGAAGTCCTCGTTGATTTCTTCCAGATCAAAGATGATGTCGTAGGGTACACCTGCTTCAGCCAGCAGCACATTCATGTGCCCCGGCATGCGTCCCGCTACCGGATGAATTGCAAAACGAACATCGACACCCTGCTTCTGCAATAGCTTCACAAACTCGTATAGTTTGTGTTGGGCTTGCGCCACCGCTAAACCATAACCGGGAACGATGATCACCTTGTTAGCGTAATACATCGCGATAGCCGCATCGGATGCTTCAGCGGCCTTCATACTGCCTTCGATTTCAGAATCACCACCATCACCCGTCTCGCCAAACTGGCTAAAGATGACATTGGACACTGGCCGATTCATGGCTTTGGCCATCATCAGGGTGAGCAGCGTACCCGCGGAACCGACGACGGTACCGGCGATAATCATTGCCGGGTTCTGCAATACAAAGCCCTCGAATGCTACCGCCAAACCGGTGAAGGCGTTGTAGAGAGAAATCACCACCGGCATATCCGCTCCGCCGATCGGATTGGTCAGCATGACGCCCAGCACCAGTGAAACGACGAAGAAGATCGCCACAAGCGTGATGGAAACTTCACCGGCCAGCCCTGCGGTAGTAATCGCAGCGCCCATGGCCAACGCAAGAAAGAACAATGTAGCGTTGATGACTTGCTGGCCGGGTAGACGAATGGTTTTGTTGATCCGGCCATCAAGCTTGGCCCAGGCGATCATGGAACCCGAAAGCGCCACAGCACCGATAAGACCGCCGAGAACAGCAAGTATCGTTACCACTACGCCATGGGACTGGGCATTTCCCGAAAACAACTCGATTGCGGCGATTGCTGCCGCGGCACCACCGCCCATGCCGTTGTAGAGCGCAACCATTTGCGGCATGTCAGTCATTGCTACTTTCTTGCCGCTATACCAAGCCCAACCAATACCTATAACCAGTGCAATGATAACCAGCGACAAGTTAACCCAGACATGCGGCTGGGCTTTCTCATTGACGTCCAGCCCGTAAAGAAAAGCAACGGCGACTGCCAGAACCATACCCCAGCCGGCAACCATGATACCGGACCGGGCAGTCACGGGACTCGCCATGCGCTTGAGACCGTAAATGAACAACAGGGCCGCTATAAAATAGGCCGCTTCAATAATCAGCGTTGTATCCATGACCTATTCCTTGTCCGTCGAAGTGGTTTTGTCCGCGCGCTTGTCACTCATCTTGAACATTTGCAACATCCGTTCAGTCACAACGTAGCCTCCAGCGGCATTACCTGCACCGAGCAGCACACCGAAAAAGCCAATGACCTGTTCAAGCGGTGTAGAGGCATTCAGCAGAGCCCACATCGCACCCACGACAACAATGCCATGGATGAAGTTGGAGCCGGACATCAGCGGCGTGTGCAGAATAGCCGGCACACGACCAATAATTTCATAGCCGGTAAAGGCTGCCAGCATGAATATGTACAGGGCGACAAACCCGGTAATCGTGGTTGTAGCGTCCATGGTCACTCCCCAGGTGTGGTGTCGGCTGCCTTTTTGGCAGCTTCGTTCTTGATCTCGCCGTCATGTGTCAATACCGCGCCGGCAAGAATCTCGTCATCCCAATCAATGCTGAGCTCGCCGTCCTTGACCATCAGGCCGATCAAGGCGAGCAGATTGCGTGAATACAGTTCGGAGGCGTGTTCGGCCAGGTGGCTAGGGATGTTCAGCGGAGCCACGATGGTTACCGGTCCGACTTCAACTGTGTCACCGGGTTCAGTAAGCGGCGTGTTACCGCCCCCTTCCGCAGCGAGATCAATAATGACTGAGCCGGGCTTCATGCCAAGAATCTGGGCTTCACTGATGATTTTCGGGCTAGGTCGGCCAGGAATCGAAGCCGTGGTGATGACGGCGTCGGCGTTCTGGATGTGCCGGGTGAGCACTTCATCTACCTTGGTCTGCTCTTCGGAGGTCAGTTCGCGAGCATAGCCGCCCGCACCGCTAGCCGATACACCGGTATCAACGAACTTGCCGCCTACCGACTCCACCTGCTCCTTCACTTCGGGCCGAACATCGTAGCCTTCCACTATGGCACCAAGGCGCTTGGCGGTAGCCAGGGCTTGCAAGCCAGCCACACCGGCTCCCATCACAAGAATGCGCGCGGGGCGCAGCGAGCCTACGGCGGTCGTCATCATCGGCAAAATACGGTTTAGGTTGGTCGCCGCCAGCAAGGCGGCGTAATAACCGGCCAGAGCGGCCTGGGATGACAGCGCGTCCATAGCCTGAGCCCGCGTGATACGTGGCACCAACTCCATCGCGAAACAGGTGATCTTGTTGTCGCGCAGCGCACGCACAATTGGCATTTCACGATGGGCATAGACAAAACAACAAAGCACGGTGCCCGGCTTCATCTGTTCAATTTCGGCAAGGGTTGGAGGTTGGACGCGAAAAATCAAATCCACATCGGCAGGTGGCTCAGCGACGTTAACGCCTGCTTTTTCATAAGCCAGATCTGGAATACGGGCAGCTCCACCGGCACCCGGTTGGATATTGATTGCAATCCCCAACTTGAGGAGCTTTTCGGCCACCGCTGGAACCAGGGCGACGCGTTTTTCATGCAGCCGGGTTTCCCCGGGGACGAACAGCTGAACAGACATGGCAGGTCCTTCGCAACAAAAGATGGCCTATCATAGACCATCGTCTGGGTTGTTAGCGATAGGCTGCCCTGTTATGCGGCAGAGACTGTGCTCAAGCAGGCTGAAGTTCGAACTCTTGAGCGACCTGCTCCATAAGCACGGCGTTATTATGTTGCCAAGGATGAAAATCATTCCGATAAAAATCACGGTACGCCGGGATCAAGCGGGTAAAGAATCCCTGACGACCCCATAACCAGAGCATGCCCTTGCCCCATGCCGAAAACGTCAGCTTGCCATCCTTTTTAAGCATATGCAGAGTGCCATTGGTCACGTCCTTGAGGAAAAAGAAAGTGGCTTGGCGCATGGCCCTGCGCAAAATCTTGCGGTCGCCACAGACCTGCATGTAAACGTCGAAAGCCACCGCCTTGTGCTCGGTTTCCTCTAAAGCGTGCCAGCGCCATAGTTTTTGCATTTCCGGGCTCGCTTGAGCCAACCATTGCGGCTCGCTAAGCAAGGCGTTGGCCAGGATCGCAGTAAAATGCTCCATCGCTACGGTGCCAGCGAGCTGGCGCTCTGCAGAAAATTGTTTCTGAACGAAACGTATCCGCCGCTTGACTGGCAATTCCAAACGATCAATGTCGTACCCCAGCGCCCGCAGGCGGTTGTTGTAATCAATGTGCTCACGGCTGTGATGCCCTTCCTGGCCGATGAAGCCACTAATTTGCTCGAGCAGCACTGGATCCTTTATCTGGGCCCGGAACGTCCGGACCGAGTCGATGAAATAGCGCTCACCATCAGGAAACAGCACTGACATTGCATTAAAAAAATGCGTTTTGAACGGATCATTGCTGTGCCAGTGCCGAGGCAGCGGATCCGGCAAACCGAAATCCATGCGGCGTGGGCGAATCTTAAGGTCGACGGGTGTGAGACTCATGACAACTCCTAATGCAGGCCGGGCCGAGTGCCCTTCATTTTTATACATTAATTCAATATAGGCTGACATAGTGTCAAAAGACAGGTCGGATACAGCCATTTGTAACCGCGTTTGTGGCGGCAATCGAAGAAATTCAGGGCCAAACTGGCGGGTGTCGCTGTAGCACTGTATCTGGGGGGGTGCAGGAGCCATTTTTTGGATGTGGATGATCACATTGGTCGACATGGCCACAGCCTACTCGGAAAGTGCGCTCGCGCAGCTGGACAAGATCAGGGATAAAAAAGGGCAATATCGCGGCGGGCCCGCTTTTTATATGGCAACCGGCCTGAAAGCTCCCTGGGCTGGCGGCAATAGTCAAAAGTGCTCTGGGCCTGGAAGAAGCGGCGGGGGGCGTTGCCGGCTCGGTAACGGCAGCTATGCTAAATGGTATCAAACGCGGTCTGTTTTCCAACGAGGCCGGAATGGGGTCGGGCATTACAGGGACACAGCTTACTCAGCTGGCTCAGCAAGCGATGGCCTCGCATATCGGGCCAGCAGGCACCTACTTGATTGCAATCGCTATCTTGTTTTTTGCCTTTACCTCCATTGTTGCCAATTACTCTTACGTAGAAAATGCCCTGACATTTCTGGAATGGCAAATATGGCGGGCTTCACGGTTCTGCGCATGGCTGCTTTGGGCATAGTTGTCTGGGGATCCATACAGGCAGTATCGGCTGTGTTCAGTGCAGCTGATGCCTCGATGGGGCTTATGGCAACCATCAACCTGATCGCCATCGTGCTGCTCTCTGGCACTGTTGCGAAGCTGACCAAAGATTACCTGGCGCAACGCAAGCAAGGTCTCGTTCCTACATTCAAGGCAAAAGACTTCCCTGAGTTAAATGACCAGCTAGAGCATGATATATGGCGATAGCTACTCACGATTAGAGCATTGTTACAGTGGTAAGTGAGTTGCAGTCAGACGGCTGCAACTCGGATCGGCTCAGTCCTTTATTCGCCAGGTAGTGTCGCCCTTTCCATCTTCAAGGACTACGCCCATGGCATTCAAGGCGTCGCGTATGCGATCTGACTCAGCCCAGTTCTTTTCTTCTCGGGCCTGGAGCCTTGACTTGATCAACATTTCCACTTCCGCTGCATCCACTTTGTCGCTGGCACCAGCTTGCAGAAAGATATCGGGGGCAAGTTGTAGTAGCCCGAGATTGTGCGCCAACTCACGTAAGCGCCCTGCCAAACCAGCAGCAGCCTGAACGTCACTGTCCTTGAGTCGATTGATCTCACGCACCATGTCAAACAACACCGCACAGGCTTCTGGGGTATTGAAGTCGTCATCCATGGCCGCGCCGAAACGTTCAACAAACTCATTACCGCCTGCAGCCGGAATATCCGGCAGACCCTTGAGCGCATGATAGAAGCGCTCCAGTGCACCCTTGGCTTCCTTGAGGTTGTCTTCAGAGTAGTTGATCGCGCTGCGGTACTGACAGGACACCAGCAGATAGCGCACTACTTCTGGATGGTACTTGTCCAGCACTTCACGAATAGTAAAGAAGTTGCCCAGCGACTTGGACATCTTTTCGCCATCGACACGCACCGCACCGGCGTGCATCCAGGCCATTGCGTAGGGCTTCTCGTTGGCTGCTTCGCTTTGCGCTATTTCGTTCTCATGGTGAGGAAACACCAGATCCGGACCGCCACCATGAATATCAAAGGTGTCACCCAAGCAGCAATTGGACATGACCGAGCACTCGATATGCCAGCCCGGACGACCTTCACCCCAGGGCGAAGGCCAACTTGGTTCGCCGGGCTTCACACCCTTCCAGAGGACAAAGTCCAAAGGATCCTGCTTGGCTTCGTCTACTTCTACCCGTGCGCCGACCCTCAGGTCAGCAATTTTTTTCCGTGACAGCTTGCCGTACCCGACAAACTTGCCCACACGATAGTAAACATCGCCATTACCGGGTGCGTAGGCATAACCCTTGTTTATCAGCGTCTGGATCATCGTATGCATACCCGGCACGTGATCACTGGCACGCGGCTCCATGTCCGGCCGCAGAACATTCAGGCGGGCTTCGTCTTCATGCATTGCAGCAATCATGCGAGTGGTCAGCGTTTGAAAAGACTCGCCATTCTCGTTGGCGCGGCGGATGATTTTGTCGTCAATATCGGTAATGTTGCGCACGTACGTGAGTTTATAGCCGCGAAAGCGTAGCCAGCGCGCCACCACATCAAAAGCCACCATGACGCGTGCGTGGCCGATGTGGCAATAGTCATATACGGTCATGCCGCATACGTAAAGGCGCACGTGGTTGGCTTCCAGGGGCTTTAACGGTGCCTTGGTCTTGGTCAACGTGTTGTAGATCGACAGCCCCATCATTGCCCCCAGGAGTCGCGCAAGGTCACGGTGCGATTAAACACCAGATGTCCCGGACGTGAATCGGTATTGTCTACACAGAAATAGCCTTCGCGTTCAAATTGGAAGCGCTCTTCCCCAATAGCCGAAGCCAGCGACGGCTCTGCACGGCATCCACTGAGCACAACCAAAGATTCTGGGTTGATGTTTTCCAGAAAAGTGCCGCCCTCATCACTCTTGTCCGGATTAGGCGCCCGGAACAGGCGATCATACAGGCGTACCTCGCACTCCAGGCTTTGCTCAGCCGGCACCCAGTGGACCACGCCTTTGACCTTGCGGCCTTCAGGATTCTTGCCTAAGGTCTCCGGGTCGTATGAACACAGTAACTCGGTGATATTGCCCTCTGCGTCGGTTACCGCTTCATCGGCGCGAATCACGTAACTACCACGCAGACGAACTTCACCACCGGGCACAAGGCGTTTGTAACCCTTTGGCGGATCGATCATGTAATCATCCTGGTCGATATAGATTTCGCGGTTAAACGGCAATTCGCGAGTACCCATATCCGCTTTAGGATGGCGCGGCAGGTGAAGCTGCTCGATCTGTTTTTCCGGGTAATTAGTGATGGTGACCTTGAGCGGGCGCAACACGCACATCGCTCGTGGCGCGTTAGCGTCAAGGTCATCACGAATGCAGAATTCCAGCACACCCATGTCGACCACCGCATCGGAACGGGTAACTCCAATCCGCTCGCAGAAGTCACGAATCGATCCGGGCGTGAAGCCACGACGACGAAACGCACTCAAGGTGGACATACGCGGGTCATTCCAACCATCTACATGGCCTTCGTCAACAAGTTGCTTGAGCTTGCGTTTGCTGGTGACCGTGTAGTTAAGGTTGAGGCGCGCAAATTCATACTGACGAGGCGCCGCCTGGACCGGCAGATTCTCCAGAAACCATTCGTACAACGGACGATGGTCCTCGAACTCTAGGGTACAGATAGAGTGGGTAACACCTTCGATCGCGTCAGACTGGCCGTGAGTAAAGTCATAGCTGGGATACACACACCACTTGTCACCTGTCTGGTGATGATGCGCGTGACGAATACGGTAGAGGATCGGATCGCGCAGATTCATGTTAGGCGCTGCCATGTCGATCTTCGCTCTCAGGGCTTTTGCGCTGTCCTGGAACTCTCCCGCCGTCATGCGTGCGAACAGATCCAGGTTTTCCTCGACTCTGCGATCGCGGAACGGGCTGTTCTTGCCTGCTTCCGTGAGATTGCCACGATACTCCCGAGCCTGCTCTGGCGTCAGATCACACACATAAGCCTTATCGGCGCGGATGAGCTCTATTGCCCATGCGTGCAACTGGTCGAAATAGTCCGACGCATAACGCACATTACCCTGCCACTGGAAACCCAACCATTCGACATCCTGCTTGATGGCATCAATGTATTCCTGCTCTTCCTTGGCTGGATTGGTATCGTCGAACCGAAGATGACAGTCGCCGCCGAACTCAGCGGCTAAGCCGAAATTCAGGCAGATTGATTTGGCATGACCAATATGCAGGTAGCCGTTAGGCTCGGGTGGAAAGCGGGTGACGATCCTGTCATGTTTGCCGCTCTCCAGGTCGGCGCGTATCAGCTGGCGCAGAAAGTGTGCGGGTGCGGTGGTTTCCGATTTATTCATAGGGTTTGCAAGACTCGATACGGGTGAGGCCGACGGGGCGTCACGGATTTTGGCTAGGCCATGTCGGTCAAAACCCTTATCATACCGCAAAGTGTCAAGCGCCTGAACGCAGTATGCGTATCGACGTACGGCAATACTTAAATCAAGCCCGAGGACTGAGCATATGGTCAAGCTGCATACCAACTATGGCGTTATCACTTTGGAACTGTTCGCAGACAAGGCGCCGCAAACGGTCGAGAACTTCAAGCAATATGTCCGCGATGGCCATTACGACAACACCATTTTTCATCGCGTCATTCCCAACTTTATGGTCCAGGGTGGCGGCTTTGAGCCCGGCATGAAGCAAAAAGACACCCGTGCGACAATTAAGAACGAAGCTAATAATGGCGTCAGCAACGGCGTTGGCACCGTTGCCATGGCACGCACCATGGAACCGCATTCCGCCAGTGCTCAATTTTTCATCAACGTTGCCGACAACGATTTTCTCAATCACAGCGCCGAGACTGTTCAGGGCTGGGGCTATGCGGTATTCGGCAAGGTCAGTGACGGCATGGATGTGGTAGAGAAGATCAAAACAGTCGCTACCACCATGCGAGCTGGCCACCAGGATGTACCCGCCGATGACGTGGTCATTGAGCGTGCAGAACTGGTCGAGTAAAGCCTGCCTATGCGTTATTTGTTTATATCTGACCTGCATTTGCAGCCCGAACGCCCGGACATTACCCGGGCGTTTCTGCATTGTCTGGAGACACGCGCCAAAGAAGCAGATGCGTTGTATATTCTCGGCGATTTTTTTGAAGTCTGGCTCGGCGACGACGCGCAAAGCCCATTGGCTACCGAGGTCATCGCCGCCCTTTCCCACCTGTCAGCTTCTGGCACTCGAATCTACCTGATGCACGGTAATCGGGATTTCCTGCTCGGCAAACGCTTCTGCCAAGCGGCAGGCTGCACCTTGCTACCTGATCCGCATATTGTCGAACTCAATGGTGAAAAGGTGCTACTGATGCACGGAGACAGCCTGTGTACTGATGACCTGGCCTATATGAAGATGCGTCGCTTGCTGCGTAACCCGCTGAGCCTATTTGTTCTGCGCCATCTTCCGCTATCTCAAAGGCGCAAGATTGGCCGCAAACTGCGCGATAAAAGTAAAACACAGACACGTCAGAAACCCAGCGATATTACTGACGTCAATCTCGGACAAGTCGCCCAGGCCATGCGTGATCAAGGCGTGCTCACATTGATCCATGGCCATACGCACCGCCCCGCCGTTCACCCGCTGATGATCGCTGGGGTACCTGCACAGCGCATTGTTCTGGGCGACTGGGATAACGCAGGCTGGGCGCTTGAGGTGGATGAGCGTGGTTACCGGCTGGAATCCTTCCCCCTTTCCTGATGCAAAGGTCGCATTGCATAACAGTCGCTGTTTCATTACGTATTTGGAGCAGATACAGCAGGCTGTTATACTTTTCGGCTAACCGATCACGGAAGATCACTCATATAATCGATTTCAGATCTGGCCTAGAGTAGGAGATACATAGTGGAACGCGAATTCATGGAGTTTGACGTTGTCATCGTGGGCGCCGGGCCCTCGGGTCTTGCCGCCGCTTGTCGCATCAAGCAGCAAGCAGCCGAAACCGGCCAGGAAGTCAGCGTCTGTGTGGTAGAAAAAGGGTCCGAAGTGGGTGCTCACATCCTCTCCGGCGCCGTATTCGAGCCGCGCGCCCTAAACGAACTTTTTCCTGACTGGAAAGAAATGGGCGCGCCACTGAACGTACCTGTTACCCGCGATGACATTTACATGCTCACGGGCGCAGACAAGTCGGTCAAGCTGCCCAACATGCTGGTTCCCAAGACAATGCACAACGAAGGGAACTACATCATTTCCCTTGCGAATTTGTGTCGCTGGATGGCAGAACAAGCTGAGAATCTGGGCGTTGAAGTGTATCCGGGCTTTGCTGCACAAGAAGCGCTGATTGATGAAAACGGGGTTGTCCACGGTATTCTGACCGGTGACCTGGGTGTTGATCGCGAAGGCAACCCCAAAGAAGGCTTCTATACCCCGGGCATGGAATTGCGTGCTAAATACACATTGTTTGCAGAAGGGTGCCGCGGCCACATTGGCAAACAGCTGATCAAACGCTACGACCTCAGTTCAGAGGCAGATGCCCAGCATTATGGCATCGGCATCAAAGAAATATGGGACATCGATCCAGCCAAGCATGAAGAAGGTCTGGTCGTGCACACTGCCGGTTGGCCGTTGGAAGTTACCGGAACCGAGAATACCGGCGGCTCCTTCCTCTATCACACCGAAAACAACCAGGTGCTGGTCGGTTTGATTGTTGACCTGTCCTACAGCAACCCGCATCTTTCTCCCTTTGATGAATTCCAGCGCCTGAAGCACCACCCCGTGGTCAAGCAGTATCTGGAAGGCGGCAAGCGCGTATCCTATGGCGCCCGTGCGCTATGCAAAGGCGGTTTGAATTCACTGCCCAAGATGATCTTCCCCGGTGGCGCATTGATCGGTTGCGATCTGGGCACATTGAATTTCGCCAAGATCAAAGGTAACCACACCGCGATGAAGTCCGGCATGTTGGCTGCTGATGCCATTGTTGAGGCGCTCAAAGCCGGAAGCGAAGGTGGTGATGAGCTGACTGCGTATCCTGAAAAGTTCAAATCCAGCTGGTTGTACGATGAACTCTTCGGCTCGCGTAATTTCGGCCCGGCGATTCACAAATTCGGGTCCTTTTTGGGCGGCGCATTCAACTTCGTCGACCAGAATATTTTCGGCGGCAAGATCCCGGTCACTCTGCATGACAAGACGCCGGATTATGCCCAGATGAAAAAGGCGTCCGAAGCACCAAAAATCAACTATCCCAAGCCTGATGGCGTATTGAGCTTTGACAAGTTGTCTTCGGTGTTCATCTCCAACACTAACCACGAAGAAGATCAACCGGTTCACCTTACTCTCAAGGATCCGAGCATTCCGATCGGCACTAACCTGCCGCTGTATGATGAGCCCGCGCAGCGCTATTGCCCGGCTGGCGTCTACGAGATAGTCACCAAGGACGACGGAGAGAAACGATTCCAGATCAATGCTCAGAACTGTGTGCACTGCAAGACCTGTGACATCAAGGATCCTTCGCAGAACATCAACTGGGTCGCACCGGAAGGTACTGGCGGTCCGAACTACCCCAATATGTAACGGAATAGAACGTACTGCTTATTGCAACTAAAATCCCGGCTCAGGCCGGGATTTTTTTGTACTAAAGCTAATGCCTTCTGAAACCAGTTGCTTTCAATGCGGGCTCATCTTTCAGGGCGATCACATCAACGGCAACCGTAAGTTTGTGCTCACCACCTCCAGTCATGACGCCCTTAAGCGGGGTGACATCGGCAAAATCTCTACCCCAACCAAGGATGATATAACGCTCATCCGGAGTGCAGCCGTTAGTCGGGTCGATCTCCAACCAACCCCAACCGGGGATAAAAACAGACACCCAGGCATGCGTAGCATCAGCGCCGACCAGTTTTTCTTGACCGGGAGGCGGCAAGGTTTCCATGTACCCACTCACGTACCGGGCGGCCAGTCCCAGTGAACGCAGGCAACCGATGGCCAGGTGGGCAAAGTCCTGGCAAACACCACTGCGGCTGGCCAGCACTTCGCTCAAGGGTGTAGCGATGGTGGTGGAGTCGGGATCGTAAGCAAACTCACTGAAAATGCGCTGATTAAGATCCAGCACAGCATCAAGCATATTCCGCCCCGGCTGAAAACTAACCAACCCGTAATGGAGCAGACTGTCCTGTTGATGCACAAACGGCGAATCCAGCAGGTACAGTCGCGCATCAAGGCATTCGCGGTTGCTGAAACGCACGTCAGCAGTGGTATCGCTGACCGCTTGCTCCCAGGGGATCATGGAAAAAAAGTCCTGGGTCGGACGCGGACGGGTATCAATATCGCTGGTAACACTGACCTGCAACTCGTCATGCAGGGCTTCAATAGAAAAGTAGACTACCTTGTTCCCAAAAAAATCAGTGCGCTCGCGCATGCGCAACGGGGCCGGCGATATTTCCACTTGCGCGTTGGTGCAATGTTGCCAAGGCAAGTTGCGCGGCAGAATCCGCGCCTCGTTGTGGCTCAGGCTCGCAGAGTTACTATATTCGTAACGCGTGGTATGTCGCAGCTGGAATCTCATCTAACCGGTACTCTGTTCAGGTGTTGTTGCTGTTTTGCATAGTCACCAACTGGCGAGGCGCCTCAACATGACTGAAGTGACTATGTGAGATGGCGCTGGACAGTTCGGACATGGGCTCGATCAACTGATCCAGCAATGTTTTCAGTGCCTCACGGGCACTCTCTGAATGTTCCAGGTTGGCCAGCATATCAATATCAACCAGATGCAACTGACTGGTTGCCTGAATAATAAGTCGCTTCTCCAGGTTACGGTATGGTGAGCTGTTAGCTGACGGCAATCGGTTTATCTGTCGCTCCAGACGTTTGAGCATATAACCAATCGATCTGGGATTGGCCTCGTCAAACAACAGTAGATCCAGAATGGCAGAGGGGTGTAGCTGCGAACGATAGCGACGGCGGTATACCGTGAAATTATCGGTGGTAGCCAACACCACTTCCCACAGGGGAATTCCCGGTTGCGCCGCTGTAAGTAGTGCCAGCTTGAGTAGCTCGAGACTACTCAGCGTGCGTTCAATAAAACGCCCCATATCAAGAAAGCGCCAGCCGTAATGATGCGGCATGGTCTCGTTGCAGAGGCCAAAAAATGCCGATAGATCCAGTACAGTGGCTTCTAGATGACGCTGGGCTGCGACGATACCACGGGCGCGTGACATGCCACCGAAGCGCTGCCGCATACTATTGATGGCACGCCAGCTATCGTCCCCCAAGTGGTCACGCACAGCGCGGCTGTTGCGCACAAAATGACCGAATAAAGCCGGCATACCCTCCGGTTGATCCTCGGCAAACAGCTGCATCAAGCGGTCTCTAGCAACGATGTAGTCCGCCGAAAAACGCTTATGCCCCGCCACCGCCGCCATTTCGGCCTCCTCTGCTTCCACATCAAGCCCGACACCCAGAGCAACAAGCAGATCCGGCAAGATGTTCGTACCATGCTCATGTCGGTCATTTTGCAACAGGCGCCCAAGGGACTCGCGCAGCAAGCGACCACGCACGTCAAGCCGCTCCCCATAGCGACCGAGCCAGAATAGACTTTCAGCTACTCGGCAGGGCAGATCCTTGCCGTCACGGGTGACCACGATAGGACCTTGTGCCTGACGCAACATGCTGATGTGCGGTTGCGGCACCGGCGCCAAAACCCAGACGTCCTTTACCGTGCGACTCTGCATCAGCGGTGAGCCAGGCTCACCAACCCAGGCCAGCCCCCCTGGCATAATGCGGTATTGGCGCTCGTAAACAGGTTTGTTCAGATCATCCGGTTCGACCAGACTGAAAAATCGCAAAGTTGTATGTTGACGCTCAACCATGCGCGTCTGCGGGTTGAAGCCCGGGGTTACACTCGACACAATCGGCTTTTGCGCGGTGAACAGATAAGGTCGACGATCGAGATCATGGCGCAAGGCCTGAACATCCTTGAGTGACATCTGGTCAACCCGCATCGTTTTGCCGGGATGGGTAACATCACGCAGGATCCACTCATCCAGCGACTCTTTGACCTGTTGCAAATCCTGATTATCACCACACCAGAGCGTCTCCCGACAGGGAAGCAACAGCGTTTCACCCAACAGCCGCTGACACAGGCTGGGCAAAAAAGCGGCTAGCGCCGGATGTTCCAGTACTCCAGCGCCAAGGGCATTGGCAATCCGCACTTCTCCGTTACGCGCAGCCTGGAGCAGGCCCGGCACACCTAACAACGAATCGGGACGTAGCTCCAGCGGATCACACCAGGGATCATTGATCTGACGAACAATAACATCGACCTGTGTCAGACCGCCGAGGGTTCGAACAGAGACCTGACCGTCCCGAACGACGAGGTCATCACCCTCCACCAGTGAAAAATTCATGTAGTTGGCAAGCCAGGCATGCTCGAAATAACCTGCACTGCCCGGACCCGGAGACAACAACACAATATTGGGTTGTTCACGTTGGGCATTGGCCATCCCGGCCAGACAACGATGCTGTGCCTGCAGAAAACCGGCCAGGCGCTTGATGGGCGCATCGCGATAGATGCTGGGTAACGCACGGCTCAAGGTTATACGATTTTCCAGCGCATAACCGGCACCTGCAGGCGACTGCGTAGAGTCACCCAGCACCTGCCAGCGACCTTGATCGTCGCGCACCACATCGGTGCCATGAAAAATCAACAGGGGACGGTCCAGATGGGTCGGTGTATCGGCGGCTGCAAACAGATAGCCCGGATGAGTGAACACCAGCTCCGGGGGCAAGAGCCCCTCGTTGATAACCTTGCGTTCGCCGTACAAGTCATCAAGCAGATGTTCAAGGAGGCGACTGCGTTGTTTCAGCCCCGCTTCCAAGGTCTCCCACTCTAAAGTATTGATCACCCACGGAAGGCAATCGAGCTGCCAGGAGCGCAATTGACCCGGGTCGTCCTCATAGGGGTTGAACGTAACGCCATTTTCATACAGCAGGTTTTGGGCTTCTTCGCTTCGCCCCACCAAAGTGTCGGTCCCCAATGCTGCAAACTCGTCCAGCAGGCCCTGCCAATGGGCACGGGGTTGCTGATCACGATCGAGTAGCTCGTCTTCTTCCGGATGGCCCGGGTAGTCGCCGAGCAGCGATTTCAATGCATGGTCCACACTACCCGATAGCTGCATAACTACTTCCTGAAGGTAAGCCTCGAGCGAACTCCGTGTGTCGTCTTAGCAAAATCGCGCACGAACATTGCCGCGCGCCTGTGAGATTGTACGTGATCAACGCTGCCTAAAGCCGAAATTATAAGCCGGTAGCGGGCACACCAGCACGCCGGAGATCAAGAGTATGCGGGTATTCCTGACCTGGTGCCTGCACAATACGACCGAAGGCACCCTGCGTATGCCCGTGAGACCAGAACCGCGTCATTCGCCTGGCCTCGGCTTCGTTGGCATTCACTGGAAACGTCTCGTAATTGCGACCCGCCGGATGCACCACATGATAAGTACAACCGCCAACCGAACGGTTGTTCCAACTATCCACCAGATCGAAGACCAGTGGTGCATGCACTTGAATCAGCGGGTGCATTGCAGACGGTGGCTGCCATGCTCGATAGCGCACTGCCGCGACGGCCTCACCCGGCTTGTCGGTCGCCTGCAGCGGGACTTTATAGCCATTGCAGGTGAGTATATACCTTGCCGCATTAAAGTCTGACACCCGCACTTCCATGCGCTCAACCGATGAATCCACGTAGCGGGCAGTTCCACCACCGCTTACTTCCTCACCCAGTACATGCCAGGGCTCAATGGCCTGACGCAGCTCTATCCCAACCCCTTGATATCGGACCTCGCCAACCCGCGGGAAACGAAACTCCAGAAAGGGAGCAAACCACTCCTGCTCAAAGGCAAACCCATGCTCATTAAGGTCTGCCAGAACCTCGCACAAATCCTCCCAGATGAAGTGAGGCATCATCCAGCGATCGTGCAGAGCGGTGCCCCAGCGTGAAAGAGGCTTACGGTAGGGTTTAGCCCAAAAACGTGCGACCAGGGCCCGAATCAGCAATTGCTGCATCAGACTCATTTGTGGGTGTGGCGGCATTTCAAAACCGCGCAATTCCAATAACCCAAGCCGACCAGTCGAGCTATCAGGCGAATAAAGCTTGTCGATACAAAACTCGGCGCGATGGGTATTGCCGGTAATATCCGTTAACAGATGACGTAGAAGCCGATCAACAATCCAGGGTTGTGGCACCTCACCCTCAGGCATCTGTGATAGTGCAATTTCCAATTCATAAAGCGCCTCGTGCCGCGCTTCGTCTACACGCGGCGCCTGACTGGTCGGTCCAATGAATAAACCGGAGAAAAGGTAGGACAGACTGGGATGGTGCTGCCAGAAAGTCAGCATGCTGGCCAGAAGATCAGGACGGCGCAAAAACGGCGAATCGGTAGGCGTTCGGCCGCCCAGCGTCACGTGATTCCCACCGCCAGTGCCCGTATGACGACCATCTAGCATGAACTTTTCGCTACCCAGCCGGGTAAGTCTGGCTTCTTCGTATAATACCTCGGTATTTTTTACCAACTCCGGCCAATAAGCCGCTGGCATGACGTTGACTTCAATCACCCCTGGATCCGGAGTAATCATGAATTTGTCGATACGCGAGTCCGAGGGTGGGGCATAGCCTTCAATACAGATGGGCAATTCGAGGTGCGCTGCCGTTTGTTCTATCGTGGCCAACAGCTCTAGATATTCCTCCAGATTCGCAAGCGGCGGTAGAAAGACAAACAGCTTGCCATCGCGGGGTTCCAGGCATAATGCGGTGCCAATAACGCCTTCTTCGGTCAACTCAGGCAATTGTTCCTGCCAGTCCTGCGCGAGACCTTCGTGGTGATGACCGTCACTTTCGTTCAATGCGGCTTGGGACTCGCTATAGCGGCTGGCCACTTCACCATGGATGTCGGCCAGCGCCGGCGGCGTCTCGAAAAGCGAGCGCGGCTGGGGCTCATCCAGCTTGCGCAGCGGTAAAGCCGACAATGGCAAACGCAGACCCATGGGAGAGTCGCCTGGCACCAGATAAAGCTGTTCGCGGCGCACCGGCCATCTGCTGCTCTGCCAGTTGTTTTCTTTGATGTTGCGCGCAAGAGGCAAGGTCAAACCGGTTATCTCATCCAGACCGCGTTCAAGCAGGCGAACCATCCGTGCACGCGTTTCGTCATCCTTGAGGTCGCTGTCGCCCAGGGTTACATCACTTGGTTGCTGCTGCTCCAGCCAGAGGTAGTAGTAGGCATCTTCATAGCATGGAATCAAATAACGCGCGTCCAGGCCAAGACGCTTGACCAGCTCCCGGGCAAAGATCTGGGTCTTCGCCTGGTCTACTTTATAATCAGCATTGATATCTGCCAGCCAGCAGTCGTTATGCCACATCGGTTTGCCATCACGGCGCCAGTAACAGGCAAGAGCCCAGCGTGGCAGTGGCTCACCTGGATACCATTTCCCTTGTTGATAATGGATGAGCGACTTAGGTGCGTAATGGGGGCGCAGACGCATTAATAACTTTTCGGCTAGGCCCCGTTTAGTTGGACCTTGCGCCGCAATGGTCCATTCTGGTGCATCCATATCATCCACTGCCACAAAAGTGGGCTCACCACCCATAGTCAAACGCACATCCTGATCCTTCAGGTGCTCATCGACTAGATCCCCAAGGGCTTCGATGCGCTGCCACTGATCTTCACTGTAGGGCTTAGTAACGCGTGGGTCTTCGTGCACCCGCGTCACACTCATCTCGAAGTCAAAAGTGACCGTGCACGGCTCAGATGCACCGGTGATCGCTGCTGCGCTGGACGGTTCAGGGGTCGCCGCGAGAGGGATGTGCCCTTCCCCGGCAAACAAGCCGGAGGTGGGGTCCAGGCCCACCCAGCCAGCGCCGGGTATGAATACCTCGGTCCAGGCGTGCAGGTCGGTAAAGTCAACATCGGTTCCCGACGGACCATCCAGCGCCTTCACGTCTGCAGTCAACTGAATCAGATAGCCTGAAACAAAACGGGCCGCTAGCCCCAGTTGCCGAAAGATCTCAACGAGTAACCACGCCGAGTCTCGGCATGAGCCACGTTTGAGCGTCAATGTCTGCTCCGAGGTTTGCACCCCCGGCTCCATGCGAATCAGGTATTCAATGTCCTGTGAAACCAGCTGATTGATCGCGACCAGAAAATCAGTGATCGGGCGTTTTTCCAGTGGCAACTTGTTCATCCAGGCTTCTAGAAAGGGTCCTTTAGACTCTTTTTCCAGATAAGGTCCAAGCTCTTTCTGCAATGAATCCGGATAACTGAAAGGAAAGTCTTCGGCGTACTCTTCGACAAAAAAATCGAATGGGTTAACGACGGTCATGGGTACGATCAGTTCGACATCCACGTACAGGTGATCGATTTTGTCTGGGAAAACGACCCTGGCTACGTGGTTACCAAACGGGTCCTGCTGCCAATTAATAAAATGCTCACCACCCCTTATATTCAAGCTGTAGGCATCAACGGGCGTGCGACAGTGGGGCGCAGGCATCAAGCGAATTTGGTGAGGGGCTACGGTAACAAACTTGTCAAAGTCGTAACGGGTTGAATGCTTCAATGCAACGCGGATAGTCATTTATCGCTTCCCGGATCAGAGATGGGTTCTCCCATCAAGCATAGCAACCCCTGTGCCAAATGCTCGACAAATGCGCGTCGCGTTACAACAGGCCAACGCATATTTAAATCTGGTGCTAGGCTAATATCAGTCAAGCGCACCTTTAAGGTTGCTGCATAGGATGACCAGCGTGAACGGTCTCGCGCTGGTATAGCAATTGCATCGTCCTAACCAACATCACCCGAGCGGACAGAGTGGTTCAATGAGCAAAGTTAACTGGGAAGACTACGCCTCCAAAGGTTTTTTTGATGAATTAATTGCTTCGCCTGGCAAGCCTCGACCAGAAGCAGCCATGTTGTGCCAGTACCTGGCGGAACTGGACTCACGCGAAATCAACGAGCACAAGACTGCAGCCGAAGTTGCAATTCAGCTGATGGGTATTACCTTTACCGTTTATTCCGAAGGCGCCATGATTGATCGTGCCTGGCCTTTCGATATAGTGCCGCGCATTATCCCTCTTAGCGAGTGGCAAAAAACCGAGGCCGGACTCAAGCAACGGGTTCAGGCCCTGAACATGTTCATTGATGATCTGTACCATGATCAAAAGATCATCAAAGACAAAGTTTTTCCGGCGGAGATACTCGAGAAATCGGTGAATTTCAGACCTCAGTGCGTTGGCGTTCATCCACCACACAATGTCTGGGCACATATTTGTGGCTCGGATTTGGTACGTGACAACGACGGCACACTCTATGTTCTCGAAGATAACTTGCGCGTCCCATCGGGTGTCTCCTACATGCTGGAGAATCGAAACGTGACCAAACGGGTCATGCCAGATCTGTTCGCCACCGGCCGAATACAACCTGTGGATGATTACACCTCCCAGCTCTACGACATGCTGGCGTCCATGTCCCCGCGCCCCGGTGATGATCCATGCATAGTGATACTGACACCTGGCATCTATAATTCCGCCTATTACGAGCACGCCTACCTGGCGCAGCAAATGGGCATCGAGGTAGTCGAGGGGCCTGACCTGGTAGTAGGCGACGACGATTGCGTATATATGCGCCGCATTGACGGGCTGAGCCGGGTTGATGTGATCTACCGACGGGTCGACGACATGTTCATTGATCCTGAAGTATTCAATCCCGACTCCATGCTTGGCGTACGCGGATTGATGCGTGCCTGGCGCAAGGGCAATGTTGCATTGGCCAATGCACCGGGGGCCGGGGTTGCAGATGACAAGGTTGTCTACGCCTTTGTGCCGGCCATTATTAAATATTACCTTGATCAAGAGCCGTTGCTGCCAAACGTGCCCAGTTATTTGTGCATGTTCGACAAGGACCGCGAGTACGTGTTGGCCAATCTGGACAAACTGGTGGTCAAGCCTGCCAACGAATCCGGCGGTTACGGCATGTTAATCGGTCCGCACTCGACAAAGAAGGAGCGCGAAAAGTTTGCCGAACTGATCAAGGCTGACCCGCGCAACTACATGGCCCAGCCTACCTTAAGCCTTTCGACTTCGCCGACGCTTTGCGCCGGGGGCATGGAGCCAAGACACGTTGACCTTCGACCCTTCATCCTCTCAGGCGAAAGACCATGGGTGACCACCGGCGGCCTGACACGGGTCGCATTGACCAAGGGCTCTCTGGTGGTGAATTCATCCCAGGGCGGTGGTAGTAAGGACACCTGGATCGTCGACCTGGCGAGGAGCTGATTATGCTGTCAAGAGTTGCTGAAAACATCTACTGGCTGGCGCGCTACATCGAGCGCACTGAAGACACCGCCCGCTTGCTGAGCGTAAATAGTCACCTATTGCTTGATTTACCTCACCCGACCAAACTCGGCTGGAACGAAATCATTGCCATAACCGGGAATGACGAACTGTTCGACGAACTGTACGACAGTCGCGACGAAGCCAACGTGCTGTCCTTCATGTGTGGCGATGAGCGCTACTCCGGATCGATACTCAGTTCTCTGAGCGCTGCGCGAGAGAATCTGCGCACCACTCGCGAGATCATCCCCAGGGAAATATGGGAAGAGATCAATCAGCTCTACCTGAATGTTAAGGAGCAGGTGGAAGCCGGTATTACGCCCAGGCGCCGGGATGCATTTCTAAGCCGTGTTATCCGCAGCTGCCAGACAGTAAACGGGCTGATCGAAGGCATGCTTAGTTATACCCCAGCACGTACTTTCTTGATGCTCGGCCGTCAACTCGAGCGCGCCGACATGACCACCCGCATCATTGATGTGCGGTCGGCCAATCTATTGCCCCGCAGCCCGGAAGACCTCACCCCTTTCGAAAGCTTGCAGTGGATGAGCGTGCTCAAGTCACTCAGCGGATTCCAGATGTATCGTCAGCATGTACGCCTGCGCATACGTGGGCCGGACGTTTTGCAGTTCCTACTGCAGGATCGACGCTTCCCGCGTGCCGTGGCCTGCAGCCTTGAACGCCTGGCGATAGCACTGAAAAGCCTGCCGATGCATGAAGCAGCCCTGAATGAAGTCGAAACCTGCCGAACCCATATTGCTAATGCGGAAATTATTCGCATGGCCGCGGAGCCCGATTTGTTGCACGCATTTGTCGACGAAATACAGATCGATTTCACTGAGCTGCATGATGCCATCCGCAAAACCTATTTTGCACAGGATGACGAAGCGGCCTCGAGCCAGAACGAAAGTCAGAGTCAAAGCCAGAGTCAGTCGAAAAAATGAGCTACTTTGATCAGTTGGTCAGCCGTAGCGAGGGGCACCAACTCTTCGATTACCACCCCAATGGCCACGTGCAACATTGTCAGTGTGGCCAGCCGATTTTTTTCGATAACACCCACTGTCTGGGTTGCGGATCAGAGCTGGGTTATCACCCTGATCACGGCGTGCTTTGCAGCCTGAAGGCAGAAGATGATGGCTCGCGTTGGCGAGTCAAATCCGACGGCCCGCTCAAAAATAAATCATTTATTCGCTGCCAGAACCTTATCAGCCCAGCCCAGTGCAACTGGTTGATCAGTGATCCACAAACAACACCCTATTGCACCGCCTGCGCCCTCAATCTGGTAATCCCTGATCTCAATTTGCTGGAAAACACCGAATATTGGTACCGCACCGAAGAGGCCAAGCGGCGGTTGATCGCGCAACTGATCATGCTTGGCTTGCCGACTATCTCCAAAGAGCTTGATCCACAGCAGGGACTAGGGTTCAAACTGTTACGCCAGCAGCAAGGCAAGCCGCCTGTCATGACCGGCCACATGGATGGCGTGATTACCCTCGACGTCATCGAAGCGGACCCTGCCCACCGCGAACGCGTTCGGCAAAATATGCACGAACCCTATCGCACCTTGCTGGGTCATTTTCGCCATGAATCAGGTCATTACTACTGGGACCGCCTGGTTCGCGATAGCCGATGGATCGAGACCTTCCGCAATCTGTTCGGTGACGAGCGCCAGGACTACAAAAAAGCACTAGAAAAGCACTACATGGAAGGTCCCCCAGCAAATTGGAACAGCACCTTCATAAGCAGCTATGCAGCCTCACACCCCTGGGAAGACTGGGCAGAGACTTGGGCGCACTACCTGCATATGACCAGTACGCTGAACGTGGCGCTGGACTTTGGCATCAAGCTCGACAAGCTGGAACTCAAACCTGATCAGTTCAAAACCTACCAACTGGACGGCTGCGCTGTAGGCAACGGCGACCAGACCACATTCCTACTGTTCATCAACCGCTGGATCCAGCTCAGTAGCGTACTCAATGTGCTGGCGCGCAGTATGGGCCAACCAGATATCTATCCCTTCGTCTTGACCGTACCCAGCCTGCGGAAACTGTATATGGTTCATAGTATCGTAGCCGATTATACCAACCCACTCTGATCAGGCAGCAATGACCGGTATACGCTCCGGTGCCAGCGGCGCATCAGGCAAAGGCGCCATTCCATGTCGAGCGCGGGCGCGCTGACAATCCAGGTTAGCAACTCCATTTTCACCATGCCAGGCAAAGTCACGGCAGCTGGTGGAGCGGCTCTCATAGATATTGCATCGCACGCCCTCACCCACGCTACCCATCAGCGCAGTACAACGCGGTTCGGGTTGATTGGTGCCCTGCATGCAACTGAGGTGTGGGGAAATCTGTTCAGTCAGATTCTGGGGTACCAGGCCGCCTTCGCAAGCGTCGGTTTCTCCCCAGTAGAAGGAAACTCTGAAAGTGGCACAGCAGGCACCGCAATTCAAGCAGGGCGAAGGGGTGTTCATGGCATTGCATTACTCATATTGCTTGGGTGAAGAGTTTGTACAGGGTCTCACCCTTCTCGCACAAGAGGCCTGAAGAACGGTTACAAAGTATATTTCAGCACTGGGCTCGTCAGCGGATCACGCGGTTATCTGGCAAGGCATTCACGGCGATACCAAAGCCCCAAGAAGCACCGATACAAGGTAGTATCTATTCTTCTTTTTCATCTGACCTAACGGAGACCCACATGTCTGAGTCCGCTGTTATCGCTGGTATGTGCACCGACCGTCTTAGCCGTATTGCCACCCATATCGACCAAGCCTATATCCAACCAGGCAAACTGCCGGGCGCACTGACCTTGGTGGCGCGCCACGGCAAGATCTGCTGGTTGCACGCCCAGGGCCAGATGGATGTGGAACGCAACAAGCCGATACAGCGTGACACGCTATTTCGCATCTACTCGATGACCAAGCCGATAACCTCCATTGCGATGATGCAGCTTTACGAGCAAGGTCGCTTTCTCCTCGATGAGCCGGTTCACAAATACATACCCTCATGGCAAAACCTGCGCGTATACAAGGCAGGCATTCATCCACAGTTTCTTACGACTCCGACCACTCGGCCAATGACCATACGCGACTTGCTAACGCACCAGTCAGGACTGACTTATGGCTTCATGAACCGCACCAATGTAGACGCTGCCTACCGGTCATTGAAGCTGGATGGGGGTGGCGGACTGACTCTCGAACGCCTGATTGATGAACTATCACATCTGCCCTTGGAATTCTCGCCCGGGACCGCATGGAACTATTCCGTGGCTACTGATGTGGTCGGTTATCTGGTTCAGGTACTCTCGGGCATGAGTCTGGGAGATTATTTTGCCAAACATATTTTTGCGCCACTGGGCATGCAGGACACTTTTTTTACCGTTCCCCAAGACAAGCTCAGTCGCTTTGCTGCCTGCTATCAGTATCAACCGGGCGATCGTTTCAGCTTGCAGGATGATCCACAGGACTCGTCCTTTGCCAAAGCCCATGGTTACCTCTCGGGCGGCGGCGGCTTGATATCGACCATCGATGACTATTATCGGTTTGCTCAGGCCCTGGCCAACGGTGGCGCGTATCAGGGCGCGCGCATCATCGGGCGCAAGACTCTGGAGTTCATGCGCCTGAATCACCTGCCAGGCAATCAGGATCTGCCTGGTGTATCAGTAGGCGCATTCAGCGAAACACCCTATGAGGGCTCAGGCTTTGGGCTGGGCTTTTCGGTTAAAACCGACGTTGCCAAATCACATACCAATGGCTCGATTGGGGAATACGGCTGGGGCGGCATGGCCAGTACCAACTTCTTCATCGATCCGGTGGAGGATGTAATGATGATATTCATGACACAGCTGATACCCTCGTCCAGCTATCAGATTCGTCAGGAACTACGAGCCATTATCAATGGTGCCCTGATGGACTGATATCTGACTGACAGCCAGCCTGAGGCTGGCTGTCATCTGTCTGCAACGCATCAATGTCATCCTGCGGTCACAATTAGCAGCGGTGCGCTCCTTCATGCCCAGACACTCCCCGGAGTCGGTTCAACAGCAAATACATCGTCATCTTCCCGAACATCTCCAATTGGAGGAACTGCTGCACGTCGGCGCGCGCCACCTGCGCTGGCAAACCGTCCATCGGGTAGATATTCAGGGCATCGACATTCCGATCAAGGTAATTGAAATGGGCAGTCGATCACCGTTGGTGCCGGTTATTGCTTTCTTTGGGGGTGTACACGGTGTCGAACGTATCGGCACCCAGGTGTTATTGTCCTGGCTGCACAGCCTGATTCACCGGCTGGACTGGGACGATCAATTACGCCGGCAGCTCGAGCGCATACGCCTGGTCTTTATGCCCATGATCAATCCCGGTGGTATCTGGCACCAGCAACGCAGCAACCTCAACGGTGTGGACCTGATGCGCAATGCACCCATCGACGCCATGGGACGGCCCCCCTGGCTGGTCAGCGGTCACCGGATAAGCCCCCGATTACCCTGGTATCGAGGCAAATTGGGTGAGCCCATGGAAGCTGAATCGGCCGCGCTGGTCGCCACTGTACGCGATCGGCTACTCAGCGCGCCCTTCTCCATGAGTATCGATTGTCACAGTGGCTTCGGCCGCCAGGACCGATTGTGGTGCAGCTATGCGCGCAGCCACCGGCCCATCCAACACATTGCCGAAGTGCTCGCGCTCAAGCACCTGTATCAGAACACCTATCCGAATCACCATCCGTATATTATCGAGCCGCAGTCGGTTCATTACACTACCCACGGCGACCTGTGGGACTACCTGTACGACGAATCAGTCGAGCAACACCCTGACAACATATTCCTGCCGTTTACCCTGGAAATGGGCTCCTGGCTTTGGGTACGCAAGAACCCACGTCAAATGCTGGACTATTTTGGTTACTTCAACCCGGTAATCACACACCGCAAGCGCCGCGTATTGCGTCAACATTTGCCATTATTCGAGTTTCTGTTGAGCGCTGGCCAATCCTGGCGCAATTGGGCACCCAGGCCCGCTCAGCGGGACGCCATAACACAGGCGGCAATTGCCGAATGGTTTGTTTAAGTCACCGCTAAAGTACCCATAGACCGTCTATTTGAGGTATAAGGGCGCTATGAAAATCCCAAAACGCTTAGAACCCCTGGTTGAAGACGGCTTGATTGACGAAGTGCTCCGTCCGCTGATGAGCGGAAAGGAGGCGGCTGTCTTTCTGGTGCGCTGCGGTTCGGAGATCCGCTGCGCAAAAGTGTACAAGGAAGCCGCCAAACGCAGCTTCAAACAGGCGGTGCTCTATCAGGAAGGCCGCAAGGTCAGAAACTCCAGACGTTCACGCGCCATGGAAAAAGGCTCCAAATTCGGCCGCGGGCAACAGGAAGAAGCCTGGCAGAACGCTGAGGTGGACGCACTCTACCGGCTGGACGCTGCAGGCGTACGGGTACCCAAACCCTATGGCTGTTTCGAAGGCGTACTGCTGATGGAGCTGGTCACCGATGACGAGGGCGGCGTAGCCCCGCGTCTGAACGACGTATCGATGGACGCCGAGCAGGCCCGAGAGGACCACTCTGTGGTCATGCACTACGTCAAATTGATGCTCTGCGCCGGTCTGGTACACGGAGATTTATCGGAATTCAACGTACTGGTCGACGCCTACGGCCCAGTCATTATCGACCTGCCCCAGGCCGTCGATGCGGCAGCGAACAATAACGCCCGTTCGATGCTCGATCGTGACATCAACAATATGACTCAATACTACGGTCAATATGCCCCCGACCTGCTTGCCACGAAATATGCAAAGGAAATGTGGGCCCTTTACGAAGAAGGTGAACTGACGCCCGACACCGAGCTGACCGGCCACTTTGAAGAAAGTGACGAAGCAGCTGACGTCGACTCTGTGGTTCAGGAGATCAAGGCCGTTATGGAAGAAGAGCGCGAGCGGCGCGAGCGCATGAGCGAAGCCGACGAACAGGATTGAGATGGAGGCATGCAGTAATAGCCTGCTACAGGTCTACTTTGCCACGCAATGCCTTGTGCTGGCCGCGTTTGGTTTTGCTGTCCATACGCCTCGCCTGTGAGCCCTTGGTGGGCTTGGTAGGACGCCGGCGCTTCTGCACGGTCACGGCTCCATTGATCAGTTCTTGCAGACGCTTGAGCGCATCTTCTCGGTTCATTTCCTGGGTTCGGTAAGACTGCGCCTTGATGATGATCACCCCTTCCTTGGTAATCCGTTGATCAGACAGAGCAAGTAACCGCTCTTTGAAAAAAGGCGGCAGACTGGAGGTATTGATATCAAAACGCAGGTGGATTGCGCTGGAAACCTTATTTACATTCTGGCCACCCGCACCCTGGGAGCGGATTGCCGTTATCTCCACTTCCCAGTCACCCAGTTGCACGTCATGGCTTAAATTGATCATAAGCCAAGTTTAACGACTGATTGCCGTATGCCAAGTCATTTCATCTCGACATGTCCTTACTCGACGCCTGAGCTAGAAAGTTGAGCATCCAGCGCATCATCACATCGGCATCTACTTCTGCACTTAACGATGCCTGGCCTTCGCGCAGGCGAGCGTCCGGTATTGCGCCCTGGCGCAGATCCATTAGAGCGCGTGAATAGTCTTTGCAGAACTCCGGGTGACCCTGCACGCTCATGAAATGCTGACCATACTGCACCACGTAATAGGGACAGAAGATGCTACTGATCAAGACATCGGCATGAACAGGCAAGCGGGTGACCTGGTCCTGATGGCTAGCGATCAGATCGAGCTTTTCCTGCCACGGATCCATCCAGTTCTTGCGCATCACAACCTGATTAAATGAAACACCGACACCCCAACCCTTTACAGACTTGCCGACCTTCCCTCCGAGCGCCTTGGCCATGAGTTGATGACCGAAGCAGATACCCACCAGCGGCATACGGTGTTCCCACAACTGACGAATAAAGTCCTCGAGGACGTCAACCCAGGGTAGCCCATCATTCACCCCAAATTTGCTCCCCGTGGTCAAATAGGCATCGCACTCACCCGCACGTGCCGGGTACTCGCCATCCATGCAGCGATAAACCACCATTTCAAGATCCGGTACCTGAGCGCGCAATAAATCATCAAACATCTGCGGATAGTTGCCATGCTCGGACTGCAATGTTTGCATTACATCGTCACATTGTAAAAGACCTATTTTCATGTAGTTACAGCTGACCTCTCACTGCGTTTATAAAGATTTTACGGTATGTTGATTGCTCAAACACAATGGGGTTGGTACCAGCAGCGCCATCGATCACAGCCATCTGTGAAATCAGGTCGGCACGCGCCTCATCAATACCGAGTTCCGCAAGAGTATGTGCAATGCCCATATCTCTGCGCAACGCCAGCACCCACTCCAGCACCCCATCAAAGCCGGGCGTGGAAAGCTGCAGATACCGTGCCAGCACGTCCATTCGATCTTCTATGCTAGTCCGGTTAGCTTTGAGCACATACGGCATAAGCACGGCATTCAGCGTGCCGTGGTGCGCATCGTAGAGCGCCCCGAGTGGATGCGCCAGCGCATGCATGGCGCCCAACCCACGTTGAAACGCCGTGGCGCCCATGCTCGACGCCACCAGCATCTGCAATCGCGCCTCCAGGTCGTTACCATTGGCGACGGCCCGCGGCAAATACGCCTTGATCAAGCGCATGCCCTCCAGCCCAATCGCCTCGGCCATGGGATGAAAAAGCGGCGAGCAATAAGCTTCCAGATTATGCGACAGCGCATCCATACCAGTAGCTGCCGTCACACCCGCAGGCAACCCAATCGTCAGCTCGGGATCCAGAATAACCAGAGCCGGTAGCATTTTTGGGTGGAAGATAATGCGCTTGAGATGAGCGGCCTCATCGGTAATCACTGCGGCGCGTCCAACCTCAGAGCCTGTCCCGGCTGTCGTCGGTATTGCGATCACCGGCGCCATACCAGGCACATGCACCCGCTGGTAGTTATCACCCACATCCTCGAAATCCCAGAGTGGCCGATCCTGACCTGCCATTAACGCAATAGCCTTAGCTGCGTCCAAAGCGGAGCCGCCACCAAATGCAATGACGCCATCGTGATGGCCCAGGCGATAAACAACCACTCCATCCATCACATTTTGCCCAGTGGGGTTACCCTTGATCGCCGAAAAAACCTGAACTTCAAGCCCTCCTTCATGGCACTGCTGTAGTGTTTTTGCGACGATGGGCAGTGCAGCGAGCCCTGGATCGGTGACCAGCAGCGGCGCCCTAATACCCAAATCGCGACAGGCATCAGCAAGCTCGGCCACACGCCCTGCGCCGGCGCGGACTGCGGTAGGATAATTCCAGTTCATCTTGTACTGCTGCATGTCCATCGCGGGCCTCACGGAAGAATTTTGAAGTGAAATGATTTTGGACGAGTGAGGTGCTCAAACCCTACACTCGATAGTGTGCAGCCGCGGCCGGAGTTTTTTACCCCGGTCCAGGCCAGCGCTGGATCCAGATAATCACAGCGGTTTAAAAAAACGGTACCAGTATCGAGCTGATCGCCAAGCGCCAACGCGGCGTCCACATCCTGGCTGAAGATAGCCGCCGTCAGCCCGTACTCACTGTCATTCATCAGCGCGACAGCTTCCTCATCGCTGTGGACTCGCTGAATACCCACCACCGGGCCAAAGGACTCCTCCACCATGATGCGCATACCATGATTCACGTCGGTAAGAATCTGAGGAGCCAGATAGGGACTCCCTGCCTTGTCCAGGGGGAAATTATCTTCGTCGATAAGCGCGGTCGCGCCCTGAGCAATCGCTTCGGCTATCTGACCGCGTACAAAAGCGGCTGAGTCGGGTCCAATCACTGGACCCAGAGTGGTTTCGGGGTCGTCCGAGCGTCCCAGACGGTACCCGTTGACCAGCGTGACGGCCTGTTCGACAAAAGCCTCGTATACGTTCTCATGCACATAGATTCGCTCTATGCCGCAGCAAGACTGCCCGGAGTTGAAAAACGCGCCGTCCATGGCTGCTTCAACTGCATAGCTGACATCTGCGTCGGCACGGACATAGGCTGGGTCCTTGCCGCCGAGCTCCAGTCCGCTGTACATAAAACGGCCAGCCATTGCCTGCTCCATTTTCTGCCCACCACCCACTGACCCGGTGAAAGCCACGTGTGCCAAACCCGGCGATTGAATCAGCATTTCGGTGTCCGCATGGTCCATGTGTAGATACTGAAATACCCCTTCGGGCAAACCTGCCTCGGCGAAGGCAGCCACCATACGTTCCGCGCACAACGGAGTCTGCGCTGAATGCTTGAGCAGTACGGCATTGCCTGCTAACAACGCTGGTACCACTGCATTTACTGCCGTCAGGTAAGGGAAATTCCAGGGCGCAATCACCAACGACACTCCAAGCGGCTCACGGCGTATAAAGCGCTTGAAGCCCGCCTTCGCAGGCAAATGCAGATCGGCTAGACTGTCTTCGGCAATATCCGCCATGTACGTTGCTCGCTCAACAAAACCCTTGATCTCTCCCGCGGCGAAACGGATTGGCCGACCCATCATCCAGCTCAGCTCAACAGCCAGGTCACTTTCCAGGGAATGGAATATCTCAACCGCCCTGCGGACAATAGCGACTCGCTCGACGACAGCCACGCAACGCCAGCGTCGCTGGGCACCAACTGCACGTTTGAGTACCGCCTGAATCTGCTCCGGACTGGCCAAATCCCGTTCAACGTAAACCGAACCATCAATAGGCGAAAAAGTTTGCAGACGCTTGGTCATCTTCGACTCCTAAATAATCTCGAAATAGCGATCCAACTCCCAATCACTGACGTGACGCCGGTATTCACGCTCCTCCCACTCGCGGCTGGCGGCAAAATGATCCACAAAGGCGTCGCCAAATAATTCGCGCGCCGCCTGTGAGCCTCGCAAGCGCTGTGCGGCATCCCACAAGGTTCGCGGCAGCGCCAGTTCGGGTGCGTGGGTCATAGCATATGCGTTGCCTTCCACCGGCTCGCTGGGCTCCCATTCATGCATGATGCCGTAAAGCCCTGAGGCCAAGGCCACTGAGAGCGCCAGGTAGGGATTGCCGTCGGCCGATCCCAACCGATACTCCTGACGCTGTGATCCATCGCTACCGGGAATAACCCGCAAAGCCGCCGTGCGATTTTCAACGCCCCAGGTGGCATCAGTGGGTGCCCAGAAACCTGGCATCATCCTGCGATAACTGTTTAAAGTAGGGGCGACCATACACAACATCTCTGGCATCAGCCGTTGCTGTCCAGCCAGGAAATGTCGCTGAACCTTGCTCATATAGTACTTTCGATCCGCATCGTAGAATGCTGATTTATCTGTATTTTTATCCCGCAAGGAAACATGGATATGACCGCTTTGTCCCGGATATTTTCCTGACCACTTGGCCATGAATGTGGCCATCAGACCGCGCCGCTGGGCCAGCACCTTCATGAAGGTCTTGAACAGCGCTGCCTTGTCTGCAGCCGCTTCGGCGCCATCAACCCCGATTGCCGCCTCGAGCACACCCGGTCCGGTTTCGGTATGCAGTCCCTCGATCGGAAAATCCATTATCTCGCCCATTGCGAGAATCTCGTGATACAACTCGGCATGCACCGAGTTACGCAACATCGAATAACCAAACCAATCCGGCGTAAACGGAATCAAGTCTCGATAGCCTTTGGCACGGGCCGATTCCGGTGTTTCATTAAACATAAAGAACTCATATTCAAGCGCGGCAAGGGGTTCGAACCCCATAGCCCGACAACGCTCGATCACCCGACGCAAAGTGCCGCGCGGGCACACTGTTTCGGCTTGCTGGTCAAACTCGGCCAAAAAAAGCAGCATGCCCTCCTCAAATGGGATATCACGACAGCTGTGAGGCAGAATGCGCACCGGTGCATCGGGATAGCCCGTGTGCCAGCCGGTGTATTGCGCATTGTCGTAAAGTTGATCTTTCACATCCCAACCCAGCACAACATCGCAAAATGCGAAACCATGATCCAGCGAGGAGAAAAACTTTTCACGGCTCATGTATTTGCCGCGCATCACTCCATCGTTATCAAAGAGGCCAACCTTCACATGGCTGATGCCACGCTCCTCGACAATACGCCGGGCATCGTCAACGGTCTTCACTTCCCGCGGCTTGAGCATTTTAGTCTCCAGCAAACATTTCTATTGTTAACCAGCCGGCAGCAGCGTGAGCCAGCCCAAAAAGAACTTCAATTCCTGCGGGAGCGGCGATCCCGATGCGGAGGATTTAGCACTTTCACTGTAGTTCACTTCGCATCTGCAGTAGAACTTGTACACTAGGATGATCTCCTTTAGCCCTTATCGCCCAGGCAGCGTCAACAGCGGGATCGCAAAAGCACAGGTCTACGAAGGATCGATGAACTCTTGAGACCTAAAGGCTGTCAAATTCGAAAGCCCAACGGTCAAGAGGTATTGATCATCGTTTAGAGGGTGCGCCAAACGCGTAAACATGCGGGCCATTCCGGCCCACTGAACAACCCCAGCGTGCTTGGGACGGAGCCCGATGACCTTGTGCAACCGATGGTTTCTTGTCTGTATTACGACAACTTTTTACTTGCTGACTACAGCCTGTAGCTCCTTACCCGAACTCACCCCGGATATGGCCCGGGGCAGAACTGCACCCGCGCAACTCGACGGCCCTCACGGCCCCTTATCAGCCTCGCAAAGCAAAGCTATTCTCAAGAATTTAGAGGTCAACGGTACCGAAACCGATATTTTTGATCTGCACCTTGCAGTAGAAGCATCCATTGCCGGCAGCCCACTGACCACGGGCAATAAAATTGAATTACTACAGGATGGCCCCGACACCTATAAAGCGATGCTAGACGCCATCGCCAGCGCACGTGATCATATTAATCTGGAGACTTACATACTCGAAGACGACGCAATAGGTCAGCGTTTCGCCGACGCACTTATTGCCAAGCAGCGCAGTGGCGTGCAAGTCAATCTGATCTACGACAGTGTCGGAACCCTCTACACTCCCGCAGCATTTTTCGAGCGTTTGACGCAAGCCGGTGTGCACATACGTGAGTTCAACCCGGTCAATCCGCTTACGGCCAAAGCCGGCTGGACCGTGAACCAAAGGGACCACCGCAAGCTTCTGGTCGTCGATGGGCGCATTGCCTTTCTTGGCGGCGTCAATATCAGCAGTGTTTATTCAGGCAGCTCGGTCATCGGTGCAAGCCATGCGCCGCACAATAGCGAACTGCCCTGGCGAGACACGCACCTGCAAATCGAAGGTCCAGTAGTCGCTGATCTGCAAAAGCTGTTCATTCAAACCTGGAATAAGCAGGACGGCGAAGGGCTGATCGCACTCAACTATTTCCCCGGCATAGAGCAGCGAGGTGACGCGATCGTACGTGCTATCGGCAGCTCACCGGACGATCAGTACAGCTTGATATACGTCACTCTGATCTCTGCCTTGCGCAGCGCGCAAAGCGAGATATGGCTCTCCAATGCCTATTTTGTTCCTGATCCGCAGTTACTCTCTGCACTCAAAAACGCCGCAACTCGTGGTGTCGATGTACGTCTACTGTTGCCCAGCAGCACAGACTCCTGGCTGGTATTCCATGCCGGGCGGGCCTTCTACCACGAGTTACTGGAAGCCGGAGTCAAAATCTACGAGCGTCGCGGCGCTCTGCTACACACCAAAACAGCCGTCATAGACGGCGTCTGGTCGACCATAGGTTCAACCAACCTCGATTGGCGTAGTTTTTTGCACAATCAAGAGGTGAATGCAGTCATTCTGGGCGGCGACTTCGGAACCGAGATGCGCGCAGCCTTTCTCGGCGACCTGGAGCAATCCGATAGCATCACTCTAGCCGCCTGGCGCAGCCGACCCCTGCGTAATCGGGGTAAGGAACAGTTTGCGCGCCTGTGGGCCTATTGGCTGTGACAGGCGCTCGCTGGTTAGCCTTGTTTATGGCGCTATCGATGCTGCCGGCCCATGCCCAGGACCCCGCCATGGATCTGCGGGCGCAGCACCAGCAACTTGCACCGCAACTGGCCAGCAATCCCTTCCAGCGCCCCCTGCACCTGCAATCACAGCAGACTGAGGAGCGCCTGCAAGGGGATATCTATGCGGTGCTGGAGCAACCTTTTAGCCTAGTGGGTGCAGCGCTGCAAGATGGCAACAACTGGTGCGACATTCTGATTCTGCATCTCAACGTCAAGCGCTGCCTGGCTTCGTCCGACCAGCCGAAGCAAGTGCTGAATATTCACATCGGGCGTAAAATTGAACAGCCTCTGGCGGATGCCTCTCTGTTCCAATTCGATTACAGGGCAGTGTCAGCCAACACCGATTATCTGGAAGTGCACCTCAATGCCGATGAAGGACCGCTGGGCACCAGTCTCTATCGCATAGAGCTACAGGTAGTAGCGCTTGATGCCGCGCGCAGCTTTCTGCATCTGTCCTATTCCTATACGTATGGATTAGCGGCGAACCTGGCCATGCGCGGCTATCTGACCAGCCTGGGTCGAGATAAGCGCGGCTTCAGCGTTACCGGCCATAATGAAAATGACGAACCTATTTATATTGACGGTATGCGCGGCGTCATTGAGCGCAATACCATGCGTTACTACCTGGCAGTGGAAGCTTACCTGAGCGCCTTGGGAACTCCACCAGCCGAGCAGTTGGAACAGCGTTTGGCCCATTGGCAGAGCGCGGTTGAACATTACCCGCAGCTGCGTGAGCTCGAACCCGAAGAGTACCTGAGTATGAAACGCGAAGAGATCCAGCGACAGGTAAGTGCGCAAGGCCGACTCTATAACACGCTGAAGTCACGCTCATTAAACTGCCAGGCGGCAGCGTGCCAATGATTCAGCCGTCCTCGCCTATGTCCTCGCTCCACAACTGAGGCTGGGCGGCAATGAAATCACGCATCAACGCAATACACTCGGCGTCCTGCAACACCTCTACTTCCACACCGCGCGAACGCAACAACTGCTCCTCACCCATGAAGGTCTGATTCTCACCTATCACCACCTTCGCAATGCCGTACAGTAGAATCGCCCCCGAACACATCGCACAGGGCGAAAGAGTAGTGTAAAGCGTAGATTGGGCATACACCGCCGCAGGAAGACGCCCGGCATTCTCTAGTGCATCCATCTCCCCATGCAGAATCGCACTGCCCTGCTGCACCCGCCGATTATGCCCTCGGCCAATGATCTTGCCGTCGTGAACCAGCACCGAACCAATGGGAATGCCGCCTTCGGCCAGACCGGCACGGGCTTCGTTAATGGTGGCGAGCATGTGGGAATCCATAGATTTGTCCATTAAAAAGCTCCAAAAATTTGTGTTTATCTGATCGGTCGATGGCAGTATCTAATTTATGGATCGTAAAATATCGACAATGACATTTCGTTACTGCTTGTTCTGCTTGTTCTGCACCAGCATTTTGCTCCCCCGCTCTACAGTCACGCCCCATTTCCCACTATGATGGCGCCATTGCAGGCTGCGGACAGGCCAGCGTTACTCATTTTTGCTTCCATTGACAGGGTTCACCATGCTATCCCCGATACAAGCCAATACCCGCTCCTACTCCACCGCGCTGCAGTGGCTGCTTAGTGCTGCAGCGCTGGTCATCGTGCTGGGCGGCTTGAAGGCGATCAGTCATATTCTCACGCCTTTTCTGCTAGCGGCATTTCTGGCGATTATCTGCGCGCCACCACTCACTGGCATGCAACGCCGCGGCGTACCAGGACCGCTGTCTGTTCTTGTGTTGTTCTCAGTGGTGGGACTGACTTTTTTCCTGTTGTTTCTCGCGCTCAAGGGTGCAGCTGAGAGTATGGCAACCCAGGCACCAGCCTATCAGGCACGCTTTGCCGGCTGGATGGTCGAATTACGTGAGTTGATTGCGGCCCGAGGGCTGCCGGCGGAACTGCTACCAGCTACGATGCCGCTTCCTGCGACGGCAACCATCACCGGTATTGCACGTGAGTTGGCCGGGGGGTTGGGGCAGTTTACGGCGAGTACTTTATTGGTATTGCTGGCCTTCATGTTCCTCCTTCTAGAAGAACGTACTTTTGCCGGCAAACTTAACGCAGCCTTCCCCGGCAGGCGTCGGGCACGGGTGCGTGGGAGACGATTTTTACGTTCGGTCTATCGCTACCTAGTTATCAAAACCGCCGCAAGCACCGCTACCGGGGCTATTGTCGGTTTGGGGCTGGCTTTCCTGGGTGTGGATTTTGCTGTGCTCTGGGCGATTGTTGCGGGATTACTCAACTTCATTCCCACTATTGGGTCGATCATCGCAGCCATTCCCGCCGTGCTGATTGCGTTCATGGGTATAGGCTTTGTGGAAGGGTTGTTAGTACTGGCGCTCTATGTGGCCGTGAATACGATCATCGGCAGCATTGTGGAGCCCCGTCTGATGGGCCGTAGCCTGGGTTTATCGCCGCTGGTGGTACTCATTTCACTGCTGCTGTGGGGCTATGTATTCGGTCCGATCGGCATGCTTCTGGCGGTACCCTTGACCATGATTGCCAAACTGGCATTGGACTCGTCGCCACAAACCCGCTGGGCAGGAATTATGATGAGCGACACAGTCAGACGAGCACGCAGCTAACGCCTACTGAGCCGGGCTCCAGTCACCGGATAATGTTGCGGCGCTTTCGGCCAGCACCAAAGCCTCATCAACTGCTCCCCGCTCTGCTGCCACAGCAGCCTCCGCGGCCAGTCTTGCTGCTTCACCATTGTGTGGAGCATTGCGCAACAATGCTGCGGCACCCCGCAGTTGGTCGGCCACATGAGGGAAGCCCCGCTTCAGTTCGATGGCGGCCCGCGACTCGAGCAACTTGATTGAGCGATCAATGCGCTCTGGGGAATGCAGGTCATCTCCAGCGACAATGCTCTCGACATCAGTGGCTACTTCCGGCGCCTGCTGCGCCTGAGCCTGAATACTAACGACAGCCATTAAAGCCGCCACTAACAGTGAATAAGCGGAATGACTCATGGTCAATACCCTTTCAGTTTGGATGTTTACCTCTGAGTGCAGCGTTGCGCTGAAGTTTCATTGAGCTTAGCGCCAGCCGGGTACACCCTGACGAATGACCATGGAAAAGTCGTCATTGCGCCCTGCTTGCTGAGCCCGCTGGGTAATCCGACCCGCTTCACGAAGCTCTTGTAACGGGTAGCCCGGCTCGAGCCCACCCATCTTCTGAACATAAGACGGAAGGTATCCGGAAAGCAGAAGCCGGTAATCGAGGGGTAGCCCGTCGACGATCGATCGCATCATGGTAAATACCAACGTGGTGCAGTTAGCCGTGACGGTCTGATAGAAGCGTGGATTACTCGCCAGGTTATTCGCTTCCTTTACGTAGGCAAGTAAAAGTGAACGCATAGCCGTTTTGGAGAGGCCTACCCGGTAAAGGTAGGCATCTTCACCTCGTATATTAGTGCGCACATGCACCACATCACGCTCGTCGCTGGCAATGATGGCGAGTTCGAACTGTTTGAAAAAACCCCCAACCTCGGAAAACTCTTCCGCTACCTCCCGCCTGACTTCGACCGTAAAGGTGACAAATTTACCATCGGTAAAACCAAACGAAACCAGGACGTGAGCGATAGCCGGCATACCCCAGTACGACGTAACCATATCAACCGATTCAAGCTGGGTCAGGTCGTATTCACGAGTTTCCCATGCGGCCGTATAGTCCTGTTCGCCATACCAGGTAAAATTGCGCACATTATGTAATGTAACCAGATTGCCGTGCACTTCCCCGGTGGTGATGTGCGCGAGATCATCAGCCCATTGCCGCTCGTGGCTCGGTGTGAGCGTGCCCCACCATCCAAGCAGGCCGGCAAAGGCTAGCGCATAACCGGCAATGCCTAGCCAGCCCGAGCCACTCCACAAAAGCCAAAAGACCAGTAGCGTCCACGCCAACCACAAGGCAACCAAGCCGTAACGACCAAGCATGCCCCAGGGCGCCTGGAACCACAGTGCCAATACCGACCACACACTGAACACAATAATTAACAAGGTCACCAGAGCTAACACAATACGCAAAGCACACCTCGTCATGATGAATTCGCAGACCATACGAACTCTCTGTATGGGTAATACGCACTGTACTCCATTTCACCGCAGCGGTGGCCCAAACCCGCCGGCTGGGCGCTAACAGGATATCGTTACACGGGGCAGACTACTGGATAGATAGCTAGTAGAATACAGGCATGCCAACCACTACTATGCCCGATGTCCCACCGCTGTATTATCTGGACAACTTCCGCACTGTCCTCGCCTGGGTAAATGAACGCTATGCCGACTTGCTCGATGGGCAAGAACGGATATTCATACGTCAATTTGGTGAGTTAGCAACGCCCAGTCAGGCGCTTCTGGTGCGGTTGATCATGCGCAAGGGTGTGCATTTTCGTAAAAATAAGCTGACCTATGCTGAAATCGGCGATATAGCACTAGCCGCCACCCCTTTGCGCGCACTTGGCTGGTTGCGCGCTGAAGAAGCAATCGATATCCAGACCTTGTTCAGCCTGTTGCGCAGGGATGAAATTCTGGTACAACTTCCCCTAGCGCAGTCTCTCCGTGCGTGTAGCAAGGGCGTCATACTTGAAGCATTGGGCGCCGTTCATATCGAGGCCCACCCTTTCAACTGCTGGTGCCCGGATATGCAGGAAGAACTCTACAGCCTGACGATCAACGGACTATGCGATCGGCTGCGCCTAATGTTCTTCGGTAACCTGAGCCAAACATGGGCCGAATTCGTCCTCGCCGACCTGGGTATCTTTCGCTACGAAGCGGTCAATATCTCTCCTGAATCCCGGGGGTTTCGCAGCCGTGAGGATGTGGACCAGTATCTGCACCTGCGTGAGTGCCGAGAAGCATTTGAGGGAGGCGATTCGATAACAAAAGTACTGCAGAGGGTTGGCGATTTCACCAGTGCCAATGCCTATCTGCAACAGCGCCATGGCAAGTTGCTGTTCAGCCTGGCCCGTCAACTTGAGCGCGAAGGCCTACTCGAATCGGCGCTGGCGGTGCACCAGCAATGCAGCTATGCCGGCGCACGGCAACGCTGCATTCGCATTCTGGAAAAGCTCGAGCGTTATCAGGACGCGTATGTCCTTGCATCATTGGCCAGCAATCAGCCAGAGAGCGACGCTGAGCAGCAGCTGGTAGAACGGGCACTGATCAGACTCGAGCGCAAACTCGGTCAGCCTGCCAGAACACCTCAGGTTAAATTTGCAGCAAACACACTACTCCTGTCACTGCCCCGGCCCGACCACGGGTCGGTCGAAAGGGCCGTGTGCGAGCATATCTCCACCCCGGAGGCGCCTGTGCATTATGTGGAGAATGCGTTGATCAGCAGTCTGTTTGGACTGCTCTGCTGGGATGCGATATTTGCACCCCTTTCCGGGGCTTTTTTCCATCCGTTCCAGACTGGACCGCAGGACCTGCACACAGCCGACTTTTACCCGCGACGGGCGGCTCTGTTCAATCGCTCCCTGGCCTGTTTACAGACAGGTACCTATCAACAGGTCATCCTCGATACCTACGCGGCTAAATTCGGTATCCAGTCACCCTTTGTATTCTGGGGCATCAGCATGACACTGCTGGAACAGGCCCTGTCCTGCTTGCCCGCAGCACATCTGGAGCAATGGTTTCAGCGCATGCTGGTGGATCTGCGCGCAAACCGCACGGGCATGCCAGATTTGATCCAGTTCTGGCCGGACGAAAAGCGCTATCGGATGATCGAAGTGAAAGGCCCAGGTGATCGGCTGCAGGACAATCAGCGCCGCTGGATAGCCTTTTGCCATCAACATGGCATGCCGGTAGATGTCTGCCATGTGCAATGGCTGGAGACATGAATTATCGGGTTGCCGTACGCAGTCTGTGTGAATTCACCGCCAAGGAAGGTGATTTGGATTTGCGCTTCACCCCTGCCCCCACAGCGCAAGAAGGCATAGCCGGACATCGCACGGTGGCATCGCGACGGGGCGCCAGCTACCAGTGCGAGGTAACACTGAGCGGAAGCTATCATGCCTTGCAAGTCAGTGGCCGTGCCGATGGCTATGATCCGGATCAGAATCTGCTGGAGGAGGTGAAAACCCACCGCGGTGACGTGAGCCGGATACCGGACAATCATCGCCTGCTGCACTGGGCGCAGGTCAAGGTGTATGGCTGGCTCCTCTGCCAGGAAATGGGTTTGCCGGAAGTAGATCTTGCTGTGGTGTACTTCAATGTCATCAGCCAGAAAGAGACGGTCCTGCGCGAGCGTTTCAGCGCCGATACCCTGCGGATTTTCTTCGAGCTTCAGTGCCAGCGATTTCTGGCCTGGGCTAAGCAAGAGGCTGAGCACCGCATCGAGCGCGACCACAGTCTGGCGCGCTTGCGCTTCCCACACGCCAGTTATCGTCGAGGTCAGCGGCATCTGGCCGAATCCGTCTATCGCGCAGCCAGAGATGGCAAAACCTTGATGGCGCAAGCTACAACCGGGATAGGCAAGACCCTGGCTACGCTCTTCCCTCAACTCAAGGCCTTCCCTGGCAAACAGCTTGACCGTCTGTTCTTTCTTACCGCCAAGACGCCAGGGCGGCGACTCGGCCTGGATGCTTTGGCGACCTTACGCAGTCAGGAGACGAATATGCCGCTGCGAGTCCTTGAGCATATTGCACGGGACAAGGCCTGCGAGTATCCCGATCGCGCCTGCCACGGTGAATCCTGTCCCCTGGCACAGGGCTTTTATGACCGTTTGCCAGCGGCTCGCAAGGCTGCTTTGCAGCTGAACTGGCTCGATCAACAGGCGGTACGCAAGGTTGCCCTGGCACATCAGGTCTGTCCGTATTATCTCAGTCAGGAACTGTGCCGCTGGTCTGACGTTGTGGTATGCGATTACAACTATTACTTCGACATGACAGCCCTGCTCTACGGTCTGACGGTCCTTAACGGGTGGCGGGTTACCCTGTTAGTGGACGAGGCACACAACTTGATAGAGCGTGGCCGGGGCATGTATACCGCAGAGCTTGATCAGAATCGTTTCAATGAGTTACGAAAGGTTTCTAAAACAGGATTAAGGAGTGTGCTGGATCGCGTTGGGCGTCATTGGAATCAGCTGCATAAGGATCAGGAGCTGCCTTATCAGGTGTATCCGGCCATTGCGGATCTATTTATTATCAGTTTGCAAAAAGCTGTCAGCGCCATAACGGATCATTTGACGGATCAGCCAACGGGCAATGACGGTGCGTTATTACGCTTCTATCTGGATGCGATGCTGTTCTGCCGCCTAGCCGAAGCCTACGGACCCCATTCGCTGTTTGATATAACGCGGCTATCCTCTGGGGGCACACCTAAAGTTTCTACGTTGTGCTTGCGCAATGTGGTACCCGCTCCATTTCTCGCTCCCCGTTTTGCCATTGCTCATAGCAGCACGCTGTTTTCCGCCACATTAAGTCCGCCGGCTTATTATGCGGACTTATTAGGCCTGCCTGCGGAGCGCCAATGGCTGGATGTGGAGTCACCGTTCGAGGCGCAGCAACTCGATGTACGCATTGCGGCCAACCTGTCCACCCGGTACCAGCATCGAGCAACGAGTCTGGAGCCGATCAGCCAGTTGATGGCCGATCAATTCGCGGCGCAGCCCGGCAATTATCTGGCCTTTTTCAGCAGTTATGCCTATCTGCAACAGGTGATGGAATGTTTTGTGCGGGCCCATCCCGGCATACCGGTGTGGGTGCAGTCGCGCAACATGAACGAAACTGAACGCGAGGCTTTTTTGCAACGCTTCACCCTGCATTCCCGAGGCATTGGCTTTGCGGTACTAGGTGGCGCCTTTGGCGAAGGTATCGACCTACCAGGCGAAAGACTGATCGGCGCCTTCATTGCCACGCTGGGACTGCCCCAGGTAAATCAGATCAACGAGGAAATAAAAGACCGTATGCAGAGGATGTTCGGCGACGCTAACGGTTACGCCTATACCTATCTGTTTCCAGGTATTCAGAAGGTGGTCCAGGCCGCTGGCAGAGTGATTCGCACGCCAGAAGATACAGGCGTGATTGTGTTGCTTGATGATCGTTTCGGGCAACGTCAGGTCCGCAATCTGCTCCCGCAATGGTGGCGGCCAGAGATGCATCAGGTGCCTGATAGTGTCATCGAAAAAAAGCACCTGTAATTCAGCCTTTGCTACTAAAAATACACATGACACGTGTCGGATATGAGTAAGAGACATTTATCATTTGACGTGTAGTTACCAAATCTTGGGTCTATGCAATACTCGAAACACAAAAACCGAATAAAGGTATTAGTCATGAAAAGTCAGCAAATCGTCGGTATAGCGTTATTGGTCGCAGGGGGCCTTCTGCTTTTCTTTGGCTGGCAGTCTTCACAATCGATGGGTGAGCAACTCGTCGAGACAGTCACGGGCCGTTTCACCGACGCTACCATGTGGTACTTCATCGGCGGCGCTGTAGCGGCTGTTGTTGGAATATGTCTGATGGCCATCAGAAAGTAAGGGCGCGTGCTGGCTGAAAATCCCCGGGGCATCTCATGGCCTCAGCGTTTGGAGTGGCATATGGCTGGACACGCAGTAGACATCGCCACTGCGTGGCAAATGGAGTTCCATTGGACACAGGTAGATTGAGAAGTCATCATCGCGCCACTTACCCAGCCGATTGACCCTAAGGAACTCCATGAGCGATTTACCGCCCTGCCCTGAATGTAATTCCGAATTCACCTATCAGGACGCAGCCATGATGGTCTGTCCGGAATGCGGCCATGAGTGGTCTGCCGGCGATGTTGAAGTTGCTATGGAAAAAAGCGCGGTGATCAGCGATGCCAATGGGAACCCGTTGACTGACGGTGACTCGATTACCGTCATCAAGGATCTGAAGGTCAAGGGCACATCCCTGGTGGTCAAGGTCGGCACCAAAGTGAAGAATATCCGTCTGGTCGACGGCGACCACGATATCGATTGCAAAATAGACGGTATTGGCCCGATGAAACTCAAATCGGCGTTCGTCAAGAAGTCCTGAGCTGGTGACTATCTGTTTACCCAAGTCGCCAACCAGGCGATTAACAGCGACGCAATCACCACGACACTCAATGGCTTGCGTAACGCCGGATACCAGACCGGCGCCAAACCGTGATTGACCGCCCAGATGTCTGCAAAATACAGCCCGCCAAACGCTACAAAGAAAACCGGTAACGCTAGATCAAGCGGCAGACTCAAGGCGACCCAGCCAAGCAGCGGCGGAATAACCGACAGCCCTAGTTGCACGGGTGCCTGGGCACTTGTTTCATCCGCCCGCATTGCAAGCCCCCAATGGATCGCACCCATAAAAGCCAGAATGACGGCCGCATAGTTGAGCAACTCGTTCATGACCAGTTCGCGCCATGCATCAGGGGTCACCCAAAGCCCAAGCGCCGCACTGATAAATGGAATAAGCCCGGCGATACCGAGACCTACAGCCAACGGAGGCGGTTTAATTGCACTAAAAGGATGCATGATTGCTCCATTGCCTGATAGAGAGGCCTTGAAGGCCGTAGAATGCATTATAAGCAAGAGTAAAGCCCCCCGCACACAACACATTTATATTGGCTTGATAGCACCGGGCGGAGTTTTGCGTGGCAAACTGCGCCGCAATGCCTGCTCACGCTCACGAAGACGTGACTGCATGACGCGATCCGGCTTCGTGCTGCCAGTAGCATAGCTCTGATGCACATACTCATCAAAAAAAGCATCAATTTCAGTACTGCAGACAGGCAACGCGCTTTTCAGCCGAGCTTGCCAGGCCCGAGGCCCTTCGCCACGACGGGCTTGCAGGCGCAAACGGTTTAGTCGTCGATCCAGGCGGGCCAGGGCTCTGCGTCGGGAATCCTGAGGCAATCGTTCTGGACGCAGGATCCAGAGGGCCAGCGGTATCATGACCAAAGCTGCGCTAGCCAGCAAAATGACGCCTACGCGCTGCCAATCAGTGGTACCCAGCCAGCGTTGAAAAAAACCTTTTTGCGTGTCGGACTGAAATCCAAGCACCCTCAATTGCCATTGAAAATTGATATCATCCCAACCTAGCCTTACTGAATTGATCCAGTTGATGTTGCGATAGCGGGCACCAGAGAGGAGCGAATCTTCAAGGAAGCTTCCCTCACCCTCAAGCGCCGCCTGGATACCACGCTCGATCCGTTCCGGGGCTACCTGAAAGGTCGGGTCGACCGACACCCAACCCCGACCGGGCAGCCATGCTTCAACCCAGGCATGAGCATCAAACTGATGCACCAGAACATAATTGCCAGCCGGATTAACCTCCCCTCCCTGATAGCCCGCCACGATTCTTGCCGGAATACCCGCTGCACGAAGCACAAAGGTCATGGCTCCAGCAAAATGCGCACAAAAACCACGACGCGAGTCAAATAGAAACTCGTCATTGGTATGTAACCCAAGGGTGTCTGGGCGCAAAGTGTAGTAGAACGGCTCTTCATTGAAAAAGCGAAGCAAGGCCTGAACCAGCTCGCCGTCATCGGGGTACTCACGACGCAGCTGCGCGGCAAAGGCACGGCTGCGCGGGTCAGATTCCTCTGGTAATAATGTATAGAGACGTTGTTGCATAGGTGTCAGTCCCGCTGGCTCAAGCAAACTCTGCTGTCGGGAGGTAGCTTGGTAGCTGGTGGTCTCACCAATTGGCCGGCGGCTGCGGAGCATATAGTCCCGGGTCAGCTGTAGCCTTTCGTCCTCGCTGGTAGCCCCGCGCAAACTAAATACCCAGGGCTGCTGAGTCGCCCGGGTGGTGACCTGATAAGTAACGGAGTCACCTTGAGGCTGCCATGCCTGGGGCTCCGGTCGCGATGCAAAGTCCAGATGGCTCCAGCTGCGTCCATCGAAACTGGATAGCGTCAGCGCCCGCCAGTAGAGCGTTTTATGAGCGGGAATTTCCCCCTCGAACTGAACCCGAAAAGCCAGTTCGCCGGAACGGGCGAGGTCGGCAATATCCCCCGGCGACATACTCTCCGCCAGACCGGTGATCGCACTTTGCCCAGGCGCATTGACCGCCCAAAGAGGTCCCAAGCGAGGAAAGAACAGAAACAACACAATCATCAGCGGCACAGCCTGGAGCAACAGGACCGAGCCGGTGCGCAAGGCGCGAGATGGGTCGTTGCGACCAGCTGTTTGCTGCAGACCAACCAAAGACGCAATTAGAACCAACAGCGAAAAGAGCTGATATGACGTCAGAATAATCGACTGATTAAACAGAAACGCAGTGGCAATAATGAAAAAGCCCAGGTAAATCACCACTATCGCGTCACGCGGAGTGCGCATTTCCAGCAACTTGAACATGAAGAGCAGCAGTAGCAGCATCACTGCCGCATCCAGGCCTATCAGGGTTCCTTCGGTCAGCCAGACACCCAATGTTATCAGCACGATGCCAGCAGTTTTGAATATCGACCCTGGATACTCCCAGCGCATCCGTTGAATCTGTATACGCCAGAGCGCACAACCGATCCACAGGGCCGAGACCCAAAGGGGCAGACGCGGCAGGTGTGGCAGGAGTACAACGATCTGCGCCGTCAGCAACCACGCCAGGCTATTGCGTGGAATCAGTGCATTCGCCTTACCCGTTAATCGTTTCATAGCTTACTTCCATACAGTGCAAGCGCACGCAGGCACTGATCACGGTGCCGTTCGCCCGAGCCAGGCGCGATATGCAAGGCATCCAGCTGGAGTCCGTAGGGTTGGCCAGTAAGCTCCAACTGCGTGACCCAGCCAGCAAGGTGGCTCAGGCATTGCTCGAGATTGGCTCCAGGGGTATTGGCCAGGTCCAATAACTGGATGCTCTGCAGCGGTTCGGCGAACACCTTGGTGTGCAGTCCTTGGCCACGGGAGTAGGCCCGCCAATCCAGACGACGACGGGAATCCCCCGGATGATAATCGCGCAGACCCTGAAAATCATCAGTGCCCTCGACCATCTGATTTGCTGTATCCCCTTCTCCTCCGCCTGCGAGTGCTGGCAAGGGGATCGTAATGACTCTGGGGTAGACCAATACTTTCCAATCAAGGTCAACCAGACTCCAGGCAACAAACCAGCCGAGCGGATAACGGGTTTCGATGCGCAGCCGACCAGGCCTGAACCAGCCCCGAGAATGGGTTGGGTGGTACAGGGTGAGGCGTGTCTCGCTACCTTTGGCTACATCAACTTGACGCCGCTGGGCTGCAGGCCAACTGAACACCAGCGCCTGATGTTCGCGGCGTGGCGCAATCACATTCATGTCGAGCGGCGCCATTTCACCGGCGAACACGGGCATACCGCCAGCGGCATGCACTTCCAGACTGGCAAGATTGCGATAGGTATGATGCAGCGAGACCCAAAACAGACTACCCAGCAAAAAAGTGACGGCGTACACCAGACTATTCTGATAGTTGATAGCGCCAATCAGCATGATCGCTAACAACAACAACAGAGCCAGACCAGAACGCGTCGGCACGATGAATATCTGTCGATGCGATAGCTTTATCTGCGGAGCTGACGGAATACGACGCTTGAGCCATTTATCGAACAGACCTCGCGCGCGCTGGCCCAGGGAGATCAAACGACCTCCACCTCGTTGAGTAGCCACTGGGCCAACCCTCCGCCGCCGTGACCCGTAGGGTCTTCACTGGCGCGCAGACGGTGGCCCACCACCGCAGGCAAAACTGCCTGAACGTCCTCGGGGATAACATAACTGCGATGCTCAAGCATCGCCCAAGCTCTGGACGCAGCCAACAACCCCAGGCTCGCTCGAGGGGACAGCCCCCATGCACATGCCTGGCTTTCCCGGGTGCGATTAACCAGACGCAGAATATAATCGATGATCGCCGGGCTCGCGGTTATAGCCGGAAGGCTATCCTGCAACGTCTTCAGCGTTGCGCGATCAAGCACGGCCTCAACTCGATCCAATCTGGCATTGCGATCCTCACCCATTAGTAGGGTTTTTTCGGCGCTAGGCGTCGGGTAGCCCAAGGACAATCGCATCAGAAAGCGGTCAAGCTGCGATTCAGGCAATGCATAGGTGCCCATCTGGGAGACAGGGTTCTGCGTGGCGATCACAAAAAAGAGATCCGGCAGCTTTCTGGTAGCGCCGTCCACAGTCACCTGATGCTCCTCCATGGCCTCGAGCAGTGCGCTCTGACTTTTCGGTGTCGCACGATTGATCTCATCAGCCAGAACCAACTCGGCAAATATGGGACCGGGATGAAAAACGAATTGGGCTGTATTGCGATCAAATACCGAAGTCCCAAGAATGTCACCGGGCAACAAATCACTGGTGAACTGAATGCGCTGGTAGGTCATGCCCATCACGCGCGCCAGAGCTTGGGACAATGTGGTCTTGCCCATACCAGGCAAATCCTCGATCAGCAGATGGCCCTTCGCCAGGATGCATGCAATGGCGAGTTTCACTGCGTGCTCCTTGCCCATTACTACCTGATCGACTGCGGCCAACGCACGGTTCAGCACATCCTTCATGGTCCATCCTTTTTGGTTTTGTATTGACTGCAGCACGTGGCATCTTAGGGTCCCTGTGCATACCATGAAAGCGATGTGCAACGGTTTGTAACAGCTTGCCGATTGCTCTCAGGCGAGTCTGGGCCATGCTCAAGTCACATCATGTAATGAGAATCCGTTCAATGCCCAGATCCGCAGCTCCATTTTTTCTGGCTGTACTAATCGTTTTCACCATGGGTTGCTCGCCCTTGGCTCCGGTAAACGCTGTCATTGCAGAGAATACCTACAGACTTATTGCCGATCAGCCCTACGGCGATAATGAACGACAAATGCTCGATGTGTACTTGCCCGTCGATGGAGTGGACAAAGCGCCCGTCGTCGTATTTTTTTACGGCGGCAGCTGGCGCAGTGGTAATCGCGCAGACTATGCCTTTGTTGGGGAAGCGTTGGCCTCGCGCGGCATCATTACTGTTGTAGCCGATTACCGTGTGTACCCTGAGGTCACCTATCCCGCTTTTGTGCAGGACAGCGCGGCAGCAACAGCCTGGACTCGAACACACCAGCAAGACTGGCAAGCGCAGCCGCAACCTCTGTTTGTGATGGGTCACAGCGCGGGAGCCTACAATGCTGCGATGATTGCACTGGACAAGCGCTGGCTTGCAGAGCACGACCTCGATCCCGGCATGCTAGCGGGCTGGATCGGACTGTCGGGGCCCTATGAATTTCTGCCGATCATCAACCCCGACGTCAAACCCATTTTTCACCATCCCCGTACGCCGAAGCAGTCACAGCCCTTGTACCACGTCAGCCCGCAAAGCCCACCCGCTCTGCTGATGGCGGCAACCCCGGACAAGCTGGTGGATCCCGAGCGAAACACCCGCCAGCTCGCCGAGGCACTGCGCAAGGCCGATGTCAGTGTCGAGACTCACTATTATGAGTCTCTCCATCACCTGACCATTATTCTGGTCATGGCAAAACCCTTCCAATGGTGGGAGCCGGTTGTAGACCAAGTGCACGACTTCGTCATGCATCACTCAGCCAACGCATCACCCTGAGGGGCTGAATTGCCGACACGCATGGCTTCCAGGCGGTTGATCATATAGCGGACATGCAAATGCAGACTGTAGAGCTCGTGGGCATAGGATAGAGGCACATCAACTTGGGTCAGTTCGTCCTGGAGACGATGCAGGCGGTCGATTTCTTCCTCCAGCGTATCGCGTATTTTACCCTTGTGAATCAACCGATCGACGTCGCGCAACTGACCGTACCAACGAAATACCCGCGCTCGCATGCGCCAGCTGTAGATCGGCCCCATACTGCGCAGCAATGGCACCATGATCGCGATGAAAGGGATCAGCAACACTACGTAGCGGTCGACGATAGAGGCAATCCAGAATGGCAGATAACGCTGCAGGAACGGAACGCCCTGGCGATGGTAATAATCGGCTTCTCCGGTGAGTTGCAACTCCACAGGCTTGGCTGCGGGGAATGCGCCGGCAGGATCGAGCAGGTTACCTTCGCTGAGTATGTCTCGCGCGGCTTCAAGCACCAAGGAAGTCAGTGCAGGATGGAATGACTGATTGGCAATCAATGTTGCGACCGGCGACAACAGCTGCATATCCTCAGGCGGCTTATTGCCGGCGATATCCAGTAAACCCTGGGTGACATCCAAATGATCGAGAAAGGTCAGACGCGCAGCGTAAGCCCGGGCTTGAGTGAGACTGACCAGCTCCAAACCGGGCGTAGCAATTAATGAAGTAATTCGGTCGTTGGCCGCGGGAAGTACGAAAAAAGCCGCATCCAGATCACCATTCTGTAACGCGGAGGCGGCAGCATCGCTCGATAACATCTGCCAGTTACCGCCATCCAGGCCCTCGAACTGTGCCAGTGTGCCCTGTGTCTGGAACAGACTACGGACCACCGCATAAGTGCCGCTGCCTTCACTGCCAACAGCCACACGCTTGCCATTCAGGTCGCTGAGGCGTTGAATCTGCTCCCCTTCCTGCTGAAACAGCCACAAGGGCTCGTGGTACAGGGCTGCAAGTCCTTCAAGCCTTTTCAATGCACCGCGCTCAAGCAGGCGTGTGGTGCCGCTCTGGATCAGACCCAATTGAACGTCGGGCGAATCGGCCGTGAGCCGAGCTAGGTTATCCAGCGAACCGCGTGTGGTATGCAGCTCCAGAGTCAGACCGTCCTCGGCAAGGCGTTCCTTCATTGCCAGACCAAACTGATGATAACCGCCCCCCTCCGTGCCCGTGACCATCGCGACATGACGGGGCGGCGCGGGATCTAAAAAACGAAAAAGGACCCAAACCAGAACCGCTACCAGAGGGACTATCCATAGATTCGCGCGGACAAACAGCGCGCTCTGTTTCAGTACGTTCATGTGTGCTTCCCGGGACTCGTGTGATCTTCAGTCTATACGCCACTGAGGATCAGAGCGAGCTGAGGGGGCTGGTCATAGTGGGGCTGCGGGAGCGTCGCGACCCAGTTCAAGATCTGCTTTATCGCGCCACGTTTCGCTCAACTCTGCTTTAACAGAAACACCTAACTCTTTGAAATCATTAACCTGCTTTACCAGATTTCCACGCCCATCAACCAGCTGATCGCAGGCTTTCTGGTAGGCCTCGGTGGCTCTCTCCAAGCTCTTGCCGATGCCGTCCATACTGCCCAGGAAAGTGCGCAACTTGTCGTGCACCTTGGCAGCGCGCTCAGCCAGTTCGGCCGTATGGCGGTTCTGATCTTCGAAGCGCCAGAGCTGACGCACGATGTTCAGACTGGTCAGCAATGTAGTTGGCGTCGCGACCAGCACATTCTGCTCAATCGCTTTTTGAAACAAACTTTCGTCTGCCTTAAGGGCTTCGACAAAGGCCGACTCTATCGGGATGAACATGAAAACCATCTCCGGCGCATTAAGTCCTGGCAGGTCGAAGTAGTTACGGTCAGCCAGTTCTCGGATTCGCTGACCCACAGCCTGGACATGCTCTGCCAGCGCGATACGCCGCTCGTTTTCGTCTTCACTATTTATATAGCGTGTATAGGCGTTAAGCGACACCTTGGCGTCGATAATCAGGTGTTTTTCCTGGGGCAGATAAACCAGCACATCCGGACGCTGCCGCTGGCCGTCGCTGTTAACCATGCTCACTTCGCGCTTGAAATCCTTGCCGGCAATCAGGCCGGAGCGTTCCAGCACGTTCTCCAGAATAAGCTCGCCCCAGTTCCCCTGGGTTTTCTTCTGGCCTCGCAGGGCAGTGCTCAGGTCGTGGGCTTCCTGAGTGATCTGTCGGTTGAGCTCTTTGAGATGATTCAGCTCGCTGGCCAACGTGGCCTGTTGCTGGGTGTCCTTGTGATGAATATCTTCTACCTTGAGGCGAAACTGATCGATCTGCTCGCGAAAGGGTTTGAGCAGGTTATCCAGTGATTGCTGGCTTTGCTGGGAAAAGGCCTGGCCCTTGGCTTCAAATATCCGACTGGCCAATTGCTCGAATTCCATTTTCAGCTGATCTCGGCTGTCCTTGAGCAGTTGCTGCTGCTCGGTAAAGTGTTGCTGACGATGTTCTAGGGTATTTTTCAACGTCGAGTGCTCAATACCCAATGCTTCATGATTAACCTGTAAAGACTGCAGGCGGGTATTGAGTACATCACGCTCACTGCGACCCTCCTCCAATTGACGGGCCTGCTCCTCGCAGCGGGTCTGGGCTTTCTCAGACCGTACCTGCCAGTCATGGGCCTGGCGCTCAGCCTCAGCCTGTCTGACCTGCTGACTTGCCTGCTGGTCGCGCAAGGCGGCACTACTCGCCTGCAAATGCTCAAGACGCACCTCCAGCCCCGCTCGCTCATTCTCGTGCTGGTGAACATCCAGCTGCAGCCTTTGATACGCCTCCCGTTGCACCTCCACCTGCCGCTGTGCTTCGTCAAGCTCGAGCTTCAGCAATCCCTGGCGACGCATCTGCAGCCAGGCAGTGACAGCCCAGACCAGCAAAAGAGTAACGCTGACGGCAGCAAACTGGATCTGTGCAACGGTTAGAGCCATGAATAGTTCTCCTTGTGTTATGAACTCATTATCCGGGTTCAAACCCAGTTTGTAATCCGCGTTCGACACCGCAACGCATCTATTACGGCCTTTATCCAGCCCTCCCCCCCAGGCATACCCCCCATTAGGGGGGTACATCACGATCATGCAGGCGACTAGTGTCGTATGCAGTGCGGTGGCCTGCATGGCAGACCATCAGGAAGGCAACTTATAGCCAGCATGCACTTGCCAAGGGTTCCCAATAACAACAAGCGCCCGGCGCGAGGAATACCATGACTAGAACAACAAAAACGCAATCTTTCTCTGCTTTGCTCAAGCCATTAACCGTGGCTGTAGCCGTAGCCATCTCTCTCCCAGCCCATGCTGTACGTTTTGATATGGGTGAAGTACAGGGTCAATTTGATTCGCAGATGTCAGTGGGTACCAGTATTGGCACAAGCGACATCGACGATGACCTGATCTGGTTCAGAAACGGCGGCAATGCTAACGCAGCCAACTCGGACGATGGCCGACTGAATTTCAAAAAGGGTGAGCCCTTCTCGACCATTTTCAAAGCGACCCATGACCTGTCCCTTCAATATGGAGATACAGGCGTATTTGTACGGGGTAAATACTGGTACGACTTCGAAACCAAGGATGGCAGTCGCGAGTTGTACGATATCAATGACAGTGGTCGACGTCAGGCGGCTAAGTCATCCGGTGGCCAGATACTCGACGCATTTATTTACCACAACTACAACATTGGCAATCTGCCGGGGTCGGTACGCGTCGGCAAGCAAGTGGTCAGCTGGGGTGAAAGTACCTTTATTCAGAACAGCATCAACAGCATTAACCCGATCGACGTGGCTGCATTCCGCCGCCCGGGTGCCGAGATCAAGGAAGGCCTGATCCCGGTCAATATGCTGTTTGTTTCCCAGAGTCTGACCGACAACCTCGGTATGGAAGCTTTTTATCAGCTCGAGTGGGATCCAACCGTACTGGATAACTGTGGCACGTTTTTCTCGTTCACAGACTCGGTTGCAAAAGGTTGTAATCAGGTAGGCGTAAACGGTTCTCAGTTAAGAGCTAATCCTCCCAACCAGTTTATTTATGTACCGAGACAAGAGAACCGTGAGGCCAGCGACAGTGGCCAGTTTGGTGTGGCCTTCCGTTACTATGTAGAAGAGCTAAATCAGACTGAGTTTGGCTTTTTTGCTATGAACTATCACAGCCGTAATCCAGTATTCAGTTCAGCCACTACACCGGTTCAAGGGGCACCATTCGGCTTCAATAATAATACAGGCGTGATTGATGTGCCGTTACAGCTTGTGCCTCAGCAGCAAGGCGGCGCTAATGCATCCTATTACATTGAGTATCCAGAGGACATCAGACTCTACGGTGTCAGCTTCCAGACCAACTTGGGAGGAATGTCAGTCTCGGGCGAGGTCAGTTATCGTCCTAATCAGCCTTTGCAGATCAGCACAAACGATCTTGTTGGGGCCTCAGCAGGAAACCCTTTCACCCCGGTAGGTGTTGTTGCGCCGGGAAATGATATTCCTGGTTATAAGCGCATGCCCGTCACGCAAGCACAAATGACGGTGATCAACTTTGTCGAAAATATCTGGGGTGCTGATCGTCTCACTCTGGTGGGCGAAGTTGGTTACAACCACATTGGCGGCATCAAGAGCAGTCCAACCGAACTGCGCTTCGGTAGGGATTCAATCTTCGGTTCTGGGGAGTTACCTATAGCAGGTGTATGCCAGGGTTTGAATGCCGCGCAACCCCAGTATTGCAACGACGAAGGCTTCTATACCCAGAATTCATGGGGTTTACGCACTGTCGCTTCGCTTGAGTATCGTGGCTTTGCCGGTGTTCAACTGACGCCCAACGCAGCCTTTGCCTGGGACGTGGAAGGCTATGGTCCTAACTTTAACGAAGGTTCCAAAGCGGCAAGCATCGGTTTGAATGCTCTATATAACAACAAATACAACGCCAGCATCAACTACACGAACTTCTTCGGCGGTGATTACAGCGCCATGGGTGATCGTGACTTCGTTGCCATGAGCGTTGGCGTGAACTTCTGACCTGGATGGAGAATAATATGAGATCAATCAAGAACCTGGGTCGCCAAACCTTTGCTGTACTGGCTCTGAGCAGTCTGGCACTGGCGGTATCGGCGGCTGTTTCCCCTGAGGAGGCAGCAACCCTGCAGACCACGCTGACACCCATGGGTGCCGAGCGTGCAGGTAACGCCGAAGGGACTATTCCAGCGTGGACCGGCGGCTTGCCGACCGATGCTGCACCCGTAACTGAAAACGGCTTTTTTTCGGACCCCTTTGCAAGTGATCAGGAACTGTTCACAGTAACGGCCGATAACATGGAGCAGTACGCCGACCAAATCAGCCCGGGCCAGAAAGCGATGTTTACCCGCTATCCGGAAACCTACCGTATGCATGTATATCCATCACGACGCAGTAATACTGTGCCTGATGAGGTATTTGCTGCCGTCGCACGCAATGCTGTGAACACGGTTACCGTCGAAGGTGGTAATGGTCTGCAGAATTTTGATACGGCCTACCCCTTTCCGATCCCGAAAACTGGAGTAGAGGCTGTTTGGAACCACATTACCCGTTACCGCGGTGGCAGCTTCAGCCGTACCATTGCCCAAGCCACACCGCAGGCCAACGGCTCCAACACCATGGTCGTGTTCAAGGACGAGTTCACCTTCGCAACCGCGTTGACTGACTTCGGCCCGGCAACCAGTGACAACCTGATGTTCTACTTTACCCAGCGCGTACTATCGCCATCGCGTCTGGCCGGTGACGTACTGCTGGTTCACGAGTTTATCAACCAGGTCAAGGAGCCTCGTCTGGCATGGATCTATAACGCTGGCCAACGCCGCGTACGCCGGGCACCTCAAGTAGCTTATGACGGTCCAGCGTTTGGCTCCGACGGTACTCGCACCTCCGACAACTATGACTTCTATAACGGTTCACCTGACCGTTACAACTGGAAGCTCATTGGCAAGCGTGAGATGCTGATTCCGTACAACAACTACAAAATTGGCTCACCGGATATCAAGTACGACCAGATTATCCAGCCGGGTCACATCAACCAGGATCTGGTGCGCTACGAGAAACACCGGGTATGGGAAGTTGAAGCTACACTACGAGAAGGTCAGCGCCACGTGTATGCCAAGCGCCACTTCTTCATCAACGAAGATAACTGGCAGGTTGCATCCTTGGATCACTACGATGGCCGCGGCGGTTTGTGGCGTGTTGCCGAGGCAATCGCACTTCAGCGTTATGACGAGAAAATCCCCAGCTATGCTGTCGAGACTCTGTATGACCTGCAGAACGGTCGCTACGTAGCTCTGGGTATGACAAACGAAGAACGTGAGAACTACGACACCAACTTCGAAGCGGCTTCGGCCGACTACACCCCTAACGCATTGCGCGCCTCGGGTATCCGCTAACCTGCTTGCCCGCCGCCCTGCTCATGCAAGGCGGCGGTTTTTCTTCTGCTCCTCTTCTTTAGCACACTTTTCAACTTCATCCCGCTTGCAACATGACTGCTGCCTGGGCGCGGCTGTCTACCTTGAGCTTGGCAAAGATGCTTTTCATGTGTGACTTGATTGTCTCTGGCGTGACATTTAGATCGCGGGCAATCTGCTTGTTCGACTTCCCCTCCGCTACCAGATGCATCACCTGGCGCTCCTTCACGGTCAATTCGAGCAGCGCTGCGTTGCACACATCCACTGCGCACTCCTCAGCCAGATTATCCTTGAACAAGGCGCTTGCCCCCACCCACCACTGATCAGATACCTTGCCGACCAGTAAACTGCACAGATCCTGTACGGGCAAATCCTGCAATACACTGACGGCGCCAGTCTCGCAGGTCAAAGCGAGTACCTCATTAAGCAACTTCTCGCCCCGGTCGCGATTGCCCTCTATGCAATGCACAACACCGAGGGCCAGAGCCAGTTCCGCATACAAGACTTGCAGCTGTC
>TARA_R110001592_G_scaffold75225_1_pt1 | contig 90879 bp, 70 predicted proteins | sample TARA_R110001592 | Tara Oceans TARA_R110001592 (sample SAMEA4398387) | marine metagenome | biome: Polar Biome; feature: [SRF] surface water layer (ENVO:00010504); material: water (ENVO:00002006), including particulate matter (ENVO:01000060) such as... | depth 5 m | reverse complement strand
CGAGATGCCCATTGAAAATCAATGCATTAAAAAAGATGTCATGGGTAGCTGGCACATCGCCATTCGGGTAGTCTATTGAGAAATAGGCAGGGTCGTATTCAACCGCATCTTGCGTAAGCGCGGCCGCAGCATGGGCTAAACGAGAGCTGCTTATTTGAGCAAAAGTGTTTTGAGTAAGGAGAAGTAAAAGAAAGAGAAGGGTTCTAGGTTTTAACATAGACTTTTAGTTGCTAACGTTATTTTTTACGTTTCTCGTTTGTAGCCCTTAAACCAAATTCTAAAAAATCGCTACCAAATTCTCGAAAAAAGCGACGGCCTACTAAAGGAGAGGATTTAAGCGCTCAGCATGGGGAATATTTGTCATCTAAATTACCCAAGCATGAAAAAACATTTATTCACCCTTCTCATCTTAATTTTTACCGCGCCAAGCTGGGCGCAGTATAACAATGTAGAAACTTTTACCACCGCCAATGGCCTTGGAAACGCAGGGTGTTCGGGACTTTTATTAGAGCCTGATGGAACCCTCTGGGTTGGTCATGATTTCTTTGGCTCCCCTACCTTAAATAATATTCCTTTCAGTCGCAGGCTGGCCAATGGCACTTGGGATTATCCTTTTAGCTCGGTTGGTTTACCAGTAATTACCGTTAACGGATCGTCCTTTCAGTGGGCTTCCTTCAGTGTAAAGGAAATTCATCGCACTAGCAATGGCGCGATTTGGTTTATAGCTAATACAGCCAATGCAATAGACATGAATAATGCCCCGCCTATTTTGGTATATCAAAATGGCAGCTTCTCTACTTATCATATCTCTCAGGCTAACTTTCCTAATAAAGGCGCCGTGCATACCATGTTACAAGACTCCTATGGGCATATTTGGTTTGGCTGCCAAGATGGTTTAATTAAGCTGGACGCGGTAACCTCTAATTTCACTACTTACAATCCCCCCGTGGTTAATTTTACCGGTGCTAGTCATTCAAGTAAAAGGGTTTTTGCGCTTGATTATGATGTGAATGGTCGAGTGGTAATGCTCACAGGAAACCCTATCAGTATCAGTAGTACCAGTTCCCTTATGCGCATTTTCACGCCCCTTACTAACACCTGGGAATATTGGACCCATGTAGATGCCCCTTGGCGTAATGCTATTCAGGCATATTATGTGCCCGAAGATATTGTTGCTACCCGCGATGCCAATAATCGCATTTATGTAAGCTCCGATGGTGGAGGTTTATACTACGTTGATAACAGCGATTGGTCTTCACATACTTTAAATCAGGTTGCCGACTTTGTAAAGGGTTGGTCTTACCCGGGCTATTCTTTCGAAAATATTTATACCAACCTGCCCGACTTTACCCGCGATCTCTTTCTCGATCAAGATGGTGATTTATGGCTCTTTGCCATTAATGGAGCGGAAATAAATGCCTATAAGAAAATGTATGAAGCGCCGACTTTATATAGTGGCAGTCCTGCTACCTATCATCTGTTTGGCAATAAAAAATCGCAGCATCTTTTTAATTACAATGGCACTATGGCTCATTCGCAATACCAAGACATGGTTTTTAGCGATGAAGGCGAAATATGGATTAGTAGTGAACATGGTTTGGAGCACTGGTATCTAGATGCTTTAAATCCGCCCGGTGATTATATTGGCCTTGAAGGAGCCGGCCCTAAAAAGCAGGGTGCAGTTGGCCTTAATACCAAAACCAATAATGCCATTGAACCGCAAAACACGGGGCACGATATGCCAACCGTTTGGCCTAGTATTTCTATAGATACGGCCTATTATTACCTCGCGAGCTCTGATTACGATAATCTCATGCCCGGACAAACTGCAGGAATTACTGGAACAGGAGTGCATCATGGCTTTGCCAATACTGCACTAGCTCTCGCCGCCGCTGGATACGATTTCAGTGATCTTAAGTTGCGCTTTTCCGCGGTCGGTTTGGGTAATGATAAACGCACGGGTGATTGGGATTGGAACGATCCTGTAGAAACCCGTACCTACCAAACTTGGTTTGAAGTAAATGGCGGCAATGTCGATCCGATGTCATTTTACGAATTGGTACTAAATGGTGACGTTTTGTTTAGAGGACAAATGCCCAATTTGCATCTGCAAATAAATTATAATCGTTATGGTTATCTCTTTGATAGTATTGGCGCATATACTGATAAGACTCCCTTAACACCGAATCCGAATTTAACAAGCCCGACTGGACAAGTGATACGCGATTCTATCCTGAGCGATTTAGGCGGTAATGGTGTTTACTTTGTTTTCCGCACCATTCAAACGGCTTTGAATGAGGAAATTCGTACCGCCGATCGCCGCGGTGGAATCTATCGAATTTTTGACGCGTATTTAGCTAAAGATACCGCAACAGCACCTCCTGCTCCCACCACTCCTATGTGTGGAATTTACAGGATTGGTCAATCCATTAATGACCATTACAGCAGCTTTAGCGCAGCTGCTGCCGACCTTGAAGCGCGGGGTATAGTTTGCGATGTTACTTTCCAGATTGGCAAAGGCAGCTATAACGAACAGGTAGAATTAGGCACTATTGAAGGAATGGATGTTTATAGCATCACTTTCGACGGTTTAGGCAGCAGTCCAACTTTACAGTACAATCCCAATCATGCCGACTCCAATTATGTTTTTAAGGTGAACAACACCGATAATGTGAAATTTAAAGATATCCGCTTTAAAAATACGGGTGCTACTTATGGCGGTATTTTCCTATTAGAAAGCCGCACCGAGAACTTCAGCTTAGCTAATTGCGAATTAGAAGGGGTGGCTAATGCAGCGAATACTCCTGTTGCCACGGCAAACCGCCATATTTTATTCTCGTGTAACGATTGCGATTCGCTTTTAATTGAAAATTGCGAGTTTAGCGCTGGTGCAGATGCGATAAATAGTGCCGGTAATGTACTTTATATTCGCAATAATGAGTTCTCTGAAAATACGCGTACTGCCATAGATCTCACTTCTGCCGATGGTATCGAAGTGACCGAGAATTTAATTTTGGGAAGCATCGGTACTTTCTCTGCTATCCTCTTTGGCGACCATCCTTTTCAAATCAATCGCAATCAAATTATTAATAGTACTGGTAATTGCAATTATGCTATCCGCACTTTTAGTTTTGATGCAGGCTCAGCTTTAAGTCCTAGTCAAATTTGGAATAATGAAATTTCCGTCCAAAGTACTTCTGGTTCGGGAGGGGCGATGGTTTTGGCTGCAGATAATGTGCAGGTCTATCATAATTCCATTAATGTTAGCGGTAATAATAGCGCTTACACTGCTTTAGACAATTATTTCATGACCAATGGTTGGGTCGCTCGTAACAACTTAATTGTAAACAATAATGGCTATTGCTTAAGCCTTTCGAGCTTTAACTCTCCCGCGATTTTCCCCGATAACGATTATAATATTTATTATTCTAGTGCGGCCAACCCTTTTAAAGTAGAAGCTGGTGCGGGTTCTACTTCCTACGCCAATTTAGCGGCTTTTCAAGGGGCCACTTCCGTAGATGCGAATTCACTATTTATCGATCCTCAATTTGCAGACGATCAACAATTATTGGTAATGAATGCTGCCGCAAAAGACGGCGCTATACTTTTGGCTGATCTTACCAATGATATTTTAAACCGTGCGCGCCTCAATGTAAACCGCGACCATGGTTGTTATGAGTTTGACGGAAAAGGTTGGTTAGGCGCCATTGATAATGATTGGAATAATCCTGGTAATTGGAGCGATAACGCTGTGCCTAATGCGGCAGCTAAGGTGTTTGTGTCTCCCCGCGTAAATAATCCTCGTATCGATGCAGCGGTAGAAGTAGAGGAGTTTATGATGCACCGCAATGCCAACTTAACCATTCTGCCTGGAGCGGGACTAAAGGTGAATACGCTTTTAAGCACTTCGGGTGCTATTGTATTAGAAACTGATGCTACGGGCAAATACGGGCAGCTAATTCAAGGTACGGTGCAGGGAAAACCCACCCTTACCCAAATGGCCTTGTTGGAAGCCCCTGATCCTAGTGTTCGCTGGTTTCATTTAGGGGTGCCGATGCGCACCAAGATTGCCGATTTAGCCAATAGCGGAACCCATATAGTTGCGGGCCGAGCAGGCGCGAGTATTTATGCTTGGGATGCAGCTGCAGGAAACTGGGTAACGCCTAGCGATACGGGAGCTTATATTGAGCCGGGTCAAGGCTATGCCATTGCCGCGGGCGAAAATGCTTCGGGAAAATTTTTAGTGAATGCTTTCCCAGGAATTATTTCCTATCAAGGCGATTTGACTTCTGCTACGGCGCTGAAAACGGCGAGTTTAGGCTATACCAATGTCCCAAGTTTTAATAGCTATGTTTCGGCTATTACCGACGGTTGGAATTTACTCGCGAACCCATACCATGCGGTTTACGATATGAAGGATCAGACCTTACCTGGATCCTACAAAACGATTTACGTATGGAATGGCAGTAGCTACAAGCAGTACAATGCTCAGTTAAATGTGGGTGATAGTCAGGCACGGTATTTAGCGCCGATGCAAGGTTTCTTTATTCGCACCGATTCCCAGTCGCAAAGCTTTAGTTTCGATCCTGCCAAACGAATTATTAGTACGGGGAGCCTGTCTTTAAAAACCCAAAGTTTAGCAACTTTTAGTTTGCAAGTAAGTGGTGGCTCTCAAGCACAGAAAGACAATTGCTACTTTGTAATTCACCCACAAGCGGGCGCCCAGTTCGAAGAGGCTTACGATGCGGTGAAACTAAAAAATGCAACCGATCATTTAAACTTTTATAGTCTTACAAGCAGTGAGAATTTAGCTATTAATAGCTTAAATATAAAAGACTTAATGCAGGGTGTTGGATTAGGTTTCAGCGCCCCCGAAGACAGTGTATTTAGTATTAGCCTGCAGGTGAATAGCGGCTTCCCTTATCAGGTATTCTTACGCGATGAAATGTTAAATATCGATCATCGTCTCGATCTACAAGACTATCAATTCAGTCATCTGGTAAGCAATATAGAAGGACGCTTCTTTCTGTATTTACGTGCCAATGAAATCGGTCAAGCCGAGATAGGGATGAATGAAATTTTCTGGACTTTAAAAGAGGGTAGTCTATTATTCGCCAATCTGCCCGAAGAGGCTCTCACTTTTAGAGTAATGAATGTGCAAGGACAAGAAATTTATTACAGCGAAAAAGAGGGCGGTACTACCGAACATTTGCTTAGTCCGCATACCAGCAATAGCTACGATTTTTTAATCGTAAAGATTGAAGAGCTGGGACGCAGTTTTAAGGTTGTTTTAAACTAAGGATACGCGAAAATATCGGTTCGAATTTCTCCAGATTTATTAAAAGTACAATTATGAAATCAATATACACCCTCCTTATCCTTCTTGCTTTAAGCTCCTTCGCTATGGCGCAACCGAACCAGCCAGGAGATCCTAATACAGCGCCTTTAGACGGTGGAATAAGTATTCTTTTAGCTTCGGGAGCGGCTTTAGGAGCAGCAAAATACCGCGCTATGAGAAATCAGGAAAAGGGAGTTTAGGTAACTATTTTAAAAAGAGCTGCTTAAGTACATTCTTTAAACTTCCCCTAGTTAAACAGCTTAAGTAGCTCTTCTTTTTTTCTACGCGAAACCCCAATTAAAGTGCCATCCTCCATTTTAACATAGCCGCCATCTTGCTTTAAATATTGGGTAATGCGGTTTAGGTTAATAAGGTAAGATTGGTGTACTCTAAAAAAGCCGTTTTGTCCTAAAAGTTCATCAAATTCTTTGAGCGTGCGGGAAACAAGAATAGGCTTATTGTCCACCAAATGAAACTCGGTGTAATTATTATGTGAAGTACAATATAATATATCGCTAACGCGCACCAGCTGAATGCCTTGAGCGTCGTGTAAAGCGAGTTTATCAAGACTTTTTTGATTGTCTTTTAGCGCTTCTAATTTTGGATTCAATTCTTGCTCGCCTGGTTTTTCGGTCAAACGCTGCAGGCTTTCCTCCAGTAAATCAGGATCGAGGGGTTTCGTGAGGTAATCGATGGCGGAATAGCGAAAGGCTTTTAAAGCGTATTGATCGTAAGCCGTAACGAAAATAAGATGGAAGTTTTTATGGGTAATTTTTTCTAAAACATCAAAGCCCGTCCCCTGCTGTAGCATAATGTCTAAAAACACGAGTTCGGGTTTTAAGGTGTCTATTTTACTTACTGCTTCATCTACAGTGGCGGCAGTATCCACAATTTCCACCGGCGCCTGCAATAGTTCCAATAAACGTTGCAGACTCCTCCGACCCTTATTTTCGTCGTCAACAATAATGGTTTTAAACATATCTCTTCCCTAGATGTGGCAAGTTAAACAATCGCGGTCTTATTTTTAAGCAAGGCTTGAAATGCAATGAAGCGGGACTTTAATCCTCATTTAGTGGTAAATACAAGCGTACTAAAGTCCCCTTTTTTCCTTCTTGATTATTAAGATTGTGAATTTCAAAACGGTAATTTTCGGCCTTGGCTTGGGAAAGTAATTTCAGACGCTGACGGATTAAATCTAGCGCCATAGAACGCTTACCGGGCTTATCGGGGCTAGTTTTTTTACTAAAGCCCTTGCCATTATCTTCAATCTCCACCAGTAAATAGTTCTCTTCTTCTTTTACGCTAAGGCAGATTTGTCCCCCCGCACTTATCTCGGTAAAACCGTGCACTACAGCATTCTCGACAAAGGGTTGGAGTATCATTGTTGGGATGCTAAAACCAGCCATTTCTTCGGGGTAGTCTAAGCGGTATTCAAACTTATCCTCAAAGCGTAGTTTTTCCAGTTCGAGGTAGTCTTTTAGTAGGGCCAGTTCTTTTTCTAAGCTGATGCTCGCATTTTCATTCAGCTCCAAAACCGCGCGCATTAGGCGGGCAAATTTTCCTAAATAGCGACTCGATTGCATAGGCTCATTATTCAGCACATAGCTTTGAATGGAATAAAGAGTATTGAAAAAGAAGTGGGGATTAATTTGCGAGCGAAAGAGTTGAATTTTCAGTTCCTGCTTTTCGTTGGCCAGGGCACGATTCTCGAGTTCTTGCTTTAGCGCTTCTTGCTCACGTTTTAATTTTAGGTTCTGATAAAAGAAAATCAGCGCCGCAATTATTAAAACCGCGAAAGCTCCGCCACTCCAGATATAAAGACTGAGCCGCTTGGCTTTTAGCTCTAATTGTTCTGCTTCTAAGTCTGCGATTTTAGCTTCATTGGTTAACTGAGTAATGGTGTTTTCTTTATCACGCAGTTGGTATTTACTCTCAATCTCTAAAACGGCTCGTTGCACTTCCGTGCCTTGTAATGAGTCTTTCAGCCTACTAATTTCAGAGAAGGTATTTAGCGCTTTTTCAAATTCCCCCTTTTGACGGTAGATATTTAGTAAACCCGACAAGCCATCAATTTTCCGATCGGGTGCTGCCGCAATTTTATAGGCCTTTTCATAAAACTCTAAAGCCTGAGCGCTTTTGTTCAGTGATAGGGCCCATTCAGCTAACTCGAAGTAAGCCGCATTTAATCCGCCACTGTAGTTTATTGCAGTAAAAATTTCAGCAGCTTTTGTTAATTGCTGATAGGCTTCTTTAAAGTCCTCATTCCGATTGTAAACTCTTCCTAATCCAAGTCTTAATTCACCTTCGGTGCGTTCGGTATAGGAGAAGTTGTTACAGCGCTCAAGGCCTTTTAATTGTGATAATGCCAAGGCGTATTTCTCTTCCTTGTAATATTGGAAATAGGCTAAAATATGCAAACGCTTCAAAGGCTCGGCATAACGTTGGGAATCAATAGGCTGGATGACGCTTTCGGCCAGCAAGCGGTTTACTTTGTCATTATTATTTAATATTTGGTAGGCCTCAATTAAATTTCCTAGTGTAGATAGAAAGCGCGCCGTGTCTTTTTCGGCTTTGCGAATACTTAACAATTCGGTCATTAATTCCGCTGCTTCGGGAATGCGGCCAAGCTCTGTTAAGCTTACGCTGATATTGCTTTTTAGGGCATTAATACTCCGTTGATCTTTTTCTGCGAAAGCGATTTTTAATGCTTTTTGATATGTGACATAGGCCGAATCATACTGCGCGGAGAGGTAATAAAAGTTACCTAACTGATGCTGGTAATAACGGTTGTTAAGGGCTATCTTATCCTGCTGAAGGCTATCTATGGTTGCTAATACTGCCGAATATTCATCGTCGCTGTAGTTCGATAACCATTCGGAGATAGAGTCGAGGTTTTGGACTCTATTATTTTGCGCATTCAGCCTAAAGGCCATTAAAAAACCGAGGCCAAATAATATGTATTTTAATTTAAACATGGGCCTCCTCCTGAATGGCTAAACTCACACCAAAATTTACACTGAGCAGAATTAAAGCCATCTGCAGGGATTCTCTTTTGGCCGATCGCAAAGGAACGCTACTGCTGTCGAAAACGGCAGCGCTGAGGTAAAAGGAAAGGTAGTAAGAGAGGGCACTTAGGGTAAATACAAGTAACATGTATTTGGGCTCAAGGCGGATGGATTTGATGCGATAGGCGGCTACGAAATAAAAGGCAAAGGCCATTGAGCCTAAGCCGGCGGCCTGTACAATTCGGTTGTGAATGGGGAAATAACTAAGCCATCCGAAGAGTAAGAGCAGGGCGAAAAAAGTAAGCGCTAAAATTAACCAGTTAATAAACTTTTCTTTTAAGTCACCAGGGGTATTAAACCAAGCGAGGGCAAATGAAAAAGAGAGTGCTAAAGTCATCCATAAGTCGCCAAAATGGGCAATTCCTAAACCCAAGAGTATTATTAAGCTGCCCCAAATTATGCTGTGCTTTTTTGGATTCATTTTTAGGCTTCTTTTAGGTAAAGAGGTAGCAAGTAGCGTTTGGTGTAAATTAGAACTAAACTAGTAATGGGAATACCAATGAGGATGCCCAAATTCCCCAAAGTGAAAGTCCAAAAACTTAAGCCCAAGCCCATAATTACTGGGTTCATGCCGATGTTTTTCTCCATTATGCGTGGAATAAGCAGGGCTTCTTCGAGAATACTAGCTAAAATAAAAACGCCTGTAGAAATAGAGAAGAAAAATAAAAAGCTTTGGGGATTTTCTACCGATAAGACGACACAGCCCAAGGCTATGGGGATAAGCAAGAGATAATGGAAATATGGAATATAAAGTAGAAGAAAAAGCGCGATTAAAAGTAAGCTTATACCAGGCATATCCAGTAGAATGAAAGCGATGAGATAAAGCGGCATAAGCCAAAGAATTATCTTGGTGCGCAATCTAAAATAACGTAAAAAGCTTTGGTCGAAATCTTGCCAAAAGGCCTGACCGCGCTCGGCCATGAAGCCTTTATAGTAGCGCTCTTTTAGGTTTTGAAAATAGGGTAATTGATAAAGAACGAGCACAAAATAAAGAAGGAATGACCCCCATATATAAAGACTGCTAAAAGTGGGACGGCTACTTTCTTCTTTGCTTTTACTGCTGGGGAGAAGCCCTTGTAACTTTGTGAAGCTCTCGCCTAAAGCGTTAAAATCTAAGGTACTTTTTCCGCTGTCGGCGGGATTATTAAGCAGCTTTTGCAGATCATTTTTGAGGTCCGAACTTAAGTTTTCACTAGGGTAAATGACTTGCAGGTAGTCTTTAATTTTTTCAGCTCCCGCGTCTAAATTATCTTGGTTTTCCACTAAAAGCACATCGATACTCTTGCTAAATCGCTGAAAGTCGCGATTGAGAAAAGCTCCTAAAAACACGGTGCCGCTTAGTATTAGCAAAACGAGTGAGCTAAGAAAGAGACTAACCAGTAAATCCCAGTTTTTTATTTGCTTTTGAAGCTTTTTTAAGAAAGCTTGTAAACCGAGGCCGAGAAAAAGGGCAGCAAGAAAAGGGAGAAAGATTCCATAGTAATAAACCAAAATTCCAAGCGCTAAGCCAAAGCCGAGAATTTGGAGGAGAATGGTTTTGAGCTTGGGCTTGGGCAACATTATTGCAGTAATATGGAGGCGAATTTAAGCAATTGTAAAGCTAAATAAAGTAAAGCAATATGAATGAAGCTCGATTTTCGCCTGTCAATTACTCCCGGTAAGTGGATAATAGAATAGCAAGGATGATTAAGGTGTAAATACTTCCCGCTATTATTCCGCCTTTAGCAAGTTCTTGACCCTTTAGTTTGGGGTTTTTCTTAATACGGTTTAGGCTAAAAAACCCAATTATTACGCCTAAAAGAGAAACGGTTGGGATTAAACCTAATACTAAACCAATAATGGCCCAAGGATCAGTTTTTTGCTCTGGATCTGTTTCTTTTGCTTCTCTTTTTCCTTTTTCCTTTTCTTTAATGTTGGGCGCAAGAATAGGAGATTGACGATATTCTTTCTGAGAACTAGTCTTGTAGTGGGCCTTTTGGCGAACTACCGAAAGGACTCGAGTAGGTTTTGTGGGAGGCTTAAGTTCAGGAAAGGCATGTCTTTCTGTAAGAACAAAGTTCAGTGGAGTTAAGCTAATTTCTTTAGTGGGAATAAGACTCTTTTTTACCAGTGGCTGCGAATGGCTGCTTCTAAGTTTAAGGTGATAGCCCGTCCTATGCTGCCGCTTCTCAAGGCTGCAAGAACTGCCAATAAACAGCAAGCATAAAATTAAAAGGGAAAAATGGCGCTTCTGTTTCATTTTGTCTTTGTGAATCTCCCTACTTAGCTCGCCTCTTTGGTTTCCTGCCTTTCGCTAAGTTCCTTAATCCGTAAAATACTGCGTCGCATTTCTTGAAACCAAAGTAAAATAAGCAGCGGTAAAACAATAAAGCTTAAGCGATTGAAACTAGCGGCAGTCATAAAATCGAGGTGTAGTAAATGCTGCACACCACGGGTCATCCCGCAGGCATAACATTCTTGGTCGAGCAGAACCACGGAGAGACAGACCGACTCGCCGCTGTCAAAAAAATCAGCGGGCAATAGCAGTAAACCTATTGGTACTGCTATTAACCCGCCGATGTATAAGTAAAAAAGCAATTTATTTGCTTTCAAATGTTTTATAATTTTGGATTATATCTTCCGCCTTTAGGTTTAAGATCACCAGTTATAATACGAATAAGGTCAATTAAAGCCCAGATTCCACAACCGCCTCCGGTTAAAAGTTGAATAATACCAATAGTGGTATAACCTAGGTAAAAGCGATGAATACCAAGACCACCAACAAAGATTACTAATAATAAGGCAACCAATTGACTTTTAGTATTGGCGGCAGCATCCTCCGCGTCAGCAGCGTCAGCAATCTCATCAATTTTGTTTTCTTGAATAGTGCTGATAGTTTGCTCTTCTAAGGCTATTACATTTTGTGCGCTAAGTGCTTTTTCCTTTTTACTGAAAGTAGATACTTTAGCAACAATAGCTTCTTTAATTGAAACTTTTTCAATGCTTTCCACTGGGGTGGCAAAGAAAGTTTCTCCTTCAAAAGAACTTGGTTTAAGCTCATTAGAAAAAGCTGAGGTAGCGATCATTCCATTCGTGTTTAAACCTTTGTCCTTGTCGCGAATAACAAGATCTTTTTGGTGTACACGGTCTGCATTTCCCTGCCAATCAATGTGATATCCTGCAGTATGTACGCGTTTTTCAACGCTACAAGAAGTGCCAATAAAAACTAAGCCTAGGGCTAAAAATGAAAGTTTTTTGAATTGCTTCATCCGAAATAAGAATTGTTAATGGTTAAAATTAAGAACACACATTATTGATGGTAATCTGTGCTTTTCTCGGGATGAAATGTATAATAATTATTGCAGCCAAGCAATAATGATTTACAAATTAGCAAAATTTCACTCATTTTTTTGTCAAAGACTAGGGCTAAATCAGCTTAATAAGGATATGTCAAAACTTGAGTGGGTGCGCATATCAGCTTTTTTAGCAGTACCTCTTTTAAATATTGGAGGCGACGAGACGCTCAAGTTTCAAAAAAACACCGATTATTCAATTACAAAACTGTAAAGGGTTGTTTTTATATTCTCTTTATCAAACTCGCTAATTACCTCATAGAGAGGCTTCCCTTGATAGTCTGAAAAATAACTGATACTGCGAAAAAACTTCTCGTTCTTAAACCAGGTTTCACTCACTTTATGGCCAAATTTATTGTAGTTAAACTGACGGTAAAAAAGGTCTCCCGTGGTGGAAATAATGCATCCAATTACTTCGGTTTGTTGAAAGCCCCAGTGGTCAGCCACTAAAACCCCTTCTTCATTATAGGTGGGCTCACCGAAATAGTTTCGATTTCGTAATTCCGTTATTTTTTTTAGCGAAAACAAATAGTGTCTTGCTTCACTTTTGGGCTGATCGGGTGTCCAACTAATACGCTCTTGTATTGAATCGTTGGAGTAAATAAATTCACTAAACTGAAGGGTGTCAAGAGTAGTATGGCCAAGTTCTAGGTTTTGATAAAGACGGGTACTTTTTGCCAAGCGTCCCTCTTGGTCGTATTCATTAATGGTTAGATAAATCGCATCGTCCTCTTTTTGCCAACGCTGCAACTCCTTACCATTAAAATCGTAGTCTATCTTTAGTATTAGCTCCTTTTCGCTTTCGCCAGATGCGCCTTTAAATTTGCTGATGCTTTTTATGTTATGACTGCTTATAAACTCTGGCTGCCAATAGCTTTCTTGGGCCAAACTTGAAGTAGCCAAGAATAATAGAAATACCAAAAGAGTTTTTGATAGCGGTAAGGAAATCCTCATACTAAATGCTTGAGTTACGAACTTAGTTAATTATCTGCTCTTCCAGTCGTTCCCAAGTATAGTTTTTTGTAATTAAAAATACTCACCCTTCTACTTCTAAAGCCTTTTTGCGCTTCAATTTGAAAGTTGAGTTTACCTCCATATTGTGCGATGCGGGGGCATAAGAGTTCCTTCCCAAAGACTCTCTTCTTCATTTAAAAACCATGTTTTTCAATATTACCTTATCTACGAAAGTGGGCTCGGCCAATTTTACAATGCGCCCAAGATAGCTACCCGCCTTCGATTTCATAATTTTAATGGGCGACTGTTCCAATTCCGCAGCGAACCAATGGCCTAAAATGTCTTCCGCTTGCGCAGATGATTTTTTAAAGAGATGAGGCTATAAACAAAACACCAATCACCCACAAAAGGGAATTAATTTCCCTAAAATGAAATGATGCCTTATATGGGGAGTAATATTCATTTGCTCAATGGTGCCCTCTTCTTTTTCCTCCACAATATTTTAGGCATACCTATAAATCCCCACCATAGCATCTTAGAAGGCCAGAATTCTTGGTGCCATCAAGAAGGGCTAATTTAAATAGGGATTAAAACAGTTTAAGCTGGCGATTTCAATGTTTGCGGGCATAGCTATACTAGTTAGTAAAACTTAGTTGCGCAATTCTTGGTTGTGCTGACCAAAGGTGTTAGATAGCTAAGCGCTACCCGCCGAAACATTGCAATTATTAATATTATTCACCGCAAGTAAGAGGCTGTCTTCGCGCAATTTTTGAAAATCGCGCTTAAAGCGTCGTTAATATCATTCCTTAATGCGGCAAGTATAGCCTTATTTTTTTGAAAAAAGTGGAATTGATAATATGAAATGATTTCCTCATAAACAGAACGAGTACTGGGCTAATATATTGATATAAAGAAATTTAATGTATTGAATTTTAGTCGATTTTAAACGCTTAAATAAAAATATATATTTAACCTCAATTTTATATTAATTTAATAATTACTTTTAACACTTGTATTAACGATTGATACTCGAATAACTATGCAGGAAGGGATTCAGGCTCGTTTATTTAAGGGCTTGCAAACGCGAATAGGGGGAAATGAATCATTAGTAAAATGGCTGGCAACTACTCTAGATATTGATATAAGTTTAGCAAACCGCAAGGCAAATGGTTCGGTGGGCTTAAGTTTGGCCCAGTTGGAGTTGGTAATTGAAGCTTTGCCCTTGGCGGTAGAAGATCTCTTGCCTAATGATCGAAAGAACCAAATATTTGTTGGCTCCTACAGTTATTTCCGCAACAATGAAGAGGTAGAAGCCTATCTCTTGTCGATTATAAAAAACTTTGAATTTGCGAGTAAATCGGGTGCTCATTTACAATATTTCGCTCGTGATTTACCTCTTTTCTATTTCTTTTTAAATAAAGAAATGGCGCGTTTTAAGTTCTCGATGTGGACTAATGAATTGCGCAGTTCGGGGCTACAAAGCTTTAATTCTAATATTTTTACTTTATGTGAGGAAATAGCAGGCTTATACAGAAGCTTACATAGCACTGAAATGTGGAATCAAGAAGTGATGAAAAACCAGCGGGAGCAAATTATGTGGTATTACGGACTGCAGGCTATTTCCGCGGCAGAAAGGGATCGCTTACTGGCCATTTTAGGGGAGATTTTAATAGATTATCAGAACTGGGCAACCGTGGGAAATAAGGGCGATGGTAAGCTGGATCTTTACGTTACCACCTTTAATACTATGAACAATGGTGGCTTGTTAACCATCGGCAAGCACAGTCAGCTAATGACGGCATTATCGGGGGTGTTTTTTATTTCAAGTGCTAATCCGCATTTGGCCGAAAGTTTTCGAGAACAGTTTGTTCAACAGCGCTCAGCAGCAACTTTGCTCTCGCAGTGTAATGCCCTATCCAGAGCTGAATTTTTCCGTTCTATGGCCGATCATTTAGAAATCCAAGAGTAATTAAATTATTACAACTAGACCAGGGCGGCTTGCGGCTAAGCGTCGAAATTCATTTTTCAAACCTTCACTAATTTGGTTGCCTTCTGCGCAAAGCATGCGTATATGGCTGCTCCTTTTTAAAAAATACAGGAGGCTGCGTGCGGCGTAATCATCTAATAAACAGCTAACAAGACCGATTTCTGTTGTGCTTGGGGGTAAATGATTAACAATGCTTTCTAGGGCCTCATGGTTTAGGGGATTGTAACTAAAGCTAATAGAGCGTGGAGCGATATAACCGGCTTTAAAATCAGATTTGATTCTTTCCATCAAATGAGTAATCTGATCATTGGTAAGCGCCAAAGCCCGATAAGCTAAAACTTCACTATTTTGGTAGCAAATTGTGCTTTCTTGCGCAAAAATTTGCCTTTTTTCTAAGCTCGATTTTAAAAGTAGTTGAGAATAATCTTGTTCCATCTGCTTATTTAAGTGCTCGAGCTAGTACAATTTTCCCTTTGTTTTTCTCGCTTTTCCAGACATGCTAAATCTATAGAATTTATTCTTAAGCTTCTAATTTGTAAATGTTTGGCGCTAACCATATTTGAGTAAATTGTACCATATTTTTCCAGATAAACAATGAAGAAAATTTTACTACTCTGCTTTACGATTTTTTCAAGCACTATGTTTGGGCAGTTAACGGCAGATTCTGCTACTTATGTTAATGCCGTTGGCGTGCAAGACGTTAACTTTTTTCCCAATTTAAATACCGTGGCTTCTTGTGCCGACACTCTTACGGTAACGATTCCCGCTGGGAACTGGGTGTATGGAGTGGATTTGTATTACACCATTGAAACCGTAGCGGGTTTTACGGGGATGTCGCCCAGCGGTATTTCGGGTTATTTACATTATTTAAATACCAATACTAAAGAACCACAATTGTATGCGGGAACTTCCAATACCAATGGAGCAACTGAGGCCATTTCGCGTCTTAACCTCCCCATTGCGAATGGTGCGAATGCTACGGGTGTTTTAAACTTTAGCTTGCATCAATTTGATATTGCTTTTTTTAGCACGGGTTGTGATACTGCCGATGCTAAAATTCAATCTGGTTCGTGGAAGATTGTGGTGCACCATGCGCCTCCGCCCACCTGTTTGAAGCCTACCGCTTTAGCAGTAAACTTTACCATGCACGACCGAGCGGAGTTAACTTGGACTACCGGAGGAGCAACTAATTGGCAAGTAGAATACGGTGCTCCTGGTTTTAGTCCTGGTAGCGGGACCTTGCAATCTGCAACCTCAAATCCTTTTGTTTTAACCGGTTTAACAGCATCTACCAATTATGAGTTTTATGTACGGGACAGTTGCGCAGTTGGAGATGTAAGTTTTTGGGAAGGTCCTTTTGCCTTTTCTACACTTTGTAATCCTTTGACTTTTACAACAAGTTTAACTGAAAACTTTGATGGTGCAACCTGGACGACCGGGAACGGAGCCTTTAATGCAAATAATGCCATTGGTACTTGCTGGACAAGAGACCCCGCTGCGCCCACTGGTGGGGGTGGACCTTTCGGTGGTGGCGATTTTGCCTGGGGAACAGGGACGGGTGCAACGGCAACCGGAAATACAGGCCCTAGCGGCGCTCAAGCGGGTGCCAAGTATATATATGTAGAAGCAAGTGGCGGCGCCAATCAAGATGTGGCCACTATTACCAGTCCTTTAATAGATTTAAGTTCATTGACTGTTCCTGCAGTTGAGTTTTATTATCACCGTTATGGGGTTTCCGTAGGTGAAGTGAAATTACAAGCTTGGTCGCAAAGCCAAGGCTGGCAAGATGTATGGACCATGGCGGGCCCAGAAAATCAAAGCGCCACTACCGATCCTTGGATAAAAGAAACGGTAGTTTTAAATGCCTTCGCTAATGAAACGGTTCTTTTGCGTTTTCGCGCCGTGCGCTCTTTTCAAGCGCAGGGCGACATTGCCATAGATGAGCTAGAAATTAAAGAAGCACCAAACTGTCCTCAACCTTCTCTTTTTGTAGCAACTGGCAGCAGCACGAATAGCATTAGTTTTAGCTGGAATTCTAATAATTCCACTTCCTGGGAAATCGAATACGGCGCACCAGGTTTTACATTAGGAACAGGTACTTCGGTAATCGTATCATCTAACCCTGCCACCCTAAGTGGTTTGGCTAGTGGACAAGTTTTTGAATTTTATCTGCGCTCTATCTGCAGTAGCACCGATACTTCTCTTTGGTCACTTCCCGTAATTGCGAATACCTTGTGTAACTCGGTAGTGGCGCCATTTTTCGAGAATTTCGATGGTGCAGGCTGGACCGCTGGAACGGGTGTTTACAATGCGGCTGATGCGCTTGGCTCTTGCTGGTTTAGAACACCTAATGCCGGTACTTCTGCGGTAGACCCTGTTTATTGGGGAACACGTTCTACGCCCACTACTACTCCTAATACCGGCCCCGATACCGATAACAGCGGTACTGGAAACTTCATTTACCTTGAATCGTCCGCTGGCTCTATTGGTCAGTTGGCTTATTTTGAAAGTCCTTTTATTGATCTCAGCGCCTTAACCATACCCGAATTAACCTTTTACTATCATATGTATGGTAATACCATGGGCACCCTTTCGGTAGATGTGTACTCGGGAACAACGGGTTTATGGACCACATCTGTGTTTAGCATTAGTGGCAATCAGCACGCATCTGGGCTTGACCCTTATACTAAAGCTATTGTTTCTTTGGCGGCCTTTGCCAATGACTCGGTAATACTGCGTTTTGTGGGTGCCAAAGGAAATGAACGCCGCGGTGATATGGCGATTGATGACGTACGGATTGAGGAAGCGCCTGCTTGTCCACAACCTTTAAACTTAATTAGTTCAAATATAACCGCTACTTCAGTAGACTTAAGCTGGACCACCGGCGGAGCTACTAACTGGAATATTGAATACGGTCCAGTAGGATTCACACCTGGTCAAGGTACTCTAGTAAACGTAAATAGCAATCCTTTTACACTTAGTTTAGGTGCAAATCAGGTGTATGATATTTATGTGCGCGACAGCTGTGGTGCAGGAAATGTTAGCCTGTGGACGGGTCCCGTAACCGTTACCATGCCTTGTGGTTTGGCAACCTTACCTTTTTCAGAGAATTTTGATGGCGCCTTATGGATTTCAGGTTTTGGTGGAAATAATGCCGCGAATAACATTAGTAGCTGTTGGACTAGACCCACCAATGCGAATCCTAATTTTGGTACACGCAATGGCCCTACCGCTTCAGTGGGTACAGGTCCTAATAACGATTTTAGCGGCAACGGAAATTACCTTTATACCGAAGCTAGTGGCGCAGCTGGGGCAGGACGTATTACTAGTCCGCAAATTGCTATGACTGCTAATATACCAACTCCCGCTTTAAAGTTTTACTACCATATGTATGGAGCAGGCGTTGATTCACTTTATGTAGAAGTGAATGATGGCAGTGGCTGGACTCAAATTTATAGTGTGGTTGGGGCGCAGCAAAATGCCAATGCCGATGCTTGGATTTTAGTGGAGCAAAGCTTGGTTGCCTATGCAGGTGATACCATTCAATTGCGATTTACAGGAGTAAATAGTGCCTTTACAGGCGATATAGCCATCGATGAAGTTTCAATCGAAAACATCGCTTGTCCGCAGTCTTCCAATTTTATTGTAACCGGTGTAACCAGCACGAGTGTTGATTTATATTGGGTAACTGGTGGTTCTTTTGGACAAACGGTAGAATATGGACCAACTGGTTTTAGTCCTGGCTCAGGAACCACCATTAGTTACACTATTAATGTGGTAACGATAAGTGGTTTAAGTCCCGCTACTACTTATGACTTTTATTTAACCGATAGTTGTGGTGCGGCGAGTTTTGGTGCACAACTAGGGCCAATTTCGGCCACTACTTTATGTTCTTTCTTTACTGCTCCTTATACCGAAGACTTTAATGGTAGCACTTGGGTGCCTGGTAATCCTGGCGATAATGTGGGCAACCTTATTAATGCTTGTTGGAGGCGTCCCAGTGCTGCTAATCCAAATTTTGGTACTTATACTGGGGCAACAGCTTCGGCTAACACTGGTCCGAATAGCGGCGCTGGCGGCAGCGGAAATTATATTTATGCCGAATACAGCGGTGGTGCGGTAGCACCAGGTGAAATTAATTCGCCCGAGATTTTTATTCCGACCACTATTACAACTCCCATCGTAGAGTTTGCCTATTTTATGTATGGAGGAGCCATTGATAGCCTCGTGTTTTTAGCGGTGCAAGGTTCGGCTACTACCCGTTTGGGTTCTATAGTAGGCGAGCAACAAACAGCCGCCACAGACCCTTGGCTTTACGATGATTTTAGTTTGAGTGCTTTTTCAGGCGATACCGTAGTTATACGCATCTTAGCCTATAGCACCGGCGGTTTTGTAGGTGATATTGCCATCGATGACTTTGCGGTTAAAGATCTTTCTTGTCCCGCCCCATCTGCTTTAAGTGTAACTGCAGCTACAAAAAATAGCGTTACCCTAAGCTGGACAACAGGTGGAGCTAGTAATTGGCAAATCGAATACGGCGCTCCAGGTTTTGTGCCCGGTCAAGGAACCTTGGTTGCCGCCAGCACAAATCCTTTTTCTGTAACCGGTTTAAATGCCAGTACCTATTATAGCTTTTATCTGCGTGATAGTTGCGCAGTGGGCGATGTAAGTAAATGGATTGGACCTGTAATTACACCAACTTCTTGCGATACGGTTTTGGCACCCTATTCCGAAAACTTCGACTTGGCCTTTAATCCCGGTACTAATCCCGCAGGTGCACAAAATGTGGGTTCAACTATTTCCCCTTGTTGGACGCGCGACTCAGATAGTTTGTACTTCTGGGGAGGCGGCACCGGCGCCACACCAACGGGCGGTACCGGTCCATTTTTCGATAATACTTCGGGCAATGGTAGCTATGCCTATGTAGAAGCGTCTTTCGCACCCGCAGCTAGCACGGCTTGGTTGGAAACTCCCTTTATAAGCTTAGCTAATCTTAATTATCCAGAAATTAGATTTTGGTACCACATGTGGGCCCAAAATGGTAGCCAAGGTACTTTGGTATGGGAAGTAGATAGCGGCAATGGCGTATGGAATTCATTGGGTACCCTAACGGGGAATCAAGGTTTTCAGTGGCAAGAGCAGGTAACAGACATTCGCGATTATGCCGGAACGACTATTAAACTTCGTTATAGAGCAACAGTAGGCGCCGGGGCAACTCCTCAGCAAGGTGATATTGCGATAGATGATTTAACCATTGATGAAGGTCCTTCTTGTTTGGTGCCCGATTCATTGCAGCTTATCAGTAGAACCAGCACTACTCTCAATATTAATTGGGTAAGCGGCGGAGCTAGTAATTATAATGTGAGCTGGCAAGCGGTGGGTTCCACAGCGGTAAACATCGCTAATTCTTCTACTAATAGCTTCACCATTACAGGCTTATCGCCCCAAACTGCCTACACGGTTTGTGTGCGCGATAGTTGCGGTTTAGGCAATACTTCGGCTTGGATTTGTGATACCTATCAAACATTATGTAGCCCCTTAGTGGCCCCTTTTTCAGAGAACTTTGATGGTGCCGACTGGACCAGCGGTGCCGGTGGAGCTAATGGAGGCAATGTAATTAATGCTTGCTGGGATAAGCCAGCAGGTAACCCCAATTTTGGCACGCGTACCGGAGCAACTGCCTCAGCAGGAACAGGCCCAGATACTGATTTTAGTGGTACAGGTAATTATATTTTTACAGAATACAGCGGAGTAAATACCAATGAGGGCATTATTTACTCGCCCCTGATAAGTTTACCTAGCAGTTTTGCTAATCCTGAACTTAGTTTTGCTTATCACATGTTTGGAGCTGCTATCGATAGTTTACAAGTTTCAATCGAGCGCAATGGTATAGAGAACTATTTATGGAGCATTGCGGGTGCACAGCAAAACTCAAATGCCGCGCCTTGGCTTAATGCAAACCTAAATTTAGCCGCTTATTCGGGAGATACCATCCGTTTAGTTTTTAAAGGCTTTGGTAGCGGTTTTGCCAGTGATATTGCCATAGATGAGGTTGCGATTACTTCGGTTTCTTGTCCAGCGCCAACGGCATTTACGGTAACAGGAATTACTGCCAATTCTATAAATTACAGTCATCCTAACCTAGCAGCAAACGCACAGGTAGAATATGGTTTAGCAGGTTTTGCTTTAGGGACAGGGACCTCTACTGTTTTACCCGGTGCAACGGGTACTGCCAGTGGCTTAAACCCTGGAACCTATTATGAATTTTACATTCGTAATATCTGTGCAGCAGGTGACACAAGTACTTGGTTTGGTCCCATCCTTATTCCTACCTCTTGTGGAATTTCGGTGGCGCCTTATTTTGAGAATTTTGACTTTGCCTTTGATGAAGGTGCTGCAGATGGTTTAAATACTGGTTCCACTATTTCGCCCTGTTGGGGACGTCTCGCAGATAGCTTATATCATTGGGGCGGAGGCACTGGAACAACGCCTAGTAATGGCACGGGTCCAAATGGTGACCACACCTCTGGTGCTGGCTCTTATGTATATGTTGAAGCGAGTGGCGGAGTAAGTGGCGATACAGCTATTCTTCAGTCTCCCGTGATAGACCTAAGTGCTCTTTCTCAGCCCGAATTGGTTTATTGGTTACATATGTTCAGCGCCAATGGCATGCCATTAAATTTAAGTACAGAGATTCTAGATAATACGGGGAATTGGGTGGTTTTAGAAACTATTAACGGTTCGCAAGCCAATGCATGGCAAGAGCGAAGAGTTGATTTAGCCGCCTATATAAATCAGTCTATCGTCTTGCGTTTTGTAGCAAGTAAGGTTACGGGGAATGCTCCTTTCCAAGGTGATATTTCCATAGATGACTTAGCGATAGATGAGAAACTAACTTGTGCGCCCATCTATATGCCTTATGCCGAAAACTTTGATGGCGCTAATTGGCAGGAAGGTACTGGCGCAACGAATGCCAATGATCAAATTGATCCTTGTTGGACCAGGCCTGTTACCAATTTAAATCAATGGGGAACAGGTATTGGTACTACTCAATCGGCTAATACAGGTCCTAATACCGATCTTAGCGGTACTGGCAAATACATTTATGTAGAAGCTTCTCGAGGAGGCAGTGTCGCCACCATTAGCACGCCTTCCATTGTTATAGATGGGACCAGTAATTTACCCTATCTATTTTATAGTTATCACATGTATGGAGCCTCCATTGTTAACTTTAGCATAGAAGTAGATAACGGTAGCCCCACCCTTTTACGAACCTATTTAGGTCAGCAACAAACTAGTAATGCCGCCGCTTGGATTAGCGATTCGATCGATTTATCGGCCTATAAAGGAGATACGATTCAGATTAACTTTTTAGGGGATGCGACTACTTTTACGGGCGATATGGCGCTAGATGGTCTCGAAGTGAGAGAGGCTATTGTGCCTTGCGCTGATCCTAGTACTTTGGCTATTTCGAATGCCACTCAAACTTCGGTGCAAATTGCTTGGAACTCTTCTAAGCCCGGGCAAACGGTGTTGACTTTTTACGATTTAGCCGCTGGACCGGGAACAATGACGGTAATAACAGGTCTAAGTAGCCCTTATACTCTAACGGGTCTAAGCGCCAATAGTCAGTATCAAATTGGTGTTTACGACTCCTGTGGTGCGAGCTTATTTAGTGGGGCTATTTTCGATACCGCTGTTACTGCTCCTTGCGATATAGTTACTGCTATTGGAAGTGCTACTAGTAGTTTTTACGGCGCTAGCTTTAACGGTTCTAGTTCTATCAATGCCGATAGCCTTTCGTGGGGATTTGGTGATGGTACCACTGCTTCGGGCTTCAATCCTAGTCATATTTATGGCGCATCAGGGCTTTACACCATAAGCCTTATGGCTTATAACGATTGCGGAACAGGCGATACTATTTCCTTCAATTTGCGAATTTGTGATACCTTAAGTCCGCAGCTTAGCGCTAATGTGCAAATCGATAGCCTTTTCTTTGATGCTTCTGGTTCTAATGCCACGGGCTTCGCTTGGGATTTTGGCGACGGTAGCACCGATACCAATCGATCAGGTGGATATCAATATTCTACACCAGGTACCTACACGGTAAGTCTTACTGTTTACAACGCCTGTGGCGACACCTTAAGCACTTCACAAACAATAACGGTATGTGGCGCGCCCAAGGCAGATTGGACCTATACTGTTTTAAGTCCTGTCGGATCAGGTTTACGTATTCAATTCGATGCATCAGCCTCGAATAACGCGGTAAATTACAATTGGGATTTTGGCGACGGTACTACAGGGACAGGTGTTAATCCAATTCATATTTATACCACGCCTGGACTCTTTTACCTAGTGAAATTAGAGGTTACCAATGCCTGTGGAGATAAGAATGAATGGGCTTATCGTTTATCAAGCATATCTACCGAAGAGTGGCAGCTTGAACAGGCTATTGAAATTTACCCTAATCCTACCAACGATTTGGTTAATATAAATTGGTCAAGCCAAGATATGCAAATTCAAAAGGTTCGAGTGCTAGACGCTAGAGGTGCTTTAATTCAAAATTATGCACCCAATGGTACTGGTCAGGAAGAAACAATGCAATTATCTTTAAACAATTTGCAAAGTGGCTTGTACTTTATAGTGGTTGATAGTAATAAGGGAGAAATCAAAACACCGATTATTAAGGTAGATTGATTTCCATTTAATTGAATTATAAAGCCCGTTGATTAATTTCAGCGGGCTTTATTTTTTTATTCTGATGCCATCAAATTGCTAGTTATTTTACGCCAATATTTGTGTTCAGCGACTCTTATTGCTCAGCCTTTCCCGGTATTTGTCAGGAATCTAGGGAATACCAGGAATTTGATAGTGAAGCTATTTTAACGTGAGTTCGACCATAAATCATAGCCTCAGATTTTCAATAAAAAAAAAAGACAAGTCTAGATCGTGCAACTGTAGCGGGCTAAAGCAAATTAACTAGATCAAGTATTTTCACTTTTATTGGAAAAACCATTTAATCCCCTTCTAAAAAGCGGCTTTCCGCGCCTATGCATCTTGCAATAGCCCGTTATTGCTTCACTCCATAGGCTTGAATTCCACTATTTACAAGGGGTCTGAGGCCTGATTTTAGGTCGAATTCACGTTATTTTAAGTTTTCCACTTTGGCTATCTACAAATTACACTTGCGCGTTTCAATAAGAAGGGAGTGCGAAATAGCGAATCAAAAGCAATATTCTTTTACGTGATATTTGCTTAGGTTCAGAGTGTTATATCGCTCCAAAGAGATTTGGCCGCCGTTTCATCAACTATCCTGAATCTAGATGCTCACATCGAGCAGCAAAGCGATTTCCTTAGCTTTCGAGAGCCTCAGGGACTGGGTTTCGCACGTTCTTCTTTCAACAATGTAAACCAATGTCCATTGCCGCCATTTAATATCTCAATTCCCTAAAATCTTAGTTCTTAATAAACTTCACTTCTTGCTTTTGGCCTTCCATTTCGAAAATGGCTAAATAAACACCTGATGCTAAGCTATCGAGATTAGTAACTTGAATGGTTTGATTGCTGACTAATGGCTTAAGGGTTTTTATTTTATGCCCATCAATACTAAAAATGCTCAGGGTTTCGAGTTCTCCTGTCATGCCGCTAATATCAATATTCAATTCATTGATAACGGGATTTGGAAAGGCTTTTAAACTGGGTTTAGAAGGCTTTGCTGCTTCTTTAATAGAAACATTTGAAGACTGTTGATAAATTCTTACGTAGTCAATATCCATAGCGCTCTCGGTGAAACTTCCAACAATACCGGGTTCTATTGCAATATTTAAAAGGATGTATTGCTCGTCGTCAAATGGCCAGGTAGTCGCATCCTTCACAGGGGGATTGTAAACAAAGTGTGTAACGCTGTCTACACTGAAAACCAATTTTTCACTGGTCCATTCCAAGGCGTAAACATGATAATCGGTAGATGCAGTGGGAATCACTTGTCCGCCGTGATTAATAGTTCCCCCAAAACTTGAAGGCGTATGCGTAGCACTAGAAATATAATTTTGGTTAGTACCCCAATGTTCCATTATATCCATCTCGCCGCAAGCGGGCCAAGGAGTGTTGCCAAAGCCTTGGGTTTCCCAATAAGCGCCGTCCTCACTAATGTTTTTCCCTAGCGTCCAAATGGCTGGCCAAGTACCTGCTCCCGTTGGTAGTTTGGCTCTTACCTCTATGCGTCCGTATTTAAAGGCAAACTTTGAGTTAAGGCGTGCGGAAGTGTATTGTTTGGTAACTCCTTGGTCGGTATACGTTTCTTTTTTAGCTAAAATTTTAAGTTCGCCATTGGCCACCGAGCTATTGGTTAACTCATCAGTATAATGCTGAATTTCACCATTATACCAACTTCCTCCCGCGGGTAATTTTGTTTGATGAAACCATTTGCTGCTATCTATTGCTCCCGTATAATTAAACTCGTCGGCCCAAATAAGTTGATCAAAGCTTACTACGGTTTGAAGAGTGTCGAAATAAAAGAAATCGTCGATGTAGGCTAATACTTGGTCGCTATTATTTTCGCCGTTCACTTGAATTAAAACACGATTTAAATCGCTGCGCTGCAGTGGACTAGCAGAGTTGGGGTCCAGATTAATATAGGGGTCATTAGCGAAATCGAAGCTCACCGTTTGCCACTGATCGAGGCTTACGTTTTTAATAATTTCTGTTTGCGTACTCCAAGGGGAGCCTAAATTCCCATCCTGTAATTTAAGGCTCACCTGATTGTTTTGATTGCCAGTTAGCCCAGAGGAAGGGATATAAATTTTAAAACTAAAAGTGCTGTAATTGGCAAGGTCGAAATTACGTCCCGCATCAAAGCGTATATTGGCATAAGGGCCGCCTACATCATGATATTCTAAAACCGTATTGGAAGTGTTGATTCCTTGTTGCACTGGATTACTTAAACTGGTGTTTAGGTTGCAATCATCTCCGAACCAAGAGTTTATAGTGCTGTTTCCTTCAAAGTCATCCTCTAAGCTTTGGGCTTGCGCGAGATGGGTAAAAAGAAATAAAGAGGCCAGTGCGAGAGTAGTTTTTAGCATATCGGATTTTACTTAAAGTTTAAAATACTATATGCTAATATATATACAATTATTTATATTTGATATAAATAATCCTCAATAATCTGAAAATAAATAACTTATATAATTGTTAATTGCGAAAAAAAGCTAAAAAGGAGCAATATTTTTAATCTTTTAGTGGGTAAGACTATAAGCTGCTTGAGCTCTTAAGTTGTTTTTAAGATGGTCTTAAATATCAACTATTCTACGCTTTTATCGAGCTCAGTTTTTAGTTCGGCGAGGAATTCTTGGTAATCACCTTCCCCTTTTTCTAAGTCTTCAAAAAGCGTGTAGGCCTTTTTTAAATAGGCTATCGCTTGGGTGGGGTTCTCTTCAAGGTACAGCTCATATAAGCGAAGATGGAAGTCGTAATATCGGGGATAGTTTTCTAGACCTAATTCATAAACGGATTTGGCTTGTTCGTTAAAACCGCTATTTAGATAGCGGGAAGCCAAACCGTTTATTTCTCCAATTTCTGGGGCATAATAATACTTACCTAAACGGGAAGCGGTATTGATTTTCTCTAATTCTAAGGTGGGAGAATCCGGGGCAGTAGCTAATTTGTATTCTTCATTAACCTTGGCTATCGTGCCGAAGCGACGGCTAAATGGATAGAATAGCTTTGATAGAAAATAGGGGTTAGCGATTAATGGTATCGAATTATGAGCGGCTTCTTCTGATTCGAAGCTAAGAATATCACTAAAGAATTGAGGGTAAGTAGCCTTTACTTTGTCGTATGCTGCGCGGTGATAGCTATCCTTGTCAAAGTCATTGCTACCAATGGAAATCGCGATAGAAGTTCGGTCTATGTTTTCTTTTTCTGCGAGGGATTTTATTAAATTATCCATTTGATCAAGTGGGCTATTGGCAATAACAGCTGAGTAGAACCCATCTCCTTTAAGGAAAGAATACAAAGCAAAAGAAGCGGAAAAGGAATGACCTATGATTAAGCGATATGAGCCGGGATGAAAAGGAGCTAATTGCTTTTCCAGATCTTGGGTTATGAAGCGGTGCAAGTCGTTACTTGGGCCATCAATATTTTCAAAGGGACATTCTTTGTAGCGGTTTTTGTGGGGAATAATAACGACTAATGCATTGGGGATCTCGTAGGTCGCTTTTAGGTATTTTAGGGTGCTTACTAAGGGCTCTATAAACCATTCGTGCTGACCGTCTAAGATGTAAATAACAGGCAGCTTTAGCCCGGGTGCTTGATATTTAAAGTCGGCTGGGCTTATTATTATAACCTGCCTTTCGCTCTGAAAAGCTTCTGAGAAAAAAGATAAACTATCTCTACTTTGCGCAAAGGAAAGGCTTGTGAAAAGCGTGAAGAAAATAAAACTGATAATCCTAGATTGCATACTCATCGTTTTAAAATCAGAGATTAAATATAAGCGAGCGAATCTATAAATCCATGTTTTACTCAAAGCTTAGTCGTTGGTGAACTTTCGCAAATCGCGGTTTTCCCCATAAACCACTAAAATATCACCTTTTAAAAAAGAAAACTCCCGATTAGATCAAACTAATCGGGAGCCTTTAAAATAGTGGAGAATAGTTATTGAAGCATATCCTTGTCTTCGCAAAAGGGTCAAGAAAATACTAAAACGTGATTATTCCCCTGTGTTTTTTTCTTTCTTCTTGGCCGCCTTAGCGGCTTTTTTCTCTTTCGGCGTTTTAGATGCCGCAGTTTTGCCAGTCTTAGGCTTACCTTCTTTTTCTTTTGCCATTTCTTTTAGGTTGTGCTATCAGTATATTGATATTTATACACCGAATGTCACGATTAGAAAGAGATAAATTATTACACTATTCTTCCCAATACTTATATAATTCACACTTTCTTGGCAATGTTTTTTTAAATTCCTACTCTCCCTTTTTAAAAAGGAATTCTCCGCCCCCTTGTTTAAGAATGAGACTATTGTCTTTGGGCTTAAACTCTATCACCAAACCAGCAAGATCAAATTTGTAGATATCCTTGGCAGTCGCTTCCAATGGAAATGCAGGCTGCCCGGTAGCTTGCCCAAACAGGCTACCATCCTTTACTGTAATGGTAATTTTTAAAGGCATCTGCATGGAAGCGTAAACCCCCACATACTGCTCTATTTCGCCTGCCTCTGCTTGGTAACTCGTAAAGCTTGGGATGGTAAAGGGCTGGTTTAGTGCAGCACTGAGGACGGCAATGGAAATTTCATTGGCATTGTAATTATTGCCATTAGAGCAAAGGGCATAGGCTAGGTCGCCCTCTTCAAAATAACTAAAGATGGAAGAAAAACCATCAATTCCTCCGGTATGGCCATAACCAAAATTGTTATTAAAAGGAAACTGGAATAGGCCCATGCCATAATTGTCGTTCAAGGTTTTCATTTGTTCTAAACTGGCATTGCTCACTAATTGACCTTTAAAAAGTGCTTCGCTAAATAGTAGTAAGTCGCTAGGACTTGAAACTATGCCACCCGCACCTAGGGGGATAGAAATGTCGGTTTCGCTTTCCTTTTCCCAGTCTCCCGCAAAGGAGTAGGAATAGGCTTCATTTTGCTCGGCCTTTATCTCTCCGCCCAAATAAGTATGCTGCAGCTGCAGTGGCGCAATAATAAGTTCGTTTAAAATTTCACCATAGCTCTTTTTATAGGCCTTTTCAAGTATATAGCTTAAAAGTAAAAAGTTAGAATTGCTGTATTCCGCTTTGGAATCGGGTTTGAAATCACTGCCGCCACCTTTTATAATTTCTAGCATTTCTGCTTCCGTTTTAGCCTCTTGATTCCAAGTAAGATAGTCCGCATCATTGGTGAAATTGTGAATACCGCTGCGGTGGCTGAGTAAAAGACTTAAGGTAATTTTTTCTGCGTTTTCTATGCTGGGGTAATACTGTGATAGCGGTGTTTTTAAACTAAGCAAATTAGCTTCTATAGCCTTGAATACCAATACGGTGGTGAAGGTTTTTGAGATAGAGCCAATGCGATATTTAGTATTTACGTCGGCCTTGATCTGATTTTCTAAATCGCGATAACCAATGCTTTTGGTGTAAATAATTTTACCCTCGCGGGCCAGAGCTACGTTACCCATAAATTTATCATTGCTCTCTAAGGCCTCGAAATAGCGGTCTAGTTTGGCTTTATCTAGTTCCTGACTAAAAGCTAAGCTCGAAAAGACTAGTGCTAAAAAGAGAGTGGAGAGGATTTTATTCATGGCTTAAAGTCTAGTTTTATTTCATTTTTGGATGTAGCAATTTCAGAAAAATTTTAATGGTAGGGCCTTTCTTATAAAAAATTAGCAAGTGGTTTCTTGCTCTTTTTCAAAATCGGTAAAAAGATCGCTTGCGCGAGAAGTCCATAGAAATTCCCTTGGTCTTCGTGAAAAAGTCCGCCAGCTAATTTTGAATATAATAAGCATAAAATCAAATCATTACTCATATAGTCTAGCTTCCTAAATTAATTGTCAGCCCTTAGTGGTCTTCTATTATCTTGGTCATTGCTTCCTGCATTTGATTACTTAGTGCATCAAATTAGATAAAATGAAAAGACTTGATAATAAAGTAGCCATTATTACTGGTGGTGCATCTGGAATAGGAAAAGCGGCTTCGGTAAAATTTGTGGCGGAAGGTGCTAAAGTGGTAATTTGGGATATGAATGAAGAACAAGGGAAGGCCACTGAAGCAGAACTCGGCGGCATGGCCAAGTTTTACAAGGTTAATACAGCAAACTCGGCAGAGGTGAATAAGGCCGCGGAGGAAGCTATCGCCACCTTTGGTAAAATTGACATTCTTATCAATAATGCTGGTATTACCCGCGATGCTACTCTTTTAAAAATGACGGATGAGCAGTGGGATCAGGTGATTAGCGTAAACCTCAAAGGGGTTTTTAATTGCACACGTGCCTTAGCAGCGCACTTTAAAGAAAACGCTTACGGCCGCATTGTAAACACTTCTTCGGTGGTGGCGCTTTACGGTAATTTCGGCCAGACGAACTACGTGGCTACCAAAGCAGGTGTTATTGGCATGACGAAAACTTGGGCCAAGGAATTTGGTAAATATGGCATTACCGTTAATGCGGTGGCCCCAGGATTTATAGCCACCGATATGGTGAAATCTATGCCCGAAAAGGTCTTGGATATGATGAAGGGGAAAGCTCCACTTAATAGACTAGGCCAGCCCGAAGATATCGCCAATGCCTACGCGTTTTTAGCTTCCGATGAAGCTTCTTTTATTTCCGGAACTTGTTTAAGCGTAGACGGTGCGGTAACTATATAATTTGAATTAATGAGAAATGCCAGAATAGCAGGCACGGGAGCAGCGGTGCCAGATCGTGTTGTACCCAATTCCTATTTCAATGAAATTCTGCAAGAAGATGTAGATACTTGGTTACGGGAAAACGTGCAAATTTATGAGCGCAGATGGCTCGCCGAAAACGAATCGGTAGCCGACCTTTGTGAAAAGGCCGCTTTGCAAGCTTTAGAAAGATCTGGAGTTTTCGCTAAGGAGCTCGACCTAATTATTATCGCTACCGATACCCCCGAGTTTATTTCACCTTCTACAGCGGCCGTGCTGCAAAATCGTTTGGGTGCAGAAAAGGCGGGTAGCTTCGATGTGAATACCGCTTGCGCAGGATTTGTATCGGCCATGGATACGGCTTTTAAATACATTCAGGCCGATCCGCAGTATCAGCATATTTTGGTTATTGGTGCTTATGCGATGAGTAAATACCTAAATCTCACCGATAAAAAAACGGTTACGCTTTTCGCAGATGGGGCAGGCGCCGTGATACTTTCGGCTACCGAAGACGCTGGTGTTGGTCAAATCGCATCTATGCAAATGACCGAAGGACAATACAATCAGTGGATGGGCATCTACGCAGGTGCCTCTCACACCCCCATTACTCAAGAAGTTGTGGCGCGCGGCGAACATAAATTACAGTTTGTAAAGAAATTCCCTAAAGAGCTAAACCCCATTATGTGGAGCAGCATGGCGCGTGAAATGGCCGAGAGTGCTGGTCGCGAAGTGGAAGAGGTGAAGATGTTTTTCATGACCCAAATTAACATCCACGGTATTTACGAAATGCTCGATAAACTTGGTCTTCCGCATGAGCGTGCCATTTACATTATGCATAAATATGGCTATACCGGTTCGGCCGCTATCCCCATGGCTTTGAATAAGGCCGTGGAAGAAAACCTAATTCAACGGGGCGATTTAATAACCCTAATTGGTTCGGGTGGTGGACTCGCTTTCGCGGGAAGTATGGTCTTGTATTAATCTTAATTCGAAGTCAAATGTTGCAAAAGCGCTTGGTGAAAACCCCCACTTTAAGCCAAAATATCATAAGCACTAAAAGTGAATCGAATGAGCATGTTCTCTTTATTCACGGCAATGCCAGTAGTAGTGTTTTTTGGGAAGAGCAAATGGAAATGCTTTCGCAAGATTACCATGCTATTGCGGTTGATCTTCGTGGTTATGGCGCCACGGAAGGATTAGCCATGGATGCCACGCAAGGTTGCAAACAATGGGCAGAAGATATTATTGAATTACTGGATGAGTTGAAAATTGAAAGATGCCATTTAGTGGGACATTCCATGGGTGGATCGGCCATCTATAATTTGCTTTTGCTGCAGCCCGAGCGTTTTAAAAGTGCCGTTTTAGTGGCGCCCGCCTCGCCTTTCGGTTTTGGTGGCACCAAAGATATTTATGGCACTCCCTGTTATGCCGATTTCGCGGGAACGGGCGGGGGTACCGTAAATCAGGACTTTGCACGCCTCATGAAAGAGGGCGATAGATCAGAAGACAATCCTCAAGCTAGTCCGCGCGTAGTGATGAACAGCTTTTACTGGAAACCACCCTTTCGTCCTGTGCGCGAGGAGCAATTATTAGATTCACTTCTTTCACAAAGAGTAGCAGCAGATGCCTACCCTGGCGATTTTGAAAGTTCCGCCAATTGGCCTTTTGTGGCTCCGGGAAAATTCGGGCCGGTTAATGCCAGCTCACCCAAATACGTTTTGGCAGGAGCGAAAAAATTAATGGAATCTAAAGTTAGTTTGCCTTTTTTATGGATTAGAGGTAGCGACGATCAAATTGTATCGGATAATTCCCTGTTCGAAATGGGAACCTTAGGCAAGCTAGGCTTGGTGCCTGGCTATCCGGGCGAAGACATTTATCCACCGCAGCCGATGATTGGGCAAACGCGCTATTTTTTAGAACAGTTGAGTAAGGGCGGGAGCTCCTTTCGCGAAGTAGTGATGGAGAATACCGGTCATACTCCTTTTGTAGAAAAAGCAGCAGAGTTCGCCCAATTGCTCCACGATCATTTGCAAAGCACCCAATAAATATGGCCGAAGCTGCACCTACAAGCATGGTTTGGGCCACCGCAATAATGTTAGCGGCCTTTATGGGGCTAACGCTCTTTTTTGTTATCCGCGGGGCAATGCGGACCAAAAATATGGATGATTATGCTTTGGGAAGCATTGCCTTTTCTCCGGTTGCCATTGGTTTAGCCCTAGCGGCTTCAATGACTAGCGCGGCAACTTTTATTATCAATCCGGGTATTATCGCTTATTTCGGCTTGCCTGCGATTATTTCTTATGCGGTAGTTTTACCCATAGCCGCTTTAGTGTCGCTGGTGCTTTTAACCAAAGGTTTTCGTAAGCATGGCAATAGTGCCAAGGCCTTAACTATGGCGCAGTGGATGGGCTCGCGTTTTAAAAGCGTGGCGATGGAACGCTATTTTGCTTTTCTCTCTTTATTGCTTATCACCTTTATCGTCCTAATTTGCGTAGGCTTGACTCAAGTAATCGCCAAAAGCTTAGATGCTAATCCAGTGTACGTTTTACTGGGCATTGTAGTTTTCGTCTTTGGGTATATGATGTTTGGTGGTGCTAATTCTATGGTGTACACCAATACTATTCAGGCCAGTTTAATGCTAATTGTAGCTTTTGTTTTACTGGGTTCTGGTTACGAGCATTTTAGTGAAGGCGTTAAAGGCTTCATCGATAAATTGGCTCAGGTGGATCCAAAATTAGTGGCGTCCACTAATGCCGAAAGTCCTTTATTTCGTGATTTTTTTGAAATAATATTCTGTCAGGTTATTATTGGCATTGCCGTTATTTTTCAACCCCATATCATTACTAAGTCGCTCTTGCTCAAGAAGGAGAGCGATGTGAATAAATACCTATTGACGGGTATTGTGGTAGAGGTATTTTTCTTCTTAGTGGTTATCGTAGGACTATACGCGCGCTTAGAATTTCCCAGTTTACAGATCAATGGCGCAGCCCTTAAAGTAGATGAGGTAGTTTCCACTTATGTGGTAAACGAGTTTCCAGTGTATTTAGGTCTGCTGGTAGTTTTAGGATTGATTTCTGCTGGTATTTCTACCCTTGAGGGATTAATCCAAAGTTTGAGTACTACCATTACAGCGGATATCATCTTGCCTTTGAGCGGGAGAAAAAAAGCAGAAACCATGGCGGAAATGAAAAAGCAGGTAAGTCTTAACCGTTGGGTAATTGTTGCACTCGCTACTGTCTCCTTTCTCTTTTCCTATCAGCAAATTGTAAAACCCGATTTAAGTGTAGCCATCTTCGCCCAAAATGGCGTTTATGCCTATTTTGCCGCGGCTTGTATTCCTGTTTGTATCGGCTTATTTTTCCCCAAGGCGCATTCCTTAACTGCTTTTGTCGCGGCAATTGGAGCAGTGATTGTACACTTTTCCATCTACTATTTACGCATCGGCGCTTACATGCAGATGGAAACACGTAACCCCGCTATTCCCGCTACTTTTGCCATATTATCGGCCATAGTATTAGCTTTAATTGTCCAACAATTTGTTAAGAATAGATCTCATGAAAATGCATAGCACCGACTGGTTTTCGAAGTGGAATGTGTACAGCCCCAATAAAATGGCGGTGAAAGATGCGTCCAGTGGCGAAAGTCTTAGTTATGCCGAATTAAACCGCAAGGGCCAGCAATTAGCTTTACATCTTCAGGATTTTAAGGATATTAAAAAAGGCGATAGGGTAGCGGTGCTTGCGGATTTCGGCTTGCCGTATTTTATGCTTTTTGCTGCGGCCCAAAAACTAGGATTCATTCTGGTGCCTTTTAATCAGCGCTTGGCGGCCCGCGAAATTGAGTTTTTACTGAGTAATAGCGAGCCCGCACTTTTCTTGGCAGAAGATAAATATATGTCTTTGGCGCAGGAGGCGAATAAACTGCTTAAAGTTCCTACTTTTTCCACTCAAATGGTAGATGCGTGGGCTGAGACAGCAGCGCAAGGCGAACTTAAGGAAGGGCCAGAATTAGAAGATCCCATTTTTATATTGTACACCTCTGGCACCACCGGCTTTCCCAAAGGGGCTATTTATACCCATCAAATGATGATGTGGAATAGCGTGAATACCGCGCTGCGACTTAATGTTACCGCTAACGATCATACGCTAATGGTGATGCCGCCATTTCATACGGGGGGTTGGAATGTACTTACTACACCTTTTTTACATTTTGGGGCTTCGGTAACGGTTCTACCCAAATTTGAGGCCGATGAGGTTTTAGATTTACTAGAAAGTGAAGATGTTAGTCTTTTTATGGCTGTGCCTACCATGGTGCGCATGCTGGCGGATAGTCCTAATTTCGATAAGGTGAAATTGGCCAAACTCCGCAATTTTATTGTTGGCGGCGAGGCCTTACCTATTCCTTTAATTGAAAAATGGGCCGCTAAGGGCGTGATGATTCGTCAGGGTTATGGACTCACCGAAGTGGGTACCAATGTTACTTCCCTTCCCGCTGAAGACGCCATTCGTAAACGAGGCTCCATTGGCTTTCCAAATTTTTACATTGAAAGTAAACTGGTACGAGAAGATGGGAGCGAGGCAGGTATTAATGAAACCGCCGAATTATGGCTGCGTGGACCAGTGGTAACGCCCGGCTATTGGCGTAATTCTGAGGCGACAGAAAAAAGCCTAGTAGATGGTTGGTTTAAAACGGGCGACCTCTTGCGAAAAGATGAGGAAGGGTATTTATACGTAGTAGATCGTATAAAGAATATGTTTATTTCCGGTGGCGAAAATGTGTATCCCGCCGAAATCGAAAAGTATTTAGCCACTCATCCACAAATTAAAGAAGTAGCTGTTGTGGGCGTAAAGGACGAGAAATGGGGTGAGGTAGGTAAAGCGATAATAGTAAGCGACTCGGATATTAGTATAGAAGATTTACGTGCTTTCTGCCTGAAAGGTCTCGCTAAATTTAAGATTCCCAAGAGCTTTATATTTATCGACAAACTACCACAAACCGATAGTGGTAAGATTGATAAAAAGGGTTTGGGGGAATTGTAGGGGTGAGAATTAAGTATTTGGTAGTCAGCACTTAGAAGGGTGTGCGTCCCTGGAAACTAAAAATCGCTGCCTGAAGTTATCGTAGGAGAAAGAATTCAATTGTAAATCCATGCTTCCATAGCCCTGCGATTTATCGCTGGGTTTGGTGGGATAAGTTCAAGTGTAATTGGTTTTTAATTAAAAAGAGCTGGGCAGCTCCGATTTGTCGGTAGCATCGAAGAGCAACACAAAATCTAAGTTGAAGCAAAGGCGGATTCTAGATAATCCAACGACGAATAGAAATTGAAAAATCTTGTCAAAAGTCATGTCACCCCTTCGGGATTCGTGGTGATGTGCAAAATTAGAAATCGGGCAATTAACAAGTCAATATAGGATTGTCTAAAATCTCCAAGCAGCCCACTCTGATGCCTGATAGCGCTAGTGCACTAGCAAAAAAAAACATCTCGCAATCTATTTACCTTTCGGCAGAAGTCCCAGAGGGACGACATCTCGATAGAAATCCCGAAGCCACTAGAATCACAGCGCCGTAGCTGCGACATCTCGATAATAACTCGCAGCCTTCAATGGCCTCAGCTACGAATGTTTGAAACTCGGATATAGCAGAGGTTCACGGATCCGTAGCCGGTTTTAATGCTAATCCGCGTTGATTAAGGTGATTTCCGAAATCAGAATACTTTATTAACGAGCGACCCTGTCTGTCTAGGTCTCGCCATCTGTAACTTTACCATCTTGGTTTTAACCGCTAAATTCTCCCGCTCTAATCGCAGATCAAATAGAGCTTAGTATCTTTAACCCATGAAGCAGAAGTTGACCAAGTTTAGTGCTTTCGCAGATAACCTATTTCCCCATGAGGTCTATTTCTTAGCCAGTGTTGCAAATTTTCAAAGTACTGAGAACAAGGAAATATTTGACCTGATACTTTATAATATTGAGCATCGCGATAAGCCCAAAGCCTTTGATGAATCCATCGATCGCCGTAAGTATTCCAACTTAAAAAAGTGGATGGAGGAAAGGCTGCAAGAGGCCGATGTAGATCAGCAGTTGCTGGCCATTCAGCAGCTGGAGGCCAAGGTGCTTTTAGATCAGGTAGATAAACGCACGGAAAAGGAAATTCACAAATGGCTACAGAAGGGTCTCCCTACTCACTTTTATTTCCGTAAAATTTACGAACTCGCTCAGCATTATGAGCATTTTTTACTCATTCGCCTGCGCGAAAAAACGGCCGCAGAAGTAGGTGATTATCTGCATGTTTACCGGGAAGATTTTGCCAATGGGCAAGAGGTTTTTAATAAACTACAAAGGGCCACTGCTGATATTATTAGTCAATACCGCAATCGCGCCGAATCCTTTGAAGGTTGGGAGGAATTCCTCAATAAAATTGTATACAGCGAGCGCATCGACGGCATGAATCAGTATTCGGCTTTTATAAGGCTTTCATTGTTGTATTTTAATAAGGGCAGCTTTCAAAAGCTCAAAATCCTCTACGATGCCATCGATCAGAAGTTTAAAGAGGGACGCTATTATTCCAAACGGATTTTGGTAAACTATTATGCCAATCGTTTACTATTCTTAAGTCGTTTTAGCAGTTTAGACGAAGCGGAGCAATACGGTTATTTAAGTTTGCGCTATAAGAATGCCGACTACCTTTTTTATCTCACCAATTTGGGGGCGGTACTTTTACGACAAGGCAAAAGCGAGCAAGCCTTGAAGCTTTTAAGAGAAGCCTTTCCAGAGATGCATCAGAGCGCTAGTTTGCACAATAAGATTGGTTTTATTGCCTTCTACATAAAGTGTATGGTAGACATTGGTAGGGTGAAAGACGCGGAAGATTTTGCGGATTCTTTCCTTAAAGCCTATCATAAAGAAGTGCTAGGAGGTCGTTGGCACCTGTTTTTTGTCGCGTATTTCCGTTCGCTGATGATTCAAGAGAAATATGGTCGTCTATTGTATTTAGAAAAGCAGTATAAAATTGAAAGCCGCGATAAAGCGAATCGGTGCAACAGTTCCTATTTGCCCACCATAAGCTGGTATATCAGTATTGCGCGCTTTATAGAGAACGGAGGGCAGGCAGCCGATTTAATTGCCGAAATGAAGGAGGCGGTAGCGGGTATTCAGTTTGAACATAAGCGCAGTGAACGCCTCCAGCGCATCTATAATGAGTTAATTCCTATCGCTCCTGTAGACTTGAAAAAAGGAAAGTCAGCCATCTTTAATGATAGCTTAACAATCTGATAAACAGTATTAAATAGTATCTTAACAGAGGTGTTTGCTTGTTTGTCAAGATAGGTGAACTATGGCGCCGAGGTCAGCGAGTATTTTGCAGTAGTAACTTAGTGCTATAATTTTTCGGTTAGACAACTGTAACAACAACACTTAATTTCATTTACTATGAAAAAATTAAAAATCTGGACAATTGCGGTTTTAGCAATTTCGCTTATCACTGTATCTTGTAAAGATGAAGAAGCTACTACAACCACACCTCCCGTGGTAGAAAAAGTAGGTATTCAAGGAGAATGGGCTTCCTCTGGAAGTAATGTAGCTCCAATTTTAGTCGCACTATTTGGAACAGATTCTATCTATGCTAATTTCGAAACGAACATGAGCTATACGGTGGAGCAATTTGATACCAACGGAACTAAATTGACGCTTTCTGGAGTTTATACCCAAACAAAATCGAGTGAAGGAGATATTTACACCATCGAAGTAAATCAAAGTTCTCCTGCTGCACTGGTAAGTGAGGGTATATTTGAGGTTTCTGGTTCTACCATGCGTTATGAGATTGTACAAACTAGCCCTGATATTGGTGCTATTCCTCCTACTCCTGCTGGCGGTTTCGGTAGCACAAATGGTGGGGCTTTAGGTAATATCAACATTCAAGTGTATCAAAAAATTGATTAATCTCCCCTGGTTATGATGGAGGCAGAATTTATTCTGCCTCTTTTTTTTAATCTATATTTTTAGCAATGAAAAAACTCTTATTGGGCTTAAATTTATTTGCGGCAATGCTTCATGCTCAAATTGAGCCAAATGGAGGGCTAAAGATTTTTGATAGTGAGATTCCGCAGCATAGCGAGCGTGAGTTCCAATTTTTGGCCTACTGGTACAGTCAAGGGGTTTCATCTAATTATTACCCAACCAACGATTTTTTAAAGGGTCAGGTATTCGGACGTCTTTTTGGTCAGAATACCACCACCACTTCAGATACCAATACTACTTACTATGTGGAGCAGCGCTTACTTCCCTTTTTCATATACCAACCTAAACTTTTTAATGGGCGTGCAATTTTAAGGGCTTCCTTCGAAATTGACTTTACTTGGGGCGACGTAGCCTATGGAGTAGGAGGTAATTTCGGGGGCGGTATTTCTGCCGATCAGGTTAATATCCAGACCCAAAATGTGGAGCTAGAACTTATTCCTTTCAAAAATTGGACGGTAAATCTGGGTTTGCAGCGCATGTACGATTCGCCTTATAATCCTTACCGCACATTATTTGGTACCCTTACGGAGACGGGTTACCGACTGATGTATTGGGGAACGGACGCTACTGGCGTTTCCGTGCGCTATCAAGGTGATTTCAATCGCTGGAAATTTGGTGCTTGGAAATTTTATGAAAACCAGGTACAGCAAAACGACGACGTTAGCATGTACGAAGCCATGTACGAACGCGATATTAGTACTAATTGGCGCTGGGGTGGATCGGTAAATTACGTGCGCGATCGGGCTAGCGGTGAAGGTGGTCCTTCCATTCTCGGACAAGGCTTAAATTCTACTTTAAGTGATTACAATGGTTCTTTTCGTTTTCCTTTAAGCGGCAGTCCTTACCAAGCCGATATCGTCTGGTTAGGAACTTTTTGGTCGCGCAATCCCGATTACCTCAGTGATCGTTTTATGATGACTGGATTTGTGAATTATAATTTGGGAAGCGTAGATACCTTGGTTTCGGGCGAAAACTTTGCTCAGAGAGCCAGCGTCGGTGGTTTCGCGGTAAACCTAAAATCGGGTTATCGCTACGGTAAAACCAAGGGCGATGTTATTATGACCGATTTGGTGTATACTTCGGGTGATGCTAATGGCATTAACGATAATAAATTTAGCGGGGTAATGACGGGTAATAACTGGGGAGCACCAGTCAGCGTATGGATTAGTCATGGATCCTATATTCTTTTTCCGCACGGAAACGTGGTAAACCGGTTTATATCGGCGGTTAACGATATCTCCAATTTAGGCTATGGTTTGGCAGGTGGGACACTTAATTTACATCATGATTTTATTCCCAATAAGTTAAATGTAAAAGTAGGAACAGCAACAGCTTTCAGCAATATTGCGCCCAGCGGCGGCGGCAACCTCATTGGTATAGAAGCCAATGGCAGAATTAGCTGGACCCCTAAAGTTTATATGAATTTAGAACTCCATGCTGCTTATATGTGGTTGGGCGATTTCTACGATAGTCCTACAGTAAACGGTGGTGCTAATGCGCGTCCTACTAATCCTTGGACCGTATTTTTAGGCTACAAATGGTTAATGTTTTAGTCATGATGAGAACAATAAAGATACTAAGCACCCTAATATCAATACTAATCTTAGCGGCCTGTGCGAGCCCTTATGCTTCAGTTCAAGGCTTAAAGTCGATGGATGATTTGCAATACCCTTTTGCGGTTAAAAAGCAGAAGCTTAGCGGCAATATTGAAGTGGCTTATGTAGATGAAGGAGCGGGTGACCAAACTATAATTTTGGTGCATGGCTTAGGCAGCTACTTGCCCGCTTGGAAGAATAACATTCCCGCTTTAAGCAAAAACTACCGCGTTATAGCCCTCGATTTACCGGGTTATGGTCGGTCCTCCAAAGGTGCTTATTCCGCCAGTTTAGAGTTTTTCTCACAGACGGTTTTAGAGCTAGCGGATAGCTTGGGCATCGATAAATTTGTGATGGGCGGACATTCCATGGGCGGACAAATAACCCTGCTTACGGCTTTACAATACCCGCAGCGAGTAGAGAAATTACTTTTGGTAGCACCAGCGGGATTTGAAACCTTTCACGATGGTGAAAAGCAATGGTTTCGTTCAGTTGCGACGCCCACCCTAACGAAGCTGGCTAAGCCCAAAAACATTCAAGATAATATTGCTATCAATTTTTATAAGATGCCCGAAAGTGCCGATTTCATGATTCGCGATCGAATTGCGATGCGCACGGCGAGCGACTTTAATGCTTATGCCTTTATCGTAGCAGAGTCGATTAAAGCGATGGTGGATCGTCCTGTTTTCGATTATCTTGATCAAATAAAGCAACCAACACTCATCTTTTTTGGCGAAGGGGATCAGTTAATCCCAAACCGTTTTTTAACGGGTGGTGAAACTAAAGTTATTGCCGAGCAAGGTCACGCCAAGATGGCCAACAGCACTTTATACATGGTTCCCAAAGCCGGCCATTTTATGCAGTTTGAACAGCCCGAATTTTTTAACGAAAAGGTGCAGGCATTTTTAAATTAAAAGAAATAATCTTAAAAACGCATCTGCCCCCGAGCGGGAAGCCCGACCAAAAACAAAAGTGACCCACCCTATTTACTGCAGCACGCTACAGGTTTAGGTTAGGGCCTTTTTTTCTTTATGAGTAAATAGAAATGCCTAAAGATTGAAGCTTAATAGGCTCTGCTTTTAACGATTAGCACAAAGCACAGGGATACCCGCATCATTTAAAAGAATATTCTCTTTATCGGTTTCAGCAGATACGCCCCCAGAGTTTTCCGCCACACGTGTCATTATGGAAATAAGTTGCACATTATTTGTTTTCGCATATTCTAAGGTCTCACGTGAGTAACCTACTGAAAACTTAGCAGACTCCACATTTTCAATTTTATAGGCGATGCCTTTATCATGGAGATATTCTTTGGTCTCTAAAATGTTATTGGAAATTTTATCGCTTACTTCGGCACCTGGCTTTATGATGTTGAATAGTACAATGGTTCCTTTTGGGGCAAGTAATTCACAAGATTGTTTCACTTTCAAGAGGTAATTATCATGCGCAGCAACAGGAAGTAATATTTTCGAAAACCCTTGATCGCTTTTGGCACTCAAGTCGCTAATAACCAATACAGTTGCAGGGAGTGATTTTATAAGTGCATAAATATCAGATCCAAACCATTTTTGTCTTAGCCCTTTGGCTCCGTGTGTTCCTACCACTACTAGATCAGGCCTAGTTGATTTAACATAAGCAGGGATTTCCTTTTTGTAATCTCCAACGCCAATGTGAACGTCGTAGCTTAAGTGATTTTCATCGAAACGAGAAGTATAGGATTTGATTTTTTCTTTTAAGTCTGCTGATTCCGACACCTCTTTAGTTTGAGCGATATAACAGAGGGTGATTTTAGCTTCTTTATACTTCGCAAGGCTTATGGCTTGGTTAGCGGAAATGGATGCGGTAGGTGTTAGATCTACTAGTAAAAGAATAGAATTCATGGATAGATGGTTATATTACAATGCCTCGTTTTTAAGCTAAAGCCAAAATAAGGCATTTTTTCCGAGCAGTAAAGAGAATTTATGGGGGCTTTTACTATATGTTTAGGTGTGAGAAAGGGGGTGAAAGTCTAAAATTATTGCCTTAAAAAGGTCGAGTCGCACCTTTTCTTAGTCTACTACCTTAGAGATAAATTTAAAAGCCATCCGAAATTATGGAAAATGAATGCGATTAAAGGTTAGGTGGTCGTCAACTCTGCCTTATAGGCAAAATACATAGCCATTTCACCTTTTCCTTTTACGGCAACCTTACCCCTAGCTTCAAACTTAAAGCACGAGTCGTTTTTCAATAGTTGGAAGGTGGCCTCGCTAATATTAACTTTTCCAACCGCTCCGCAGCTTTCCATTCTACTTGCAGTGTTGACCGTGTCGCCCCAAATGTCGTACTGGAATTTTTTAATGCCCACAATTCCTGCCACTACAGGGCCAGTGTGAATTCCCACTCGCATTTCAAAGGCTGCTTGTCCCAGTGCCTGTAATTTCATCTTTCTTTTCTCTATAAACTCTTGCAGCTCGATAGCGGCTAGCAGGGTATTTTTAACAGAGTTTCCAGATGGGATCGGTAAACCACCGGCAGCCATATAGGAATCACCTATTGTTTTAATTTTTTCAATGCCATATTTTTCAATAATGCCATCGAAAGCCTCAAAGCAGAGGTTTATTTCTTTTACCAAATCGGAAGCACTAAGCTTGGCGCTAAACTCTGTAAAGTCTTTGAAATCGGTAAATAGTATGGACGCCAATTCAAAGTTTTGGGCCTCTGCTTTTCCTTTCGTTTTTAATTCGAGAGCGATTTTTGCAGGTAAGATGTTTAGCAATAAGTTTTCGGATATGTTTTTCTCCTTCTGTAATTCGCTTTTGGTGCGTCTAACATAGTTTAAGCGACTCCATAAACCTCCAGCGAGAAGCAAAACGAAAACAGAGGCTATCAGCATTAGATTCCTAGTCCTATTCTTTTTCCGAATTTCTTCTTCGTGTCTAATTTCCTCTTCCCGAATTTTTTTCTTAAACTCAAAGATAGTTTGCATTTCAGTGATTTTCTGTCGTGCACCATCTTGAAAATCAATGCTCTGTAGGGATACATGTGCCCTTAGATAATTATGCGCCTTTTCAAAGTCTTTCTTTCGATAATAAACTGTGCTAAGTGATTTGGTAGAAATTAAGGGACTGAGGTATTCATTTTGCTCTGAGGATAGTTCTAAACTTTTAAGGGCACAATACTCGGCAGAATCTAGATTTTCTGCGGCTAAATAGTACTCTGAAAGAATAGCCAGTGGGCGAGCATGATACTTGTTAAAGTCCTTCCCGGATTTTTTTAAAGTTTTGCTTAAATAATAAAAAGCAGAGTCCATTAGGCCTTCCTTAATATACATTAGGCCCAGATACATATAGCACTCTTGGATATTCTTAGTCTTATGTGCTTGCTTAAAGGACAGAAGTGCCCGATTAAAATGCTTCTTAGCCTGCGAGAAACTATCTATTTCGGCATAGGAAATAGCCATCAAGTAGCGAGAGGTCGCATATTCATTTAGATCTAAAGAAAGCTTAAAGTTCTTTATTGCATCTTCATAATAATGAGTCATATAACCAATAAGCCCCAATTGCATATAACACTTGCTTTTTCCTTTGGTGTCGTTTAGCTCTTCAAAAATGGTCAAAGCCTTTAGTATTTCAGGTAAGGCGTCGGAGTAACCAGTAGGTCCAGCGATATAGAATTTTGCTATGTAATAATGCGCTTCAGCTTCGGCCGCTTTGTCCTTTAAGCTTTGTGCATATTTTAAGTTTTGTTCTAAGATGACGAAAAAGGATTTCGGCTCCTTTGGAAGGCCCTCTTTAAAGACTGATTTTATATAGGGTAAATAATTCTTAGGGGAGTCGAATAGCGAAGTATTACTATCGCCTTTAATACTTACTATATCCGCATTAATCTCTTGAACGGACTTTGATAAGCTCGCATGGGAGATAAGAAGGGATAAGATGGCAAAAAGATAATTTCTCATGGGAGGCATCAAAGCCTAATCTGCCTTCAAAGTACAAAATCTAGATTGACATCTTAAGTACTAAGAGAAATTATCTTATTACTTCCCACCCTCTTTAAAGTTCTACAATAAACGTATGTATAAAAACGTCTAGCGAATTTCGGTCGAATTAAAGAGATAACATGGCTCGTATTGTAAGCGTTAATTTCAAGCCTAACTTAGGTTTAAAGTTTCATCGTAAGGCCAAACTTGCCTCCTGAAAAAGCATTGCCACCACCAAATTCTAAGTTTAGGCCCCAGCGGTTATTGAAGAAATAACGACCGCCAATTTGCCCACCCAAACCGAGGCCGGTATTATTGTTTCCTAAATAATCGTTGGGTGAAGACCAAGCGTAGAAACCAATGTTTAAACCTGCATAGAAGTTCCAATTGCTTGGCATGGAGAGAATGCGGTTGAAATGATAATTCCCGTTTACAGAAAGACCAATTACATTATGGTTGTAATAGTCTTTTTTCCAATTTTCGCGGTAGGAACGATAGCTCAATTCCCCTCCCAAACTAATGTCGGGGTGAATGCCATAATCCAACCCCAAGTAAAAGGGCACGCCCCAACTGGAGAAGCCCACCCCAAAGTTGAATTGACTTTGTTTTTGTGCCAAAGGGCTTTGCGCCAAGAGGCTTCCTGATGCTAATAGAGCAACGCAGAGGCTGCGGTAAAATAATTTCTTCATGATTAATGTTGGTTTAATTTTTGGCGATTACTTGACCACTTTGTAAGGTTTGGCCCTGGGCTATAACTCGGTAGAAATAAACACCTGCCCGTAAATGATTATCTATTGTAGTAGAGGCATCGCGAAGTTTAATACTGAGAACTTCTGCTCCAATGCTATTGTAAATTTTAAACTCACAATCGGCTAGTAAAGCAGGGTTATTAAAGCGAATAGTTGTTGTAGCTTGAAAAGGGTTAGGGTAGATATCTACCAGATCACCCGCTATTTTACTTGTAGCTAAGCCAATGGTGCTGCAGTTGCCAGGGATTAATGTGGCGGTGGCATCCATAGCGGTAGAAGTTAAAGCACCGTTGGTTGTTAGCGCCCGACCATCGAGAATCACCCCCGTGTTTAAAGCGCCTAATGCACCATTATTACAAATGATGGTTCCTCTAAAAACAGAATAGTTGTTTATACTTACGGCACCTTCAACTTTCCAATACACATTTTCGGAAAGTGCGCCATTCATTAAAACCACTTTGGCATAGGTACTGGTAGAAAGTGCTCCGTTAATTTGAATTACAAAAACGGCATTGGCATTGTTTTGAGCGTTGAGGTATTAGGTGTCGGTAAAAGTAGTGGCGCCCCCTAAAAGATAGGTGTGTGGCGTGAGCACGAGATTCTTACCGAAGTCGGCAGGATACAAAAGTTCAATATCGGCACTTAGGGTATTTACATAGTTATAAGCCACTAATAAATCAGCCGCCGCTTGTGCGGTAGATCCGTCGGGAATGAGGTGAACAGTACCATTCACCAAAAGGGGATCATAGCCGGTGGTTAATCCATTGTTGCTACCCACGTCGCCAGTTACATTGGTAATACCAGAGTTCGTTACAGCCCCATCCGAGGAGAAAATCGCATAACAAGCGGTGGCACCTAAATTGGGAGCGGTGGGTCCATTTAAAACGGCGCTGCCACAGCCAATCGGAGTGTAGGCAAGTACGCCATCTATAGTAATGGCCCCAGCAGTAGATAAAGCTCTACCTTCAAGGGTATCGCCTGTGTTCATAATAATCGCGGCATTATTGGCAATTATAGTTCCGCGCATGGTCGTGCCAGATGCCATACTTACAAGACCTTCTACTTTCCAAAATACATTGCAGGCTTGCGCACCGTTTAGCAGCTTAATTTTAGAAGCGGCATTGGTGGAAAGGGGACCTTGAATTTGAAAAATAAAGACAGCATTGGAGTTTCCTTGCGCATCTAAATTTAAGGTAAGATTGAGCGTGGCGGCAGAGGAAATGGAATAGATTCCTGCATTAAGGGTAGCGCCATTTCCTAAAAGGGGAGCAGGAAAAAGGGTGGGAACGGCACTGTTTAATTGATTGTAAGCAATTAGTAAATCGGCGGCACATTGAGCGCTTACACCATCGCCATCGTGCATCACCCCGTTTACATTGCCAAAGGCAGTACTAGAGCCGTTATTAGTGCCCACATTTCCAGTAATCTGAGAAAGCCCAGAATTACTTACCGCACCATCGGTGGAGAACAAAACAAAATCGGCAGCACTGCCTAAATTTGGGGCTTGCCCAAAACTTGTACTAGGATAGGTGGTGAGGCTAATAATGAAAACAAGGATAAATAGTAATCTTTTTTTCATCTGTATATTTCTTAGTTGTAAAAGAGTTTTCACAACTCTACAAAGTTGAATGAATTTAGGCACTGCAGTCTTGCACTACTTTGGGAAAGAGTTATATAATTCACACTTTGCCTTGATCCCTGAGGTGAAAATTTAGGAAAAAAAAATAGCGATGCTTTTAGGCACCGCTATGCTAGTTATTTGGATAAAAATCTTAGTTGACGATGGTGTTGGCATCCAAGGTTATTGCTCCGCTTCTCGCCATAGCCGCGCCAGTTAGCGTCGCGCCTGTGTTGAAGGAAATGTCTTCCATGGCGATTACAATTCCTTTAAAAACGGAGGTGGTGCCAAAGGTGGCAGAGCTTCCTACCTGCCAAAAAATATTCTTCGCAGAAGCACCCCCCGCCAAAATAACTTTACGTCCCGAAGTAGTAGTGAGTGAAGAGGCGATTTGAATGATAAAGACCGCATTCGCATCTCCTTTTGCGTCGAAGGTAAGGTCACCCGAAGAGATCGCAAGCGAAGAGGTAGACTTGTATAATCCTGGACTTAAGGTAAGTCCACCAATATTACCCGATAAGGTAACCATATCGGTAGTGCTCCTACCCGCGGCATCATTATAGGCTGCGGTTAAATCTAATTTGGCTTGGTTGGCCATGTTATCGTTGATTCGCAAGGTGCCGTTTAAAATGCCGGGAGGAAATCCACCTACCGATGTGCCTGGGCTAAGTCCGATATCGCCAGTAATAATGGTAGGGCCAGTATTGGTGATTTCCGCTCCGCAGAGAATCGCAAAATTAGCCGCCGCGGCAAGACTTACGCTTGCCTGTGCCGTGCTTTGAACGGGTATAATAATGGGATCATTTGTGATAGGATCAGCTTCGTCTTTACTGCAGGCTGACGCTAAAACTAAAAAGGCGAGAGCGATACCGCTAGCTATTTTTTTTGTACTCATGTTCTTGATTTTTAAAATGAAGAAATTAATTTGAGCACAAAGGTCATTCAGTTCCTAGTTGGAATTCTTACACAAGTTGGGATATGGTTTATACATATCACACATCTACAATTCACTTAAATTCGGTTAATATCCTACGGCCGCACCTTCTGGGCTGGAAGAGTCGGCTGCTCCCATCATGATATTGTTTTGCCTATCTATTTGAATACCCATAAGTACGCCCAGGGAATTGACAGGCACTAATTTGTGTTGCATTGCTTCTAGCTGCTGGCGAGTATCGGGCGAGAGTAAATTCTTCTCGTATTTAATTTGATTGGGTAACCATTGGTGATGAATTTTCATGGCTTCAATGGCTTTATCTACGGGCATTTCATAAGCCAATACATTTAAAACAGTTTGAAAAACAGTATTAATAATCGTTCTCCCGCCCGGACTGCCTATCACCAAATAGGGTTTACCGTCTTTAGCAACTATGGTGGGCGTCATGCTGGAAAGCATTCTTTTATTGGGGGCGATTAAATTAGGGTTGGAGCCAATTAATCCACTATTGCTGGTGTAATTGGGCAGCGGGTTAAAGTCGCCCATTTCGTTGTTAAAAATAAAACCCAGTTTTTTAGAGCCTAAGCCCGATCCATAACTATGCTCTAAGGTGTAGGTTAAGGAAACGGCATTACCAAATTGATCTACTACAGAAAAGTGAGTGGTGCTGCTGCCGTCGTAAATTTGTCCAAATTTAGAGGAGTCGCTCGGAGAGGCTTGAGTCCAATCTATATTTTGAAAGCGCTCTTTCGCAAAATCTTTCGAGGTCAACTTATCCAATGGCATGTCTAAATTAAAATCAGGATCGCCCAAGTGCTCTGCCCTATCTGCGAAAGCTCTTCGCATTACTTCGGCCAAAAGATGCACATAGGCGGTAGAGTTGAATTCGATGGAATCTAAATTAGCTAGCTCCATTAAGTTCATCATCTCTATTAAGGCCACTCCGCCTGAACTAGGCGGCGGCATGGAGTAAATCTCATAGCCCTTAAAAGTGCCTCTCATTGGAGCCCTTTCTACGGCAGTGTAAGTGGCTAAATCTTCCAAGGTAATAAGTCCGCCATTGACCTCCATGTAGTTCGCAATCTCTTCGGCTACCCAGCCTTGGTAAAAGCCATCATGCCCGTGATCACGGATGGCCATTAAGGTTTTAGCGAGCGCTTCTTGCTGCCAAAGTTCTCCAAACTGTATTAATTTGCCGTCCTTATTGCGGAAGTAATCCTTTAAAAAAGGTTGGGGCGAATGGGCTTCAAAATACTGAGCGGACCTGCTAAGACTGTGGGGCAAGGGAAAGCCTTTTAGCGCTAAATCAATAGCGGGTTGCACTAATTGCGCCCAAGGCAGATGCCCGTATTTTTGATGCGCCAGATAAAGACCAGCCACGGTGCCAGGTACGCCTGCCGATTTAAGTCCGATATGATTAATGGTTGACTCTGAGCCATAGAGATTAGTTCCTTTCGGGAGATGGCCATTCGTATCCAGAAACATTTTTGTTCCAGCTTGTTGTGGTGCTTTTTCGCGGAAGTCGATGGTGGTGGCGCTGCCTGCAGAATCCATATAAACTAAAAAGCCACCTCCGCCAATATTACCCGCGCTAGGGTGTGTAACAGCTAAGGCAAAAGCGGTTGCCACTGATGCGTCGATAGCATTGCCCCCTTTTTTAAGGATATCTACACCGACTTCCGATGCTATTTTACTACTGGAAGCCACCATGCCATTGCGGGCATAAACTTGTGCAATAGCATTCGGACTAAGGAAAAGGAGCGAAAATAAGAGGCAGTAAAAAGGGCTACTATTTTTCATTATCGTGGTTTCTAGTGTCTTGGGGAAGATAATGGAATAGCGCCTTTTTACCACTAGAAAATCTATTTTGAAGAAGAAGATTTTTACTCTCGCTCCCCTGAGTTTTTAGTCACCGACTACTTTGACTCAGCCATGCTTCCTTCTTCTACCTCTTTTAGCCAAAATTATTCCAAGCATATTTTTGCTCTTCGAAATCGCCCAAATAAGGGCCGAAAACTGCTTGAATTTTACTGCTTTTTCCATCTTCATTGTCTAAGATTAGAATTTTCTCAATGCTTTGTTGTCCTTTCTTAACATAGTCGATTTGCAGATAAATATTACCATACATGTTCATTACATAACCTTTGGCTTCTTCCTCCATGGTTTTGTAGATAAGATCTACCTGGGTGTTTTTAGACCAAGGATTTGCGAAAAGATCTTTCTTGTTAAAGGTGGTGCTAAGTTCTTGGGCATAAGTCGTTTTAGTGATCGCTTCATATACTTTTTCCTTCGAACTGTTGATGTTCGTTTCTAGAAAAACATAAGAGCTAGGCGCGAGGGCTGCGGCTTCAGTATCCGAAAGCAACTCCACTTCATGTAGCCAGGAACTACCGTTACCGCCGTCTAAAAAACGAAAGCCCACTACCGTATCTTGTTCCGCCTCAACCGCTTGAATAATAATTACCAATTCTTCCTGTCTTGTATTAGCGGAGTAGTATTTTGCTAATCGCGGTAGGGCTAGGTCCAATGCTTTCGCACTTGGGTATTTAGCGGGATCTAAATACATTAAAGCTTTGCCGTTACGGGTTTCTTCCAAGCTTGGTAAACGGTCGCTAATAACTTCGATTTTAGAAAAGTCAGCGGCGTTTACCGGGGGAAAATTACTTAAGTTGTCTGGGCAATACCAGCCGCCATAAGGATGTAAACTTTCGTTTTTAACTGGCTCAACAGGATTTACTAGAGCGGAGCTTTCTGCCGTATTCTCGGTTTTATCTTGTGCGCAAGCATTACTAGAAGCAGCAATGATTAGGATAAGCAAGTACTTTATTTTTCCTTTTAACATTATAGAGGGATTTTTTAGAGACCACCGAAAAAACGGTGATGTGATTCTTTCCGTAAAACTGCAGCAATACTGTACAAGGCTCTGCAAGTAAATGTAAAATAATGTAAATCTATTGTAAATTAAGGTGACTCGCGCTGAATTAAGGATATGTCAACTTTCCGAAACAGGCTTCAATAATGAAAAAGCCCCAAAATTTCCGTGATGACTCATAGAGAAGTGAATGTCTAATTTTTGCTCGCGGAAACAAACAAAGGGCTTTCCTAGTCGATCTTTTTTAATAGTAAGACTAGACTCTTCTTTCTGCCAATCTATGGCAATGCGATTAATAAGTTTTTTATGCGTTTCCGCAGATTGGGTATTCGCATCACTTTGACTTAATTCGAAAACTTCGTTAATCTGCCAGTGTTGTTTCGAAGAATGAGTATAACTATGGATGTATCTTTTTGTATACTCAGATACAATCGCGACCGAGAATTCCTCAATTTGCGCATCTCCCTTGAGGTTGTTTTTTAGACTTATTGCAATGCGGCTAGGGCTATTAAATGGCAGGCCTCCCTTTTGGAGATAGCATTTATAAGCCGCTTCTTTCATACTCCAAAGGCGCCAAATGCTAGTAAAGGGATCGGATGATTGATGGATGATTTCCTGTTCGCTTTCGCTGAAAACCTTATCAAGAAAGCCTCGCCTTTGCCAATTGGTGTTTTCTCGAGTGTAGGCAAGATCAATGATATCGTTGCCGATCACCCCTTGGCGGCAATTTTCTCTTCAATTACACCCATGGCCGATTTTACGTCCGACATTTTATCCATGGAATCATTATCAATTTCAATATTGTATTTGTCCTCAGTATCTAGCACAATATCCACGAGATTGGCGGAATTTATTTTCAAATCGGTAATGAAATGGGTATCTTCTGTAAGCTTGCCAAAGGCCTCTTGATCTTGGACATAAGGTTTTATAATCTCTTTCAATTCAGCAATTAAGGCCTCTTTATCCATCATTTGTTTTTGTATTTCTTAAAGATTACACAAGCGTTTACATCGCCAAAACCGAAGCTAGCTTTCGCTACAATATTAATGTCTTTTTCAATCAATTGTTGCGGTATTCTATCGGCAGGAATTAAGGCAGCAATATCTTCATTAAGATCGGCACAATTAATATTGGGGAAAATAAACCCCTCTTTAATCTGTAGAACCGCAGCCACACTTTCTATTGATCCCGCCGCCGATAAACAATGACCGACCATGGATTTTAAAGAATTTATGGGCGGGAACTCATCCGCCTTTAAATTTAAACCTGCCTTCCAATTCTCTATTTCGGTGGCGTCTTTTATGGTGGCGGTTAAATGGCCATTTATCGCATCTATAGCAATGGCTTTAATGCCCGCATTGGCCACGGCTTTTTTAATACAGCGCTGCACAGCATCGGAATTTGGCGCAGTCATGGTGCCGCCATTTCGCTGACCTCCTGAATTTATTTCACCGCCTAATACCTCGGCATAAATGGTGGCCTTGCGGGCTAAAGCACTTTGCAGCGATTCTAAAACTAAGGCCCCTGCGCCACTACCCGGAACAAAGCCCGAGGCCGATGCGCTCATGGGTCGTGAGCCCTTTTCGGGATCGTTATTGTGTTTATAGGTGAGCACGCGCATGGCATCAAAGCCACCCCAAACATAAGCGCCATCGTCGCTGCAGCTGCCTACTAACATGCGTTGGGCATGGCCTGCTTTAATGCGATCGTAGCCCATAAGAATGGCTTCGGTGCCCGTGCTGCAGGCCGATGAGTTAGTGCTAACCTGATTACCTAGGCCAATCATTCCGCCTAAGTAGGCGCTTACACCGCTAGCCATGGTTTGCGCTACTACGGTGCTACCCAATCTTCGTACTTGTTTATCGTCTAATTTGTAGATTGCTTCTCTAAATTTTTCTACGCCCGAAGTACCCGCTCCGAAAATAGTTCCGCTCTCATAATCGGGCGTCTCATTAATAGCCAAGCCGGCGTCTTTCCACGCATCAAGGCCCGCCATGCAGCCGTACAAAATGCCAGAGCTCTTAAAGTCTTTCAGTTGTAATTCGGTAAAATAATCGCGCTTTAGTGCTTCGGAAATTTCGGGCATGCCCCCGATGCAGCAGGAAAACCCCAGTTCTTTTAATTCGGGATAGAACTTAATACCAGATTGCCCTGCTTTTATGGCTTTTCGAAAAGCATTTAAGCCTACTCCGTTGGGAGAGACTACGCCGAGGCCGGTTATTACTACTCTATCTTTCATAGTTTACAAGCTACTGAATTAATCGGTTTTAGACCTTAGCATGCCCGCTATTTTACCTCGGCAAACGAGTTCATCCTTAGCATTATACATTTCTATGGCACATTTCAATTTATGGAAACGGAAATATTCTTTTTGGCTTTTTACTCTTACGGTTTCATCGGGGTAAACCGGCTTGTAAAAATCAATTTCAGTAGAACTGAGGGCAATCTGAAAATCAGAAAGCTGCTCAGAACCCTGCCCCATAATGAATATCCCCAAAGCAACAAGGCCAATTTGGGCCATAGTTTCGGTTAAGATGACACCTGGGGTAATAGGATTCCCTTTAAAATGGCCTTGATAAAAGGATGAATTTTTAGAATAATGAAAGCTGCCGCTAATCGAATTTTCATCTACCGCAGTAATCTCATCCACAAATAGGAAGGGTGCTTGGTAAGGCAAAAGGTCTACTATTTCGCGGGAGGTCATACTATCGTAAATGTTCGCCACCATTAACGGGAATGATGGTTCCGGTTATCCATTTTGCTTCTTCTTTGCAAAGTAAATATACTACATTGGCTACGTCTTCTGGGCTTGTCATGCGGCCCGAGGGGTTTTGACTGCTGGCAAATTCTTTTAGTTTTTCATGACCAGGAATCATCCTAAAAGAGTCCGTATCCGTTATGCCCGCTTCAATGCAATTGGCTTTAATTCCGAAGCCGGCAAATTCTAAGGCAATGTTTCGTGTTATCGCTTCTAGGGCAACCTTGGCGGTAGATACGGCCGCATAATTTTCCCAGGCTCTTTTATTACCCATGCTGGTAAAACTGATTATTCGCGCATCTTTTGCAAACAAATTCTTTTTAAAAATGGCTTGTACCCAATCGTAAAGGCTAAAGGCCATGTTTTCCAGGGTAAGGTGGAAATCATCGTTTTTTAAGGTAGGCCTGTCGGCAGATACCATGGGTTTTAAATTTCCTTTAGCAATGCTGTGCACCAGCACTTTAATTCTGGAGTATTCCGATTGGAAGCCCAGAGCGGAGATTACTTCTTCTCTTTTTTCAGGACGGGTCGCATCGAGCTTGAAGTGAATAACTTGAACGCCGTGATCATTTTTAATCTTCTGAAAATCGGATTCAATACTTTCTAAGTCGAGTTTTCGCGTGCGATAGACCAAGCATAGATTAAGCCCATGCTGCGCCAGTTTTCTAGCGGTGGCTAAGCCCATGCCACTAGAGGCCCCTAAAATTAGAGCCCATTCGTTTTTGTCTGTAAATTCTTTTACCATTTTAATAATAGTCTTTGTGCGGTAAAGCCTGGGCCGAAGCTCAGCATTAAGCCAAGGTCACCTTTTTTAGGGGCTTCTTGCATAAATTTTTCTAAAACGTAGAGTACAGTTGCGCTTGACATATTGCCGTAATCGCGTAGTACCGCTTTAGTATGATTGATATTTTTACCCAGTTTCCCAAATAGATCTTCCACTGTTTGCACAATTTTTTTTCCTCCGGGGTGGAAAATTAGATGATCTATATCGGCGATGGACATGTTGTTTCTCGCTAAAAAGGGATGGACTATCTCGGGGAAATGAGCGGCAATTTTATCGGGTACTTCTTTATCTAAAACCATTTGCAAACCGCTATTGGTAAGCTCAAAGCCCATCATGTGTTCGGCATTATAAAAGTGGTACATGGCTTCGTCAATAATTTCTGGACCTTGCTCATTTTCATAAGATGACAAAATGGTGCAAGCGCATCCGTCTCCGAAAATAGCGGCACTTACAATATTGGTCATGGAGTAGTCGTCGATTTGAAAAGTTGAGGTAGGCGATTCTACGGCAATCACCGCTGCTCTTTTATTGGGATTGGCTTTTAAGAAATTATTAGCGTAAATCATGCCGGAAACACCTGCTACACAGCCCATTTCGGTTATGGGTAGTCTTACGATATCTTGCTTTAGCTGGAGCTTATTGATGAGGTAAGCGTCTACTGAGGGAATCATAATTCCAGTGCAGCTTACCGTAATAATGTAATCGATGTCAGTTGGCTTCAGCTGGGCATTTTCTAAGGCTTTCACCAAAGCACCCTCTGCCAGTTTGATGGTTTCTCTTTTGTAGATTTTGTTTTTCTCAGCAAAAGAGGTTTTTAAAAACACCTCTTCGGCATCCATTATAGAAAAGCGTCTTTCTACGCCGGCATTTTCAAAAAGCTTAATCACTTTGCGCTGATATCTTTCCTCTTGCCCATTAAGCCACACTTTTAGGAAGGGAATTATTTCCTCGGTGGGACGGGAATAAGGCGGTAATTGGGTCGCGATGCCGGTTATTTTTACACTCATTTCTTTTGAATTAGCCACTGCCAGCGAAAAGCCCAACGCCAGCTTATGGTACTTTTATAGGATAGCTTTTGTGCGAATTGTTCCAAATCCTTCCTTTTGAAACTCTTTAAAATGGACGTTAAGCCATCTTCGGTAACCATGTGATTGTTAATAATCCCCCGCAAGAGGCTAAAGAGGCGATAGGCCATTTTGTGGCGATGTAAATCATTTACGACCACGCCAATACTAGCATTTTCCGCCAAGGCGATAATAAAATCCTCTGCGACTTGGTCTTCAAAATGATGCAGGAACAGAGTGCACAAAGCAATGTCGCAAGGTAAAGAACTGATGGAGTCTTCTAATACATTCGCACATTTATAGCTAATTTCTGGATAAGCAGTAGACAGTTCCTCGCCGTAATTTATAGCCGTTTGATTGGCGTCAATTCCAAGCATTTTTACATTGTAGCCTCGCTTTCTCGTCAATTTAGCAAGTTCACGCAGCATATCGCCGTGGCCGCAGCCAAAATCGATGATAAAAACTTCTTTTTCTTTCGGATGATTTTCAAGAAGCTTTAAAAGGCCATCTTTGCTTAGCTGATTTCCGCCCAACCATTTGTTAATTAGGGCCAACTGGTCCAAGGTTCGGCGCAGTAAATCGCCCCCCATTTCTAAGTCGTCCATTATTTCTATTTCCCTGCTGCGGTGCGTGGTATCTATCTTTTTCATTTTATAGCCTGCATGACTTTGCCGTGGGTTTTCTTTACGATTAGTGGTAAAAGGGCGGGCATTAATTTTAGCAAAAACATTAATATTTCGGATAATAAGCCCATTCGAAAGGTACGCGATATAAGGTGACCATATTTTAAACGATCGGCAAATTCCTTTTTCCACTGTCTTTCGTAATTTTCTTCTAGTGCTTGGCGCGATGAGATGGCACCGCTTTTAAATTGCAGAAGAGCTTGCGAAACTATTTGTGCTGCACGTATCGCCATTCCCATTCCATTTCCTGCCAAAGGATGAATCATGCCCGCGCTATCGCCGCACATTAAAATGTGATTTTCAACGGGTGCTTTTTCAGAAAATGAAATTTGACTGATGCTAATTGGTTTTTCGAAGACCATGGAGAATTTAACTAAAGCCTCTTTTAAGAATTTGTTTTGGCTTAATACCTTTTCTTGAAACTCATCTAAGGAATTGTACTTCTTAAAAGTTTTAAAATCTACTAAATAGCAGATGTTTACCTTGTCGTCTTCTACCTGAGATATGCCGCAATAGCCACCTTGGAAATTGTGAAGTCCAACTTGATCAGCGGGGAAGTCGCCCGTAAAATGCGCTTTCACTCCTAAATAGGGAGATTTGTTTTGCATGAAGGGCCGCTTCATTTTCGCATCCAAATTAGAACGCTTCCCATAAGCGCCAATCACGAAGGGTGCGCGATACACTTCCTGTAGATTAGTAGAAACCTCAAACTGTTCTTCGCTAAATTGGATATCCATTACACGTGCTTGCAAGAAGGTTGCACCGGCTTTTTTAGCGCATTTAGACAATTCCTCATCAATACAATAGCGACTAAGGCCAAAACCACCTAAGGGTAGTTTTGTACTAATGGATTGATTGCCTTCGGTGCTCAAGGTAAGCTTGTTTATTGCTTTAGCCCCGAAATCGAAAGGATTAAAACCAAGAGATTGGAGGTAGGGTAAAACTTCGTTGGAAATGTATTCACCGCAAACTTTGTGCTGGGGATATTCCTGCTTTTCGATCACTAAAACCTTGGTCCCTTTAAGGGAGAGATGCAAAGCACTGCAAAGGCCAGCTAAGCCACCGCCAATAATGATTACTTCAAATTTCAAGCACTTGTTTAGGGCGAATTTAGGGTATTAAAACGAACTAAATGTTTACATTTAACGAAACATTTTCTATCTTTGAGTTGTGAAACGATTTGAAACAAAGCTTTTAGAAGAAGCCTTTGATTTTATAGAGAATCAAGATCTAAAGGCTAGGATGAAAATTCTTCAAAACATTCGAAGAGCTGAACAGCACTCAGATACGAAGTTCTTTAAGAAACTAAGCAAAGAAATTTGGGAATTCAGAACTTTATATTCAGGAATTCAATACAGATTGTTTGCCTTTTGGGATAAAGAAGATAGCAATGAAACACTTGTTTTTGCAACACACGGAATTATTAAAAAAACGAGTAAAGTGGATAAAAAGGAAATTGATAAGGCTGAGAAAGTTCGCGCACAATATTTAAGCAATAAAAGAAAATGAAAAATTACACGCTAGATGAAGCGGAAGTTCTTTTAATCGGTGAAAAAGGAACAAAAGAAAGGGATGAGTACGAGTTTGAATTAAAACTTGAACTTATCGGCGATATGATTAAGGCCGCCCGTAAAAAGAGGGAGCTAACCCAAGAGCAATTAGGAGAATTGGTTGGAGTGAAGAAAGCCCAAATTTCACGTCTTGAAAATAATACTGGAAATGTCACCTTAGAAACTGTGATGCGGATTTTTAATGCGTTGGGGGCAAAATTAAATGTAAACCTGCAGCTCTAATTCCAAGTTCGAATTGGGCTTATTGACTCTTGAATCTGCTTCTACCAATCAATCGGTCTATAGTCTTTCAAAAATTTCCCGCACCAGTGTTTTCCAGTATTAATTCCATCAAATAAAGGATCGAGGACGCGTGCGGCACCATCCACAATATCTAAGGGTGGCTGAAAATCGTGCACTTCCATCTTACGCTTGGCTAACTCGGCGGGGTCTTCATCTGTTACCCAACCGGTATCGACTGCATTCATATAGATGCCAAATTTGGCTAAATCGGAGGCGCTAGTATGCGTCATCATATTTAAAGCGGCCTTGGCCATATTGGTGTGTGGGTGGCGATCTTCTTTATGCCAGCGGTGGAATTTACCTTCCATCGCCGAAACATTAATAATGTGCTTTATCCCCGTGTTTTCTTTTTTCATTAAATGGCTTAAGCGATTCACTAAAACGAAGGGGGCAACGGAATTTACCAATTGCACTTCAAGCATTTCATTGGTGTGAATTTCTCCCATTCGCAAGCGCCAACTATTGGTTTTCCGCAAGTCCACTTGCTGTAGATCGGCATCTAATTTACCCATAGGGAAAACTTCTTCATCCGAGAGCGAATCGTCAATAGTATAGGGAATCTGCGAAAGCTGGGCCGAGGCTCTTAGTCCTACCCCTAATTGCTTGCCATGCCAGCTAACGGGTAGGTTTTTTTGTTCTTTATCACTAAGGGAGTTACTTAAATTATCCAATTCTTGAATACAGTAATCGTGGTCTTTTAATAATTCGCGGGCGGCAAGGGGAAGCTTGTGAAAAGCCATGTTTTCATTGCCCATTAAATGCTGATAAAAGCCTGAAGGGCGGCGTACTGTTTGGGCGGCATTATTAATAAGAATATCTAATTTTTCGTAGCGCTGCTCAATAAAGTTGCAGAAGATTTCAACGCTGGGAATATGTCTTAAATCTAAACCATGAATTTTTAAGCGATGCCCCCAATCCTTGAAATCGGGTTCTTTTTCAAAGCGCAAAGCAGAGTCTACGGGAAAACGAGTTGTGGCAATTACGGTGGCGCCAGCTCGCAGCATGATCAAGGTAATATGGTAACCAATCTTAAGTCTAGAACCAGTAACTAAGGCAACTTGTCCTTTAAGGTCGGCGGTTTGGAAGCGTTTGGCATAATTGAAGTCTCCACATTCTTTGCACATGGTGTCGTAAAAATGGTGTAGGCTGTGGTAAACTTTTTTGCAAACGTAGCAGTTGCGGGGCGACTCCAATTTAAGTTCTTTTTCATCGCGTTTATCCTCAAAGCCAATCATTTTAGGAGCTTCAAAAACTAGCGCTTCGCGCGCCGAACGGATGCCAGTATTTTTGCGTGCATGGCGATCTCGCTCTTGTAGTTTTCTTTTTTCTGCTTTTCGAGCCGAGCGTTTGCGGCGGGCGAATTCTTCACGCGAGGGACGAGAAAGCATACCGGCGGCAATTAGTAATTCCCTTCTTTTCTCTTCGGGGATTTCAAATATTTGATCGGTATTCTCATTCAGGCTTTGTAAAACCGCTAAACAAAGTTCAACTTGTTCAGCGCTAATCTTTTCTCCTTCTTTACCTTCGGGTGTATCAGCCATGCCTAAAATAATTTGCGGCGAAATTAGGGATAAAAGATAGATGCGAAACGCAAAATGGCTTAGCTCGCGCTTTTCAAATTTTCGGTTTTGATTCTTAGATTGGAAAGGTCCGCACTTTGATGAAATCTTCTTTACGCATCTCTAGTTCGTCTACCAGTTCTTGACGGGTGGTTTTGAGATTGGCAATTAAGTCGCCCTTTTTCATAAAGATTCTTAGGTATTTTATGGTGCCACGAACCTGGTAGTACTTCTTAAAATAATCGACTGTAAAAAGGCCAGCTGGGTAAAGGCTAAGGATGAAAAGAATAGCCCATAGGAAGTTCGTGAAAAAGCCAACAATGCTAGCTTCTACAAGGTAGGTGATGAGAAAAATCAGCATGCCCGTTGCCATTTTTACCGCCCCCACAAAATCTTCGCGAATAGAGACCTTGCTAGGGATGAGTTCCACAATTTTAAAAGGAATAATATTGGTGATTAGCCCAAATAAAAACAGAGGAAAACCAAAAGTGAAATACAGCAACCGTAGCAACACGGGTAAGGAGGTTTCGGAGCTTCGAATTTGGGTGTCTCTTATTTTAAGGCGTTTTAAGCGTTTTAGATAGACACTTATCTTTTGCTCGAAATCTTGCAGTATTTCTGGGTGATTCTTTGCATAATACTGCACTGCCTCTACAATGTCTTGTGATAAGTAGAAATCTTGGGTGGCTTTTTCTTGCTGCTTATTTTGTTCGCGTAATTTAGAACGGTACAGAATTTCAATTTGGCGGATGAGCTTTTCTAGCTGCTCATCTTCAATAATGACAATGCGCTTCTCTAGTTCCGATTTTACACGATCGGTTAATTGTAGCACCCCTTCTTTGGGGTCTTTTAAAAAGTCTCCCTGATATTCACGTACCGAAATAGGCGCGCCGATATTTACAAATACATCACTTTTGAAATAGTGAGGATTGGAATAATTTAAGCCAATGGGTACGATAGTAAGGTCTAAATTGAAATCGTTTTTTTCTTCTGCTCCAAGCGCGATGCGTGCGATGCCTGTTTTTATCGGTCTAAGGCGGCGTTCTGTTTTACTTATTCCTTCGGGGAAAATCATCACGGCCTTTTGGCGCTCTAAGTACTCGTAGCACTTCTCAAAAATCATTTCATTTTTATGCACCTGATCGGGCGATAGGTCAGGCTTGTAAACGGGGATCATGTGCAACTTGTTGAAAAGCTTACGCACCATTTTATTCTTAAAGATATCGCCACGGGCTAGAAAGTAAAGCGATCGATTTAGGTTTACCCCCAGTAAAATGGGATCCATAAAAGAACTGGGATGGTTAGCCGCAAAAATGACGGGTTTGTCTTTTGGAATATTGTCTTTTCCCTTGATATAGATTGATCGGAAATAGGCATTAGCCGTCAAGCGGAAAAGCCATAGGAATAGTTTGTAAAGCATAATTGTTTGGCTCTATTTACCTACTTTCCATGCTGAAAAAAGGGCTTGGTCCTTTTAAAGACAGGCAAATACTTTCTCAAACATAATTTATTTTACCGAGAATCAAGATTTGGAATCCCAACTTAGCGCCCTAGCGCTTCAGCTCTTTAAACTTAATTCCCAAGCTACGTTCGTAGTTGCGAAGCGTCTTCACTTCGTAATCGTTAGCAAAACAGAGCGATAAACCTTCTTTACCGGCACGAGCGGTTCTTCCACTGCGATGGGTATAGTACTCATCACTTTCGGGTAATTGGTAGTGTAAGACAAAGTTTAGGTCTGAAATATCAATGCCACGGGCGGCGACATCTGTGGCAACGAGTAGGCGCAGACTTTCGTTTTTAAAGGCACGCATCACTTTATCGCGTTCTTTCTGCATTAAATCACCGTGAATGGCATCTGCAGCGAAATTTTTGGCTATTAATTGCTGACTTAGCTTCTTCGTGGCGGCTTTGGTTTTGCAGAAAATAATACCACGCTCATCGGGCTCCGCGCGCAAAAATTGCTGTAAAGCATTGAGTTTATCGGCATCGTCGCACTTCATATACTGATGCGAAATGTTTTTATTGACTACATTCTCCTGCTTCACATCAATGCGGGTAGCATTTTCCGCTAGGTGTTTGCTGATAATCGCCTTTATTTCATTGGGAATGGTGGCCGAAAATAACCACTTGCTTTCTACCGCTGGTAAGAAACTCAATATTTCATCAAGTTCCTTTTTGAAACCCATACTAAGCATCTCATCGGCTTCATCTAGTACGACCGATTTCACCCCGTTTAAATCAACCGCTTTACGTTTTATTAAATCGATCAAACGGCCAGGAGTCGCCACTACAATGTGAGTCGGGCGTTTCAATGCACCAATTTGACGATCGATATGCTCACCTCCGTATACCGCTTCAGTAAAAATTTTAGCTGAGTATTTCGTGAATTTGAATAACTGTTTAGCGACTTGCTGCGCTAATTCGCGAGTAGGACAAAGAATTAGGCCTTGCACCATGCCAAGAGAAGGATCAATTTTTTCCAAAAGGGGCAAACCGTAAGCTGCGGTCTTTCCAGTGCCTGTTTGGGCTTGCGCTACGATGTCGGTAGGTCCCGCTAAGAGTATAGGAATTACATTTTGCTGAATGTATGTCGGTTCAATAATATTTAATTCCGTAAGTCCTTTTACAAAACCGGGGCTGATGCCTAATGCTTGGAAGTTATTCAAAATAGATGAGTTCAAATTGAGTTGCAAGGTACGTCAAAGATGAAGGACCTCATCTTGAGATTTTACCAATTCTCTAGCTTACGTAACAGCTAGATAACAGGAGAAACTGCGGATCATAGTTGCTTTTATGGTCTCCTCCTTTTAAATTTTCGTTTATTTTGAAACTGAACTTAGATTAATTGAGCCGCCAAGTAGCTAATTATTAGTCGAGATCGGATACCTGTCAATGAGTAGAATTGGACTTTAGAACTTAATTATCAGTGATTTTTTGAGCTTTTAAAGGAGCTTGTAAAATAAAAAGATGGTAGACGCGTCGAAAGCTTGTGTAGATTAAAGAAATTTAGTAACTTATCCACGATGGCTTGGGATTGATTTAATTAAGACCATGAAGCTAGTTTGAGAAAAATAGAGTTAAAATTTTTTTTAATCTCAGCTATTATCACGCAAAGTTAATTCTAGTACTTTTAATCAAGACTAAGAAAGGAGTCAAGACCACTTCAGCAATTTATCTATGCGGCATTTGCCGACAAGTACAAAACGCTAAATATGCACTGACACCCATCCGAATCTATTGTTTTTCTAAAGTGTATTATTTGAAATTTTTAATCAGAACATGTTGACAAAAACGATTACTGAAAATAATAAATCCGCAGGGCTTCTCGACAGGAGAAAAAAAGTAGTAGCCAATGGCGTAGGAGTATTTAATACTGCTACTGTACAAGATGCTAAAGGTGCTATCATTACTGATCTCGATGGTCGGGAGTTGATCGATTTTGCCGGTGGAATTGGCGTAGTAAACGCTGGCCATTGTCCAGAGCCAGTGGTAAAGGCGATTCAAGAGCAAGCGGCAAAGTACCTCCATACAAGTTTTAATGTAGTTTCTTATGAGCCCTATGTTGAGCTATGTGAAAAGCTAACGGAGATTTTACCTCACGGTAAGGAAACCAAGGCTATGTTGGTGAGTACGGGTGCAGAAGCGGTGGAAAATGCTATAAAAATCGCCAGACAAGCGACGGGCAAACAGGCGATAATTGGGTTTTCAGAAGCGTACCATGGCAGAACCATGATGGCTATGACCTTAACCAGTAAGATTGGTTATAAGGTGGGCTGTGGCCCTTTTGCGCCTGAGGTATACCGCCTGCGCTTTCCTAATTATTTCCTTTATGGTGGTAGCCTAGATTACGATGCATTTATTGATCAAGAATTAGAGCATCTTACCATGAGTAATCAAAGTCTAGTGGACCCAAATGCGGTAGCAGCCATTATTATAGAAGCGGTGCAAGGAGAAGGTGGTTTTAATCCTGTCCCTAAGCGCTACCTTCAGGGTTTGCGTGCCCATTGTGATAAGTATGGAATGATGCTAATTATCGATGAAGTACAAAGTGGCTTTTGCCGCACCGGGCATTGGGCTTCATGGCAGCATTACGGCGTTACCCCAGATTTAAGCACCTACGCTAAGTCGATGGGCTCGGGCTTGCCAATTGCGGCGGTGGTAGGTCGTGCTGAAGTTATGGATGCCGCCTCCCCCGGCAGTATTGGCGGAACTTATATTGGTAGTCCAGTTTGCTGTGCGGCCTCATTGGCTACGATAAAATTAATGGAAGATCTAGACTTAAATTCCCGCGCTTTGGCGGTGGCAGATCAAGTTAATAGTAGACTTAATGCCCTGCAATTGCAATTTAAGGAAATCGGCGATATACGTGGTTTAGGTGCTATGATTGGGATTGAATTTGTGAGTTTAGATCATCCTAAGAAACCTAACGCTCAATTATGTAGTGAAGTGGTAAAACGCTGTTCAGAGAACGGACTTATTGTAATCAGTGCGGGAATGGAAAAGAATATCATTCGTATTCTTTCTCCATTGGTAATTACAGATGCTCAACTAGCAAAAGGCCTGGATATTCTGGAGTCTGCTATAATTGATTCAATAAATAACAAAGTATGAAACCATTCGCAATTGCGGGAATCCAAATGAAGGTTTCAGCCATCCTTCCCAATGTGGAAATGATGAAGCTGAAAATAAATATCGCTATGAACCTTTATCCTTGGCTGGATATGATTGTGTTTAGTGAATTGAGTCCCTATGGCCCATTAATTAAAACGGCGCAGGCCATTCCGAATAATTTTGAAGCGGAAATGCAGGCTTTAGCTAAAGCTTACGGAATTTGGTTGCTACCAGGTTCTATTTTTGAAGCACGTGAAGGAAATGTGTATAATACCGCTACAGTAATTAATCCCAAAGGGGAAGTAGTTACTCGCTACAGTAAAATGTTTCCCTTTTATCCCTACGAAGTAGGAGTAACCCCCGGCAGTGAATATTGTGTTTTTGATGTGCCAGATATCGGCAGATTTGGAGTTTCTATTTGCTACGATATGTGGTTTCCTGAAACGGTACGCACCTTAGCGGTGATGGGTGCTGAGGTGATTATTCATCCTACCCTTACCGGCACGATCGATCGCGAAATAGAACTCTCCATTGTAAGAGCTATGGCAGCGGTAAATCAATGTTACTTTTTTGATGTAAATGGTTTGGATACAGGCGGTAGCGGACATTCTATAGTTTGTGGGCCAGATGGCAGGGTGCTATATGAAGCAGGTGGCAACGAAGAAATTTTCCCTATCGAATTGGATATTGAAAGAGTTAAGCGAAGCAGAGAAATGGGTGTTTTGCGCTTAGGCCAACCTTTAAAAAGTTTCCGCGACCATATTGGTCAATTTAAGGTTTACCAAGAGGGCGCAGATTTAAGCTATTTGCAATCGTTAGGACCGCTCATTAAACCCAAAAGAGTGGATCGTCTAGCCGAGCTCAAGCTGGCCGAATATGAAATGGAACAGCCGCATACTGGCGTTTCAGGTGTAGAATAGCCTAGGGCTAATCGTAATTTTACTCGGAATCAATTAGTGGTAGATCACTGAAATTCGGGCAAAAAAATAATTAATTTTAAAATATAATCAACAGAGTATATGGGATCAACAACTGGAAGAAAAATAAAAACAGCACCAAAACTGAAGGACTTCGTTAGTTGGTTCGAAATACCTGCTATTAATTTTGAAAAGGCCGTAGCGTTTTACGATTATATATATGGTATTAAAATGGAGCGAGTCGTCGGGCCTACCCATTCTATGGCAATATTCCCATCCACTGGAGGCGTGGGAGGTGCGGTAGTACAAGGACTTGGCTCGGTTCCCGGCCAGAATGGACCTTTAATTTACCTTAACGGAGGAAGAGATTTGGAGACAATTCTTTCCAAAGTAACGGAAGCAGGGGGGCGCATTGTAATGCCGAAAACATTTATCAACGAAGAGTCAGGTTACTTTGCCATTTTCGTAGACATTGAAGGAAATAAATTAGCCCTGCACTCTAGATAAATATGACGAAAAAGAAAACAGTAAACGCTCCTTATTACAATATTGGCCAACTGCGGATGGACCTATGGAATAGGTTGAGATCTGCCTCTCTAAATTTAGCAGATGCCAAAGAGCAATCTACTTCTGCTAAGTCTCATATGGAAAATTGTGAGCTCCTTCTAGGGCAATTAGCTAGTATCGAGCATCACTTCGCCTTTCCAGGAATGCGGCGTTTTTTAGCGGTTAAGGAGTCTTTCGCTCGTCACGAATTTGTTGCCATGTCGCATACGATTTTGGATATCAGAAGAGAATTAATTAGCGATAGCTTTCGCGGCGCAGGCGACTTGCTAGTGGAGCATGATACCATCGAAAAGACTGAAATTTTAGATAAACCCGATCATTCGAACCAAAATTATTTTGAAGTACTTTTAGTCGAGAACATCTCCGAAAGGGATGAAATTGCCTTAAGGCGTAAAGTGGCAAACTTGCACTCTGAAAAAGATAAGTTTAGATATGGTCTTGTTGTTCAGCGCTCTTTTCAGGATGCCCTAATTACGCTGCTTTTTAATACCAATATTCAGTCGGTTGTAATTCGCTATGCACCACCCTTTAAAGGGAAGGAGATTGACCCCTTAATAAGCCCCTATATTCAACATGCCCTCGATTTAGGAGGACCTTCGCATCAAAGAGATGAAGACTTGGGCCCCTTGCTGGGACAGGTTATTAAGCAGTTTCGCCCCGAAATAGACACTTATTATGTAACCGATACGGTTTTGGCCGATTTGAAGGATTCGACCATTAAAACCTTTCGCAGGATTTTCTATCGCAAAGAGGATTTTCAAGAAATTCATTTGAGCATTATTCGCGGTATTAGTGAGCGTTATGAAACGCCCTTTTTTACCGCTTTAATGGAGTACAGTCAGAAGCCAACTGGCGTCTTTCACGCCATGCCTATTTCGCGCGGAGGTTCGGTTTTTAAATCTCGCTGGATTCGCGATTTTGGCGATTTTTACGGTCGAAACCTGTTTCTGGCCGAGACCTCTGCCACTACTGGAGGCTTAGACTCCTTACTTCAACCCACCGGCCCTCTAAAAAAGGCCCAAGAAATGTGTCGCGATGCCTACGGCTCTCAACATACTTTTCTGGTAACCAACGGAACATCTACGGCGAATAAAATTGTAATGCAGGCCATGGTTGCGCCTGAAGACGTGGTTCTTATCGATCGCGATTGTCATAAGTCGCATCACTATGGCTTGGTACTTTCTGGTGCTTTTCCGGTTTACCTAGATTCGTATCCAATTGAAAAATACTCAATGTATGGCGCGGTTCCTCGCCAAGAGATAATTAAGAAATTGGTGCTTCTCCGCGAAAGCGGAAGATTGGAAAAGGTGAAAATGCTGCTGCTTACCAATTGCACTTTCGATGGCATGGTCTACAATGTAGAGCGTATGATGGAAGAGGTTTTAGCCATTAAGCCCGACATGGTTTTTCTATGGGATGAAGCTTGGTTTGCCTTTGCCAGTTTCACCTACACGTTCAAAAGACGAACCGCCATGTACGTCGCCAAAAAACTGGAAAACAAATATCGTAGTCCCGCTTATCGCAAGATGTATAAAGCGCATATCGAGTCTTTAAATAAAGGCGATTTGCCTAAAATGCCCGATCCCGACAAGGTGCGCATACGCGTTTACTCGACCCAAAGTACCCATAAAACGCTAAGTAGTTTTAGACAAGGATCGATGATTCACATTTGGGATCAAGATTTTCAGCGTAAGAGTCGTGCGACTTTCCTAGAAGCCTATATGACGCATACTTCCACTTCGCCAAATTATCAAATGTTGGCTTCCCTGGATGTTGGACGTCGTCAGGTACAGTTTGAAGGATATGAACTGGTGGAGCGCGGAATTGAGTTGGCGATGTCATTACGGGCCAAAATAAATAACGATCCCGCTCTTAGCAAATACTTTGATGTTTTAACGGTACGCGATTTTATTCCAAGCCAGTACCGGCAAACAGATATGGCAGAGTATTATACCAAAGATAAGGGTTGGAATCGCATGGAAACCGCTTGGGAGGAGGATGAATTTGTATTGGACCCTACCAAAATTACCTTGCATATTGGGCGCACTGGCGTAGATGGCGATACCTTCAAAAACCGGTTTTTAATGGATAAATTTAATATCCAGATTAATAAAACCTCGCGCAATACCGTTCTCTTCATGACCAATATTGGTACCAGTAGAGGTAGTATTACCTATTTAATAAATGCGCTTCTGAAGATTTCAGAAATGCTGGATGAAAACTTTCGTGCCTTGGATAAAAGGGAGCAAGAGATTCATCAGAAAAAGATACATTCTCTTACGCATGAAGTACCTCCCTTGCCAGATTTCAGCTTTTTCCACCACTCATTTCAAGCAGTACCAGGAATTCCTGGAGGCAATTTAAGAGAGGCTTATTTTCTGACTTATAATGAGGAGAATTACACTTATATTCCTCTCACGGAATGTTTGGCTGAAATAGAGAATGGGGCGGAGCTTGTTGCCTCCTCCTTTGTAATCCCTTATCCACCTGGCTTCCCCGTCTTAGTGCCTGGTCAAGTGGCTACTAAAGACATAATAAAATTTATGCTTGCGCTAGATGTTTCTGAGATTCACGGCTATCGTTCCGATCTTGGATTACGAGTATTTAAGCAGAGTGTATTAAACAGACAAATGACAACAACATCCATCGGGTTAATAGGCGGTCCCGGGACTCTAAAGAAAAAAACATCTGCCCAATCTAATCAAGAAAACAAAACTTTATGACAGCACTAGATAAAGAAAACTCTATCGAAATTAGCACCAATAAAAAGGAACTACCTGCCGCAAACAACGAAGGTACTAGCCCAACTAAAGCCGCAGCCAAGGCACCTGCAAAGCGTAAGGCATCTGCTAGAAAACCTGCGGCCAAAAAACGTCCGGCAGCTAAAAAAGTAGCGCCTCAGAAATTGAAAGGCGTTGCCGATATTCGTCGCTACTTCTATAAAAATGAGGTGCCAATTTATTTTATTAGTGCCACCAATTTTAATTTGCTCGGGGCAGATGAGTGGATAAAAAGCTTCAAGTTTATTAGCTACATCGAATGCTTCGATGGTCAGCATCCTAACGTGTTTTCACCTAAGGAAGAAATTCCGCACGATGAGTTCACTAGCATCGAAGACATTAACAATTATCTCTTGATGCACCCAGAAGTACAAGACTATCTTAAAACAAGAGCGAAAGGTCGTAAAGCGGGGAAAGCCATGTTTCTCATGTTTGATGAGCAAACTGAAAAATTAGCGAAGAAACAAGGATTGGAAATTATGTTTCCTTCCGCTAAAATGAGAACTTTTCTTGATAATAAAGTGAACACTAATCGCTTGGCGGAAAAAGCAAAAGTGCCTTGTGTGCCTTATGTGCTCTCCAAAGTTTCAAATTATAAGCATCTACAGAAAGTGTCCTCTAAATTAGGTGCCGACCTGGTTATACAAACTCCTTTCGGAGACTCCGGACATACTACTTTCTTTATCTCCAACGAGAAGGAATACGCGAAATACGCCGAAGAAATTGAGCAGGAAGCAGAGGTAAAAATCATGAAACGCATTAACTGCAAGGGCTCCGCAATTGAGGCCTGCGTTACTAAACACGGGACTGTGGTGGCTCCGCTTATGACCGAGTTGGTAGGCTTTAAAGAGCTTACGCCTTACAAAGGTGGTTGGTGCGGTAATGAAATATACCCTGGTGCTTTTAGTCCTGAGCTAAGAGAAAAGGCTCGTAAATATACACGTCTTTTTGGCGATCAATTGCGTAAAGAAGGTTACAAAGGCTACTTTGAACTAGATTACCTAATCGATCAGGATAATGGTGAATTATACTTGGGCGAGTTGAACCCGCGGGTTACAGGAGCAAGTTCAATTACCAATCATGCCGTTTTCGCTTTGGCAGATGCGCCTTTATTTATTTTCCACATTTTAGAATGGATGGATGTCGATTACGAATTGGATGTTAAGGAACTGAATGACCGTTGGACTGACCAAGAAAATGTAGATAGTTGGAGCCAGCTGATTATTAAACATACCGCCGACACGGTAGAGTATGTGGGCCAGGCACCAAAGTCTGGTATTTGGAAAATGTATGATAATGGCCACATTCAGTTTGATCGAATGGATACCCACAGAAGAGCAGTTGAAAGTGAAAAGGAAGCCTTCTTTTTAAGAATCACCAAAGAAGGCGATTACCTTTATGAGGGTGCCGATATGGGTATTTTAGTTAGTAGAGGTCGAATGATGACCGATAAATTTCAATTAAATGCTCGCGCTAAGCAATGGATAAAGGCCATTCAAGCGCAATATGGAACCACCTTGGTGGAAGACAAGCGCGTTGTGCCGGCTGAGCTCGGTAATAATTTGATGAAATAGTCAGGATAGACTAAAATGAGCCTGAAACCATTTGGTCAAGCTCTTGATTTTGAAATAAAAACTATTTAAACGCAATTATATTAATGCACTTTAAAAGTATTAACCCTTATAATGGCAAGGAGGTAGGCGCCTATCAATCGCTTAGCGAATCTCAGCTTAACGACAAATTGGAGCTGGCGCAAGAAACCTTCCCCTTATGGCGTGCGGTGCCCTTAGAAGAACGCAGCAGACTTATTAAAAAAGCGGGCACTATTCTACGGGAGGGTGTGGAAGAATATGCGAAAATGATTAGCCTAGAAATGGGTAAACCTATTAATGAGGCTCGCGCCGAGGTAAATAAATGTGCATGGGTTTGCGATTATTACGGCGAAAATGCTGCTAAGTTTTTAGCAGAAGAAGTAATTGAAACTGAGGCTCAAAAAAGTTATGTTCGCCACGATCCTATTGGAGCCGTGTTTGCCGTGATGCCTTGGAACTTTCCGTTTTGGCAGGTCTTTCGATTTGCTGCACCTACCCTTACTGCAGGTAACGTTGGATTGTTAAAGCATGCTCCTAACGTTTTTGGTAGTTCGCAAATGATTGAGGAGGTTTTCCAAAAGGCAGGCTTCCCCAAAGGCGTATTTCAAAACCTTATCGTACATCATGATGCGAGCGAGCAAATAATTAAACACGATATCGTGCGCGCTGTAACCTTAACGGGAAGCGAAGGAGCGGGCTCTGCGGTAGCTGCTTTAGCGGGTAAATACCTTAAAAAATCACTTCTTGAATTAGGAGGTAGTAATGCCTTTATTGTTTGGGAAGACGCCGATATTGATGAAGCAGTGAAGACGGCCTTAACCGCACGGATGCTGAATTGCGGCCAAAGCTGCATTGCGGCCAAGCGCTTTATTTTGTTGGAAGGGATTTACGATACTTTTATAGAGAAGTTTATTAAAGGATTAAAAGAATTGAAAAGTGGCGACCCTATGGATGAAGCTACTCAAGTAGGTCCTTTGGCGCGCATAGATTTAGCGGATCAGTTGCAAAGTCAATTGCAGAAATCGATAGCGATGGGAGCCGAGCTTTTAATGGGTGGTAAGCAAAAGGCTTGTTATCACGAGCCAACTGTACTAGCTAATGTTAGTACCGAAATGCCAGCCTTTAATCAAGAGAGTTTTGGTCCTTTAGCCGCAATGATTAAAGCGAAAGATATCGATGAAGCCTTTACTTTGGCAGGAATGTCTCGTTATGGCCTAGGTTTAACGGTTTGTACTTCCAATCCCGATAAAGCACTTGCTATGGCTGATAGAGTGAGTGATGGAGCCTATTTTATTAATGAATTAGTAAAGAGTGATCCGCGCTTGCCTTTTGGAGGAACTAAGCTATCGGGCTATGGTCGCGAATTAGCAAAAGATGGTATGATGGAATTTGTAAATCGTAAAACTGTTTATTTGAAATAAGACGACTTAATGCGTCTTGATTTCTTGCATTAATCCAACATGAAACTCGAACTTCATTCTATTTCTGAGAAATATGCTGGCATAAAATGGCAAGGGCTTTTTCATAAGCATTGGCCCAGTTATCGTTCTTGGTATTTAAATAAATCTAGATCAGATAGCCCAAACTTAGAAACTTGTATTGCTCGCTTGAAAGAGTATATGCCCGAATTTTATCCGACTTACTTGCATTTATGCGATCTAGCGGGTGATGATGAAGTGGCGCATCGCTTTCTTTCAGGCTATTGTCCGCCGCCTTATATGAGCGGCTGCGCCCAGGTAGTCCATGAGAAAGAGGCACAATTGGTGCGCAACTACGACTTTGCCCCAAAGCTTAGCGAGGGTACGCTTCTGCATTCGGCTTGGAATGGTAAAGAAGTAATGGCTATGGGCGATTCTCTTATTGGGGTGGTTGATGGGATAAACGAAAATGGACTGGTGGTTTCCCTCACCTTTGGTGGGAGAAAAGTGGTAGGAGAGGGCTTTGGAATTCCCTTTATTCTCCGTTACGTTTTAGAGTTTTGCACTAGCCTTGATGAAGCAATAGAGGCTCTTTTGCGAATTCCTTCGCACATGAGCTACAATATTATGCTAATGAATAGCGAAGGGGAGCATAAGCTGGTACAGGTTTCGCCAGATTCTGATCCTATTATTACCAATTATAGCGCTTCCACCAATCATCAGGGGAAAGTAGACTGGCCCGAGCATGCAAAGTTCACCAAGACTATTGAACGTGAATTGTACCTACTTGAAATGCTCGCTCAAGAAGATTATAGTACAGAAGAAATAACGCAGGCCTTTCTAAAACCACCCCTTTTTAACCGTAAATACAGAAGGGGTTTTGGTACTATTTATACCGCGGTATACGATGCGAAGAATGTATCGGTTCAGCTACATTGGCCCAGTTTAGAACTGAATCAGAGTATTAGCGATTTTAAAGAAGGGGTTTTAGTAATAAGGTATAAAGAAGGGGGCAAAGAGAATTTAAACGTTAATGAATTGAACCTGGCTTACAATCAAGCAGTGGAAGAATATTGGTTGGAATATGGTCAGTCCTGGTCGCAAGAAAATCGTCATGTTAATGAAGCATTAAATGGTTTGTCCTTGCACATTAAGGAACTGCTAGACCAAATGCATTTCGTGGCTCATAGTCAAAGTACCTATCCAAAACAAGAGCCGCCAGAGCTTTGGAAAAGGGTGAGCATGAAAAAATGATTCGGCGTTTCAATTACGAAGCAAGCTCGCAAAGAAAAAAAGCAGGCTATTAGCATATAGTAATTGCTAATAGCCTGCTTATTAATAGTTTATTGTATGTAGTAACGAGGGGTAAGGGCAGTGGTTTTATTCAACAACGCCATTGCTTCTCCCGGTTAGTTTACATATGAAGTTGATACCTTTTTAAGAAAGGCCTTCTATTTTTTTTAATTCAAATAAATCCGTTCTACGGTCCTTTAAGTTTCTCACACTACCAAATTGATGCAATTGGCGCAATAAGTCAATATCCACGTCAGCAATTAAAATCATTTCTGTATTCGGGGTGGCTTCTGCCTTAATTCCATTGGTTGGAAAGGCAAAGTCACAAGGGGTGAAAACCATAGACTGAGAGTACTGAATATCCATATTGTGCACATTCGGTAGATTACCCACACTTCCAGCAATAGCTACATAGCATTCGTTTTCAATCGCCCTAGCCTGGGCACAATTTCGCACTCTCGAGTAGCCGTTTTGGGTATCGGTTAAGAAAGGAACAAATAATATATCCATGCCTTGATCAGCCAATAATCTACTTAATTCCGGGAATTCAGAATCATAGCAAATTAGTACCCCAACTTTACCGCAATCTGTATCGAATACTTTCAATTGATTTCCGCCTTGTAAGCCCCAAACTTTGGCTTCATCTGGGGTTACATGTAGCTTTTCATACCTTTCTATGGACCCATCTCTCTTGCAGAGGTAACCCACATTATATAACCTGCCATCAATAATTTCAGGCATGCTACCCGCCACAATATTTATATTGTAGGAAATAGAAAAACTGGAAAACTTTTTAACAATATCAGCGGTGTATTTAGCTAATTCTCTGATAGCTTCAGATTCACCTAAATGATTGTCTTTAGCCATTAAGGGGGCATTAAAGAACTCTGGGAATAAAGCAAAATCTGAACGATACCCCGCGACTGCATCAATGAAGTATTCAGCTTGTTGTAATAGGCTATCAATATCTTGATAAGGCCGCATTTGCCACTGAATTAATCCGAGACGAACAACTTTCTTTTTAGTTTCTGCCTTTTTTTGTTTCCTTTCATAGTAAATATTATCCCACTCTAATAAAACAGCAAACTCTCGCGATGAAGCGTCGCCTTCTAAATACCCTTTAAGAATTCTTGCTGGATGAAAGTCATTAGAAATTTGAAAATTCAAAACGGGGTCATGAATTTCCTTTAGCTTTACTTTTTCGATATACTCTTTGGGGCTAAGTTTATCTGAGTATTTATGATAATTCGGAATTCTTCCCCCGAAGGCAATTCCTTTCAGGTTCAATTTTTCACAAAGGTCTTTCCGATAACCATAAAGCCTTCTCCCCAATCTTAAACCCCGATATTCTGGCTTAATAAAAACGTCAATTCCGTATAGAACATCACCGTTTTGGTTATGAGAGTCAAAAGTGTAATCTCTTGTTATTTCTCGGTAGGTATGGTTGGTGTCAAATTTGTCGTAATCAACTATAATGGATAGCGCGCTCCCTGCAATTTCGCCGTTTACTGTCACAACCACTTGTCCTTCTGGAAACTTATCCAACAAGGATTTAATATGTTCTTCCCTCCAGTAAGCCTCTGGCATTGAGGTGTATGCCAACTGCATGGCATCCTTTATTTGTAGATAGTCACTAAGTTGTAAATACTTTAACTCTACCTTATCGATATCCTTTAATTCCATGTTTTGTTTTGTGACAAATGTGTAAAATAGTTAGTGAATTTCAGTTGTTTTAAAAGAGCATATTTGATTTATTTTCCACGGCCCTCTTAATCTCGTCATTGCCTTAATATAAAAGAAAATCTGGGCTAAAGGTTCTAATTCACTGAAAGTAAAGCATATTTCAGTTCTTTTATACGCCAGTGATAAAAAAGCCTGATCGAATCACTTTAACCTCAGCGAAGCGCAACTTTTGATAAAGGTCGAAATGATGGCGTTTACATCCTTTAAAGGCTTGCTACAAATTCTCTAAATACATCTTTATGCTTTTCCAGATCCAAATTAGGAGATAGTGAAGCGCGCACGATATAATCTTTATCGCCCTCTTTCGTCGTACCTTGAGTAGAAGTTGCGGGGATCGTCCAATACAGTCCTTTCAATTGTCCATAGCTTACGCAATACTTGCTTTCCTTAGGAATTTCATTAATCATGGAATTGATTAGGCGGAGGTTTAATTCTCTTTTATACGCTTCACGCTCGGCATCGCTGTTTCCTCGGGTTGGTAAATCGAGGGAAAATACCGAAGGGGTAAACCCACGCTGCGCCAATTCTTCCGAAACAAAATTGATTTTCGCGCTGGGTAAAGTCTCCTGAATGAAAGTCACAAAGTTACGGGTGTTCACATACGCGTCGGCAATGCGCTGATTCATAGAGGGTAATTGCTTGGCTAAGATTTGCGTTTGCAAAGGTGTTGCTTCATTATCGCAAAGCTGCAAATGCTTTTCAATCTTAGCCATTAAAACCGCCGCTTTTTCGTTACCTAAGCAGTAACCCGCTGTGCATTCTCCGCCGCTAGGGAACTTAGATCCACTGGCATAGGATATCCCTTTTACACTAGAAAGCACATCCTCTTCGCCGAGGAAATGCACATTAGGACAGAATGTTTGGTCGAGGATGAAAACTGGTGCAATTGCGATTTCGCCTGCAATAGTTTTTCGGGGAGCGCTCAAAGCGGCCTTCAATTTATCTAAGTCAGGAACCTCCACGCGGGGATTGGTGGGGATTTCAGCAATAATATAAGGTACCACATCTTCTTGGGCTAAACGACTTAAAACCGTATCCACACTCTGCACCATGTCATTGTCACCGTCAACGGGCAAATCCACCACTTCCACATTGTCTAGGCAAGCTGCCACGCGTCTCGCTTGGTCGTTGGTGCCGCCATAACAATTAGGAGGAACAATGAATTTAATCGCTTTACCAGCGTGTGCTTCTTGGGCATAATCTACCAAGCCCATCATAATCGCATACTGCATGGATAATCCCGAGGAAGCCAATAGAGCTTCAGTGGGTGCCTGCGTAATATTTTTGAGTGTTTCTAAAACCAAGGCTTTATCGGCGGCGAAATCACTGGGTTGTTCCGAGACTTGCTGGCCCACTAAACTCTTCAATGCGGCATGGCAATTGGCGGGAGTCATGGCAATGGTTTCGCGTCTGCGTACGTGCTGAATGTCAGAAACGTAATCACTATTCTCCGGGCTAATTAGCAAAATACTACCCCATTGTGAGTATATATTTACATAGAAGTCAATATTGGCCATAAACTCGGTTTTAGCCATCTCATTTTCTTCACCTATTAAAACGGTGCTTCCCTCGTAGGGAGATAGGTTCGCAATAGAATCAACCGCTTCTAATTGAAACGTATAGTCATAAACACTTTGCAGGGTTTCTACATCAAAAAAAGAGGGTAATTCTCCTTGATAGAGAATGCGAGTTTTCTTGTTTTCTAAAGAGTTTTTTCGCAGCACTGCAAGAACAGGAGCCGTGCGGGAAGAGAAGCTAATTACATTTTGCGCTTGCAAATTTTGGATGCTGGCCAAAGCCCATTCAAGTACACAAGAAAGCGGATGGCCGAGGCGAATATAATCGTAGGCCGTAGGCAGTGCGCTCAAGGCAGATGCGCTCGCATTAGAGTTTTTGTATAGCTTTTCAAATTCGCTGGTAAATTCTGTTTTCGCTAACTCTTCATTGTAAATATCTAGTCGATGCGTAGTTAAACGCAGCCAGCTTTCGGGCATATTGGCTAAAACATCTTTTATATAATCGAACATTTTGTATCTTTTAGATTCATTTTTGAAAGGCGGTCAATCTACATTAATTCACTTTACTTAGAAAAGAATTGGGATAGATTTTGTTCATCTGCCATTTAGGCGATTGAAGCATCTTGATCCTAAATAGAGTCTAGTTTTTCTTGGGTAAGACTATTACTTACATTACCGGTGTTTAGCGTAGCGGCGGGCTCGAAGAGTAGTACGCTAACTTCTTCAGGCGCATAGGGTTTGTGCTTTACGCCACGGGGGATGATCACAAATTCGCCACTGCTAAGACTCAGGGTTTTATCTTCCAGTTCAATGAAAAGTTGTCCGTTAATCACATAAAAGAGCTCGTCTTCCTTTTCATGATGATGCATTACAAAGTCGCCTTTAAACTTCGCCACTTTAACCAACTGATTATTGAGCGCACCAACAATTTTGGGTGACCAATGCTCGCTGAAAGAATCTAGCTTAGCCGCGATATTCACTTTTTCAATTTCCATAAAGCGATCTTAGCTGAGGTATTTTTCCAATAAGCTCGCTACAGTTTGGGAGTCAGATTCAGAACGAATAGCTTCTAGTTCAGAAGCCTCTAATATTTCCTCCACTTTTTCCTCTACCATTATTAAGGGTTTTTCATCGGGTGGCTCAGGAAAAAGATTTTGCTCTTTAAATAAGCGCCTCGTTACCACCGCAACCTCATGAGCGCCGCGATAATTTTTTTCTTGCTCCAGCAGATAGGCCAAAGCAATTAAGCCGTAAGCATCTTCCGTTGCAGCGGGATCAGCTTCGTGTTTTAATTGATAGTACTTATTAATTAATTTTTTTGCTTCTTCAAAGTCTCCTTTGTTAATGGAGACAAAAGATTTGTTGAAATGATCAATCGTGTACATGCCCATGGCGCCAGTTTCAAAGCTGATGCGCATGCTTTCATTGTAAAAGGCTTCAGCCCTATCCATATTACCAATCAGTCGCCACATTTCGGCATTCATGTGGGCGCGGTACATTAACCATTGTTGGTTGGCCGAAGAAGCAGCTAAATCACTTAACTCTTTACTTAGCTCGGCCAAACGAGTGGTATCTAGCTTACGCTGCGAATTGCGACATAAAGAGGTAAGTGCCCGCCCAATTAAAGTATCGTTATTAGTTTGTCGACCAATAGCTAAAACTTCATTGGCGAGTTTAATCGATCCTTCATCGTCGCCTTCCTTAAAGAGTTGGTAAGCTTTACGCAACTTTTCCTTAGGTGTTATTTCTTCAACATCGCTAAGCTCAATTTCGGTGCTTTTCTCCGCTGGCTTTTCTTGGGGCGAATTGCAGCTTAATAATAGGGCAAAAGCGAGAAGGGTTAGAAAGGCGGATGGTCTTGTCATTTTCAAATTTTGGCTAAAATTAATCATCTTCATTTAGGGTTTGAAATTTGACAGAGTTTATTATTTCTTCAACATCATTTCACCCGAATCAATAAAATCGCATCCAACCGTAAACGGGCATTATTAATAATATCGCTCAATGTATCCTGTTCTTTGCGGGCAATGGCGACTTCTTCTGGTCTAATGTTTTTATTCCTTTCTTGAAGGCTTTCTAAACGGTTAATCTCATGATTCAATTTACGCTTCATGCGTCTTAGTCCGCGTGAGATTTCTCGGGCGCTTTGTTCCTCTGCAATTTCTGTGGCCGCATCAATCATATTGGGTAAAATGCTTTCTACTAAAGTGTCGTTCTCTAATAAAGCATCGATTTTTCCCGATTGTAATTTCTTGTTCAAGCTTTCAACAGAATAGCTGTCAGTCACTTCATTTCCTTGGTGATCTACCACAATTCGCAGCGGAGTATTGGGTAAAAACCGATCTACAGAAGTATTTTGCGCCCCCGCCGTTTCTAAAACAAATAGCAACTCCATTACTAAACCAGGACTATTCGCGCCTTTGAGTATACCAAAACTGGCGCTGCCAGTACCAGAGCTTAAAACCATATCCATAGCGCTGGTGCTGATGGGGTGGTCCCAAGTGAGGAAGCTGATGTCTTCGCGAATGAGGGCTTGTTGGCGTAAGAAGGTAACTGATAAACCTTCGCGTGGAATGGAAGGAAAGGCTTCGGTGCTCTGTGAAGCAGGATGTAAATAGTAGGTTCTCGGGCTGAGGTCTTCCATTTCCATATCGAAATGGCGAAAGACCTTGCTGAGGTATTTTTCGAGGGCTGGATTCTGATCTTCCGCTTCTATTTGATCAATTAAATCCTTGGCAATTTCCGGGCGAAAAGAATTCATTTCCAAAAGCTTATCTCGTCCTTCAGCAAGGTTTTTACGCAACTGTTTCTGGAAGTCGGCAGTGTCTTTAATTAAGGCATTTAACGCAGAGTACGCATCCTCCGAAAGGGGCGACAAGCAAATGCTAAGTAGACTTTCGCTAAACAATTTGAAAACGCTATTGCCACCTTCGAGATTTTCCGCGAAAGCATTTAGACCCTCCTGATACCAGCGCGCCATAAGGTGTTGCGGACTGCCGCTGAGGTAGGGCATGTGAATGTGAATGTCTTTTTTTTGACCAATGCGATCTAAGCGACCGATGCGTTGCTCCAGTAATTCTGGGTTTAGTGGTAGGTCGAAAAGGACCAAATGATGGGCGAATTGGAAATTGCGACCCTCGCTGCCAATTTCGGAGCAAAGTAGAATTTGAGCGCCTTCGAATTCGGTAAACCAAGCGGCATTTCTATCGCGCTGTACAATGGTAAGTTCCTCGTGAAAAAGGCCTACCTTAACGGTGCTGAGCTGACTAAGCGCCTCATGCAGGGCTAAGACTTTTTCTTTGCTTTTGCAGATGAGCAGGACTTTGGCAGGATCAATTTCCTCTAAAAATTTTAGTAACCATAGAATGCGCGGATCTTGCTTAAACCAGAATTCAACCTGCGTGTCTGCGCTCGAGTTTGCCGTATCGTATGCGAATTCTTTGCGGAAGCGCTCCAGCCAAAGGGGAGTCTCTTCTGTTTCGAGTCGAATCAAATGCGGAATGCGCTTAGGAAAGCCTTGCATGGCCGCACGGGTATTGCGAAATAGCACGCGGCCTGGGCCATGTTGGTCGAGTAAATCTTCAATTAATTCGTTTCTGCCGGTAGTGTCAAGTTTATTTATTTCTTCGGCTCGCTCTCGGGGGAAGATGCTTTCTAAAATCTTTTTCTCCTTGGTATTCAGGCTTTCGCCGAGATGTAGTTTATCAACAATACGGGAGATATCCTTATGCTCGGAAGATTCATTGAGGAAATCTTCATAATTACTGTAGCGATCGGGGTCGAGCAGGCGTAGGCGAGCGAAATGACTTTCCAGTCCCAATTGCTCGGGCGTAGCGGTAAGCAATAAAAGCCCTTGTGCTGCTTGACTTAAAAGTTCTACTACGGCATATTCGGGACTGACTTTCTCTTGTGACCATTCCAAATTGTGAGCCTCATCAACTACTAGCATATCCCAGTCGGCTTGCAAAGCTTGTTGCGCGCGCTTAGATGATCCCGCTAAAAACTCCGTGCTGCAAAGGATTAGTTGATTGTCGAGAAAAGGGTTTCCTTCGGGTGCATTATCGTCGAGGGCAGCACAGCGTTCTTCGTCGAAAATGCTGAACCACATATTAAAGCGGCGTAATACCTCTACAAACCACTGATGGACTAAAGATTCGGGTACGAGAATTAGCACTCGACTTATGCGGCCGCTGAGTAATAAACGGTGCAGAATTAGGCAGGCTTCGATGGTTTTTCCGAGGCCTACTTGGTCGGACAGTAAAACTCGCGGGGCATAGCGCTCGCTTACCTCATGGGCGATATAAAGCTGGTGCGGAATAAGGTCGATGCGGCCCCCCACAAAGCCTTTTACGGGCGATAATCTGCGGCGATAATCTTGCTCGAGCGTTTCACGGCGCAAAGCAAAACTCTGGGGCGAGTCTACCTCTCCTTGAAACAGTTTGTCATCTACGCTATGCTTGGCCGATACATCGCCTAAATCAGCCTCCGATATGCTGCCTTCAGCGCCGAAATAGCGATACAAATCCTCATCCTGCTCTACCTGTTCCACCACTAAAGTGCGTCCATGGACATCACTGACGCGATCGCCGGGTTTAAAGATAACACGCTGCAGCGGAGCACTTTCTGCGGCATAAAGTCGGGTGGTATCGGAAATGGGAAAATAAATTTCCACCTTGCCTTTGCTGGTATTGGTAACAAAACCAACTCCCAATTCTGGCTCGCCCTTGCTGGTATATCGTTGCTTAGGAAAAAAGTCTCCCATGGTTGAATTCTAGTTAATTTTAAGCCTTAAAGATTGGTGAAATGCGCAATGGCTTGCTTGCTTTTCAGGGTATAGCTAAAAGGTTTGGTAGACCGGTTTTCGGAAATAAGTCCTAGTTTAATGAGTTCGTTTAAGTCTTTACTGGCGGTTTGTCTAACAACCTTATATTTTTCACTGTAAGATTTTAGGCTGATTGAATGGGTGTTTTTTAAGGATAGGTAACCAATACTATCTGCTTGGCGTTTATTCAATCCTTTATTGAGCAATTCATAGGCTAAAAGATTTGCGTTTTTTCGTTCTTCCAGTTTTTGATCCCGATAGCTAAGCAGTTTTTCAAAAGCCACTTGGATGTTTTTAATGGAATAGCTGATAAAATAATTCAGGTCCTTATCATCATTTTCGGTTTTCAGAAAGGCTTTATCATATTGGGTTCGCGATTCGAGTATCACTCGTGAGATGGAAATATTTTTAACTAAAGTGTAACCCTTTTTAATCAAATACCAGTAAAACAAAGCTCTTGCGGTTCTTCCGTTTCCATCTTTAAATGGGTGAATATATCCAATCATAAAGTGAATGATGGAAGCCTTTATAATCGGATGAATGAATTTATCTTCTTGATTGATAAAATGGCATAAGTCCCTCATCAAGTCTTCAACATCTTCCCATTGTGGGGGGATGTGGGCGATCTCGCCATCTATATGGTCGGTGACGTAAACTTCCCCTTTTCTAAAGTCTCCCGCATATTTTTCTGCATCGGTATAGGTGGTCATGATTTTATGAAGTTCAATGATAATTTTAAAGTCTAGGGGATGATCGCGATACTCAGAGATATATTCTATCGCCCTTAAGTTGTTGAAAATCATCTGCTCCGATTCATTTCGGGGTTTTCGACCAGATTTTAGCATGTCCCTCGCAACTTCAGTTGTAGTAGCCGCTCCTTCCACTTGAGAAGAGGCTACCGCTTCTTCGAAAAGTGAAGTTTTAAAAAACTCTAAGCTTTCGGAAGATAAGAGCGGATTTTGCTGCAAACCTCCCATTAGTTTTAAGTCGATGTCATGCAGGTTTTTTAATGCGAAAGAGGATAAGTAATATTTAAATTGGTGCTTGCCAAAGTTAAGAGCTTCATATTTAGTGGTCCGATAGGTCTTGATTAAACTCCAGTTTTCCTCAGGACTGGGAAAGGGACAATTTTTCTGATATTTAATTTCATCATAGTAAAAATAGCGCTCATCCGATTTACTTAAGAAGGCTTCAAAATCACCTTGCCGTATTTGCTCGAATAATTCGGGCTTGAATTTGAAAGCAGGAGTGGGCTTTATTTTCATGTGATTATTGTTAAATTGTCGTTCAAATTTAACAATGTTAACTAAACTAAGCAAGCTCTTTTCAAGCTTGTGCTAATTACTTCTTGTATTGCCTTACTTTCTTTTACGCTTGCGCAGATGCTAAGTACTGACTTATTGGTGATGAAAAAGGTGGCCTAAGTTTAAGAATGCCTTAATTTCGCGGCCTAGAATTTAGATATGACGCATTCGCTAGAAGACTTAAAATCGGGTAAGCTTATAGGTACCAAAAGACTAAAATTGGCTTGCGGCTTAAATGACTTCCCCGAGGAAATTTTGACCCTAGCGGAGACTCTGGAAATCTTAGATTTATCCGATAACAACTTGTCGCAACTGCCCGATAGCTTGGCTCAGCTGAAAAACTTAAAGGTCATCTTTTTTGCGAAAAATCGCTTTAGTACTTTTCCTAAAGTTCTGAAGGAATGCCCCTCTTTAAGTATGATCGGTTTTAAATCGAATCAGTTGGCAGTGGTGCCCGAAGACGCTTTTCCACCCTTACTACGCTGGTTAATTTTAACCGATAATAAGATTCAGAAACTGCCGAAAAGTATTGGTGATTGTCATCTTCTACAAAAGTGTGCTCTAGCGGGAAATTTACTGGAAGAGTTGCCCAATGAAATGCAAAATTGTAGAAACTTAGAACTGTTGCGGATTTCGGCTAATCAACTTAAAGTAATTCCTGATTGGTTATTTGCCTTGCCCAAACTTTCGTGGTTAGCTTTCGGCGGGAACCCCGCAGTGGAAAATTTGCAGCTAAGCGCGGAGATTGATTCTTTCCATTGGGATGAGTTTAGTTTGGAGGAGCTGCTGGGCGAAGGCGCTTCAGGACATATATCCAAGGCTAAGTGGCAGGGCAAGGAAGAAGCAGTGGCTCTTAAGGTTTTTAAAGGCGATGTAACGAGCGACGGATTACCCGAAGTGGAAATGGATTTGTCGATTGCGGCGGGCTTTCATGATAATTTAATTCAGGTTTTAGGGAAAATAGAAGCACATCCCGAAGACAAACCAGGCTTAATCATGAATTTAATTTCGCCTAATTATATCAATTTGGGTAATCCGCCTAGCTTAGAAACTTGCACGCGCGACACCTTTACTGAAGAGCATGTTTTTACGGAAGGTGAATTATTGAAATTAGCCAAAAGCATTGCTTCGGTTTGCGCGCAGTTGCACAGCAAAGGCATTAAGCACGGTGATCTTTATGCACATAATATTTTGGTGAATGAAGAGGCGCACTTCATTTTAGGTGATTTCGGCGCAGCTTCCTATTATGACCTTAATTCGGCAGTAGCGGATAACATAGAGCGCATTGAAGTGCGGGCTTTCGCTTGTCTGTTAGAGGATATTTTAGGCTTAGTGCCCTCAGGGGAGATGGACCTTTTGAGGAAAACTAAATGGCAAGAATTAATTGCCGCCTGCAGCTTAGAAGAGGTGAGCGAGCGTCCAAATTTTGCTGCGATTTCAGAAAAGTTAATGGCCTTTTAAGAATCAGAATTTATATTATTCTTTTCTTGCTTAAGATGCTTTCCGCGCGGTGCATCGGCTTCGCGAAGCACTTCATCGGAATGAAGAAATTCAGCCGCAGCGGCCGAGTCTTTAACCTTTACAGCGGTGCGTGCTATCATTTCTGCTTCAAAAGCATTTAAAACCCGTTCGCGTAGTCCGATATTACGCCAGTCAGAAGTGGCTTTGCAGCCTCTGCTAATTTCCCTTGCTAAAGCTAAAGCATCCAATAGTGCCTGATTGGCCCCTTGTCCTTTAAAGGGACTCATGGGGTGGGCCGCATCTCCGATAAGGGTGATCGCTCCTGCTTTTTGTAAAAGCTCAGGTTTTAATAATTGCCGATCGTAGACGGGGTAGCCCGAAATCTGTGCAGCCTCGGTAGCAGCCATTATTTGCGGAATCGGTTTATGCCACTGCGTTCTTAATTGCGCTTCTGCCTTGAGCGCTTGAGGGCCTTTACTGCTTAATTCTTTGGCTTCCTTTTCGCTCATAGGAAAGCTTAACTGCCACATAATCGATTGGGCATTAAAGGGCATCATGTAAATGCGTTCCTGACCATTGGCGGTTTGGAAGACGGTGGCTGAATCTAAGAGCGGACTGTCGATTTCGGAAAGGGCGCAAAGCGGACAAATGCCCAAAATCACGATGCAGTCTAAATAATTTAAGGGACTTGTTTCTTCGCCAATAATTGTGTTGCGTACTGCGCTGCGTATGCCATCGGCGCCAACGATAAGGTCGGCTTGGGCGCTTTTTAGCGTGCCATCTATTTGGAAGCGGAGATCAAGCTTTCGATCCGACTTTTCTGTATAACCTACAAATTGATGGCCCCATTTTACTTGCTCGCTGTCCTGCAATTGTTGCAGTAGTGCCAAGCGTAAGGATTGACGGGCAATATGTATATTGGTGCGACGCGGGTTAGTTTGCGCATAGGCCTCGAGCCATTTGCGCATGCCCCATTCGCCTAAAACCTTTCCTTCAGTATTGTGAACGACGTGGCGGGTAGAGATTATACCTTCTTCTAAACTTTGTAGTCCTAATCCTGCCATAGCTTTACTGGCCTGCTGTAGGGTAAGGCCATAACCTTGCGAGCGTTGGTCGAAACTGTGGTCGCGTTCGTATAGGGTGAAAGGAATGCCGCGGTGCAAACAGGCAACAGCAAGCGCTACGCCGCCAATGCCTCCGCCAATGATGGCTAATTCGGGGTAGTTTACCCTATCGGCTGGGGGGCAATGCTTGGCGGGAATCAATCCGGTTCCATTGCAAGTTTCGCAAGGGTAAAGATGTCCTTTTGGAGCTTCTGGCGCTTTTCCTGAGTTGGGGTTCTTTTCAAACTCGGCTATTTCCCTTTGGTACTGCAGGCGCGCCTTTTTGCGGACACGCCTACTTTTTTTGCCACGGCCATGGCATTCCGCGCAAGCCATAAATCTACTATCTTCTTTTGTATCTGTTTTTTCCAAGGGCGTCATTTTGCTCCAATAGCGGCCCAATTATACATTATTAATCCCTTAGTTTTGGCGAAGTATTTATTAAATCTATGCGCGGCCTTGGCAAACTGGACCCACTTTTACCTTATTCGCATCGAATTCCTCGGATTCCGCTATCATGGTTGGCAGAAACAGGAGAAATATCGTTCCGTACACGGAATGATAGATAAGACCTGCGACTTTATTTTTAAGCATGCTAACTATCGCACCCTGGGTTGCGGTAGAACAGATGCGAAGGTTTCGGCTGACGATTATGCTTTCGAGCTTTTTAGCATGGAAGAGTTACAAGCCGAGGCGCTTTTACAGGATTTAAATGCGAATCTCCCTTCTGATATTAGGGCCAAATCTGCGCAAGCGGTAAGCGCCGATTTCAATATTATTCAAGATGTAAGTACTAAGGAATACCATTATTATTTTTCCTCGGGGGAGAAGTCGCACCCTTATATTGCGCCTTTTATACGAGATTTTGGTGAAGAGCTAGACATTGCGAAAATGCAAGCTGGAGTAAAGCTTTTTGAAGGGCGTCATAATTTCAAACGCTATGTTAGTAAACCTTCGGCGGATACCAATTTTGAAAGGGAGATATTGGCTGCGAGTATTGATCCGAACCGCAAGTTTAGAGGTGATTTCACCCCCAAAGAGGCCTATGTATTTAAGATAAAAGCCAAAGGTTTTATGCGTTACCAAGTGCGTTTAATGATGGGTGCTTTGGTAAATGTGGGTAGGGGCGAATGGTCGCTCGAAGACTTGGCGCAAACGCTGCAAGATCATGAAGGAATGCAGATTAGAAACATTGCGCCGTCCTCGGGGTTGGTGCTGCATAAAGTAGATTTTGTTTGATAGTTGGAAAAGACATAAAATGCATTTTGTTCGATATGGACGGAGTAATTATCGACTCCGAACTGCTCCATCGCAAAGCCTATTATCAGACTTTTGGCTCTCTGGGTTTAGAAGTTTCGGAAGAACTCTATCAGTCTTTAACCGGTTCTTCCACCATTAACGCCTTTGAAAAACTAGTGGCGCATTTTGCTTTGAAGGAGGATCCTGCGGACTTGGTTCTGCGCAAGCGAAAAATTTATGTCGATCTTTTTGAAAATGACCCCAATCTACATTTAGTGAATGGGGTAGAGGAGATTATCAAGCATTTTCATAAGATGGGTAAGACTTTGGTGTTGGCTTCGTCGTCGGCCATGGTGAATATTGAACGGGTGTTTAAGCGCTTTAATTTAGACCAATATTTCATGGCCAAGATTAGCGGAGCCGATTTAGCCCGTTCGAAACCCAATCCGGAAATTTTTGAAAAGGCCGCACTTTTGGGACAAACTCCCAGAGAGAACTGTTTGGTTATAGAAGATTCCGACAATGGCGTAGAAGCAGCAAAGGCAGCGGGAATTTTGGTGGTAGGCTATCGTAACCCACTGGCGGTGGGGCAGACTTTAGAAAAAGCGGATCTTATAATTAGTGACTTTGAGGAGCTGAAGGCTTTGCTATAATATTTTTAGATTTTGGGTAGGTCGCGTGCTTTTTGCCATTTCAAAGAAACCAATAATTTAGCCATAAGATTTGAGCTCAAATATAGCTTGAAGCTCTTGATTTAAGAAGCGTTCGAAATAGTATTGATTGCCGCCAGTTTTATCCGGTATTGCTTCTCAACTTCCTTAGCAAAAGCGGCTTTGTCACTTCTTAATAAAGTCATGCTTTCTCCATTTTGTAAACTAGGATGAATGCCTCTTAATTGGCCATCACTCCACGCAGCTAGCTCTACTAGTATTGGCGTTAAGGCTATTCCTTTATCAGTTAAAAGGTAGAGGTTGGTCTTTTTATTATCAGGTCTTTTTGTTTTAACAATGATTCCTATTTCCTCTAACAGTTTAAGCTTAGAAGAGAGAATGTTGGTTGCAATAGACTCTTCACTTTCCGTAAAGTCTTTAAAGGTTTCTTTACCCTCTATAAGCATTTGTTTCACGATTACGAGTATCCACTTATCTCCTAAAATGTCTAAGGCTGAAGTAAAAGGACAATTACATCTAAAGTCTGGCATATTTTAATTTATTACTTGCAAAATGAAATTAATTTAAAAAATCACTTGCAAATTAAAAGTGTTTTACTAGTTTTGCTTGCGAAACAAAAGTAATAATTAATCATCAAAGGATGAAAACCATGAGAAAAGTAATTAGTGTATGGGTGTTATCAAGCATAATTGCTTCCTGCAGCACCGGGCATTCTAAATTATCAAACGAGCAAAATTCAACTAAAACTATGAGTAAAAAGGAAACGGTAGGTACTTTTTTGGGTGCAGTAATAAAGCAGGAGCCCAATACAATGCGTGAATTGGCCAATGCAGATTATATTCAGCACAATCCATTTATCCCAACAGGCTTAGAACCCTTTATTGAAATGTTGCCGATCCTTAAAGAGAACGGAACAACAGCTGAAAATGTAAGGATGTTCCAAGATGGTAATTACATCTTTATGCACAATATTTGGAGAAATGCCAAGCCATTTGGTGCGGATGAAATGGTTTCCTTTGATATTATACGAATAGATGACAAAGGCAAAGTGGCTGAACATTGGGATGCAATGACTCCTTTACTTAAAAAAACTGCTAGTGGCAGAAGCCAGACTGATGGTCCTGTTACATCCTCTGATCACGATAAAACGGAGCGAAATAAAGCGATAGCTCGGTCTATGGTGGAAGATGTTCTAATGGGCAAAAACCCCAGTAAAATCGGCGATTATATAAGTTCTGTACAATACCACCAGCATAACCCAGGAATAAAAGACGGTTTGGGGGGTATTGTGGAAGCAGTGGAATATCTCACTTCCCAAAACAACATGTTTAAGTACACCAAAATTCATAAGGTTTTGGGAGAAGGAAACTTTGTATTAACTGTTAGTGAAGGGGAATGGAGTGGTAAAAAGCATGTTTTTTATGATTTACTTCGCTTTGAGAATAATAAAGCGGTGGAGCATTGGGATGTGATTCAAGAAATTCCGCAGGAAGGCATGGCGAATAACAATGGTATGTTTGGCTTTTAAGCCTCCAGCCTAAGCCATTAAAGTAAAATCCAGAATGTTTTCTAGAGACTTTCTGGATTTTGCTTTTGATAACACTTTAATGGGAAAAGCTACTGTAAAAACAGTTTAAAAACTTACTTAAACTGCGTTATTAGGTTTTCTGTATAATTTATTTGCCCAAATTAGTATTCAAGATGCCCACTAACTGCGCACTGCTAAAAGGCTTAGGAATAACATCTACAAAACCAACTTCTAAGTAGCCCCTAATATCTTGCTTGGAGCTATTACCTGTAAGCGCTATAAAAGGAGTATTGGCATTTTCCTTTGCATAAGCTTCCTTTTGTTTTATAAGGTCTTCGCCTGATAGGTTTGGCATATTGATATCCAGCAAAACTATGTCAAACCGTTCTGCCCTAAGAGCATCCAAGGCTTCGACCCCATCTTTAACCAATAGAAAATTGGCTTCTTCTCTCTTAAGAATATGTTCTACGATGGAACGATTTAAATAATTGTCATCGGCCACTAGTATTCTGGCACCCCTGATGTGGTTTTCTTGAAGAATTGGCTCTTTGGGAGTTTCTTTGCTACTAGACTCGATTACCGTTTTAAAAGAAATTTGAATGGTAAAAGTGGTGCCAACACCTAATTCACTGCTTACGTAAATTTCGCCGTTCATGGCAGAAACCAAACGCTTCACAATGGCTAAACCTAAACCCGCACCTTTATGAATGCGGTTGTCATTAAGTTCATTTTGCTTGTATTCTTCAAAAACCGTCGCTGCCTGATCGGCCGTCATTCCTCGCCCGGTATCGCTTACTTTAAAAGATACGGTGGCTTCCTTTTCGTCGGAAGAGATTAAATCGATACTGGTGCTTACCGAACCTTGGGGCGTGAATTTTATGGAATTATTTAAGAGGTTGGTTATAACCTGATAGATGCGAACATCATCACCTAAAACAATTTTAGGAAGACTTTTAGAAGAATTAAAAATCAGTTCAACTTTTTGGTCTTTATGACTGCTTCTGTAATTTTCTTCGATTTGTTGAAGTACGGAGCTTAGGCTGATTGGGTCATTACTAAGTTCCAATTTACCCGCTTCTACCCGCGAAAGATCTAAGATATCGTCTACAATAACCTTTAGATTTCTACCCGAAACGGTGAGGTTTTTTATATAGCCTTCCAGTTTTCGGGAAACCTTCTCTTTACTTAAAAGCTCGGTATAGCCTAAAATTACGTTGAGTGGATTCCTCACTTCGTGGCTCATCATCGCTAAAAAGCGCGACTTTTCCTCATTGGCTTTATCAGCCATTTGCCTAAGTCTTTCCAGCTCAGCGTTTTTCTTATCGAGTTCTTGTTTTAAAAAGAATAGGTCGTTTTTGCCTTGGTTTAGTTCCTTTACATATTGGTAAACATTGCTACGATTATGGATTAAAATCCGAGTTTCCATTTCCGTTTTATGGAGTTCAACATCGGTAAAATATTCCATTCCATCGGCTTGAATAGCCATGCCTTCCATTAAAAGTGCTTCGTTTAAAGCCAGACCTTCGAGGGTGCCTTCTAGAAATGGACAAGTATTAAAAATGGACGCTGCATTTTCAAATTCTGAGCGAATAAAACTTCCCGATACGATGCTATTTATCTGTCCGCTGTTCGAGCAGCTTATTTCTATATAATATTGTTCAATTCCGGCTGATTTCAAGTGCTTTATTTTAAAGATTGTTTTGCTAAAGCAAGAAAAGCATCTTCTACATTGTCGTCTTCTTTGGCGCTGGTAACTAGGTCGATATGAATTGATATGGACCCTAATACCGCTTCTAGCTCATCTCCCGTAAGGAGGTCCTTTTTATTGCCTACTAAGGTTATTTCCTTTAGGCCAGAAAGTTCTTTTACAAGGGCAAGACGCTCCTCTAAATTGGTATAGGTTTCTTGCCTACTAAGGTCAAAAACATACATCGCGGCGCTGGAGCCCATGAAATAAGCTTTGGGTACTTTTTCGTCATCACTGGTGCCGGCCACATCCCAAATGAGCAGTTTAATTTCGGTACTATCTACTTTTAAAATTTTCGAACTAACCCTCACTCCTATGGTGCTGATATAATCTTCCGAAAATTCATTCAAGACAAATCTGCGTATCAGCGAGGTTTTTCCCACCCCAAAATTTCCAACTAACAATACTTTCTTTGCGATCATTTCTTTCTAGGTCTATTTTTGCTCTAGATCTTTCAGTACTTCTTCTAGTAAATTATTGAGTTTGGATTCATCCGCCAAGTAATCTCGATTTCTTAAAATTGTATCCGCTAGATTATTAAGACTATCCGTTAAACGATCTTTAAACTCGGCATTTAAAACCCCAGAAGTGGCGGTAGCGAGATAGATAGACTTGAAATTCATCATGGATAATTGAAAGGTTTCAAATTTGATATCTTCCAAATCCTGGCCTTCTTTAGAGAAGGCGTCTTCCGCGAAAGCCTTGATGGCGGTTAGCATTCCCGAAACCATGTCTTTGTCGGCAATATTGCCTCGGCTGTAGCTGCCGATTAATAAGCCCGATTCTTTGCCAATTACAAAAAGCTCTTCTACCACTGGTTCAAATACTTCTTGTAAAACATCTTCCGCATTGGTTTTTTTTCCTTTGAAGAAACGCTTGATGATGCTTTTAACCGAGAACTTTTCGTTGATGGTATTATTTATGCTCTCGAATAGTTTTGCAATTTCAGAGGCAATAAACTTCTTCACCAATTTACCCATAATAGGATAAAGGGCTTCTACTACTTCATCTTGCGACTCTTTAATTTGCACCTTGATTGTTTCAGTGATGGTGTCGCCAAAATAGACAGGAAAATTTTGTCTTAAATCTTCAATCTTAGCATCCACAAAGGGGTCAACCTTCGACTTAAAATTTTTAGCTTCAAGAAGCTCTTCTTTAAGAAGGCTAATATCTTGTCTATCATCAGCTAAGAGAAGATCTATAAGGAGCTCAAAACGTTTGTCTTTGATATGGTCTTCTGCTGCTTTTTTCATTTATTCTTGCAGCATCAGTGCAATTTTTTCTAAGGCCTGACCTAACTTTACTCGATCGGCTTTGGCATCATCTAATTCGGCTAGTCGCTTGTCTAAATCACTGTTGAGATCTTGGAATTTATCATCCATCAAACGCTCTAGGTCAGCCAATTTGCCTTCTAGTTCAACTACGGCCTCACTTAGGTTTCTACTGCTTTCTTCTTTGAGGGCCTTAATTTTATCGTAAACATCAGCAAATTCAGCATTGTACTGTTGAATGTTTTCGCCAAAGATTAAATCTCTTACTGCCGCAATCCTGCTATCGGCCTGTTGTATAACTGCAGCTTCTTTATTGTGATTGGTTTTATTTGCCATATTGTTTTTAATTGTTTTGAGTTATTCTGTGAAAAATTAGGTGTCTAAACATCAGAAAACTAGTGTCCTTGTGGCAAAGATAAGCTAAAACGCAATGGTTGAAGGGAGTGCTTAGAAATAATGCGAATTACAGACCCTGTTTTTTAGGGTATTGTGATCGGAATTCTACTTTTTAACCTGAATTCGCCCTAAAATTTTCACCTTTATTTGAAAACTCCAAGGGCTGCATTTAAAAGGCAGTTTTCTTCACCTTAAGCTTTCGAAATGGCCGTTAATACTTCTATGCTTCGGCTTGAACCCCATTCATTGCAAAAGGGAAGAGATCTATTTCACATCAAGAGAAAAGTGGGGGCACTTACAATTAGTGTTCACGCCAAGCATGAGTGGGAAGGCCGTCAAGCAGATAGCGGGAGTGCTGCGGGAAAGCAAAGTGCATTGCATGGTTTATTTGAGCATCCAAGATCTGGCAGTTATGCTTGCTCCT
>TARA_R110001592_G_C13193009_1_pt1 | contig 91008 bp, 141 predicted proteins | sample TARA_R110001592 | Tara Oceans TARA_R110001592 (sample SAMEA4398387) | marine metagenome | biome: Polar Biome; feature: [SRF] surface water layer (ENVO:00010504); material: water (ENVO:00002006), including particulate matter (ENVO:01000060) such as... | depth 5 m | reverse complement strand
CCTTGATCTGTAGAGAGTGCTTTTAGTTGAGTATCTACTATTGCAACCGAGTCTCCTAATTCAAGATCCCTGTTCTTCTGATCAAGTATCTTCAGTTCTGTATAAAACTGTAGCTCTTCTAAGTCTTTAGATTTTGTATCTAGTCTGTTTATACTTACCAAGTTAGATCGAATCTTAGCACCATCTATTGTGCTGAGTTCCTGTTGAACTGTGTTCAATCCTCCAATGAGGCCCTCAATCTGATCATCAATTCCACCCTCTTCTGCATTGAAACTGACCACATTAGAGCGTATGGTTGCATCTGCTCCATCTACCCAGAGAGACGCGCTGTTTGCTTTAGTAATCGTCCCTTCATTATCAAGCTCTTGCTGGGTCGCTCTCAAGGAGATTATAGCTTCCTCACCATCTAGCACTTGAGTTACATTGTTAAGTGTCACCGAGTTCTCATCATAAAAGGCAGTAGTGACAAAACTAGTCAGTTGACCTTCAATAGCGTCCACGTCTATACCTAACTGATTTACCTGTGCGGTTACTCCATCTAGAGCTTCTAGTTGAGCAGAGGGTTTACCTATTGTTATACTTGATACTTCAAACTCATCAGAAGAAGATTCTCCTAAGATGATTCTCAGACCTGTTACTGTTCCAGTGTAAGTTGCATCTTCTGTCAGGTTCAAGTTCTGAACATTTGTTACTCCCACAGTCCCTTGTGATAAAGCTGCTGTGTATGTCTCTGTGGCACCTCCATCAAACGTTACAACTAAGTCACCTGTGAAACCACTTCCTGATAGTCTCTTTGTTGTGAGGGTAATAATAGGATTATCATCTGCTGAATAGTTGAGCATTTGATTCTCTATATCGCCCCAAGTTGTGCTTATAAAGCTATTTCCTTGGGTGATAGTTCCATTCACAGCCGACCAGCCTCCTGAGCTGTTGAAGAATCCAAAAGAATATGCAGGAATGATTGCATCCAATGCTCCATTTACATATTCTGTCATCTCTGTATAGCTTGCCTTTATTTCTACCTGACCTGCAAGTACATCTATACTCGCATTCGCGTCTTGAACAGAAGTACCCAGATCTATAATCTTTCCAGCATTAATACTGACCTTTGCATCTACACCATCAATTAAAATACCTGCTTGGGTAAATTGAGTATCTGCATAGTTATATGCTCTCAGCTCTATTGTACCTGTTTCGGGATTCACTTCAAATGTAGCGTCTCTGAGTGTATTGAATTCACTATTACTGTTTCTTCTGAACTCAGCAAGTGAAGCAGTGGTATTGAAAAGCTCTCTATCGCTTTCCTCTCTTCTTAAAGTCTCAAGGTTCAACTGTGGCTTTAATTCACCATCTACCTGATCTCTTACATCAAGAATATCATCCCTAACCTCAAGAATATCATTTCTAATATCTTCCACGTTAGCGTAAGGAATTGTAATACCTACAACTGTCCCTGATGCCTCTGAATCTGCACTAGATATATTGGAAACTGTGGTGTATATTTCATACTCACTGTTATAGTCCAGCCCTTCGATAATAAAAGTACCTGACTGAGTCCCTTCATCATAGCTTACTCGTACATCCCCTTCAAAAAGGTAACTGTCATCTAGTAGGAACTCTCCTGACTCGCTGGTTTTTCTGTAATAGACTTTCATCTTTTCCAGCCAAACACCATCGTGTTCAAACTCTACTTGAATACCTGTGATAGAGTAGGCATTGGCTCTTACTAAGGTCATTGGCTCAGGTATAAGTACATCAGGGCCAAATGCTATTTGGGCTCTTCCATAGTTAGTTTCTGTTTCTCCAAAACCATCAATCCAAGCTGCCTCAAACACATAATCTCTGTTATCATATATTAAGGTGTCATTAGGCAGATCTATTTCCGCAACTTGGTTACTGCGGAATACTAATGCTGTAGAGGGTCTAACTGAATTTATGTCTGAACTTTCCCAGACATAAACAATAGAGCCTATTGCATCTTCGGGTATGCCACTATTAGAAGATAATAAAATATCTCCTGTAACTCTTACAGTTATCTCTGGAGACAAAGGTGCAGCATTGTTGACTATTCTTGTAACAGTTGGTGCAGATGCTAATGTATCATCATATGCAATAAGTCTTGCTGTGAAACTTCTAGAATAATTCTCACCAAATGCTTCTGTAATCGCCTGTGACGTTACTTGATAAGATCTATAGTCACTTGTTAGTCTATATTCTAAAGTGTCTCCACCCTGCGTTATACGGAGGATATAACCCATTAGATAAGGGGATTCTGTTCCAACTTGTTGATCCCATTTTAGTGTGAATCCGCTCCCTTCATAAGTACCTTGGCCATTCTCTGTATCAAAGTTTGTTGGCTGAGGGATTGAAGATGTGGCAGAATCTGTTATATCCAGATCAATACTCACACTTTTTGTTGAACTGCTTTCACCTGTCAACTCGTTTAATATATACACAGAAAACTCATATCTGGCAGGTTCTAATGGTAGCGGTAATGTATTGTTTGACACACTTGTTTGACCACTTGTAACTAAGATGCCTGTGTTATTAGGATCTCTCTCTGTATCTCCTGTAAACTTCTTCCAGAAATAAACATATGTACCTTCTTCTGCATCGTCCCAGTTTGCAAAGATACCTGCCGTAACCTTTGTGAGAGAGAGCCCTTGGATGTCCTCTTGAAGATCTGGAAGTATTCGAGTAACAGGGACTAAGAGATCTGTACCCTCCTCTATGTGAGAAAATATAGAATCATTGTAATCAACACCCTCTGCTTGAATAACACCTTGGTTATTGGTGATCCCTAGCACTTTTATAAGTACAGGTTTTAACCCTGAGATGTCTCCACTTTTTACACCAAAAGATGTAAAGGATAGTGGAGCTTCTTCCAAGTGGGTTGAAAGGATGATGTAAGAATCTGTCCACTCTGAAATATCAACCTCAATAGGCTCTTCTCGGTTATTGTCAAAAACTATTTTAGGATTAGTTATACCCTCTATATTAATAGGTGTTCTAGGATCTATCTCTATTCTTGTAGTGGTACTTCCCTCTCTTGTCTTTCCACAATAGTTAGATCTTGAGTAAATACGATCATATAACTCTACAACCTCTCCGATTTGAATATCTTCATGCGTGTGGCCTACTGAGAAGGCATAAGAAGCTACAGCAATTTGTGAGTTAACAAGTACCTTTTTGATTGTTCTGTCTGCTTCTAAAGGGTCACTACAGGTTATTAATTGCAGCTTCTCTTGAACTAATCCATTCTTAACAATGGCACCGTCATCTTGTACAGAAACAATCGTTGTCTGGTAGTTATTGGTTTTATCAGAAAACTCCGCCTCTACATAGTTGGTTTTCTTTTTCTCTGGGACGGTTGTCTTTTTAACTTTCTCATTAAGAATATCATAAGATGTAATGACTCGTCTTTTATCTGTTTGTCTATCTATCGAGACAGCAACCCTTCCACTTGTGTCTTCATATAGTTTACCATCTGCAGCACCAACAATTTGAGAAGCAATCCTGAAGTAGCTATCTGACTTCAGGAGTTCTTGACTATGGCTATATCTCTTACTACCATCCGTCATTATCTCAGAAATGTATTTATCAAACTCTACAAAACTGGTTACGTTTATCTTGTCTATGGGTAGTCCAGCTCCCCACTTTTCATCTACGAGTACGGCCATTGCATTCCAAGCATGGCTATCTGAAACTGCCTTGGTGAATTCTCCTAGAAAGAGACTGTTCTCTCCTATATATATAGGAACATCTACCTTATAGCCTTTTACCAAATACTCCCTCTTTGGAGAACTTCCTGAGAGGTCTCTAGCGACAACATTGCCACTTACCATAGCTACATTCTCATAAGATTGCGTCTCTTTGTAAAGCTCTGTAATAGTAGAAGCAGACCATGTTCCAGAAACTGTAGTTCCATAGAAGTTGACACGGATCTTCATCTCCACTTCATATTCCCAGACTCTCTCTACATCCTCTTCTCTGGCAAGGATTGTACAACCCACTGATGTAGGGTTAGAGGCATAGTATTTAGAATTGGCAACCTTAGAGGATTTAATGCGATTACCTTCCTCATCTAGGAGGTACACAGTGAAGTCAGCCTCTGCTGTCTTGCGTCTGTTCTCTTTGTCTCTGTGGACAAATTGAGATGTGTTAAAATTAATACGAACACCAGAAACACCTACCCCGCTCACTGATCGGGTAAATGTGGTGGTAGAAACCTTTCCCTTGTCTCCTTCTACAATCTCTGCTTGTTTGCCTAGTGTATATGTTCTCTCCACGTAAGGGAAATTGCCATCAAACGCTGTTGTTGCACTATCTCCTGTGTGAACAAAAATCTCTGTGTTTGGGAATTCTCCTGTATCCAAATTAACATCATTAATATACATTTCGTCAATAGATTCAATTGGGCCTACAGAAACCACATCTACAAAGTTTGCATTACTGTCACTTCCGTAGGTTATTAGTCCTGAACCACCATAAAGGGATGGTTTGTCAAATCCTGTATTAGTTGTTTTTTGCTCTAAAGACCTCACAGGTTTTTTATTATCTATCATGAAGATCTGCTCCTATAAATTTCTGAATCTATACCAAAAGATGCAACCCTGCTGCCCGTTCTTCGTTCTCCTAGAATGACAGGCATTGCGCCACCTTGACCTACAACATTTTCAGGTGTAGACCAGTTAGACCCTGATGTTGTATCTTGGTCTGTGTTTATTTTAGGAGCAAGTAGGAAGGAAAGTCCTATTGAAATTACAGATATAACAATAGCTATCACCGTAAGTATTTCTGCTCCTTCAGGATCAGGGTAAATGTGAATTGTCCTTTGCTCATCTGGTAACTCTTGTTCAGGATCGAAAAGCTCTGTAAGTTCACCTTCTTTATTTTCAAAAGCAATTCTTAAACCTTTCTCTTTCAGAAGCTCAGGGTATGCACTTTTAAAAACAATGCTTAAAAGGTTGAACATACTGTCTGCATATACTTCCAGAGGAGCAACTTGATACTTTTCTTGGTAAATACCATGAAACTGTACTACTCTTTTCCTAGGGTGCCTTTTCATGATACCTCCTTTATAGTTGTTACATTTTTTCCATCTGTCCCTATGATTAGGAAAGGGATTCCCGTGGATCTTTGTGATTGTAAGTCTAATTGACTAGGGTGGTGGTCCATGTTAGGATGTGAATGCACCAGATACTCTACTTTATTATTTAAGACCAGTAATTTATCTGCAACTGAAAGTTGATATCTTTTCCGAGGATCTGTCGAAATGTTCTTTAATGCATGGAATTTTCCATTCTTTATGTACCCCACCATTTCCTCTGGAAATCTGTTTACAGCTTCCTTCTTTATATCTTCTTCACATCCGTACATATTATCCTCTCTCTTGTGAAATATTCCTGTTTACTGCAGGGAAAATATTAATAGCTGAGACACTTCCATTAGGAAGCCCTGCTGTAAAGGAAATAGTAGGCACATCTACATCTTTAGAAAGAGGGTCTACCGTGTTTAAAACTACCTCCCCTATTGTGTCTGAATCCTCTACATAGTCAACAATGTGATCAAGCCTTTTTACATAGGCCAAGGGGTTTGCATCAGGAGATGTGTCTAAGAATACCCCGTAGACTTTTAATTCTGTCACTTTTGCCCCTTGCAGATCACCCCCTACTTTATCTATAAACCTAGAAATAGTGAGTCCCTCGTTATCTGATAATGATATTTTAGCATTATTAGTGTTTGAAGATGCTGATCTTTTAACCTGCTTTAGCTCATAAGGGTAAGGTGTGTACTTGTTAGTTTGGAAAGTAACACCCTCTCCATTCTCTCCATAATTATTTACCAATCTCAAGACATGTGTCGGATCTCCAGTCACATCTCGCATATCAATTGTAAGTAGGTAGACCAATCCACCTAGATCCTCTTTTGCTCTATGAGTAATTAAGCTCACTGGCCTTCCTCCTTTATTCGTTATATAAGTATTCTAAACTTAATGATGCTTCAAATATTGTACCTGCCGTGTTACTCTCTTTATAAGAGTTGGGTACGATTCTCCAGATCCTTGTCTGAGGTATGTCGAAAGGTTTCCACCTTACCTTATTTATGTACGCCAGTTTGTAAAACTCTCTGACCACTTCTATATCATGATCGACACCTTGCCCCTTGTCAAACTCTAAGAGCTTCCATGAGACTTTCCATATAGAGTTTCGAGATGCTTCAATACTGGGACCATTGAATGTCCGTTGTGATACCTTACCAGAATATACAATCTCATTTAGATCGAAGCTATCAGATGTAGCTCCAGATTCTCTGTCAATAATATCTTGGTAAGGAAGATCAATGATTGCCACTAATCTTCCTCCTTATTTTGTTATATCGGGTTCAAGAACCCACCGACTTCATTCTCCTGCTGTATAGACTGCAGAGAGACACCCTGAGCTATCTGTTCAACCCTATTCTCATAATCCCTTAGCTTAGACTCAATAAGACCTACAGTCCGTTCTGAAGCGTCCCCTTGGATATTGATAATAGGTGAAGATGTAAATGAACCCCCACCTCCTGAGCTTACTGGTAGTCCTGCATTCATCCTTTGAAGTGTATCTTTGTATCTTGCTGTTGCTGGAGCTGTCATTACTGATTCACCTCTTGCAATGTTGGCCTTGATACTGTCAGATCTTCCTGTACCTGCCCCTTGTATGTCTACACCACCGAAGGCAAAAGAGGGCTCATTAAGACTCTTGGCTTGGTTCACTAAAGTAGCCCCTGTTGATATCGCCTCAGCGATTAAAGGGATATTAGCTGGCCAACCTACCTCTGTGGCTTTTGCTATACTTTGCACAAGAGATGCGCTGGTTTGATAAATGGCTGCTGCCTTTGCAATCTTAGCCATCTTTTTGCTGTTATTGGATACAGCGGCAAGCGCCTCTGCACCTCCACCTATAAGACCAGCTATCTCCGCAGATCTTGTTAACTGTTGAGCTTCTGCTGTCTTTTCCCAAGCAGCAATCTTTGCATCTGCTATTTGGGTTTCATAGTCAACGTTTAGTTGCCTTTTTCTCTCAAGATACTGCTCCTCTGAGATTATATCTTCTTCTTGCCATAGAGCTTTTAGTTCTTTCTCTTGTACCCTTAACTCTTCTTGTATAAGGTTTAAGTCTGTGGCTGCTTGTACAGCTCCCTCAGCATCTACAAAGAAACCCATAGGGATAAGTATTTCATTTCTCTCATCTTGAAAAGTTTCTTTAAGATTCTCTTTTAACTTGTCCACCATCTCTTGAGAAATACCACTATCAGCATCTACTAAGTCATCCAGTTTAACCAGTTCCTCGGGAAGTGCAGATGTAAGCTGTTTTAAAGACCCTTCTATCTGTGCTTGTCCTGAGGAGTTAAACACTATACCTGCATCGGCTACATCTTGGAACTTCTGAAGCTCTGTTCTCTGAGCAGCCATTGCCTCTGCATTCTTAAGTAATTGTTTGTACTCTTCACTGCCGACCTCTACACTATTTTTCCTAATAGTGTCTAAAGCTTTCAACCTCTCTTCTTGAAAAATATACTCAGAAGATGATTTCCTGACACCTGTTGCAAGTAACTTTTGCAGCTCTATCTGTCTATCTAGTGTAGATGCATTCGCTCCATTAGGGTCTCCAGCTTTCAAAGCATTCAGAACCCTTTGGGAGTTTTGTAATCTGAGCAGTGCTACATTTTCTTCATTTAGCTTAGCTATCTGCTCCTCAGAAAGGTTTGACCCCATCTGCCTGACTTCATTTGCTGTCTTCAAACTAGCAGCTAGTTGTATGTACTCTTCAGAGTTTTCCCTAATGCCAGAAGCTGTTGCTTTATAGAGCTCCATCTCTCTCTCTAAACCTGCTTGTTGAGATTGTAGAGATTTTGTCTTCTGTAGGATAGTGTTGTAAACCACACGTTGCTCAGTTAAATCTGAAAGTCCTAGATAAATCCTCTTTAGATTTTCAACTTCTTCTTCATCAAACTCTAGACCCAATTCTTTGGCCTTTTTCAGCGCATCATACTCAGCTTTCTCTTCTCTATATGCCTGTGCTCTTGTGTCTCCATACTTGGTAAACAAGTCTGTTAATTTGATCTGAGCCTCTAGTTCTCCCTCTAGACCATCTATGGACTTTTTCTGATCCACTGTTAACTGATCAGCTGTTGCCTTAGATTGTTTCTTCTTGGCATCTAAAGCGGCCTGTGTTATCTTGATCTCCTCTGCTAACTCTTTTTCTTTTTGAATTGCAGGATCAAATGTATCTGGGTCGATCTCATAATCTACCATGCCAAGAGATGTGTAGGTTACGGCTAGACTTTTAGCTTGCTCTATAAGGTTGGCGAATCCTCTGTCTGCTTGCTTGAACATACTCTCTTCTGGAACTATATTCATAGATCCATCTTTCATAGACTCTTGCTGATTCTTGAGGCTAACAAGTACAGCCTCTAGATCACTTACACTTCTTTTTGATGCATCTAAGTCTTCTTGAAATTGACGAGTACTTGTCTCAATGTTTGTTTCACCAATGAGTACTAATTGATCTAAAAGTTCTGACCCTAGTCGGGTTAAAGATCTGAATGCAGGGATACCTTTCTTACCAAGCATTTCAAAGTACTCATCCCACTTTTGACTGAAAGTATCAACATCCCCAGCAAGAGTGTCTGCTTGTGCTACAGCTACATCTTTAAATTTAGCAGAAACACCATCCATTATTATTTCTTGAGCGGAGTACAGATCATTTTGGGTTTGAGCTCTTTTAATAGCATCTACCTGAGTTGCATCAAATTCAACACCTAATTCCACTAACTCTTTATATCTTGCTAATGGGTTCTCTAACACCTTACCCAGTTTCTTGATTACCTCAGATGTTCCTGATTTTCTAAGTATTGCAATATCCTCTGCCTTACTTATGGCTTGCTCAAAGATGTCACCTGAGACACTTGTATATGCTAAAAGAGAAGTTATAGATTGCCTTACCCCGTCTACGCTGTTAAGTGTACTCATTGCAACAGATCTTGCCATATTATCAAGTTGCTCTGCTGTGTATCCTGCTGCAAAGCCTGTAGCCTCTACCTGAGCCTCTAGTGTCTTAAGTGTTACCTCTGTCTGGGAAGCTGCTGAAACGCCTGCTGAAAGTTGTTGAGTGAGAATACCTACACTTACACCTAAAGCTGTTAGTGCTATGGCTCCTCCCACTCCTGTGGTTTTGAGTATTTGACTCAAGGTGGTAAGTCGTGAGGATATCCCACCTAATGGGCCATCAACAAGTGCCGCCTGTCTTGCCATATCATCTAGGCTGTTTGTAAAGGCGGAGGCGTTTTTCTTACCTGTAACTGACTCTGATGAGAGTCTCTTTCTGGCTGCTGTAGACTGTTCTATCGCTTTGGTGTTCTTGATTAGCTGATTGTACTCATCTGATCCTGTTTTAATACCTTTCAGCTTAGCTTGTTGCTCTCCTAGTATTGCACCTCTTGCCTCTGCATACTCATCGCTTAGTCTATCCAGCCCCTTCTCTTCTAAGGAAAGAAGTTTGATAGATGTTTCTCTAGCTATGTTTGAAGATGCTAATGCTTTCTCTTGGGCCTTTTCTGCAGTTGTCTGCTTACCTTGAGAGAGGGCTTCTAACTCTGCCGCCTTTTGTGATTTAGTCATCTCAGCGGCTTTCTGGGCTTGCTCTGCTGCTAACCTCTTAGAAGCTGTTGTTGCTAATTCTGTTGCCTGTATGTTTTTAAGAAGTGTATCATACTCTTGAGAACCTACTTCAATGTTTTTCTTAGCTGCAGTCTCTCTTGCTTTAATAGCTGCTTGCTCTGTTGCATATGCATCACTTAGTTTATGAAGTCCTTGCTGGTGCAATCCTAGCATATCTACAGCTTTCTTACGAGCAATCTCTGCTGCCTTAAGTGCTGTGTTTAGTTTTGCACTGGACTTTTCTTGTTCAGTGTTTTCTTTAGTCACCTTTTCAAGGTTTTTATCTAACTGATCAAGCTTGCTTATTAAGGCATCAATTGCCGATGTTGTTTTCTCAACACTGTCATGCTTGATCCTGAGTTCGGCTTCTTGAGCCATAAGCTTTGCTCCTATTTATAATTATCTATTACTGTGGCCCTGTATACAAGATCCATCTCCATCAGGACTTTGTACTCCCACTTGCTAATCCTTTTACCTGACAATTCAAAATGGTGCTTTAATTTTGTAGGGTTCAAAGGCGCTACACCTAGCTCTGTACTCTGCTCTCTGAGATAATGTACCTCCCAGAAAAGAGATGCTAAGTAATGTATTCCTGTGGTATCTAGGTTTCTTTCTCTCTCTAAGAGTTCTGATGTCTCTCCAAACTTATCTTCTTTCAGTTTGTGAGCTGTCCTAGCTATGTGTACTTTCTTCCCCTTACGTACAGGGACATCAAGCGCAGCGTGTAATTCTATCCATTCTACAGCCGTGCGCTTGCACTTGGCAAAAAATCATCACGATCCTTTATAAAAGCTGCCAACTGATTATAAATATGATTATTAGATGGGTCTGAGAATAGCTCAGAAGCTCTCTGAGGACTGTAAGTTCCTTCAAAGAAGTCTTCATCCCATTCTTCGATTGAAGCGATTACAGCCTCTCTCATGAAGCTCTCGATTGTTCCTCTTAACTTCTCCTGAGGAAGAGACAGATCCACCTTTTCAGATTCATCTTCTTTAGCCAGCTCTTTCAATTCGGAGATCTCATTCCGATGCAGTTCCACATCTTCTTGATAGGCCACTACATGTGGTGCTACTCTTTTTTGATAAATAGGATCATCTTCTCCTCGAAGTGTGACCCAACCAACTACCATACCTTTTTTAACTTTCCCATCTTCATCAACAACGTCTAACTTGATGTCTTTCTTGGCTGTTCTGAATTGTGTTCCGCTGATTGTAAATTTTGACACTTAAATACTCCTTAATCTATTAATCCGTTCTTTTGTAAATTAGTTAACCAAATGTTCTCTACCTGAGGCAATGTAGGTGTAACCATTCCATTAGGAGCTTGCAAGGAAGACCCTTCCTCAAGATCCCATATATATTCTACAGGGTTGTAGTACAAAGATTCTGACTCTTTATACAAATCTTTGACTTGGTATGAAATCGCATTTAAAGAAGATAGCCCTTTTCCTCCCTCAAACCCTGCTCCTCTTTCTGGCTCTGTTTCTTGACTAGCTGTAACATTCCAATTATTAGAGGCGAGACCTGTCTTCAAGGGTGTATAATAAACAAGCCTCTCTCCAATCTCATACATAGTCACTTGATGAGAGATGATCAAGTCTTGCTTGATCATCTCCAGTTCACGAACAGTAGCCTTAATAGCCGCTGAAAGTGAATTAGCCATTTAAAACACCAATAACAAGGCTGTCTCCAGCTCCTGCATCAACTGTAGCCATGCCACTGATACTCGCAGTTACAAGTCCAGAGTTTGGATTATTCAATGTGTACGCTGTAGCTTTAAAGGCTGGCAGATAGATAATTAAAGATTTATCACTTGCTCGGTCTTTCAATTTAAGAAGTACTTTGTTGTATTTCTCATTTCGGAAAGATACGAAGTCGTCTTCACTTTGGAACAATGCTTCATAGTCAAGTGTGATTCGTAACTTACCAGACACTGTACCAATTGCATCAAAATCACAACCTACGAAGTGAGTCTCTGTGCCATTTTCAATACCCACAGACCCTGACATCCAAATACAACGTGTATTAGTTTCGTTAGAAATTAATTCACCATCTTGAAGTACAAGTGGGTCATATTTTACGTGAGGCAATACACTTGTGTGTGCATCTGTACTGTCTGTTAGTGTAGGATCAAATGTACTATACTCTTGACCTGCATATTTTCCTGATGCTAACATTGAAAATGTTGCCTTAGTAGACGCATCAGAAGGAAGATCAAAAGAAACACCAGATACTACACAACCTGCTGTCATAAATCGTGCAATAGTGTCACCATCTTCTGAATACAAAATCTCTTCTGCATTGAAGGATTTAATACTACGATCAGGTCGGATATTCTCAATAGACTCAATTGTAAGATCTACAGAGGTGGCTACAAGTGTTTCTGCTTTCTGAGCTGGACAGTAGAATGTAACGTCTGTTCCAGTAACAGATTCAACTACTGCAATATCTGAAAGGCTTGCCAGTGGTGCTTCTACTACAAGATTAAAGATAGTACCTACAGAGATACCTGCTGTAGTTTGCTCACCTGTTGTCATTGGGATTACAAGTTCAAATTTCTTAGTACCAGAAACATCTACTGCGGTAAGACTTACATCTGTACCACTTAATGTCGCTTCACCATACAAAGCGGATTCTAGTAATGCTGTGTAATTCTCAGGGTCAATCTCAACAGGAAAGGAGCCTGCTACATTTTTATTACCAAGACGCACACTGTCTAACTGTGCATTAGGTGTACGCGCTTCTGATTCAATAGTACCACGTGTTTCATCGAAACTTCCATCATTATTCTGGAAGAACTTGCCACCTGCATAACTTGAAGGTGGTTTTGCCCAGCCCTGATCTTCCTCTACTAATGTAATTGTAGAGTTATCACCCTTAAAGAGTGTTGCCATAGAATATTCTCCTATTTATTATTATTATTAAAGTAGTTCTCACAATCTATGAAAACTCTGTTAAACATCCTACCTGAGTCACTATCAGTAACCACAGTAGCTTGTTGATATGTTTTTAAAATTGTAAGGGTATTGCCATTATCTAAAGATATGTGCATGTTGTTGGGGAAGTGCTCTTCAATAAGACCTGCAATCATTTCATTATAAACAGGGCCATATTCCAGAGGTGTTTTTACCCATATACCATATTGATAAGCTTTCCTAGAAACACCACACCCAGCAGGTGTGTATATCAACTGAGGAGACTTAACTAAGAAATGTTCTATCCAAGACCTATCCTGAGGCATACTCTCAGCTCTCTCGCCCTCTGAGATGAATACATCTGCTGTGGTAAATGCTGGAAAGCTATATACTGATAAGTCTAGTTGGCGACTCTTACCATTGTCACCTATCTCAGTCCCTAATGTGTACAAATGGGTGTTCAATTTCAACCTAATATCTAGGTCTACAAATACTGACATATTATGCTCCTAGAAATACACGAGCAAGAATAGGTGTAACACCATCTGCTCTGGTTATTTGTGAATACTTAGCTGTAAACTTCTTACCATCTGGCAAGGTGATTTTCAGACCCTTATTTTCCACTAGGTCTACAAAATCTGTAACACTTTCTCCACTAACTTTTAAAGGTGATACTAAGATTTTCAGCATACCATTCGCAAGGGCAGGATTTGCTATATCCTCTCTAGAATAGTTGACAACTACAAAGTTGAGAACCTCTGTTCGACCTGTGCCGTCAGGAAACCCTGTGATTGGGTCAGTACCTCCTGTTGTTTTAAAAACAGCTTCTGCCCCATCTCCTGCTCTCAGAATAGCCTTTTGAACTTGAGAAGCCTCTCTATTATATGCCATACCAAGACTTCTCCCATTCTGTATCAACAAGGTTCTCACCGTCTAGCCAGAAACCATATACGGGATTTTTAAAGTAAACAGATGTGATAGCTTGAGATTGTAGGAATGAAAGATCTTTAATTAAACTGTCTGTCCTCTTCTCTCCCTCACTAAATGAGATACCATCTATGGAAGCCAGATCATTACCACCTGCTGCCACAGATCCGCTCACAGTTTCACCTGCTGATCTTGATAACTCTTCTGCAACAAATGCAAAAGGATCTAGTCTAGAGTTGAATAACATTTGAGTTATGTCTACATCTCTATACTTCACATTATTGGTATCTGTGTCTCCGAGGTATCTCCGCACAATATAAATAGGATTGTTAACATCATTAGTAGGATAAGTGACACTATTGTCTCCCTCTGCGTTTATAAGTTTAACAATGTAACGCAGGGGGATAGTTTCTAAGAATACCTGTAAGTCATAATCAGTATACCTAAGAGCACCTTCATCTGTGTCACCTGTGAGCATCCTTATACGACTCTCATAGCTTATTGGTGCTGTAGTGGTGTAATCCCAAGGGGTTTCGCCTAAGTAGCCTGTCAGGTCTTGCCACACAGCTACACGGTCACTTTCTACCAGCAGTTCAATAAGAAGATTGTCACTATATGTATAGTTCCCTATTTCTGTATCTTTTAAATATGATCTTAGATATGCTAACTGTGTAGCACCATCTTGTCCATCCCTTTCTGGGATATCTAAAACTGTAGACATAAGTACTCCTTAATCAAGGAGACCTTTCTTCTTGGCTTCCTGTTCTAAAATCTCTAACATCTTTTTGATGCTAACTGTAGTCTTATTAGGTAGGTTAATTTTAAATTGCTTTGCATAGCCTATCAAATCTTTCTTGTTCTTCAGTAGTTCAGCATTTTCCATATAGAATTTATCTTCATCTTCATCTAATGCACTTGCATCAATATTAGGATTAAACTCTGAAGGCGGTACTGCTTCATATGGGTTAGCTACAAACATGGCAATTGGCATCATAAAGCCATTGTCAATATATAACTTTAAAGGATGACCTTGTAGACTGTCAAGCTCTTCTTTAGTACCTATCACACCATTGTTGAAATGCGTGTGCATGACTGCTAAGTGGCAATACTCTGGATATGCGTCACCGAACTTTAATTCATATCCATCTGCGATTAGCTTTTCACTAAGAACATAGAGTGTACCTGTGTTCCAAGGATCATACTCTCGATTTTCTCTTTTTAAGCTCATTTTTACTCCTTACGAAAAATAGGGCAAGACAGGAGTTCCCATCTTGCCCATAATTTATTATAGCTTTAAGCTATTAGATTACATCTTTTAAGAATAAACCTAATGCAGGTGCTACGATATGGTAGCTAAAGGCTGTACGGCCTTCGATGAACTCAGAGCTAAATTCTTCCATGCGGTAGCGTTTAAACACAGTATTACCTAGTTCACCACCATCAGGGTATAAACCAGTCCACTGAGCACATACTGCAGCAGTTGCTGAGTATTGACCATTTGAAGTCTTATCTACATGCATAAGTAAGATACCATTACCACCAATAAATTGATTAGCAAGAGTTGTGTCACCAGCAGCATTAGTTGCATAGCCTTCTGCATCAGTAGTGATTTGGTAAGTAGTGCCATCAATTGTAGCTGCTGAAGCTGGCTCAACCACATCTAATACATAGATGTCAGAGGCCATGATACCTAGGTGGCTGGCGATAGTATCCATGATAGCATCATCAGAACCAGAGTTATCATTAGTATATAGCTTAGTGGTCTTGATTGAAGCATTACGCTTAAGAGCTGTCCATACAGTACGTGTCAGTACCATTGTGTTAGGACGTAAGCCTGATTTAAGCTGAATAGTTTGCATAGCTTCATCTAACACATCTAGAGGCTTAGACGTTGATGCAGTGAACTTCTGGAAAGCACCTGCTTCTACAACAGCTAATGGATCAGTAAGAGCTGCATCTTGGCCTGTCCAATCTGTACCCCATACACCATCAGCTAGGATCGCTTCAGCCATTTTCTTCTCTTTGTTAAGAAGGAACTGACGAGTAACAAACTGAGCTGCATCTTCATAGATACGATCAATAGGCTTATCAGCATTTGCTACAGTCTCATCTGTAACTGGCTGCTTAAGTGCATATACTTTAGTAGTGAATGGTTTACGACTTACGCCATATTTAGCCTTAGCTGCTTCTGCACCCTCTGCACGTTCTTTAACCTGATTGATCATGAAATATGCAGGTTCATAGAAGTAGTACATATCTTGACGATGCTTAGAGTTAAAGTTACTTAGGATCTGACGGGCTTTAAAGTGTGTATCATCTTGTACAACTTTTACAGAAAAATCAGAAAGTGGCTTATCTACGTGAACTGAAGATAGACCGTTTACACCAGCTTCACCACCAACAACGGCTTTAGCTTTATTTACTTGTTCAGACATTAATGTCTCCTTTATTGTTATTATTATATTTATTTACAAATGACATTAAGCGTAATTAGCTACGTATTCATCTGATTGACGTACAGTTGCACGAAGTGCAGCCATATTGTAAGACTCACCTGCTTTATCTTTCTCAGCAGCTAAAGACTTAGATTTGACTTCTACAAATTCATCTGGGCTCATTGTGTTGACGGTATCTGAACTACCAACATCACGGAATAACTCACCAGCAGATGTAATTACCGATGCATTATCCAAAGCTTTTGCAATAATAGAATAAGCTTCTGGATTAGAAACTTCCAAATCAATCATTGTATCTGTGATTTGATCTGTGGTACACTCTTCAGAACTAATGCGTTTGTATTTCTCAGCACCTTCTTCACGAGCTTTAGCTCGGATAACAGCTTCACGCTCTTGCTCAGCATGTAAGGCTTTTTGACTAGTCTCACGGAATAAGGCTGCAAGTGCAGGATCTGAAACTTCAAGTGCTTTTAACTTATCATCAAGAGTTGCTTCTTCAGCTACTTTTAAAGACTTAGCTTTAGATGTACGGTTAGAGACTTCTGTATAGACTTCATCCCAAACTTTTTCCCACATCGCATCATCTGCACACCATTGAGCATCTTCTATTTTGTATACAGCACTGTAGACAACATCAAATACTTCCCAAGTGTTTGCTTCTGGAGCTTTAGCTTTAATCTCTGCAACAAGTTTAGCTACACCATCAAGTGCCGATTTAGATGCTTCTAGATATTCGTCCACTGAGTACATTTTCTGTTTCTCAACTTTCTCATCTTCATTTTTCGGTTCAACCGCTTTCTTTGCATCTTCTTCTTCACCTTCTGAATCAGCTTCTACTTCTTCTTCTTCTTCTTTCTCATCTTCGTCTTCCTCTTTCACCTTATCTTTAGCCTTGGCTTTCTCAACAGGTTCAGATTCTTCTTCTAATGCTTCTGTAACGTCCTCTGAGGGGCTTTCTCCCTCAGTCTGTTCAACTACAGCTTCAACCTCTGAAGTCTCTTCTGGTGTGTCCTCAGACACCTCAGCTTTAACCTCTGGGGTTTGCTCTTCAGCAGACTTAGACTTTTCAGTCTCAACAACTTCCTCTGAAGCAACTGCTTCTAATTCAGCTTGTTCTGCATCAAGAGCTTTAGCTTTATCAATCTTTGACATGATAGCTTTTCCCTCCTCAGTTTCTATAAATTCTTCATTACTTTTTAATTTAGTAATATTACGACCTAACGCGCCTTTGCCAACTAGACTGATTGTGTGTACTTGATAGTCAGATAATACATTACCTGCTGTACCTTCTTCATCAATCTGTTGGATATTATGCTCTACAGCCATTATTACTCCTCTAATACCTTATGCTCAAAAACTGAGCCCTCAGGACTATATCCTGCCAATTCTCCTGTGATAAGCATTTCCCACACTACGTCTCCGACATGCGTTCTATCAATCTCAGTCTTAGCCATCCACGTACCTGCTACTAAGGTTTCTCCGTCAATCTCACAATCGACCTCTAAGATGTATGATTCAATAACCCTTGCACAGTCTACTTGCAACATGTGATTTAAGTCACAGCTTCCAAAATGATTCTTGTTATAATAATGGCAAGCATACTCAACCTCATTCTTAGATAATCCATCATTGTGAAGGTCAAACCGATCAGGGATAAGGACTGGCCCTAACACATGTCGTTTCTCTTCATCAAACTCACGGACATCTGGTATGATTACTGACACATAACCTCCGTTAATAGTACCGAATAGGTGATGGCTTAAGTCCCATAGAACTTAATGCCTTCTGAACCTTTTCTTTGTGGTACATATAGTTGATATTCCCACTTTCTATAAAACCTGAGTAATATAGAGGGGAATAAATAGTGAGTATCTTTGTACTCTTATTCCATCGGGTAGCTAAGCTTCTTAGAAACTCTCCCGAATCAACAGCAGCGACATCACGGATCTTTTCTCTGACATAATCTCTAATCTTATTCAATTGAGACGGGTTGAGATTTAAATCAACTAATCTAATATCATAATAAAATCCGCTCATAAATCACCTCATTCATCTAAGATGTTTTTCAGAGTATCATCTGTAATGTCACTTGCTTTTGTATCTGGAATATCATTATCATTCACAGGAGGATCTGTACCATCAGAACTGTCTGCACTGTCAACGCTACTGGCTTGAGTTTGTTTCTTAAACTCTTCCTTTTCTTTTAAGCGTCTTTCTAGTCCTTCCTTCTGTCCTGAGTTATCAACACCAAGAACCTGAGCTGCTTTGTTCTGAATCTGAGGTGTTACTTCAAACACACCCATTTCAATAGACTTCTGCAATGCACCAAAGAACTCTGTAACATCATCTTTAACAAACTCTGAGAATGTAATCTTAGGTAAGAAATGATCTCCCTTTGAGACACCTTCACGGTTGATAGCAAACAAACGAGGGATTGCCTCATTGTTCATAATGCCTTGAATTTGGATCATTATCCCACGAAGTGAATTGATGAATACTTCAGACTGGTTCTTGCTTAATGCATACGAACCACCTTTACCTTGAATAGTCATGAACTGTGCAAGCATTGAACGAGCTATTGACTGCTCTTTCTGATCAATGATAATCTTAGCATCTTGGATCTTGGAGTTACCGCCACCATCACTTGAGCCCATAATACGGACTTCAGCTAATAAGTTATTATGCTCATCTCTATCTGCTGGTAGGATAAATGCTTCATCTTTACGTGCATCAATATTAAGAACAGCCTTTTTAACAGCCTGTACAGCCGCAGCAGCGGACTTGTTATTCTTAGCATCATTAGCTAACTTAGAGTGAATACGAGCATATGGTATGCCCTCAAGGCTCCTACGGAGACCTGTCATCTGTATCTTGTTAGCATCAACTAAATCAAGCCAGTCTAAGTATGCACCTTCAAGTAAACTCTTACCTGTCGGATCATTGTTAGATGCTGTGGTCCTAAACAACAACATACGAGAGCGAGGTATTTCTATCTCTTTTGCATCGTATGGTGATAATTGTGTGATACCTGTTAACCCTAGGAAGCCTGTCCCTCTTGGAGAGTTCCACTTGTAAATGGTCTTAGGGTTAACTGGTAGGAAGGATTTCCAACCTATCTTGCCATCATAGTATCTACTATTAAAACTAGGATTATTATCGTAACCTGTTCTTGCCTTGAATTGAGGAACCATTATCTTGAAGCCCATAGCGAGCATATCAAGGATCTCTGCAATTACATCAGAGAATGGTGTCTGCATATCATCAAGACATTCTTCTAAGAACTTAGCTCGCTTTCTTGCCCGTTCCCTATTAGGATCATCTGGGTTTTCAGTTACAATAAGTTTAGGAGTTTGACATAATGATTTAAAAGCAAGTATAATACCAGAGATTGTAGAGTTAATCTGCATCTGGTTAAATACCTCAACCTTTCCACCTATAGTCTTAAGACTAGGTATGGGGTTTCTTTCGTCCGTGTAGAGGCTACAATCTACATAACCATCAGATTCACCTGCTGGCTTTGGAACTTTCCCGTTATCTAATACGGGACTATCAATGAGGGTATTTAGTGGGTCATTGTTGCTTTCAGCCATTAATCCTCCTCTTTATTTAATATCTTCACATGAAGACATCTTCATCATCCACAAAGCCTATTAAGCTATATGGATTATAAGCGTTATCAACTTGACTATATAACTCTTCATATAAGTCGGTAACTTTAGTTTTTGAACCTGTATCCATAGAGTCTGTTACAGTATCACTGTCGAACATACCTCTCATGGAACTTGGGTAGAGATAGGTCAGTCCCCAAACTAGGGAATCAAGTCTATCTGGCGATTTTTTATGCACCTGTGGATTATACTCACACATTTGTGCTTCAAGGTCTCGATGTATACCTACATGGTATATCTTACCTCGCTCATATAATAAACCTATTGGCTCTGCACGAGCACGTTTACCTTTAGATGCAAATACTTTCTTAACAACAACCATTGGATCAATGTTGAAAATAGCTGCTGGTATAAAGTCACCACCATTGTTGGTTTCTATAATTACAGCATCTGCATTGTATTCATAATATAGTCTTACGATGTCTCTATATATCTCAGATATCTTACCTCTTCGAGAGGCATCTTTGAATACATAACCTTTGTCATTCTTCCTACCTACAACTGTAATACCTGTTTCATCTGAGTTAATATCTTCAACCACGTTAGGGTCAACAGATACAACTATAGAATCCATAGATTTGACTAGTTTTAGATAGCGTTCATCATACTTATCAGGATCAAGCCCTACATCATCAAGGTTAATCCTTTCGATGGATTCATATGAGAAAATGGCACCAAGATTTTCTTCTAGGATCATTCCAAGTATTTCTTGGTTATAAAGACTTGTGCCTTCCCCTAATTTAACCTCGTCTATAAAAGACTGTGGCAATGAATAGTTATCAAAGGTAGTCCCAGTGGTAAAAACTATATTGGAACCTTCTTTTTTGGAGTCTTTGTAGAGATCTTTCAAACCCTTTATAGGTCGAGGGGATGTGGTTATTACATATCGGGGATATCTGCCAGCACGTAGTGCCTTCTTAGCATTGTCCCATATATCATCATCTCCTGCTGATCTTTTGAAGAACGCCCACTCATCTGACCAAACAAGGTGGAAGTTTTCCCCACGAACACGGTCTCCATTTTCTGCTGAGAAGACTTTAGCTGTGGCACCATTGGGCCAAGTTAAAGTACCATCACTTTTATTGTACTTGGGTTTAAATCCTATAGGGGAAAGTCCTAATATACCTGATGAGCCTTGAATCATGTTTTGCTTGGACATGGCAAACGTTGGGCCTAAGAGGCCTATACGTGCATTTGGTGTCTGTATAGCAAATTCTATAACGGCAGCCGCTCCACAATAACTCTTTCCGAAACCGCGACCTGTACACCATATAGCCCCTACCCAAGACTTATCTTCGTAAGGAGGTGTCAGTTGATCGTCTCTGAGAAAAATTCTTATATCATTTGAGATGTATCTTAGAACTTCTGCATACCTGTTTCCAAACATCGACTCAAGATCTTTCAAGAATGCTGACCTTTTACTTTCAGATTGCTCCATGATAAGTTTTTCTCTTATCCATCTTGCCGTCTTTAAACTATAAGGGTGTTTAAATGATCCAGAGGAGAGTGCATTATTAGACATCTTCCCTCTCCTCTAATGGTCTACACATCCAGCCTCTATGTTGAGTCGCTATTCCTATCTTAACATTGTGCATTGATCCTGCTAACAGATTATTTTCTCTGGAGAACTTTGCTAAATTGTAAATCTCTTTCCAGTCACCATCTTCCACCCTTTTTACTAGAAACCTTTTCGCAATAGCTTCTTCTGTATTTTCTTGGGCAGTTGCCCATCTGCAATTATCGGGTTCGTAATTCCCTTTGTCTCCGTTTCTGCAAAGAGAGGTGACACCTTCTTCATATCCATTCTCTAGCGACCATTTCTTGAAGGAAAGATAACCTTTACCATCTCCCTCTAGCCACTCTGGAAACACGTTACAATCATCTCCTATCTCTTTTCTTTTCCTAGATCTTTGTTTCATGTTTGTATATTGCTTGTACAGAGGCGTTCGAGATTCACTGTGTTTGATTATCTTATCCCACCTTGCACATCCACAGGAGGTGGCCTTACCTAATCTGACATCTTTTAGATCCGCTTCTTTCTCTCCGCTACCGCAAGAGCAAGACACTAAAACCCTTCTCACTCTTCTGTATCTGACCTTGCCTCTATATTGAGGCTCGATCTCTTTAAGTATTGTTAACTTTCCGAAAACTTCTCCAACAGGGCAAGGTTTGTCTCTTGATTTCATAAGACCTCCTTGATTATCTTTTAGGAGAAGATTCTTCTGCCTTCACCATTAACTTAGCAAACTCCTCCTCCGCACTCCCCACCACATCAGATGTCTCATCTGTCTTAGCAACAGGCTTAGAGTTCTCAAACTGCATTAGCTCCTTACGAGCATCCTGCTTCTCTTTTAATGAGGTATTAGGATCTGCTAATATGTCCATAGCAAGCATAGAAGGTGTTACTATTTCATCTGCTGTAAGCCCTCTTAGGATAGCATGTTGCTTAATCATCTTAAGATATTGAGCACTTACAGAGTCACGGAATCGATCATCTATCTCAGCTACAAGTGCAGCCTCTTTCTTCTTCTTAGAACGATCAGATGTATATTCACCGTCTATATCATCAGCCTCCTGCCTTAAACGTTCAGCCTCTTCTTGAAGTCTCTGTGCTTCATCACGTAGCTTAGCTGCTTCAGCTATTCTTTGATTACGTATTTCATTGTTACGCTTTCTAGCTGCAACACCCTTCTTTCTAATAGCGTCTGCTTGTTCAGGATCCATACCTGCAAAGCCAGTACTGCCTTTAGCTTTAGTAGCTTTAGCCATAATTCTCTCCTTGTAGGTTATGGTTGAGATAAAAAGCCTTTACAATTTCAGCTTCATATGATAGGCTTGAAAGGCATATTGTTCTTGTCAGCAGTTGACTGTTGTCAATACTTGTAATCAAGCGTAAGAGGACAGGACTGCTTAAACTTATTGGTTGTATGTAATCAGGGCTCGAACCTGAACCAGCATATACGAACGGATACGCTTTCATAGCTTAAACGCGATTAAGCAAGTCTACCATTAAAACAATTACACACACAAATAAACTCTAGTTAAAATAACTCAGCAGCAATCTCACGACTCAAGCTAAGTCCATCAGGTATCGTGATCCTGACTACGCCACATAACGCTGTGGAGCGAGAAGAATCACCCCCTTATTTATGCTTGAGTTTCGACATCCTGAGTTCCCTTTTCTCTCTAGAAACACTTATCGTATGGAAGCTTGAAACAGTGTCTTTAAAAGATACTGGTATTTTAAACTTCCTTCCATTATGTACTACTTCTTGCATTTTCATATGGTGTTACTTCCTTGTCATAAGCGACACAACGCAGGGTGCTGTTCTAGTGGGTAGCAGATTGTGTCTATTAAGGACTCTAAGGTCAACATTTTTTAGCTCACACTTATGGTAGTGAATCTCCGATTTTATATAGAACACCAACTTCTCAATAAGCTCGTATGTCTTTTTGATGGAGGTGTTTAAGGTTTTAGTATTTAACGTCGGATAACCTTGAACCATGACAACATTCTACCCAACCACCACTTTCGATCAGACTTGCTCTGATACAGCATAAGCTGCTGGGTAGCACTCTCTCAGTTGGTACGTTGCTACGAAATATCCCTAATTACACATTACCGCACATGGGCTCAACCTTGTTACAGGTTTGCTGAGGTACTTTTACGCATGGGCTGCCTCATTATGGTTATTATTTAACAATCGCAAATCTCAGGTGAACAGATCACTCGTGAGAAGCCGTAAGTCGTATCTGGTACTAAGTACCTTTTTGTTAAATAATTATAATCCATTTCACTGTTTGTTAAAAAGCAACACCAACCCTTGTTATTATTATTAGAGGTTGGTGTTGAAAGATTTGGTAACTCGGCATAAAGCAACAAGTACCTAAAAGTGAATCTCCATATTGACTCGAAGTATCACCTACCCACCAATGAAACATCTGTGTGTTCTTGTTATGAGCTATCCATGAAATAGCATCAGATCGTTCATTGGGAAGTATTAATATATAACCTAAAGAGTCTACGTGAAATGCAGATAGGCTCTCATATTTAATTCAATTAATTGATTAAATACATAGGTTTGATAGTTTAAATAGTAATCATCCTATCATATAGGTGCGGTTTAAGGAATATGTATATAAAACAATGGTTTAGTTATTTGAGAAGATCTTGACTATTTTAATCAAGATCTCAGTTGAAAATCGGTATGTAAGTTGCAAGGTTTTAGACTAAATGACCCTGCTCTCTCAGTTGAAGCACTCTTACTTCCTGATATATTTCATCCCAGTGATCACCACCTTGAGGTGTTCTCTCCCACTCGAATGCCTCTATCAACTCTTCCTGCCAATTGAAGAAAGGATAATCAGATGTTGGTATATACTCTCTGTAAGCCCTTGTAAGCTCTTCTAATGCAGCCACCTTACCAATCACACTACTTACTTCTTTAAAGAGTTTTGACTCGGTTATATTAAGCTTATTGCTATGTTTGTTCATATCTTCTTTCCTCCAAGAATCTTTCTCAATTTCATGCCAGCTTTCTACATATTCTGGTGGGTTCAAACCTAAACAGTGAGTATCTAGCTTTTCTGTCTTACCACACTTTTTACAAACCCGTATCCTATCTTTTAATGTTAAGCCCATTTCTTTATGCTTGTAATCTAGGTACTCTCTTTCTTGCACAATGTCCCAACTGTGGAAGTGCAGTCCTTCTCTGAATGATAAGCTCATATTATACCTACGTAAGGCAGCTTTTGTATAAGGTGTAAATCTTTTTCCCAAACATCTATGCAATCTTCGTGACCTTCGCCATATTTTACAGTGTATTTAAAATTAATACCTAGAGTGGTTTCGTAAGAACTTCTTTCAACAATAACACCTATTTTAATAAAGCTAAACACTTGAACTCTGACTTCCTGATTGAGGTCATATCTAAAAGTATTTTCTTTGAGAGATATTAACTCTTCTATAGCAATCCACACTTGCATAATATCTTTTCCATCATATTCTCCATTACGTAACTTTCTACATAACTCTTCTAAGTCTCTCACAATCATATCACCTCTTCCCATATAGTTTTAACAATTTCAATTTGTTTACATTTAACCCATTCATCATTATCCTCTAAACGACATCTGTAACTGTCATAAGAATTATCTCCTTCCCACTTCTGCATCCAATAACCTACTAAATCATCATCTACGTTACAAATATCCTCTTTTTCAAGGTTGTAATACTTTGCGTCAGAAGAGACCTTTACGATGTATCTTGTTTGAGCTTTCCCTTTTCGTAAGTTCACAAAAGCTTCTTCAACATACTCTGCACACTCTAACATCTGGTGTAATTGCTGTTTATTAAAAATCATTCAGTACCTCCTTAGATAAGGTATAAAAAGCATCATCTGCTGAAATAGATAACACATAATCATCAAGTACCCAATCCATAAAATCAGGTCCGCAAGTAAATTCTCCTTGTTCTTTAAAACATGATAAAGAAGTGCCTACTTCATTATAAAGCTTACTCTCAAAATATTCTAAAGAGTCTGGAGCACAGTCATCTTGTTGAAATAGTTTAATCAGTTCCATAATAAATCATCCTTACATCTAACACGTCTCAATCGTTCAGGCTCCCAATGTATAAATACGCACCCATTACGGCACTTTACCTGACCACTAGGTAGAAAACTCTCTATAGTAAGTAATTGCCCATAAGGATCAATAACCACTTGGTACTCTGCTAAGATTTTCCCATTTATATCTTGTTTCATAATATATCTCCTCATAATTTGGTATCTCAGAAACGAGAAAACCTTCAATAGATATAAGTCTACTGAAGGTTTCTTTTGGTGTCAACTAGTTTTCTTTAACTATTTTGCAATTCTGAGGAAATCCTGTAATATTTGCATAGCTATCAAACATGGCCTGTATTAATTCCTCTTCAAAATCCTTATCTACAATGCACTCATCAAATACTTGCAACACTAAGGTATCATACTGTTGCATCATAGTCTCTACCACCCCGTCTACAATACGAGCACCAATATATTGCAATTCTCCCCAAGTGCCACGATAAAAACTGTCACTGATTGTCTTATGTTTAAGTTCCAATGTCAGGAGTATTTCCCCTACAGGTATACTCTTACTAGGTATCAACCCTTTCTCATGTAAATCTTTAACATTATAATTCTCTTTGATGTAAGAGTTTATACAATAAGCTGTCTGAGACTTGCTTTCAGCATTGAGCATTACAAGCAAACACTGTTTAGCTATGTCCCTTAATATCCTGCAATCATATTTACTCAAATTACCGCCCGAGATATCATATGGATCATCTTCTAACTTTACACCTTTCAGACTATAAAGGATAGACGGTTCAAACCCTTTGTAATCATATCTAGCTGTTTCTTTTCCTTCTATCATAAGATGTGACCTATCTTCTCCAGATAAATTCTGTATTGAATCTTTCATATAAGTCCTACCTCCAATGGTTAGTTTCATATTCATAACCTTATACATCTGTACATTGTATTCTCTCCCCTTGCATTGAACCATCTTATCTATTGAGAAGTTATTAAAAGCATTCAAGAACCTCATAGCGCCTCTAGTAACAGTGTCTGCCCTGAATGTCATAGGCATAGCTTGCTTGTCTCTTAACACCACTACATTCTTCAAGGGAGTCCTTTTTAAGACTATGCTCTTAATCAATTCAACCATAGTAGGTTTAAAAACTATAATGGTAGGCAAAGAGTCTACATAGATAATACTATTAGTCTTTGCATTGTACTCAAGCTCTCTTTTTCCCAATACCATATCAATGTAGTTACTCTGATCAAGATAATCAACGAGATCACGAGTGTACCTGTGGCTCACCTTTCTGCCTGTATCCTTGCCATTAAGTATATAGCCTTTTGAGTAATGTCTTCTGTCCAACGTTATAGCCATCGCCTTGCCATTACCATTCTTAGCATTTAATAAGAAACATTGTACTGCTTGCCTCAGTAGCAATCTTCTAGACTTATTTAATTGGTATCCCTTCTCTCTATAATCTTTAAATAATAAGTTTGAAACAGTATCTGTTACTTTATTAAAAACTTTAGGTACTTTATAGTCTAATTCATACATGTATTCCCTCTCTCTTTATGCCCTCTTAATAACATCTCTTGAGGGGTTGTTTTAGGGTGGATTCTCCACCACCATACGGCAGTGTCGGGATTCCTTTTCTAATTCAACAACTTAACCCCTTTTTTACGAGTGTAAATACCTGTTTTAGGGTCAGTAATTTTTGGGTGTGATCATTTGCCCAAATTTAGCCATATATTGTTCCAATTCTTCCTCTTCTAAGTACTCATCAACTTGATAAGAATCCTTGATTGTAACACCATTATGATCCATCATTTCTTCTGTGTCAACTTCTTCTGAATTGAGACAGCTTTCTTGAGTGGCATTTAAAGCGTCTGTGCTAGACTGTAAAGCGTTTAATATGTTGTAGTACAGTCTTAGCTTATTATCTGAATGAACAGCCTTACGTAAGCGCTCCTTGTCCATATCAGTGAAGTAGTCAGAGCCTGTCTCGATTAAGGTTTGAAATAAGTAGTTACGATCATATTCATCCATTTTCTCTAACTCATCCTGAGATTCAAAGTGAGCTGTAGGGAACATGAATGATGCTGAGAAAATATCCTCTACTTCCCAGCCAGTTGTGTTAGTTACGTTGTTATTGTTATTATTGGTTGCATTTGTCATATAAGTTATTCCTTCTATTATTTATTAAAAGAGGGGATTTGATTATCACCCTCAAGTTTGTTCTTATTTAAAGCAGTGTACACTACTTAACATTTCATTTAAATCATACTCTCCATACACTATACCAAACTGCTTAGGTGATAGCAACAGGTTTCTTTGATCTTCATCAAGCTGTGATCGGAACTCTTCATAAAGTTTCTGAAGAATATCTTCCTCAAATATCTTGATAAACTCCTCTCGAATAATACGGTTAAATCTTCGAGTGTAACAACAGTGAGCAGCCAGAGAGTCATGCACCATTAATAGGTGATCTATCTTCTCAGACTTACATCTCAAAGCAACAGCTTGAACTAAGCAACTGTCAAGACTGTGCACTATGTCTGGGGCTACAGATGACTTCATCTTACCTACATCAAGTACCTTTTGCAATACACCGTTTTCATCCTCAGCCATTTTAGGTAATTTAACTGTAAAGCGTCTTGCATCTCCCATGAAGTCAGCATGTACTAGTATGTTCTCCATTTTGTACTTAGCCATTGTAGCCTTAAAGCCCATAGGTGTAGTCCACTTCACAGGCTTACCACAGTTACCCAATACATCAGCAACATGTACAAACCACTCCATTACCTGACCAGCTCCAGTAATTACCTGATTGATCGAATCAAAGATCATATTACCCATATAGCTAGCAGCTTGACCTGTCCCTTCACAACGGAAATTATCTTCCCAAGCTTTCTCAACAATAAACTCAGAACAGTGTTGGATATTACCATATCGAGTACCTGAATAGAATTTAACCATAACTGGCTTCTTAACTAGGTTGCGAATAATAAAGCTTAATCTCACCTGCTCTAAACGGTCAAAGTTTAGATAAGTATTTAAGTATAATTCTTCCAGTGTGTCAAACTTTTTTGAACGACTAATAATCATCTCTTGGGTTCTTGATGAAAGTATATCATCTTCTTGCCCATCTAAGACGCTTTGTAGGCGCCCTAAGACGTTAACTCGACCTAACCAATCCTGAGCCATAGGGTCTTCTTTAAAAACACTTAGAAGGTTATCTAGAGCCTTTCCTGCCACAGCCATATAAAGATCTTGAGCATCTGGTAATGCACATAAGTTTGTATGCCTAGCTCCCACAATATCTCTCGTCATTGCAGAAAGGATCTGAGCACCTGAACAACTTGCATCATTAGGATCAGGCAAGTGAGATACAAACTTGTAATCACCATTTTTTGCAAAGTATTCTTTCCATGCAGCCCACTCAAAAGCAGCAGCTAAGAATTGTAAAGGCTTATCAGCAGACATCCACTTACACTTTTCAAGAGGATTAACAGAGCATTCAATAATCCAGTCATTGTTCTCATTGATCCATTTTATTGAATCTTCTTCAGTCAGCTTATCAGTCTTAACACCATTTCCTGAGTCATTGCCCCAGTGGTTACAAAGGGTCTTGATAATACCATACTCACCACCCTTGCCATCACCATCATGATCAAGTGGTAAACCTACAGAGAACTCCAAAACAGCCTTCTGAAAATCAGCACCTTGAAGATTAATACCTGACATAGCAGAAGGATATACACGACTACGACCATCTGTGCTTAAAGGCCAATATAGCTCATCTTCTTCCTTAACCATCTCAGTAATCTGTATGGTAGCTTCTAAGGCACGATCTAAAGACTTCTTACCTGCAACCTTCTTTACGTATGCTTCTTTTCTGTCAACCCATTTGAAGAACTCTTTACGCTTTTCATTAGAGGCTTCATCTTGGAAAGCAAGAACCATTGCCTTCTTCTTCTTTCCTGTTTTCTTATCAACCTTCTCACCTTCCACTTTCTCCCAGATATGTTCATCGAGTTCCTTGTCAATTGGGCAAGGTTCGTTGAAAGACTTAGGTAGATTGTTAAGAAATAACTTACCCATTTCATCAGGCCGAGAAGCTTGTAGCGTCTTATAAAGTCCAAAGATCCTTTGATTGATTCTGTGAGGAGTCTTTTGCATATGGTTGATAGATGCAAATAAACGATCATCCTCTGGAAGCTCATGCTTATGCTTGCCCTTAACAAAAGGATTAGTTGCTTTACCAACTTCTGATAAATAACCACCACCTATCATATCTTTCCAATCATCAGGCTCACATACCATTGGCATCTTCTTAGCTGATACAGTTGCAAACAATTCTTCATTGTCATTCACAAGTGTATTCCAGTTATCAGTTGCAGATACCTTCCACTCAGTCACAGATTTACTAATACGCTCTAACTCTGTACGGAACAACTTGAGAGGCTTTAAACCTTGTAATGTTAAGTCTAATAGCATAATACCTGCTGATACAGAATCAACTACCACTTTCTTATCTTTAGAGAAAGCATCTTCTGATCTGCCTGCTTTAGAAAGAAGACTATTACCAATGCTAGTTGCAATACGTGTAACAGGCAGTGAAGCCTCCATTGATAAACTAGACACAAGAGCTTTAATACCTATGAATGCAACTTCTTTATGTTCCAACTCCTTAGTAAGTTTAAAGAATGATGCTCTCTTACGTTGAACAGTGTCATGCTTGTTTTTGATAGCTGCCTCAACAAGATTACACATGTCAACAAGAATTGTAGCATCTCGGTTATTATCCAAGTTCTCTAGAAAACCTTCGATAGTAGTTTCATTGAAGTACATCTTTTCTAGTTCTAACTGCTTTTCTCTCATCTCAATTAAATCCTCCTACGTGGTTATGCGTTCAAGTATATACGTTTTCAGATTGCTGTCAACAGCTTTATGTAAATAAGTTCTAAATACTTTCAAAAGGTATACATTATAGAGAGAATCTAAGTGTAGTTTGTGATCATTATCAAAAAGAGGGTAAAACGGGTGTTTGTAAGTTATTGATATTAAATAACAATCCTTAAACCGCACCTATGTGATTACACCAGCAGTGGGAAAAGTACCCCACCTTGCTTGATTTCATAATAACAAAAGGAGGCTTGATCGATTGATTTTAAATAATGCACATGAATTTGAAGAGGCTCTTTCTCCATCTCAAGCCTCTAAGAAAAGAACTTCACGTAGAGCTAGTAGAAAGCGTGAAGAGATAGTTGGCAATACAGCTTGCCCTGCTTGCCGTGAGAAGGGTGGAGATGGCACAGGTAATCATATGATGATCTTTGAAAGTGGGAAGGGGTATTGTAACCGATGTCCTAAACACTTTACCAAAGAAGAAGTAGAGTCCGCTAAGAAGCCTCAGGCAAGCCGTAGAGCTCGTAAACCATATGGTGGTAGTTCAGGCTATAATAGTTATAACAAAGGTCTGACGCTGGATGACATGCCTCATTTAGGCTTCTCTGGAGATAAGCTACGTGGCATTACTGCTGAGACAGATAGACGATTTGGTATTAGGACAGAATTCGATACTTCTTCAGGGCGGGCTCTGGCAAGATATTATCCATATTACTTAGAAGATGAATTGTATGGATATAAGATGCGTAAGTTGCCTAAAGATTGGGGAGCTGCTGTTGGTACGTTAAATGGTACTGATCTTTTTGGGTGGAATCTCCTTAATGGGTCTAAGCACGTACTGATAATAACCGAGGGAGAAGAGGATACACTTGCAGCTTACCAATTACAGCTTGCTGTTAACAAGCGGTCAGGTAATCGAAGGATTAAGAAATCTATTCCTCAAGTAGTTTCACTCCCATCAGGTGCAAAAGGTTGTCATAAGATACTCATGCACCACTATGAAGAACTTATCAAGTTCAGAAAGATATTGTGGCTAGGAGATAACCCTAAAATAGATCCAGAAGGGAAAGCCTCTCTAGAGATCGCTATAAGCCTTCTTGGTGCAGACAAGGTGTATGTTCCAGAGTGGCCTGAGTTCAAGAAAGATCCTTGTGATATCTTAAAGATCGGTGGTGAAGGTGCCATAGATGCGTATGATGATATGGTGTACAATGCTAAACCTTATATGCCTAGTGATATTAAAAGAGGTAGTGAATACTCTTGGGAAGACATCTTTGCAGAGCCTATAATTGGATATGATATACCTTTTGAAAGTGTAAGTGAAAGAATAAAAGGTTTTAGATTGAGAGAGCACACACTTTTGTTATCAGCAAGTGGTGTAGGTAAGTCCACTATTGCAAGAAGCATAGGGCACCATATGGCAAAAACACATGACTGGATGATTGGATCTATCTTCTTAGAGGAGCAAGACAAGAAGACAGCAAGTGGATATATTGCCAATGAGTTGAACATTGCATTAAATCTTTTAAGAGAAGACCCAGATCAATTCTCTCAAGAAGACAAAGACAGAGCTATGGAGTACATAGCAGAGAAGCATGTGTTCTTGACACACAATGGATCTATCCGTAAAGAAGATCTTATGGCAAAGATAAGATATTTACATGGGATGGGTGCTACTATGATAATCACAGACCATCTTTCAATGGCTGTAAATGGCTCAGACGATGAGAGGAAAGAGCTGGATGAACTACTAGAGGCAATGTATAAGTTTACAGAAACCCATGATGTACATCTTTTGTCAGTTGTACACCTTAACCGTAATGGTAGTAATAATCTATTCTCTAGAGGAGCAGAGATCTCTGAGAGCAATATTCGTGGCAGTTCAGGGATACTTCAACAAGTTTGGAACGCAATAGCTGTTGAAGCGGACATACAACATGACGAGCTAAGTAATGCTAGATTTTTCAGAATACTTAAATGTCGAGAGGTAGGCGAGGCAGTAGGTCTATCTAAAGGTGGGTACCTCTATGATAGTAAAACAGGGAAACTTATCTATGACGAGACTCTTCACAAAGACATGGTTTGCCCTTTAAAAGCAAAGGAAGAGAAGTTTAAAAATAAAGATAAAGGCTTCTCAGGTTTTGACAATAAGGCGGTATAAATATGGCAGATAAATTAGAGATCAAAGAAGGTCAGAGATTTTCGAGACTGAGTGTCTTATGTGAGGAAAGTTCGGAAAGAAAGCCAAGCGGAAACCTTTTCAGAGTGTTTAAGGTAAAGTGTGATTGCGGAAAAGAGATTTCTGTTAGATTAGAGAACTTAAGATCGGGAAACACAAAATCATGTGGATGCTTGATTAAGGATATAACAATGAAGCATGGTCTTTATGGGACAAGGGTCTATAAATGCTGGGATGGTATGAAACAACGGGTCAGGATGAGGGAGGACTGTGAACTGTACCCGCCTTGGGAGGATTTTGAAAATTTCCATAAATGGGCAGAGTCCTCTGGGTATACAGATGATCTTCTTTTATGTAGGAATGGGGATAAAGGTAATTACGAACCAGACAATTGCAGGTGGGCAACTGCACAAGAGAATCTAGAAGAATCTCAAGCAAAATTCTATACCATTGTACATCCTTGTGGAAAGGTTGAGGAAGTGTTTAATTTAGCCAAATTCGCGAGAGAAAATAAATACAAATACAGCAGCTTGTTCAGGGTACTAAATGGGACAAGATCATCTTACAAAGGTATTAAAATTAGTCACAAAGAAGCTTAATAAGGAGGAATTTTGAATGAAGTAAAAACTCTTCCGAGAGTTGTTAACAAATACAAAGAAGATTATGATGTCTATATTGGTCGTGGAAGTTACTGGGGAAACCCGTATACACATATAAAGGACAAGGAAACGAAGGCAAGCTTTACAGTGAAGACAAGAGAAGAGAGTATATCTAAATACAGAGAATACCTCTTCAATTTGTATCACAAAAAAGATGATATATTACTGAGAGAGCTTCCAAAAATAAGGGGTAAAAAGCTGGGGTGCTTCTGTAAACCAAAGGCTTGCCACGGGGATATTATTTTAGAACTTCTTGATAAATATGAGGTAGATATAATACCTGATCAATCATCACCCTCACGTACCCAGCAACGCAGGACAGAGAGACGTAGGAGAGACAGAGAAAGGCGTAAACTACTTAAGCAATGCAATGATACTACTAATCAGATAGAAGCTGTTACAGCCCCTGTCAGCAAGGCTCATAGACGTTTAACTGTAACTGATCTGGATGATGATCAACTTGAAGCCTATAATGGTATTAAAGAGTGGTGGACTGTTCAGCAGAACATAGGTGGAACGGCTAAGCCTGTTGTACTATCGGGGTATAGTGGTACAGGTAAGTCAACACTGATGAGCTTAGTATTATCTGACCTTGAAAATCCAGATGGAAGCAAACCGCATATCAAGTCAGCAGCGTATACAGGTAAAGCAGCAGATGTCCTTCGTAAGAAGGGTGTTGCTGCCGACACACTGCACTACTTACTTTATAATTGGCTACCAGAGGGTAATCGATTAGTCCCTATCAAAAAGGACAGATATGAAGTGGGTGCAGATCTTATAGTTGTAGATGAAGCATCTATGTTGGCTAATGATTTGAGACAAGACTTGGAAGAACTTTGTATCCCTATCGTATATTTAGGTGATATTGGACAGCTCAGCGCTATTGTAACTGACAAGAAAGATAAGCGTCCTAACGTAATGTCAGAGCCTGACTTTATGCTTACACATGTACACAGACAAGCTCTAGAGAGCGGTATTATATCAGTAGCTACAGATGTACGCCTTGGTAAGAATGTAGACAAAGGTGTCTATGGTGTTAAGAAAGATATGATTAAGCTAGGTAGCGATGCTCTTAATGATAAAGATCTTATAGCTAATGCTGATACTGTTATTTGTTATTACAATAAGACCAGACACCTCTATAACGACATGATACGAACTTATAGAGGATTCAGTGGATCATTTCCAGAAGTAGGTGAACGGCTCATATGCATACGTAACAACAGAGAGATGGGACTAGTAAATGGCCTTGTAGTCTTTGTTAAACATGTTGTATATGAGAACAATACACTTATTATGGATCTTGTTGATGAGGTTGGAAAAGAGTTCTATAAGGTGCAGGTACATCCTGAATACTTCCTTGGAAAAGAACATCCACCTATGACAGGTAAATTGACTAAGAATTACTTTGAATTTGGATATTCCATAACTTGCCATAAAGGACAGGGGAGTTCATTTGGAGAGATTGTTGTCATAGAGGAGAATATGAAAGGACGTATTTCCGAGAAGAGACGTTGGATGTACACAGCTATTACTCGTGCAGAATATAAGTGTACGTGGATAAGTAAATTTAGATAAGGAGTATAATGTATGAGTGAATCTTATATCATCAATTTAATAACTGAGTCTGCTAAGGTGGAGATTGAAAATCAAATTAACCACTTGGAAAGTGTGCTGAAAGAGGATGAGTATAAAGAAAGATACTCAGCTATGTTACAAGGTGCTAAAACAGTGATATGGTTGCTGGAAAACGAATCCATAGCTAAGCAAGGAACTTATGCATTCTTAAACCACTTAGACAGGGATCAGCTGGAATATGCTATCTCAGCAGCTAAGGAGATTAAAAAGCTAAAAACAGATATAGGCAAGGTTAAGTTGTTCGGTGTTTTTGGAGGGGACAAAGGATCGGAATGGTTCTACGATGAACCTTCGGCAAAAGAGGCATATCTTCGTGCAGCATCTGAAAGTTTGTCCAGACTATATCCAGAAGTTAGTTTTGAAAGTAAGAAAGTTCCAGCCGAAGAGTTGGAAGAATATCTGAAAAAGGATGATATAAAGGCCGCATTGGGATTTATAGATAAGTCTTGAGAAAAAGCAAGCCAAACAACTAAGAGGAGGTGTGGTAGATGATTAATGAAGAAGTTCTAGAACATGTCAAAGAAAACAAGCCAAAAGGTACAACACATATTATCAGTGTAGATAATAAGATCATCTATATACAGGTATTCGGTGGGCGTTGTAAGATGTACAATCATCTAGATTGTTGGTCTGTGCCTATAAGTAATCCAGAGGATATCTTTTTAAACCATAATCCACTTCCTGTAGAGTTACTAGAGGAATTACTTTACCTGAGAAGTTGGAAACAAGATGCATTAGATGCAATGAAAATTATGTCAAGAAAATAAAAATCACAATAACTAAGAGGAGGGTGCAATGGCAGAGGTACAATATAAGTTTCCAGATAACATCAAAGATATCTTAGTATGTGGTGATATTGAGGCTAATGGTCTTCTGGAAGATAAGAAAGAGTGGAAAGGCGGTCAACTAATTGTCCATAAGAAAGTGGACAGGGTGTGGATGGCATGTTACAAGATTCCAGAAGCAGGTGGTGCATGTTATGACTTCATTGATGATGAAATGCTGAAGTTACACAAGAGAGCACTACTACGTCACAATAGACAACACGGACGAAGTGATACTAAGCTTCTCCCACTAAGTGCTTTACCAAGTTTCTGTGAACATGTTGGAATCCAAGTCATGCACTTTGGTATGAAATATGATTTCCCTCTTATGGAGATGCTTTTAGATTGTGTAGTTCCAAGAGAGAAAAGATGGGATACATTCGTACAAAGCTCAACACAATTCTGTGATAGAGACTTAGTAGAAGGTTCTAAGTCTGGGGCTCACAGTTTGGAAAGTTTCGCAATTAGATTAGGAAACGGCTTTAAGGTTGAACATGAAGATTGGTTAAACTTTTCAATTGATATGTATAGACGCTGTTGGCGAGATGTTGAGATCCAATGTGAGGTATACGATTACCTGCAAGAAGAGAGAGAACGTGATCGATTAGAGTGCAATATCGATTGGACAGGGCCACTTCAAACTGAAATGGATGCAGCATACTGGATCTCATGGTCAGAAATCCACGGGTTTCCTATTGATGAGAAGTATGCACGTAGTCTTGTTAAGAAGTGGGATGAACACCTAGCCGATATTGAAGATAAGCTTTTACCAGATATGCCATTCAGATTATCATTTGATGGATGCGGTTCTCCAATAAACTTTGAAACTTATTGTGAAGGTATGTTGAAGAATACTAACCTATCCAAGATACCTCTTGGCTGGTGCTGGGAAGAGGGTGCAGCTAATAAACCTACACCTGTTTGGAATCCATTCAAGAAAGATGGTGATCCTAGTGAGAATGTTAAGAACTACTGGTTAGGCAAAGATGCCACAGATTATGTTCCAGAAGAGCCTGAGCGCTTCTCTAGCCCTGCTGTATTGGATGATAATGGTAAAGTGATACAAAAGGCTGTCCGAGCTAGAAAAGCCCGTCCTGCTAAGGAGGCGAAGCCTAGACGACCTAACTGTTATGAAGATGATTCAGGATTAACAGAACCACCTCTAGTCAAGATGGATGAGACTGATGTTGCAGGACCATATACCAGAATACAGTGGAACCATTATAACCTTGGATCTAACAATCAGGTTATTGAATATTTGACTAGATATACGGATTGGACACCTACTGAATATACAGAGAAGGGGAGTCCGAAGCTTACGGAAGATAGTTTTGATTCGATAGGTGGAGATGGTGTAGGTGCTTTAATCAAAGATTACCTTATAACTAAGTCTAGAAGAACAACCATAGAGAATTTTTCTCGCCCAGATAAAGGGTGGATCAATCATATTAGAGATGATGGTCGTGTGACCGCTATTAATAATACAATGGGAACCCCCACTACTCGAAGTAGACACAGTGTGATTGTAAATGTCCCATCTGGATCTGCTAGGTGGGGAAAAGAGATGAGAAAGTGTTGGGTAGCAGCAGAAGGTTGCAGACAACTAGGTATAGATGCAGCAGCGATCGAAGCAAGAGCTATGGCATTCGAAATAGATTGTGAAGATACTAGACACGAGATAGTTGATGGAGATTTTCACACTTTAGTCTGGAATCAGATACTAGAGTTCTCATCTAGTCGAGGAAATACAAAAGGTATTGAATATGCACTTCTCTATGGAGCTTCAGATGAAAAACTAGGGACACTAATTGATGTTGAAGGTTGTCTTAACAGATTTGCCTCTGAAGATAAGTTATTAGAAAGGGGGTGGATAAAAGATGTTCATGGAAAGTGGAGACACAAGCAATGGAATCCTAAAAAAGAATCACTTACTTTAAAACAAGCGCAATGTACTGTTTGTGGATCTATTATTCGGATGAGAATAATGAGCGGATTACAACCACTAGGTAAAGCTATTGAGAAGTTTGTTAAACTATCTGAAAAAGGTTACTTAAAGGCTCTTGATGGAAGAAAGCTTAATTGCAGATCCTCACACAGTGCATTCAACCTCAGGTTGCAATCAACAGGTAGTATTATCTGCAAAACCGCAATGATACTTACAATGGAAATGCTTCAAAAAGAGGGATTGGTGGTGGTAGGAAGATACCACGATCCTAAGAAACATGTAGAGCTTTACACCTTTTACCATAAACAATATTGTGGTGCTCAGTGGTGACATTGAGTAGAAAACCCTATTAATTGACTGGGAATCTTAGCTAGGCAAACTTCACATGTCGAGATGATATCAGAGGCGAGTTAGTAGAAGACAATCAGCAGCTATAGGAGAAATTATAATGAAAGAATATAAAGGTTACAAAGTACTAGAAGATGGTACAGTTTTAAATAGAGATGGAAGTATTAAGAGGTGGTCGGAAAATCAAAAAGGCTATCTTATATCTGCAATTTCTGAGGAAGGAAAAAGGATAGCAATATCACATCATAGAATGGTTGCGGCAGCTTTTTATGGAAAATGTCCAAAGAAGCATGAGGTGAACCACAAAGATAACGATAGGAAAAACAACCACCCTTCTAATTTAGAATATGTAACAAAATCGAAGAACAATCAGCAATCTTGGGACTCAGGAAATAGATGTGCCACAGGTATAAACAATGCGAATTGCAAAGTATCAGAAAAAGATGTGCATATGGTTTGTAAACAAATAGAGAATGATTTCAAACTAAACGTTTCAGAGTTATCGAGAAAAACAGGAATATCACGAACCACCATTACTAAGATCAAATTAAAGGAGCAGTGGTCACATATTTCTAAGCATTATAATTTCTAACATATAGTTCACAGACTATCGAAAGGCAGTAGAATAAGCTGAACTGAGTAGAGTAGATTACGAGTGTAGTCGAAACATAGGGCATCTCTAGGAGATGGTGATATAGTCGCGTCCCATCAGAAATGATGGCAGGTCTAAAAGATCGGGCATGGAATAACGAACCATGTTGAAGGTAACGGATGAGTTGCAAATGGGAGTACCTGAATATCTGTATGATCCTGATAAGGTATTTAATATAGATTTTTCTGAATATGATTTGACAACTAAAGAAGGTAAAAAAGCAGCAACAGCGAAAGCTGAGAATATTGTTTCAAGATTCTCTAAGAGAGAGTACAGAACAAAAGGCTATGTATGGTCTCGTCCTAAAGTAGATTTAGAAAAAGGGACAGCAACTATATCTCATACAGTGGTAGCGGATATCTCAACTCAGGCATTTCTTGAAGCAGGTTTAAAGTATGGATTTACAATACCTGTGCTTGCTGAATGGGATTCAGGTCAAAATTGGTATGATTGTCACTAAGAGCCACCAACATTTTAAACAAAATAGAAGGATAATATAAATTATGTCTAAATCAGATAAAGGATTTTACTACGTAAATGCAAACTCAGAGCTGCTATTAGATCAGTGTGAGTGTACAGAGTCATTACTACTACTGGTGTCAAGCTACGTACATGAATTAAACGAGACAGGTACTTATGATGGAATTATGGTGATGCCATCAGATACTGATGAGAATGGTGATCCGCTGATCTCTATTGGCTTCCAGACTTACGAAAACAAATACTAATCAATCAAACATTTTAAATTAATCAAATAAGGAGAACACTATATGTCATTCATTTTAAACAACGCTAAAGGCAATACTGAGTACACCCCTGACCCGTTTTTAGATACAGGTGCAGAGTATGAGGCAAAATTAATCGGCATTGTAGAAACAGGCAAGCACCAGCAAGAAGACTTTGATGATCCTAGCAAGGTATCAGAAAAGCTAGAGTGTCTTATCACATATGAGCTAGTTGAAGAGGAGACACGAGTGACTCGTGGTGCAGAAGGCTCTGAGTATACAGTTCCTCGCCTATTCACTAAGTTCGACAAGTTCTCATCACATGAGCTGTCTTCTCTGTACAAGCAGTGTAAGACCGCTAACCAAGATTGTGTAACACAAGATGGCTTAGATATTACAGCAGCTCTGGGTCAGCCTGTGATGCTTGTATTGAAGAATAACAAGAAAGGTGATCGTCAGAACATTGCAGAAGTTAAAGGTGTTCCAGTTAAGTTCCGCAGCAGCATTGGTGAAGCAGAAGGCAAGCCTTTCCTTTACACTTGTTCTGTAAATGCAGGTGCTCACGTAGGTACTATTGAAGATGTTCCAGTATGGATGCTTAAACGTGCAGTGGATAAATCTTTATACCCTGAACAGTTCCCTAATCTTGAAGAAATTGAAGACTACATTGAAGCAGGTGGTAAATCGTCTAAGACTGCTGGTGAAGAATTAGAAGGTGATCGTGCTCCTGCTAAAGAGGAAAAGAAACCTGCTAAGAAAGCTCCAGCTAAGAAAGAGAAAGCAGAAGAGGTTGTAGAGGAAAAAGCTGAAGAAGCTCCAGCAGAGAAATCTACACGTACTCGTCGTAAGAAAGCTGAGCCAAAAGCAGAAGCTGACCCATATGCAGACTTAGATGAAGCAGCCCTTGAAGATTTGCTAATCGAGAAAGGCATCTCCGATGAAGACTTAGATGCAATTAGTGAAGGTGCTGATTCAGATGAAGCATACCTATCAGCATTGAAAGCTAAACTTACAAGCCTTTAATCTGTAATGATGTCCGTGGATCACAAGAGAGGTTCACGGACTTACTTTTAAAGGAGGAAAAGAATGGCATTTATATTAAACAATGCACACTTAGATTATGAAGCAAATATTGATAAACGGTTTGACTTTGTAGAAGGTGGTTTACGTCTCTTAGTAGATGCAGATCCAATTGCATATCTAGCAGCATCAGCCTGTGAATCAGCAACACATCACATCAAGATCAATGATAAATCCACCTATCAGGTGGTAGGTGGAAAGACTGAATTGTATACAGCCTTAGGCTTCGAGAACAAGGCTCAGTTTGAATTAATGTTAGAAACTAACCCTAGCATTACTTATGAGATTGAAGTCCGTACAGACGACCAGAAGAACATGAAGCACACCATTAAGCGTCAAGTTGCTAAACTTGTTAAACGTGTTGGTGCAGGTTCAGTTGAGCTGTATCTGACAGACAGTAAGAGTAACTTCCGTATTACGGAAGAGATTGCTACAATCTTAAAGTACAAAGGTAATCGTTCTTCAGATAGCAAACCTAAGCTCCTCAGTGAGGCTAGAAACTACTTACTCGAAGAACTTGATGCAATCATGTGCTATGGTATGGAAGCCGATGACAAGCTTGCTATAGAGCATAGAAAGGCATGGGCTCAAGCCATGAAAGATGCTGAAGAGTTTTATATAGGTGAAAATGTAGATACTGAGACTTTAGAGAAGAAAGCTATGGAGTTGACAACAACTGTATTAGCATCTATTGATAAGGACTTGAAGCAGGTAGCTGGTAAATACATTAATCCAGATGAAGACTTAGGTATTGAAGAAATCTTTCCACTAGGTCACATGTTCTTACAAGAGAAAGGTAAGTCTAAGAAGTTACGATTCAATGGCCTTAAAGCGTTCTATGCTCAGATAATCATCGGAGACAACTGCGATAACATTCCAAGTGTATACTTCTGTGGTGATACCAAAGCTTATGAAGTTCTGAAAGATTGTAAGAATGAGGAAGAGTTATTCAAAGCTGCATTACGTGAAACATATGAAGGATTCCATCGTGAGATGATTAAGTCACTTGATCCTATTATTGATGGCAAAGTTGAGACAGCACTTGAAACAGGCTTGCATGGTAATGACAATAAGAGCAATCGCACTAAACTACGTAAGAAGTTCAAAGACTATTATATTAGCAATGCTGCATATAAAGATAAGTATTATTACCCTTGGTGGTGCTATGTTGAGAATGAAGATGGTACGGTCTCTAAAGAACTGAAAGAAGGTATTGACAGTTCAGATATACAAACCATTTCACCTATTGAACACATGATTGAGGTTGCACGATTAGTTTACATGCTTGAAAAAGAGCCTTGTGAAGATGGTAGTCATTTATGGACACCACCTAATGAGAAGTGGATCAAAGATGTTCAAGATGAGTATATTGAAAAGAATCTACTTAGAATTGATACAGAGTGGGTGTTATGATTGATGCCAGAACAAGACGTAAGTTAAAGCGAGAGCGTGAATCTAAGCCTGACACAGATGTGGTAGGGATAGATCAATCACTCTCTAACTGTGCAATGGTATATATGGCGGACAAGATGGTTCAGGATCGAACTGTATTCCATACTGGAAGTCCCGATACAAAAGAGTACAAAAACAGAGTAGACAAAGGTTTTACTCTGTTTGGAGAGGTTTTTGAAGAGCATGAGATGCAGGTTACTTATATTGTAAATTGTGTGGTGAACAAGATCGCTGAGTGGAATCCTAAAAGGGTTTGCTTAGAGGGCTTAGCCTTTGGTGCCACAGGTAAGGTAGAGAGGCAATTGGCAGGACTGTACTTCGGAATAATCACAGAGTTGCATAACCAACTAGGGTATGACATACGTAATGGAGACATTCTTAAGTTTACACCTTCCCAAGTTAAAAAGATCGCTAGAGAGTTTCTGCCAGAAGAAGAGCAATACCTGACCACCTATACATCTCGGAACAAGAGAAAGCTCACACCTATGGACAAGAAGCAAATGGTAGAGGCAGCGAAGCTGGCGGGGTATGGAAAGGTGTTAGAAGGTTATACAAGAAAAGGTCTTGTTGCTTCAAGAACAATGCCCACTGGAGAAGAGGATCTGGCGGATGCAATATTCGTAACCCTTTGCTATCACCAAACCCTCTTGCCCTCAAATGATATGTGAAGATAGACAAGGGGGTGTTGCAGGATGGATAATAAATAAAAATAATAAGAGGAGTGTCACAATCAATATGATTAACACAATTACAAAGAGCAATGGAAAGATTGTTCCATTTGATCCAGACAAGTTAAATCGATGGGCCGCATGGGTAGATAGGTCAGGTGCAGATTGGTCAACTATCTCTCTAGATGCAGTATCTAAGTTACAAGATGGCTGCAGTAGTCAAGACGTAAATAAAGCAATAATCTCTGCATGTATGGATCAGTTTGATGAAGCTTCTTTTAAACTGGCTGGCAGGATTATGGCAGGAATGATCTATAAGGAAGCTTATGGCTCATTTAAAAATATACCTACACTTTCTGAGCATATTGATAATATGGTTAAGTTGGGTTACTGGGAAAAGATGGATTACTCTGAAGAAGATGTTGAGCATTTAAATAACATACTTGATCATTCTAAGGATTTAGACTTAAATTATTCAGAGATCAAGCAACTCAATGATAAGTATCTTATCCGAGACCGTGTAAAGAAGATTACTAAAGAATCTCCTCAAATGATGTATATAGGTATGGCTATGGCTAACATGTCTAACCAGCCTAAAGAACGTAGACTGAAGGATGTTGAAAGACTTTACCACTACCTAAGTGTGAAAGCTATTAATGCGCCTACTCCTTTTATGAGCTATCTGAGAACACCACACCGCAATTATGCATCATGTTGTGTAGCCACTTGTAATGACACTATTCCTAGTCTATCAGCCGCAGATCATATTTATTATATGATGACAGCTAATTCAGCAGGTATTGGCTCACATCTTAAAACACGCTCAGTAGGTGATCCTATTAGAGAAGGTACAGTGGAGCATCAGGGTAAGTTTGGTTATATTAATGCTATCAGTGCTATGGTTAAAGCAAACCTTCAAGGAGGTAGAGGTGGTGCCGCTACAGTTCATCTTTGTGCCTTAGATCCTGAAATCTTTATGATGCTTAAGCTTCGTAACGTTAAGACACCTTCAGAGAGACGTATTTCAGGTGTTCAATATAGCTTCGGCTATAACAAGCTGTTTGCCAAGAAAGTAAAGGATGACAAAGAGTGGTTACTTATAAGCTACCTACATGCCCCTGATTTATGGGAAGCTATGTATTCAAATGATGAAGATTTATTTGAAACCCTTTACAATAAGTATCTTGAGAAAGATGTTCCTAAGAAGATCGTGTCTGCTAAAGAATTGGCTGTACTCTCACTGATTCAAGGTGTGGAGACAGGTGGTGTGTACCAAGAGAACTCTACAGAGATGAATAAGCACACTCCTTTTAAAGACTCTATATACTCTAGTAATCTTTGTGTTGCACCAGAAACACAAATACTTACAGACAAAGGCTATATACCGATAGCAGATCTGGAAGATGAGACAGTTATGGTCTGGAATGGTGAAGAGTTCTCTGAGACTGTAATTAGAAAAACAGGTGTAAACCAGAAACTTGTAAAAGTTGTAACATCCTCAGGACAAGAGTTAGAATGTACTCCTTACCACAAATTCTATATCTTTAATGGCTATGGAAAACCTTATGTGGAAAAAAGAGCAAATGAATTGAAGAGTGGAGATAAACTTGCCAAATTTGATCTCCCAGTTATTTCTGGGGATGTTCAAATGGACAAGCCGTATCTTAATGGCTTCTACACAGGAGATGGTTGTAGTTTTAAAGGCAAAAATATAGTTTATCTTTACGGTGAGAAAAGATTATTATCTGAAGAGTTTTCTAAATATGAACATACATATTATATAAAGCAAGAAGATCAAGATCGAGAAGTCTTTCACATGACAAATCTTAAAGATAAGTACTTTGTTCCTTGTGAAAACTTTAGTATTGACTCTAGACTAGAATGGCTTGCGGGATGGTTAGATGCAGATGGATGTGTATATCGAAATGGAGATAACCAGCAACTGACAGGTTCAAGTGTAGAAAAAGAGTTTCTTCTAGAAGTGCAACGTATGTTACAGACACTAGGTGTTTCTGCCAAATTAAATGAAGCCACAGAAGCAGGATATAGGAAACTACCTATGAATGACGGATCAGGTGAGCTAGGTGACTTTTGGTGTAAAGAATCTTGGAGATTATTGATTACCAGTTGTGATGTGTATAAGCTTATGGAGCTTGGACTAGGACTGTATCTCAAAAGATTGAAGGTTGTTAAGAGACTTCCTCAGAGAGATGCTAAACAGTTTTCAAAAGTAGTTTCAGTACTAGATGATGGCAGATTTGATGACACATTTTGCTTCAATGAACCTAAGCGACACATGGCTATGTTTAATGGAATCCTTACAGGTCAATGTAAAGAAATCGCATTACCCACAAAGGGATATGATTGCGTCACTGACCTTTATAAAGAAGAAGAAACAAGTGGGGAAATAGGTCTCTGTAACCTAGCAGCCATAGTAGCGGGTCGTGTACCAGAGGAAGCACTTCCTGAACTATATTATTATGCACTTCTTATGGTAGATAATGTTATTTCACTTATGGAGTATCCTTTCCCTAATTTGAGTTTCACAGCTCAAGCTAGACGAAGTGTTGCAATTGGTCTTACTAACCTTGCTAATTATATGGCTAAGAATAATAAGAAGTATTCAACTGCTGATGGTAAAGAGTTTATCCACAGAGTAGCTGAAAAGCATAGCTACCTTCTTCACAAGGCATCACTAGCTCTAGCCAAAGAAAAGGGTGTATGTGATTGGATTGATAAAACTAAGTACCCAGAAGGTTGGCTACCGATTGATAGCTACAATAAAAACGTAGATAAGATTGTTAAACAGGATTTACTATGTGATTGGGAAACCTTGAGAGCTGAGATAAAAGAAGTCGGTGGCATTCGAAATAGTGTATTAGAAGGCATGATGCCTAATGAGAGCAGCTCCATTGCTACCAACGGTACAAACAGTATCTTACCTGTACGAAGCCTTAAAGTTGTAAAAACCAATGCAGGAAATACTACCAAGTTTATTGCACCTGACTATGGAGAGTTTGGAGATAACTATGAGATAGCTTGGAATATCCCTTCTAAAGACTTAATAGATGTTTATGGTATTTTTCAGAAGTTCTGTGGTCAAGCAATCTCGGCAGACCTGTATATAGATCAGAGTAAAGGTGGTAAAGTTTCAGAATCTAAGTTATTATCAGATTGGCTACGGATGACAATGCTAGGTGTTAAGACCCGATACTATATCAACACCAAGACTGCATCAGGAGATAAAGAGGATAAACCAACTGAAGTAGAGGAGCTTGAAGATGATGACAAAGGTTGCTCCAGCGGGGCATGTACAATCTAAGGAGAAAGATGTCAGTATTTAATGAAAATAATCAAGGGTATGTTACTGGAAAGTACCCTTTATTCTTAGGTGAAAAACTGGGAGTGTATGACAATGTACACCTTAATCATCCTAAGATTTTTGAACTATATGAAGAGTTGAAGTCAATAGACTGGACTCATGATGAGATAGATTTAACACAAACAAAGATGGATTTATCATCTGTGAGTAAAGGTGTTAGAGATGTGATGTTATTAAACCTAGCCTACCAGTGGAAAGCAGACAGTGCAATTGGCAACAGCATGGCTACACTTCTCCTACCCTTTATTACAAACTCAGAATATGCACATGCGGTGTCTCGTATCTCTGAGAATGAAAACCTTCATAGTCTTACTTATTCAAATATAGCTAGGCAGTGTCTTGATGACCCTTCTGAGTTGTTTGACCTCGTATACAAAACAGAGAATGTAATCGGCAGGGCTAATTCAGCCATAGAGGCTTTAGGCGTTCTAGATAAGATCGGTTGTCAGTACAAACTAGGCATGATAAGTAAGGAAGATGTAAAACCTTATCTCGTAAAAGGTATTGTGGCTATCTTTATTTTAGAAAGGATTTCTTTCATGAATTCCTTTGCAGCTACATTTGCATTAGGCTCTCAACAGTTGTTTGTAGGGGCAGCTAAGTATGTACAAAAGATTTGTCAAGATGAATTAATACACTTTGAGATAGGTCGCTATGTTTGTAAGGATCTTCTTAAAGACCCAGAGTACAAAGATGCTTTAAAACAATGTATACCTAATATTGAAAAGATGTTAGAAGAAACACTGGCACAAGAATTGACATGGAACACATTCCTATTCTCAGAAGGACGCTCAGTTGTTGGTCTTAATAAAGAGAAACTTGATGAGTGGTGCAAGTATAATATGCAAAACGTATACGACACATTAGGCTTGCAACTTCCCTATGAAAGGCTAACTAAAGACCCTCTTCCTTGGTTTGCTACAGACTGGGTTGACCTGAATAGTCACCAGAATGCAAATATGGAAGCTAATAATACAAACTACCAACTGAACAGTATTGTGGATGACGGGTCTGAGGTAGAGATTGACGATGATTTTGATTTTTAAGGAGAAACAATGACAGCACAAACAAAAGATATCTTTGACAGCATTAATAACTGGTTTGGGATTGCTAAACCAAATCACACTGTAGAAGATGCTTGTATCCAGACAGGTTGCCATTATGAAGAGGTTGCTGAGATGGCACTAGCTCTGGGTGATGATTTTGAATCAGAAGAAATATCTAAATTAGCAGATGAGTATAAGGGACTAGGAGAGGGTTTTGTGAAGACCCTTGAGCACCTGTCATACGAAGACAAGGTAGAAGACTTAGACTCAATCTGTGACCAAATGGTTACACTTATAGGCCGAGCACGTTTTATGGGTTATGATTTAAAACCAGCACTTGAAGAGGTTAATGAATCTAATTACAGCAAGTTTGAAAATGGTGTACCAGTTTTCAACGAACAAGGTAAAATCGCCAAAGGAAAAGATTTCTTCCGACCAGACTTGTCTAAATTTATCAATAAGGAGTAATATATGGAAAATCAACACAAACTAATCAAGGGCTATCGGAATCTATCTCAATCAGAGATTGATGCAATAAATACTATCAAAGCAGAAGGTGTTCGTCTCGGATTACTAATTGAAGATCTTCGTGACAATGTAGGTCTTGATCAACGATGGGTAAGTATCGCAGAGACACACCTACAGCAAGGTATTATGGCTGCTGTACGTTCTGTGGCTCAGCCTACAACGTTCTAGAGTATTACTAAGAGGGTTTCACATAGACCCTCTTGTTAAGTGTTTTAATTAGACAGGAGAGATGGATGAAGAAAGAATTTATATTTAATATCAGCAAAAACATGTTCGATGAGGTTGAATTTACATGTAATGACATTATAGCAGAAGGTGGTGTGGCATGTGACACAGCCCAAGAGTGTTACAATGCATCATTGATTTACAACAACATCATTGAATGGCATGTTGATCTAGAAGAAGAACAAGCAAAGCAACGATGTGATGACTATGGTATTCGAGTTATATTTAAAGGAGCAGATTAATGTTCAAAATGTATAGGGAGATTGGAGAATCTGATTGGGAGTACTGCACAGATGATCAATACACATACTTTTCTAAATCTCCAGAGCATGATGTGAAGCTTGTGGATAGAAAACCTTGGGATGGCAAAGAAGAGCTCCGAACAGGTCATGTAGTTTACTATGACTATTGTAGAGGTAACTCCAAGACAGGCTTTGCAGAGATGAGAGGCAGATATGGTTATGAATTTTGGATGAAAACCCTAGAGGGTGATAATCACTTCGGCACCAGAAATTTTGTGGTAACAATAGATGTTGAACTGTTCGCTGTATCTAATGAAGATTTTAAAAGAGTTTATTATAAGTAGATAAATAAAGGAGTAGATTGATGTTTAATGATTTAAAAGGTAAGGTAGTTCTCCTAAATAGTCCACCTGATTCAGGTAAAGACTTAGCAGCAACTTGGATAAAAGAGCTAACAGGTGCAAAGCATTGTGAATTTAAAAGCACATTGTTCAGTGTAGCCAAAGGTGTTACAGGTTTATCTCATGAAGACTTCTTCACCATCTACAATGATCGTGATAAGAAAGAACAGCCTCAACCTGAATTTTTCGGACTGTCTCCACGAGAAATGATGATTTGGATTTCAGAAGATGTCTGTAAACCTAAGTTCGGCAAGCTATTCTTTGGTAAGGCAGCAGCTAACCAAATAGATATTGAAAAGGGCTCTGTATTCAGTGACTCAGGTTTTCCTGATGAAGTATTCCCAATTGCAGATAAATACGGTGCAGAGAATATTTATGTAATTCGTTTCAACCGTCATGGTTCTGGGTTTGGCAATGATAGTCGAGATTACCTACAACCAGAAGATTGTCCAGAGGGTGTAAACTTTATTGACTTGAAAAATGATGGAGACACGATTGAGCCATTTGTGAGGCAAATACTCCTAGATATACGTTCGATGCAATATGACAGAGAACATCTGGAGCAAACATTCCATGCCTTGTAAATCACCTCTCAAGTATGTGGGTGGAAAGGGTAAGTTACTTGAGCACATTATCCCCTACATTCCAAAGACTACAGATGTAATCATAGAACCTTTCTGTGGAAGCGCAGCGCTATCTTTCTCACAAGATAAGCCTTTCTACTTGTCAGATATGAGTCCAGAGCTTATTAACTTCATGAAAAAGTTGCGAGACAATCCTTATAAATTGTATACAGAGGCCGTAAAGCTTTCTCAGAGCCATTCTAAGGAGTTTTATCTAGAAGCAAGGCAATGGGATAGGTCAGGAGGTTTTAACACGTCTCAGCCCTACCCACGAATCCTCAGAGCTGCTCGTTACCTTTATATTGTCTACTATGGTTTCAATGGACTATATCGTGTAAATCAGAAAGGTTATTGCAACACACCTTATGGTGGTGACAATCGCAAGTATCCTGATAATATTGAACAAATGCTCAAAGATGCTAGTATTCATTTGAATATATGGTGTAAAGGCATTTTCTGTCAAGAGTTTGATGACATGAGTCAATTAGAATCAATAATCGACTCAGGAAATGAGGCATTTGTCTTTATTGATCCTCCATATGAAGAAGGTGATAATGGCAAGAAGGTTTTTCAAGAATACACACCTACCAAAATAGATAGTAAGTTCACAGAACGATTAGTAAGCTATCTTGACAACCTCAATGCAGCAGGTGTACCATTCTTAATGACAAACACATCTTGTAAGTATGTCAAGGAGACTTATAATAAGTGGGATATTAAAGACGTACCTGTGAACTATGTTGTAGGTGCAGATAAGGAACGAACAGGTAGTAAGTTTGAGATGTTTGTTTCAAACAGGAAATAGCAATGGATCATAAGTTCACAAAAGACGTTTCAGATGATACAATCCGCAGAAGATTAAAACGAAGTGGATGGTCAGATAAGAAAATATCCAGCTTCTTAAGAGGCTGGAATTTAGTTAAGAATAATAAGGAGAAATAATGTCAGAACAAGATTTAGCAGTATCAGTAGGTATTCAACAGGCAGCATCATTATATGGTATTGCATCAGTCATTGTTGGAACAGGTAAAGCGCCTAACAAATCAACACTTAAATCAATCGTGAAACAGACACGTAAAGCAGTTCTTGCAGACTTAGGTCAAGATGCTGGCTGGGCAATTATGAGAGCTAACAAAGAGCCAATTGAACAATACTTGAAAGGTGTGAAGAATGATCCCCGATTAGATGGTATTCAAACATTTAAAATGTATCAGGCAGCAGTGGATGATTTAGCAGAGTCTTGTATGAAAGGCTACAAAGCTTTATTCTAAGGAGGAAGGTATGAGAGAAAAACCTCGTCCTCACTTTGGATTCATAAAGCACACCAAACCTAAGCCTCATGTATTGTGGGGTACTATGGCTGAAATAGCTGTACAGATGGGCGGTAATCGTAGAAATCTTTATCTGGCTTGGAATGGCAAGCGTAATGGGTATCTTAGCTACTTCCCTATCAAGTCAGAAGAAGATATAGCTAAGTATTATCAACCACCTAAGCCTCCACCTCCAATTAACAAAGAAGCTCTGCGAGAACAGAAGCGAGAAATGTGGAACGATTGGAAGATTACCATGTATAAAGACTGGAAAAGAGGTGAACCATATCCTCAAGAGTCAAGCAGGGTGGTTGTAGGAACTGCGTATCAGGTTCAAAAGCATATCAATATAGACAGAGCTAACATGAACAAGTTGATAATGAGTTACGAAGGACGGACACCACCTGCTTATTCCAATATGTGGACATATAAGGGATGGAGAATTGCTAGAATACAAAAGAAAGGTGTATCAGCAGTTCCTCAGGTCAAAATATACATGACAAGGAATACAAGAGAGATTAGGAAAGAGTATCGAAGATTACGTGTTGAAGAGTACAAACAACGTAATAAGATAGGTGACTCATGAGTGGATATTATACTGCTCAGATATACTTAATAGAATGTACACACCCCGATTATTCAGATTTAAAGTATGTAGGGCTTGACACTAAGCTAGATCCTGCTTATATGAGCTCTTCTACGGTGGTTAAATGGCATATCAATAGACTAGGCAGGGGCTATTTTACTAAATCGATTCTAGACACAGTGACGGGCTCTATGTCAGAGATTTGTGAAGTAGAACAGAAGTATATTAAGAAGTTTGATGCAGTCCGTAATCCAGACTTCATGAACATGAGTGGTGGTAGGCAAGTGTTATCAGCAGAGAAGATGTTGATTGATCTGGATTGGTCAATACAACCAGTAGATCACAAGGCTAAGGTGTTTATTGGAGATATAATTTCAGAGTGCTCAGAGAGTGTGAAAATGTTCACTACTCGTAGACAACTTTTATCAAGGATAGTATCCGTGGTTATCTATGGTTATCTGAAATATGACCAAACAAGCTTTGAGTACAGTCAACACGCACACTATGGGAGTTCTAAGCCAGAAGATACGCAACTTCTTCTAACAGCTTTATCAGAAAATGGTCTTCTAGGATCAGGTCTAGACCTAATAACAATAACAGATGATTTGATTGAAAGATTAGAAGACTCAAATGTAAGACATAACCACTTCAAAGTGGTTCAACTATATTAACAGGAGATAAGATGACAAAAACAACTAAAATAGGTAATGTAGAGAAAGAGTATAAAGGTCAAAAGTTTAATCCTTACAAAGCACTGGATTATATCTATGACTATTGCCTATGCCACGGTACAGGAGCTGTGATTACAGTAGTAGGTTATGGTGAATTCTTTGGTGAGAAGATACTGCCAGCTCTGCACCACGTACAGCGTGACCGTGGCTTGCTGAAAGGACGTATGAACCATGTAGAGTACAATCCTATTACAAATGAAGTAGAAACCCATACAGGTGCTGTGATTAGCTTTGTAGGGATGTTTGATTTGGACAGTAACTCAGAAAAACTAACAAAGATTTGCAATGAGTCTAAAGTTGTGGCACTATGCTCTGAATACAATGAAGCTATCTTAAAAACGATTATTAAAGATCGTGCTAGTAATGTACTTATTTATGACTTCAGTGACAATAATAAAGAAATTGAAAAATAATTGTTGACACATAAGTCCTGTTAGGTAATAATCAATTGGTAGCCAGATAATTATGTCTGTCTACCTATTTTTCGTAATAAAACAAAGGAGGGCTTATGAGCCAAATTAACTGTGAAATGGTGATGCAATATTTACCTGTATACGTGGCAATTCTGATGATTGTGCTTGCTATCTTTATCATCAAGTATGTTTCCAAAGAGCCAGATGAGCAAGTGGTTGAAAAAGAACTGGAAGAGCAAGATATAGAAGATTCTCGATACGTATTTAAAAAGCCAAGTCGATCTAAAAACGACACCAACCGATTTGCACGTTGGAAGCTTCTAAAGTACAATGGAAGGGAGAAAGTTGTTGTGGGATATCTTTCTAACATTCTTGAAAACCACACTGATGTGAAGCGATACAAGGAGATTAAATAATGATTAATATATTAATTTCAGTAAGCATTGCATACATACTGTATGGTGCAAATCTTGAATACCTTAATTATGGTGTGGGCAAGAAGTTCCGACTAATGACATTATTAGACTGGCCTTGGCTGATCTACACAAGAGAGGTGACCACAGCATGATCGGGATTTACTTAACGTTTATCACATTGAATATAGCTTGCATTATCCTGATGTTTAAGAAAGATGCAAAAGATTATGGACGAACATTAATTGATCAGGTAATGTATGAGTATGCACACAGTCATGTCATTATAAAGCTGTGTGTAGTAGGCATAACACTTGTACCTTTATCTGGTGTTTATATCTTCTTAAAGCACCTATCAGAGGATTGACATGGATAATGTAAGGTGGCCTTGGAAGCAAGGGCTTGTGGATTGCATGGACATGATACAGCAGCATGGATCTGGTGAAGAGGCTGGCTACAGGGCTGCTTATCATAAGCTTTATGGTACTGGTGAACTAGATTGCCCACATTACCGAGAGGGCTGGGCAGATGGTTTAGAACATTATAAGTATTTGGAGGGAGAATTCGATGAGCAGTGAATCATTAGAAGAGTTAAAGGCGATAATTGATAATGCTCCAGAGGGTGCGACACATTTAGATGACATTAATACATACTGGAAAGTTATCAGTGAATTTGATTATTATTTTCACAATGGTAGTCAGTGGGATGATTCAGAGCCGTTAGAAAATGGTACACGATCGTTATCAGACATAGAGCGAATTATTGAATTAATTGAACAGGTAGAATCTTTGGAAGAGAGGTTACAAGAGGAATTATGGAGAAGTGGAGTAGATTATGAGTGAAATTACAGTATATGGTTTTACAGTAGGATGTAAGTATTGCGACATTGCCAAAAATACATTAGTAGACCGTGGTGTTGACTTTAAATTTGTAGATGTCCGAGAAGATGCGAACACACTTGCACTGTTCAAGCAAGTACATAATACAGTTCCTCAGATCTATGAAGATGGTAAGTGCATGGGTGGCTCTGAAGCTGCAGAATTTGTAGGTGCAGAAGATCATGGAGACCTATCACTTGACTGAGACAGTGCATTGTGTAAAGATACTTCCTGACAACTTTAAAGATGTACTGTCTAAGAAGATGTCTTTTCAAATTAGAAAATATGACAGGGATTACAAAGTAAACGACTTTCTTTATCTTAAAGAGTTTGAAGAAGGTTATACTGGAAGATCAACACCTGTTAAGATTAATCATATCTTGAAGGAGAGTGATGGACTGAAGGAGGGTTATATTCTTCTCAATATCAAGGTGGTAGGTTTGTTAATAAGAAATGGTAAACGTTATTCACAGAAACTCTAAACAGGAGAAACATATGCAAACTCACGGACTATCTAAAGATGATTACAGACAACTAGTAGCAGAGTGTATATATTTGCTGAAAGGTTGGCACTATGGACAAGGTATGCTGGTTACAAAAGGCGAAGGTATTTGTCATAACATCTGGAGAATGACAAGCTTTAATGCACCAACACCCTTCAAGGATCAGCTAATGTACTTGATGACACAGTGGCCTGACTTTTCAGGTGATGAATTGTTCCCTGTTCCTCCAACTTCAGAGACTCTGGTAAGTGATCCTATGGATGCGTACCTTTGTGTTACAAATGAGTGGATAGGGGGGTATGGAAAGAAACGAAGAGAATTGTGCTTATATTTAGCTGAAAGATTAGAGGAGAATTTGTAGTGAAAGTTACAGAAGATAAGATTAAAGAGTTTATTGAAAAATGCTACGCTGAGAAAGATTGCAATCGGCATATCCTGATGCAGCAAATTGCTTTCAAACTACAATGTGGGTGAATAGTCCAGCAGAGGCTGAGATCCTTCCTCATGTGTACAACTACCTACAAAACAATCAATAGGTAGCTAATGATGGATATTTCAGTCAAATGCTGTAATCAGTTCGGAGAGCGTCATGAAATACAAGAATACATAGACAAGCTTGAAGCAGCTCTCAAGAATATAGCTGAGAGCTCTGCACGTCACGCAGAAACGCTTAAACGTATTGCACATGATACATTGTACCCTGAAAGTGAGAAAACGCCTTAGAATGCTTCCCAAGAGCTTATAGGGCTTTTTGGTTTAATGTGGAAATAGTTGTTGACAAATGATCCACAGGTAACTAAGATGTAGGTATTGAAATTAAAGAGGAGAACAATATGAATTGGATTGAGAATAAATATAAAGACCACTTAGGGTACATACCTAATATGAAGACAGATGGTTCACAGGAGTGGAGTATGCTGGAGGTGTTTGGTAAACCCCCTCCCTACACACAAGAGGAGTTTTCTAAATTATGTCCAAGGACAAGGGTGGCAGGTAATTGTATAGAGGGTAGTTCATTCTGCTCTATCTGTGGAACATTGGCGCCAAGTGTACCGATGTCACACCATAAAGATTGTGATTTATTTATTGATAAGGAAGATCACTATCCTACAGTAGAGGAAACTTGGTGGTTGGGTGTTTGTCCTGATTGTAAAGTTAACGACTTTCCAACACTGAGTATTGACAGTTGTTCGGAATTAGGTTTGTCGGAAATTTCTTGCTCTGAATGTGGATTCAAATACCAGAAGAGTTGCTGTGAAGAAGATCTAGTAGGAATGTTTAAATCTTTGATAAAATAGATCGGCTAAAAACTAGGAGTAAAGATAATGACAGCTAAATTCACAAGAGGTGATTGGAAAATCTGCCCAATCGAACAAGATAAAGAGTACATAAGAATACGTGGTACAAGGATCGGTGGTATCTATAAGATAGCTAATGTGATTGATTTGAAAAACCATCATGATGGGTCTGTTTGGTGCGCTCTTGACAGAGAACAGGCAATGGCAAATGCACACCTTTTTAAAACAGCTCCTAAGTTGTATAATTTCCTAGAAAGCATCCTAGACACTTGTCTAGATGAATCACAAAACAATGAAATAAAAGATCTGTTAGCAGAGGCGAGAGGAGAACAAAATGATAAGCACAGCATTAAAACAACTAATTGATGATATATACAGGCAGCTCGATATTGCAATCGATACTCTTTACCATTTTAATATTTACAAGGATCGTAGAGAAAGAAGAATGACTCAAGGAGAATTGGCAATAAATGCTTTAAACCTAAACCGTAGAGGTGATCATAAAGATTTCATAGTCAACCTTTACATAGACAGGAATTACTTTTTCAGAGAAGTGATGCAGGGTTCTTATGGTCCTGTTGATCCACTTTCCCATGAGATTCTAGAAAAGAACAATGTAATGGGTTGGCCTATTGTGTTGACATATAATCGATGTGGAGAAAATGATCAACCTCCATACAAAATATTTATCACTATGAAAGGAGAAGAGTAATGTTAAAGAACCCACAGACTGAAGAACAAATGATAGAAGATGAAGGTGCTGAGTTTAAAGTAGGTGTCATATATTACAAGTTTATCAATGGAAGATTACATTGTGCCAGAAAGGAAGATGAAGAGTGGACGATCGCCTACCATAGCAGATCTTACTATGAAGATATGACTGGCTTTGTAGATCTGAGGACGGAAGCAAAAAGTGAGGATAATAGCAGCATGAAAAATGAATTATATGCATCATTAGAATTACAAATCACAATGGCTCAAGATTATTCTGAGTGGTTGAAACAGGAAACTAAGCGTAATGATGAGCTTTTAAACGCACACAGCGCAGCTCTAAGACGTTTAAATGATTTAATGGTACAATCACCCTCTGAAGAGGAGAACGTTGATTCTGGTAAAGGAGAAGAGCTACCTTGTGGATTAAAGTGGGAAGATGCTCCTGAGTGGGCAATGTTCCTAGCTAAAGACAAGGATGAGGGTGGCAGGGAACTTATATGGTGTGATTCTCAATCCTACGAGTATGTCGACTTTTCTAACAAGTTCACATTCCATAGTACTAGTCGATTCGATGGACTAAGTAGCGTAGATGTTATTGCAACACGACCAGAGGAGGTTTAATTATGAAAACTATTAATGATTTTAAATTTGAATACAAAAACGGATATTACCTTATCCAAGAGAAGCGTATCACAGAGGAAGGACGAGAATACTGGACACCATGTAAAACTTATCCAACCAAGGCCAAGGCTAAAGCCTCTATCGCGCAGTATGGCCTAAGTGGTGAGGACATTGATGCTGCTTATCAGGTGTCCTTTTTGAAAGCTTGTCAGAAGAAAGAAAAGGCTGAACACTTACGTAAGAGATAGTTGACTTATAGAGTAGAAAGCGTAAAATAACTGTCATGAGTAAACTATAATTGAGCGAGGATAATAATGAAACAAGTGACTCACATAAATCAGCACAATATCAGGGCAAACATAAAACTGCCAAAAGAAGAGCAATTGCCTGTTATAACCAGCAAGACCTATAAAGACAACACGTATTTACACAATGCAGAGTTTGTTTGTAAGGAAACAGGTAAGGTGTTTGCTAAAATAATCTATAGACCTGATAAGCCATTGTCCTGCGGCGCTAGGTTATGGATAGAGACGGATGCAGATAAAGTAGAGATCAAGGAGACAAATAATGGATAAGAAAGTATTATACTGTGTAAACAAGACAGGTGGTGTGCAACAATGGTCAGTCTGGACAGAAGATGATAAGGTGATTGTTGAGCATGGTAAGCTAGAGGGCAAGATGCAACGCAAAGAAACAACATGCACACCTAAGAATCAAGGCCGAGCAAATGAAACAACACCACAGCAACAGGCTGAACTAGAAGCACAGTCTAAGTGGAATAAGCAATTTGACAAGTATTACCGAGAGACAATTGAAGAAGCAAGAGAGTTGCTGACAGAGGGTGTGATGCTTGCACAAGATTACACTAAGAAGCCACACTTCCTAGAGGACAGGTTTTATGCCTCACGCAAGCTCGATGGTTTACGCTGTAAAACTATATTCGTAAATGGAGAACCTGAGTGGCACTCTCGCGGTGGCAAGCGATACCCAGTACCATTGCACCTAGTTTCTCAATTGAAGGCTTTACACGCAGCCACAGGAGCTTGTATGCTAGATGGAGAAGCTTTCGTTTACGGTGTTAAATTGCAGAAGATACAATCTTGTGTGAAGAAGACTAATGAATTAACTTCACAAGTAACTTATGAAATCTTTGATGTGCCTATGCAGAATGTTGAGTTTGTAAATAGAAACTGCACCCTCGAAAGCTTTTATGAAGATACTCGTGAGCTGTCTCATGTAAACATTGTGCAGCAAGAGTTGATAACTAAGTCGGAATTAGATGACAAACTCAACCAATATCTTGAAGAAGGGTTTGAAGGTGTAATGATGCGAAACCCTCGTGGCATATATGAGTTCCAGAACAAACGCTCTAATGATTTATTAAAGTATAAAGCAATGCACGATAGTGAGTGTAAAGTCTTAAGCTGTACAGAAGATAAAAATGGACAAGGGCTTTTCAAAGTAGAGTGGACAAACCCTGATACAGATGTTACAGTTCAGTTTGAACTATCAATGAACGGTTCACATGAAGAAAACACTTATGAGAAATTAAGTAAACGTATTGGTGAGTTTGTTAATTTCAAATACCAAGATTTAACAGAAGATGGTGTACCTACCTTTGCTCGTGGATTATACTTCCGAGAGTGTAATGAAAATGGTGAACCTTTAGAGTAGGGAGGGATTATGAGTATCAAGATTGTAAAAGGTGATATGGTTAAAAGTATGCTGAACAATGAACTACAGGCGTATGCACATCAAGCGAATTGCTTCTGCACTATGGGAAGAGGAATCGCTCCTTTGTTAGTGGAAGCTAATCCAGAAGTTTTAAAAGTAGATAAAGAGACAGAAAAAGGCTGTCCTTACAAATTAGGCAAATTCTCTGTGACAACTGATAAAACAAAGCCAATAGTCTACAACATCTATGGACAGTTTCACTGGAGTAAGTTTAAGATTAATGGAGAGCGTAACACTGATTACAACGCACTAGAGAGTGCCCTAGAGATCGCATTTGAAGATATGTGGGACAAGGGTATTAAAACATTAGGTGTCCCTCTGATTGGATGTGGACTGGCAGGTGGTGATTGGAAGATCGTCAAAGAGATATTACATTCCTTATCTTCATGGTATCAGATTGATGTGACAGTTTTCGTACTAGACGATAAATATTTGGAGGATTAAGATGGATTACGAATACAAAAGGCCAGAAGGTAAACTTTATAAAGTAAGTATTAAAAAGTGGAATAAGGTTTTCGCTAACAGAGGTAAATGGCCTTTCGTTGTGGCAAATGTCTATCTACAAGAGGACAGTGCCGTTGTTCACTACAATGTTAGTTTATTTGGTAAGGTTTTCTTCTGGACACTGTCTCCTTTATATTTCATAATTATGCCATTCTTATGTGGATTTCCAGACGCATATAGAGAATTTAAAGGGCTGGTCTTCGATAAAGAACTAGGACAATTTGGTAGCGATGGTTTTTATAGAATACGTAATGATCAGGAATCACAACAATGGATTAAACTTATAAGACTAACAGGAGAGGGTTATGACAAATCTAGATAAAGAACTGCTTAAGGATGTTCTAAAAATGAGCTTATGTACTGTGCTTACTAGACGGCAAGATGTGAAGCTTGACTGTGGAGAGAGTGTCGCCACAGTAGACATAGATAGTTTGTTAGAACTGGATTATGCCCTAGCTGAGTTGCTAAAACTGAGCAGTGATGATGTAACCTTTAAAAACATAGATGAAGCTATTAGGAAAGTAAATGAGCTTTAGATAGCATGTTAGGAGAAAATAAGTGAAAACACAAAAACAAGTAATTAAGGATTTCGAAGATTGCATAGCTTTTCAAAAGTCTGTAGGTGAAGATACTCGACATGTTGAAAGTGATTTAAAACACAACCTTTGGCATTATGAGAATAACGATTACCACACCTGTACTAAGTGTAAGCGTCCTGAAACAGCAAAATACGATAACAACGAGGTAATGGTGGAGAAACAGCTTTGCTTTGGCTGCAACCTCTGGGAGAAGCGTTTAGAGGAAGACTTCACTAAAGGCAATGTATTTGTCTATAATAGAACAATGTACTCAATCGGGTCATATGGTATTTCAAAAGACGACTACCTAGGACATAGTGGGACAGTGTTTAAAATCACCTACCCTGATGGTAAGCAAGTGATCAGCAACAATGTTTGGTGTGGTGGTGATTTACCTTTCTGGTTGACAGATGGGTTTAAAACGGCTACTATGGAACGAGATATTAATGTTGAAGATGTGAAGCACCTTTTGTAACGTCAAAATTTTATAGGAATTACTAAGGAGAAGAATATGGGTGAGTTGATAAACTTACAGCAAAACACAAATCTAGGTATTAACTTAGAATCAAAGCAACTGACAATGAACAGTCAGGAGATATCTGAAATACTACAGTCTAGACATGACAGTGTAAAAAGGGCTATGTTGAGATTAGAGGAGAAAGGTCTTATTCAACTATCACCAATGGTGGGAGTTAATCACAAAGGACAAAGTGTAAAAAGTTATGATGTAAACAAAAGAGACAGCTATGTTGTGGTAGCACAGCTTTCTCCAGAATTTACAGCACTCCTAGTTGACCGATGGCAAGAGCTTGAAAACCAGAGTAAGCCACAGATGACTCAAATGGAGATCATAGCACACAATGCAATGGCACTAGTAGAACAAGAGAAACGTATTAACCAAGTTGTACATAATCAGGCTTTACTGGAGGACAAGTTTGAACAACTAAAAGAGAGCACAGCAATATTACCTAAGCGACCAACTAACGCAGAAGGTATTACATTTGTCAGAGCACGTATGCACAAGTTATACAAACTACCACCACGTGTAGTGAATGAAGTACTGTATAGCTCGCCCTATGCACCTAAGCCAGCAGGTCAGGTAAGAAATACACATGAACAAGCAGGAAATGCAACTTATACAGTTTGGTACACAAGTGATGTATCTAAGCTGTTCACAAGGTTTGTAGAAGAGTGCGAATTTGTGACTAAGACACAAGCTGTGCATCCAGATATTGATGGAAGATTTAAACTGGTAATGGAGTCTTAAAAAAAATCTACAAAAATTATTATAGGGTCTTTTTCTAGACCCTCTTTTTTCAGAAAATTTTTATACCCCCTATTTCTAAAACACCCCTCCGTTCTATATAAATAGTTTTATAGCAAAACCTCATAGCTTATCTATAGCCCAAATTCATAGCAAAATTTTATAGCCAATTTTAAAAGACCCCCTATCCTTGTATATTCGAAAGGTTTATAATCTGTTAACATAACCAAAATTATTACAAAATATTAGAAAGGATGTGGGGAGTATTAACATAGTCAAAAGTAGTGCTAGTTTTACAAGGAGCGGGGGTATTTGTTAACAAATCAATTTTTATAAAAAAATAAAATCACAAATGCCCCCCCTATATCTTTGGAAAACATATCACCCATTAACAAAGGCAAAACCAGCCTGAGTTTTAGAAGGGGGTTAAGCCCACCAGATCGGGGTATACCCAATGATAATTATTCGCATTTGCATTTAACTATTTAATTGATAATCCTTCCTATTACTATTTACACTAGGTACTGATAACTGTTCTCATTAGTAATCGATAATCATTTTTGTTTAATAGGATCACTCACAAGCCCTCTAAGCAACGATTATCATATAAGCAATGCAATGGTAGCGGGTAGGTATTAAGTCTCCTTAGGATTGCATAGAGGAAGGCATAGAGGATTCATAGCATAGTGGCATAGCAAAGAGTTATTAAACTATCTTTCAATTAATCATATAAACAGCTTGTAAAATCCATCAGCCAATGCTACCATTCAATAATCAATTAACTAATAAGGATCAACTATGCTAGAATCAATCAAGAAGACGTTCAACAAACTAGGCTTTAAACATTGTCATTATGAGCCACCAGCCAAGCCACGATGGACTGTAAAGCCATTAGGCAAGAGTTACATCTATTATCAAGATAAACCAGTCACAAAGCTGTGTGTGAGCTATTACAGATACACAGGAAATTCATTTAATAATAAGATGTTTAAAGAGATTGAGGCTGTAGCTAGAACGGGTCAAGTGCTATTTAAAGGTTATGTATCATTTAAGTAATTACATGGCCTTACAGCCCAGCACAACAACGATTAAGAGGTATTAGACAATGGATAAACCAAAAGCAAGATGGTATAGGCGCACCAAGTGGAACTATAAGCCTGCGTGGGAATGTGTAGGTGTGAAGAGTGATAGACTTGTAACAGGCTATGGATCTACACTTGATGAGGCTTTCAGGGACTGGAGCAAGAGCTAATGAGTGGAACATTAGCAGGCGTATTGATATACATTGTAGCAATATTAGCTATATTACTATTAGTTAAGAATGGAAAGGGTGAACTATGAAACGTAATGCCCAATTAACGTTAATATGGCTGGCTGTGTTAAGCTTTCCAATCATGATGATACTATGTGAGCTATTAAGTAAATAATACCAAATAAGCCCTTGCATACATTGTTGAGGGCTGTTACACTTTAAGCACACCAACCGAGAACGGTTTAAAACTTCCATGTTACGTATCTATCTACTAGAACGGACCAACTCAACACAGGGTGGGTGGGCGCTCTTCATGTATGGAAGCGGACGGATCTCCCCACCACCGTGGGTTGGTCACTTGCATATGCAGCGGTGAGTTTCTTTAAGAAATGGGTTGTTATTTAATATCCTAGACTTTTGAAATACTCTTGTTTTTGCTCCTTGGTCATCAGTTTAGTATCTAATATTGTTACAGCATCTTCCCTAATCCGTTGTTGCTTCCCTTTTCCTTGGTACTTCCTACTTCTGATATAATTCAGGCTATCAGGATCTTCGTATTGATATAAAAGACTGTGATTTCCTGAGGCGGTTACAAACATACTACACCTCTTATTAGTTGGTATTGCTCTGATGTGTGTATAGTTTCATATACTGGATCAGGTTGCAATACCTTTTATCAAATTAATCATAAATAGTTGCCCACTTGTTTTTTGGTGGGCTATTTGATTTTATAAAACTTTTCCTCCTCCCGATCTACAAGGACAATGTAAAGGATCACCAGTGTTAAATATATAATACCTACTATTGCGCCTGTATTCATCTTATAACCTCCTTAGTTGATTAGTCTATATTATAAGCTTGTTGCTGGTGGTTGTCAATCACCAGTTGAATTATATAAAGCGGCTTCTGCTTCAGCTTGTAAGGTTGCATCACATTTTCTTGATTCTTTTCTGACCTCTCTACTGTTGGCCTTGTTCTTCATCTCTTCATATAGATCAGTTACTAAGCTGTTAACGTCACAATTTCCACACTCTTCCTTAAACTTATCAACTGTAATCGTATCATCTCTGAGCATGTTCAATTCAGTAGCAAATAGATCAATCCAGCGTTTATACTTTTGTTTAAGTATCCACAGACTAGATCCTGTGCAAGATAATAAGTATTCATAAGTGCCCATTAGTTTAACCCTAGCGCTGTAAAACTTCCCATACTTACCATACATTTGAAATATAGATATAAAACAACTCTTATAATTAGCATGTTCAATCGGTGTGTTATGCATCACTTTATCAATGGCATCCATTTTTATTCTCCTTTAATATCTTTTAATTTAATTTTACCCGTTTCTAAATCTTTAAGCATATCTAATATATGCCCTTCATGCTGTGGGTGAAGCATGAAAGCTGGCGGCATAGCTTTACGGCTTTGGGTCTTTGGTAAAGAGTGTCCTAGCATATATATGATAATGCCTAGATCGTGCAACTTTCTTAATGCAAGTTTAGCGGCTGCTGGTTTAACATTGGCTAGACTTAAATTTGATTCGCTTGTTGTGATAATAGTTCCGTCAAAGCCATGTTCGAGTGATAACTGCAAAACGCATCTAACAAAGCTTTTAATCTCAGCCGATGATCTGCTAGTATATGTTTTATATAATTCATAAAATCCTTTCTCAAGCTTACTGACTATTGCCCTTCTATAAAAGGTATTATCTGGTACTCTACTTAACAAAGCATCTTCAAAAGTTACCTCTTTCCACTTGTTAAATTTATCATAAAAAAGCGGGTTAGATGGGTAATCTTTGCCCTCATATATGACCAAATCCTGAAAGCTAAAACGATACCCTTTAGCGTGTCGTTTTAGGTTTAGCCTATAAAAGCTTGAACCTTTACCGTAAATCTTTAATATTAAATGCTTTTTTTCTTCATTTTCCATCAAAATAGCCCCTTTTTTCAATTTCTAAAACGATACCCTTATCTATATATATACTTATAATATAGTGTCTTCTTATAGCATTACATACAGTATAGCATACATAAGTGGCATACATCAACATCTTTATCATATGTATGTAATCTTAATAGTATTGATAATGATTATCGTTTGTATGCTTATTTGTATGCCTTATATCATGTAACCTTAAGGTATCATAATTAGAGGCTGAATAAGGGATTTCACGCTTGCCAACTCCCTTAATATGGCCTGTGTATTGATCTATATAGTGCGATCTATGGTTGGTAGTTTGATCTCTGTATGTAAGTTGTGTATGATGATCTGTATGCATGTTGTATGATCTAGTGTATATGTGGTGTATGTATTGTATTATCTATATTATAGATGGTTAAGTGAGTATTGATTGATTAATTAGATAGGTTGTATTAGTCTGTGATTAACTAGCATATCATATAAGCTTGTGTAAGGGTCTGTGAGCTGTTTAATTATGTAATCAATAGGGTTACTTAGGTTAATAGGTTTAAATTGATTATAGGCTGTCTGTGGGGCTTGTGTGGTTAGTTATGTTAGTTGATCTAAGTTGTTTGATCTGTGTAGCTGTCTTGTTGAATTAGATATATGACAGACCTTTTGTGATCTGTCATTGTGTTGTTAGTTTATTTACTTAGTAACTGATCCAGTTCATACTCATGTAAATCTGTAGACTTTCCTAGACCTTTGCGTGTCTTGATTTGTTTCTTAAGTAATTCAATCTTACCTTTTTCAGTTGTTTTGTAATAATAATCTTTGCTAGTTGTTTTTACTAGCTCTAAACTTTTATTAGCCAATAGTGACCTGACACGATTGTTTAGATCTGTATCTGCTTTTTCATTGATATTTACATTTAGCATTTTATCTTGATTAGCTAAGTATAAGATCTTCTCTACGCTTTGGTATTTACCTGCATTTATTTTCATAATATCTGTTCTCCTTAGTTCAGTTGGTTACAATGATCTGCTCGTTAACACTCACAGATCATCTTTGTTTGTTTGCTTTTTAAAAGGCATAATATCCTCTCTGCCACTAATTAGATCCAGCAAGCCCATTGATATTAAAATTAAGCCTGTCACCATTGGGATGTGATCTGATAAATTAAAGAAGTTCAATACGACAATTAAAACACCCGCACTGCATATTACATACCATCTTGAAAGCATCACTAATACTTTTAAAAAATTACCTTTCATATCCTTACTTCTCCTCTTTTGTTTAATCTGCTAATGCATTATTGCTTAGCCAGTAACCACTATATTATAGATCACTGACTAAGGTGTCAACACTCTATATCAATTAATTTGCATTTAGTTTATAAAATTGTAATACCGTTTAAATGATCTATTTCATGTTGTACACAATAGCTTAGTAATCCTTTGCAATTCTTTTTGATTGGTTGCCAATTACGATCAAAACCTTCAACCGTGATCATCTCATCCCTTTTTAATGTGGCCTGTCTTGAAGGGAATGATAGACAGCCCTCCTTTGAGATCTTTAGCTTGCCACCCTTACGAGTGATCACGGGGTTTATAATTTCAGTTCTAAAGCCTTGCACGTTTACAACTATTACTCGGATAGTTAATCCAACTTGGTTCGCAGCAAGTCCGATCCCTTTTGACGTATCCATTAGAGAAAACATACCATTTATGATCTGACTAATATCTGTCCCTTTCTCTACCTCAGTAGATGTTTGTTTCAGTGTATCATGTGTTAATTGTAGCATTTTTTAAGCCTCTCTAAGCGTTTATAATCTATTACCTATACAATCGCCCTAGTGAAGTATTTAAATCGATCCTAGGGTGATTACAGGCGCATATTAGCCAATTAACCAACTAAGCCTAAACACTCGTAACCAGTCTAGAATAATCAGTGCAATTAAGCCTACAGGAATTAATGCAAACATGCAAGTTTTAATTGCATTTTCAACCTTGCTCATAGTTGATTGAGTTTTCATGTATTGTTCAGTACGTTTTGAGTAAAATTGTTTAGTCATTATCTCGGCCTATTATTTGAATATTATCTCTTAAGGAATAACCCGCATATTACAGGCTATTAATTTAAAAATAAAGCTTTTATTTAAAGACTCTTTTCAAAGTACCAACCAACTAAATTGTCCAGTCTGTACACTGAGCTGTCAAAGTTCATGGCATCATTAATGAGGTAGTTGTTAATACCCTTCAGCTTGATATAAAAACTAATAAATTTACCTGTATTAGTCATATAAATTTTATAACCTTGGTTTTTACCATTTACATGAAAATGTGCCTTTTTACCTGTCCAAATGTTAGACCCTGTTATTCTCATATCGGGTGCCGTCTCATAAGTCTGTACTATAATTTCTGTTTTCATAATATCACCTGTTTATTGAAAGTTGGTACACTGTATAGGATTCGAACCTATAACCTAGACGGTAGAAACATCTTGCTCTATCCAGTTGAGCTAACAGCGCTTTGTAAATTGCTTTGTTAAGATGTAATCATTGTTACATAACTACATCAAGAAAACAACTATTAATTTTAATTATTCTTCACTTTCTAACAACTTGATCTCTTCATCCAATTCACGGATCATCTTTTCACATTCTACAATCTTACCAACTAGGTAGCCTTGCCCGTGTTCGCATGTGTTATCCTCTAACTTTTGTTCAAGTCGTGTTAACTCTTCAAACTTATTTGATAACGCTTGGCGTGCTTCTGTTAAGTTAATCATAATTTTAAACCTCATTGTTTAACTTGTTTGTAGTGTAGCGGCTAACGTTGGGAGCTGTCAACCTCTTTTAGTGTTTAATTTAATAAATAAGCGTTTAAGTATTGAATACTAACTATATTTTGAATGCCTACTTTATCAGCCTTAATTTTAACATTCTCTTCATTTTCGGCACCTATTACACATTGCACGGCTTTAAAATTATCCATGTAAATAACCATGTAAGCTTTCATAATTTAACCTCAATTTGTTTACGTGGCTAACACCTTGCTAGCCAGTGATTAAATAGTAATGCAGCTTGATTTGTATTGCAACCTTTTATTATAAATAATTGCAATTAATTTTAATACCTTTTTAAACGTCCTGTAATAGACTGTGATTAATTTAAATCGTTATCTATGCAATTGCACTAATGAATAATTAAAGCCGTTTTGGTGCGCTGTGACAGCTTGTGATTACCTATCACCTTTACAACTTTAGCGTAAATGGTAGCAGGGTTTAAGTTTATATTATTTACATCGATGATCAATGATCCGTGATATTCCAAAACTGCATCAATACCATCAAAGTTTGTATAAAGTTCTGTCTTGATAGTTTCAAGTAAGCTATGTTCTACAATGTAATCATACATATTTTCAGTAAATGTAATAGTGTATTCTTTGCCTGTTAGTTTAATATCATTTGTTGCCATCTCTTAAACTCCTTAAATATTGCATTTGTTGCCACTCTGGATCATCATCCATTTGATCATTAATAACGCTTGACAATGTTTTGGTGATGCTTGGATCATTCTGTCGTTGTTGCAAGTGTACCAAGTAATTAAGATGATCCTTGCATACTTTTAAGGCTGTTTGTTTGCTCATAGATTGCGGCCTGTGCTGATAAAATAAAAGGCGGATAGTTCACCGCCACAAAAGGAGGGGGTTATTTATTGTAACCAAGATCACCTAACAACGTGTTAAATTGATCATTACTAATCTTGATTAATTTATAGGATCCTAATAGCTGTTGATACTTGATAGATATTGTAAAATGATCATCATTTCCGAATTTATCAATACTTAAATAAACATCTTTATATTGAGGATCACCATAGATATTGTACTCTTTTAATAAATGGTTTAATTCCTCGGTTGGTTTAATATAGTAACTCTTACCATTATAAAATCCAGTAGGAAGGGAAAGTGTCAGTTCTTTAACCCATCCGTGCGGCTCATTGCTGCAATGCTTCTCTACTCTGATGGACTCAAAAAGATCCTTAACATTTCCGTGAAAAGTTACAAATGATTTATATTTTGATTCAAACTTATTAATATTTAACATACTATTACCTTTTTAAATGTAGTGTTTATTAATTGCTTTATTAAGATGTGATCATTGTATTATAATCACATCAATAAAACAACTGTTATTTGGCAACAATTACAGCACAATGATCAAGGTTTGGTAACATACCTATCTCAAGCTTATATTTATCACCTTGTAACCAATTTTTACTTTGTGCAAATTTATAAGCGGCTTGTAACTCTATAGATTGTACACTATTAGTGTCAAAACTTTCAACGCTGTATTGTACTGGTTTTGCTTGCTCCGCCCAAACCTTTAAACGTGTATTTTTAGTATTAGTAGCTGGTAGTATTTTAATTTGGATTGCTTTCATAATAATTACTCTTTTAAAATTGTGGCGTAATTGCCTGTTAATAATAAAACCATTTAGCGGCCTTGTTAAGATGTGCTTAGTATAATATTAAACACATCAACAATGCAAGCTTTAATTTAAATAGTCTTCAAAAGTTTCTAGTGTATCCTCATCCATAAAACCCGTTTCAATAGCTAATAAATAAGCGGCTTCATTATTGGTAACAAATTGTGGATCATTATTATCCATTTCAGCAAGATCCCTTGTTATTATACTATCTTCTAAAACGTGAATATTTGCGGGAAATTCACCACGACCGATCAAAGACTCTTTAACCTCTACCGCTGTATGCCCTGAGTAAAAAACTGTATCAATAACTTGTTGATCTTGGATAACTAAAAACGTAATCATAATAAATATCCCTAATAATAATGTAATTTGCCGTTAGTGGCGTTTTGTTTCAATAAGATAATTCTAAGTTAATCGGTATTTGTTGTCAACAAAAAGTTTTAATTAATTTGTTAAATTTTCAAATTGTTCCAACGCCACTAAATAAAGATCCTTTGGTGGTTCGGCACAATCAACGCAACGTAAACATTTATCATTTTTGTATAAGTCCACAGCGTGATACCCATTGCGGCCTTGGTACTTGAATTTATATTCAGATAAGCCTTTGTCAACAAGATCTTTGTTTAAGTCGTTTAAATCTACAATTAATGAATTTTTAGTGTAACGTGTAGCCATTTTTAAATCCTACCTTTGTTTAAATGTTTTTGTTAAGTTGCAACCCATTATAATGATATAAATTAGAATTGCAACAAGAAAAACACTTTTATTTTAAATTAATCGTTTTCTTTTTCAAACTCTACAAATTGATCTGCCCGTTTATTCGCCCTATCTGCTTGCATTGCTAGATCTTGGCCCTTGCGTGTACGTTTGCGATCAATTCGTACCGTTTTAGCTGTGTTTTTTGTTCGTTTCATTGGTGATACTCTACCCATTTCAATCCATCCTTTTAAATCGTTATTGTGTAGCCCTGTGAGCTGTTTAAACGTCACAAGGCTGTCATTGTATTAGTTAAGCGATTACTGCCACTCTAGCCGCTATAGAACGCTTGTGAGTCACTACTATAGCCGAGCCGTGAACATTAAAAGCTAGTGATTGAACTTTAGCAGGTTTTGAAGGAGCTTGCAATGTGTTTGTTTTAATAACCTTGTGAGCTAACCAAGATCCGCAACCATCTTTCCCGCTTGTAGACTTGAAAAGCTTTTTACCTGTGCATAGGTTAACACGTTTAACAAAAGTTCGCATCTGTTGGCGGGTAGAGAATTTTAATGTATTCATAATGTAATACCTTTTAATAATATAATTTTTGATTGAGTGTTAATTGTAGCGGTTAACGTTGGGAGCTGTCAACCGCTTTTTTGGTGTTTATTTTAAAGATATAATCTTTAATTCCCAGTTACCTGTCCCGTGTAAAGATCTGATTAAGTCAGGGCGATCCCTCAGTAGCTGGCCATTACCGAGCTTTTCTGATAAAATTTTAAATTTCATATCATCGGCTATAGACTTAAAGTCTGCACTGTCAGGTACTATTTTATAGTTAACTATACTCCCGTTAGGATCAATCAAGCAGACTTTACAAGAAAAACCACCAACCACAACGCCGTTAACATCTTCGAAAGTTTGCATAATAAAACCTTATTCTTAAAAGTGGCTAACCCGTTGCCAGCCAGTTATTAAATTTTAATCCAAGTAGATTATAATTGCAAGTGTTTATTTAAAACTCTTTTCAAACTCTTGTAAAGTTAACCCGTTAAACACATGTTCAACTATTTCTGATTGTGTTGCAACTTCAAAAACCCAACCATCACGGCATATATGCCAAACGTTGTCTATCTTTTTCATAATAAAACCCCTTTAAATAGTGGCTCCCTGTGAGCCGATGAATACTAATATACAGTGTTATAATTTAAACGCAAGCTTTTATTTAATTAAATGTGAAATTAATTTATCCTGTTTGATAACATTTGCTAAATTATCACATACATGCGTAACCATGTGGCCCTGTGGCGAACGTGAACAGGTGTAAAAGTAACAGTGATCATAGTTTTGGTAATGTTCACTGTTTGCACCGTTGTAGCATTGTGCGAGGTTAAACCTGTCTATAATATAAGACACCTGATCATAAGTTGGGTTAATCTGTTTCATAATATAAAGCCTTTGTTTAAGTTGTTTCAATACGTATAAAGGTACACTATTTTTAAACTATTGAAAACAATTTTATTAAAGAATTATTTTTAATAATATTGGTGATCTTTGTTGACAGGTTAAAACATTTGCTTATATAATGGCGGTACACAAACAAAGGTTATTATTTAAAAGGGTAGAGATTATGAGCGATTTTTATTATAAATTAGTTAACATCTTGAACACTAGCGATTACTATAAAAACACTATTCAATTCATGAGTAACAAGGATCTAGATTTATTTATTAAGAATGTTGATCCTACTTGGCAAGCGCCCTGCAATTATGAAATGAAACTAAAGTTTAAATGTTTAAAAGTATTAGAAATTATGACAGGCAAAACTTTTGAAATAAAAGTGTAAATTAATTACTAAAAAGCCCTTGCAATTTAAAGTGTAAGGGCTTATAATTTATAACAGATAACAGGTTAAAAGGCGGCTAGGTAGTGACGCGATTATATATCAAAGCTTTTGCGGGACGGATCCGATCCTGTCGTTCCTGTGAGCGCCTGTAAGCGATTCTAAGCCTTTTTAATAACAATCTAGTGTAATGGTCTGCCTATTCAACTAAAACCCGTTACAGCCGCTTACAGCTTGTTATATTTGATTTAAATTAATTACAAATAAATTGTATAAACCGCTTGCACTATTCAACAAGATCTATATACTGGTTACATCAGCTTAAAGCTGAAAGCCTCCCAAACCACACGGGCAGCGCTTCCCTTTAACGTCCAAATGATTTGATCATTTTCAGGAGGAACGGAGAGTGCGTGATCGTTAGTAAACAAGATTAATTCTCATTTACAAAGTTGAATTGTTATCGTTACGCTGTAAATCTAAACGATAACCAATCTCATTCGCATTCAAGCGTAACACGAATGATTTGCATTCAAGTCAGAATTTTACTGATTTTGGAAATTGAAAATGAATTGAGATTTTGAGTTTTACTAAGATCTTTCTGGGAAAAATTAAGAGGGGGGTGGTATTAAAACAAGGGTGGATCGGTATTAGGTTATTCTTATTGTTGACAGCAAACCACAATTATATTATATTGAATATGAAATTAATTATTGAGGAGAAAAGTATGGAACTAGACTACCATGAAAAGCTTAAAATAGAGTCAGCTCTTAAGTATTTCATTGATAAGCTGAAGGCAGAAAATTGTAGTCCAGATATAGCAGAACAATATGAAGAACTATTAGAGCGTGTTGAATTAAGTTAAGGAGAAAAACATGAACCCAAGTACACATGTAGAACAATTTAAAATATGGGCACCAGTTGCAGATGAGCAAGGTGTAACACTTAATACCAAAGACTTGCAAATGATGTCACTTATGCTATTCTTGGAGAAGTTAGGATATGAGATGAAAGGCAAGTTTGACTCTCAAGATTGGAGTGTTACAACTATTGAGCAGGTAGCTGGCTATATCTTCTTCCCGTACAATCTTTCTTTTGACAGGGCGGTTAGGCTTCACAATAATGAAGATCACTGGCAAGGACTTCCAGATTCATCTAGAGTATCTCTTTTTACAGAGGATGGTTTTAAATCAGCAGAGAGCTTGAAAGTAGAAGCAATAGGTGCTAAGCTTGTTAAAAAGATAAAGGTTCAGAAGAAGAAAGGCGGTGGTATTAAAGTTAATAATCATATGGTAGAATTAATAGACTGGATAGGCAAGAGTGTAAATGATGGACAATATTTTAGGCTTTATAATCATAATTCAAATGTTTATTATAGGTCGATTCCTATTTAAGATAGGATATTATGGGCAAAAGTTAAAGAATAGAGGCATTACAGACGGTGTAAAAGGTATGCCAATTTACAAATTATTTATGTAGGAGATTGCTATGAGCGATTTTTATTATTCAACAGATAGTGATGAGCATTTAGAGAATATTGGTGAGAAACAAGAAGACCAGTGGGACGAGTTAACTCAATTAGAAATGCTAGAGGATTTAACGGATTCTTGGGATGATTTTATGGACAATGATCACCCTTGCTATACGGCTGATTCAGAGGAGCAAGATTATGAAAGGTGATGAAATGTTTATTATACTTATCCTGTTGTGGTTGTTGGTCATCTGGTGGCCTGTGGAAGATGTTAAGATTACTCCCGAAGCTGTAAGCTTTGCAGCAAGTAATTGTAAGGATGGAAAATGGAAAAGTATTGACAAGAAGAGTGTGATATGTGAAGATGGTGCAACTTATGAACTTAAATTAGGAGAATAGGACATGTTGAGTATTATGTCAATAATTGAAAAGAGATACCCTTCAGAGGAAACTTCAAAAGCTGAACAGGAAGTAGCTAACCTAGCAGGTTTACTGGCAATGGTAGGAGGTTGTGAAAGATCTATACTGACAAGGCTTAATCAAATGAAGGCAGATGAATTTCTAGGACTATGTATCAGTAATGGGATTACCTTTAAACTAACACCAGAGAAAGCTCAACGAGTGATGGCTAAATTAGGAGAATAAACTATGAAACAAGTATACAACTTACTAGAAACAATTGAACAGGATAAATTACATGTTGCTAAACTTAAGAAGCAGCTTCATCATGCAGAATCTATTTTAGAGGCACACACAGCAGCTCTAACACGTTTAACTACAATACCTAAGCTATCACAGCCTAAGTTGAAGAAAGTTGATTACAGTCCTGCTGTGGAGGCAAGAGAGCGTATCACGAAAGAGAACTGGAAGCAGCTTAAAATGAAAGAAGGTGATAAGGTAGAAATAGTCAACTCTACTGATGAGGAATTCACAAGAGGTGCTTATCTGGTGACTAATTTAGAAGATCATATGTATAGTGAAACACTGTTTGTAGAGCTGGATGGCATATGGTATGACTATGGAAGATTCAGAAGTGTATATGGAGAAGACGAACTCTATCTTATTCGTACAAAAGAGGGTTCACTAAATGCCTAATCCAAATATTGAACACATCACAGCAAACTCTAGCAATATTAAAACCATCATGTATAATCATGAAACGGAGGAACTAATGATTGAGTTTAAATATAATGATAAGGTATATTGCTATTCAAATGTACCATCAGAGGTGATTGATGAATTAAAAGATGCTGAGTCAATGGGAAGCTTTGTGGCTAAGAAGATTAAGAATATATATGATTGGGAGGTGGTGTAATGGGTATTGAATTTAAAGAAGGAGCGGTGTGTTTTGCGGGTGGAGAATATTTATTTGCACCAAAAAGCACTTTAAGTGTAGAACTTTTGGATGTTAACCTTTATAAAATCAATATGGGTGATGTGGTTAATAAAATTGACTTCAAATTAAACACCATAAAGCAAGGTGATTGTATTGAAGACTCAGAGCTTAATACTGAGCAAAAGTATAATGATGTGGTTGAAGTATTTAAACTGTTTGGGCTCAAGCCAAGCGCCGCCGTTTTAAATTTCAACTCATCAAAATCAAAATCATTAACCTGCGTTGGTGTTGAGCTTTGGCGGGGATTGGTTACAGGGATTGAAAAGCGAAAACTCACCTACCAACAAATAATGGTAATAGGTGAGTTAAAGCGTTTGGAGCTTAAGATTGAAGAGGATAAGCGGGATAACAAAATTGTAAGTATAGCTGATGTCTCTGCTGAGTGGGCGCGCCTTTTTGAAAATGAAAGGGTTAAGGTTGGAGATATTGTTTCTCTTAGATACAAGTATGACTCAAAACAAATCATTCACACAGGTAAGATCCTATACCTTTCAAAAAGACATATAATGCTTTTGAAGGAAAATCATGATGTACATCTTCATCGTTGCGAGTGGATTATTGAGAAACCTAAAACACCAGAAGAGTTATTAAGAGAGCGGGTTGAGAAGCGTCTCAAGGGGATCATTTTTCTAACACAACACCATCCAGTGTAGCTATGATTCTTGAAGAGTTTAATATTACAGAAAAAGAGGTATAATATGCACCATCTAAAAGCCCTGTGTGTAACTGTAAGCTTCTTTCTAGCTGCACTGGTACTATGTGTCATCTTCTTCACTATCGCTGCTGTGTGCTTCTTACAGGTGGTCTGTGAAGAATGTGTATTGAAACTTAGGAGAATGTTTTATGCCTATTTGTCGTGAATGTGGAGACTTTGTAAAGTGGGAGAAAACTAATGGAAAGTATCACCTAGCTGATCATAATTGCAAGCCTAAGCCCAAGAAGGTTGATCCTGATTTTGAGAAAAGACTTGCACTTGTAAAAGGAGTATGCTTTAATGGTCACAACTTAGAAGAAGGTCTGCTTGAATATGTATTAGACAAGGGCAGGACTGATAAATTTATATTTGATAAATAGGGAGAAAGTATGAAAGAATTACCCAAAAAGCCTTTTGATATAGACAACTATCAATCACCCTCACTACATGAAAGTGAGCAGCCATACGTAGGGTTTGGTGATGGGTTTTTAATTGTTGATGGTAAAATAAACAAAGACTGGTCAATAGCAATAGCTAAAGCGCTAGGTGTAACAGGTGAGGATTTGAAATAATATCTACATTTCAATAAGTAGGAGATTATAATGGGAGCTGTATATTTTACATTAGCTATATGGCTACTGATGTTCGTGTTATCTTTTAATGAGAAGGAGGAGATTGATGAGTGAATCTTGGGAAAAAGTGCAAGAAAGTATTAGTGAATCGATGGAAGTTTTTAAAGAAGGTATCTCTGAGAAAGTCCGTAAAGAGATACTGTTTATTGATACTTATGAATCTATAGCAGGTTTTAAGGGTAAGGCTATTGCATACAAAGATCATGCAAAGAATGGTTTAGTTGTTAAGTATTCTTTGTATAACCCTTATCAGGCAGGTAATGAAGTAAAGGTTGCTGACTTCTTGATAAGTGATGAGCAATTAATTAACAGCAGCATTAGGTCACTTATTTCTGAAAAGCTGGGAGGAGATATAGCTAGTTACCTATTGTCGTCATTTGAAAGAGTTGTGGATGATAATGATGTAATGAGAAACTATGAATAAACAGGAGAGAGTAAGGCTGATGATATTTGAACTCCCACTAGAAAATGGTAAATACAAAGTACTTTATGATCATGGAAGAATACAGATATTGAAGAATGGAAACCTCTGGAGAATTGAGACAGGTGATGACTTTCTACACGCATTATTAATGTCACACATAAAATTAGAATGTAAACTTCATGAGTTAATCAAAGAAGGTAACGGAACAGGAGGAAACTAATGAGTGAACAATATAAAAAGTTTGGTGAACTATCTCGTGCTGAACAGTTAGAATTGGTTGAGCATGTGCTTGATGGTGGTGATGTTGAAGCTTTGATTGAGGGGGTATGGTCTAATCCAAACTTAAAAGAACTTGACTGTTTATACTTTCACAACAAGTTCCCTACAAGAAGAGCTAAATCTGAACTAGAATTACTAAGGGAGCAGCGTGATAAGTTGGATGAGAAGATCAAAAAGTTTGAAGGTGGTATCAGTGTAGGTGATACTGTTATTAAGAAATTTGATGCTTCTAAAAAGGAGTATGAGGTACTAAGATCTTATTTGTATAAAGATTTGTATAAAGATAATTTTCTTGTAGGAAGTGTTGTCTACTCTAAAGATCAGTTAAATGCCCAGTTTATAAAAGTAAAATAATATCTGAGGAGAGTATCTTGAAAATAAATATCTCTGAGAATGAGGCTTTAGATGTCACACCAGACTACAAGGTGTTACTTAAGATCGTGTCAGATGATGTGGGATTACCTATAGAGAGGTTGGTTATAGAGCAACATCCCTGTGGAGAAGGTTGTATATTTGATGCTAGAACAGGCAGATGGCTAGGATATATTAGTGAGTACTTATAATAACAACTAAGGAGAACATTTTGAGCAAGAAGATTAAATTAACTGAAGAGCAGATTGTTAAGATTGAAGAATACTTACGTAATGGTGGTACAGTACGTGGTGCTGCTCGTGAGGTGCTTGGTAAGGAGAGTCGAGAGAGTACTATTCGATATTACATTCGTAAGGGTATTATTGATATGGGTGAGGAAGATGAATGTACCAAAGACAAGGCTACACATCTCCCTAGGGTTTTGCTTTTTGATATAGAAACAGCACCTAATAAACTGATGGGATGGTCGCTTTGGAATCAGAACTTTGGATTGAACCAGATTCAAAATGAATGGTTTTTACTATCTTTCGCATCTAAGTGGCTAGGAGAAGAAGACGTCTATTACACAGATATGCGAGGCATTGTGCATACAGAAGATGATACTCATATTCTGGATGAGTTGTGGAAACTTTTTGATGAGGCTGATATTATAATTGGTCAGAATTCTAAAGCATTCGATGTGAAGAAAATGAATGCACGCTGGATAATGAATGGCTATCAGCCACCATCTCCTTACAAGCAAATTGATACACTGGATATTGCAAAGAGAAACTTCTCTTTCACATCTCGTAAGTTAGAGTATATGACTGATAAGATATGTGAAAATAAGAAACTAACACACAGTAAGTTTGCGGGTTTCGAGTTGTGGAAAGAATGCTTGTTAGACAATCCTGAAGCTTGGCAGGAGATGGAAGATTACAACCGTATGGATGTGGTGTCTCTTGAAGAGCTATACCTTAAGATGGCTGCTTGGGACGATAAGCATGTGAATCTAAATCTTTACACTGACATTGCTGAACACGTTTGTAGATGTGGAAGTAAGCGTATTAAGGAAGATGGGTTCGCTTATACAGGTGTGAGTAAGTTCCAGCAATACCGTTGCCTTGATTGTGGAGCTACAACAAGAGGACGGGATAATCTCTTCTCCAAAGAGAAGCGGAAATCTATCCACATGAATGTTAGGAACTGATAAATGACTTGGTATAAAGAGAACAGAAAAGCTCTTTATGGGATCGGCATCAATGATGCCGACTATCCTGTTCAGAAGATAAAAGTCAACGAAGAAGGGAAGACAGAAAGGCAATGGACTTGTCCTTACTACTCAAGATGGTATGATATTTTCAGAAGATGCTACAATAAGAAAGCTCTGGTCTCACATCCTACATATGGAACATGCTCTGTTTGCGAAGATTGGAGATATTTTACAAACTTTAAAAAGTGGATGGAGTTGCAAGATTGGGAAGGTAAGTGCTTGGACAAGGATCTTTTGGTTAAAGGGAATCAAGTATATTCGCCTGATACCTGTATGTTTATAAGTAATGCTTTGAATACATTTATCAGTAAAGGTAGAAGAGGTCAGAAATGTCTGACAGGAGTATCTTGGCACAAAAGAGATAAGGTGTTCACTGCACAGTGTCATGATATTATATTAGGAAAACTTGCCCACTTAGGTTATCACAAGACAGAAGAAGAGGCTCATAATAAATACTTAGAGTATAAAAAAGGTTTGATACCTAGGATGCTAGAGGTTGGGTTAATATCTTCTGAAGAACATGACTTACTTGTAAAGTGGTATCAGTAAAAAAGAGGAGATTTAATATGATCTACACAATGATAGGTAGCAGAGACACACCAGTAAGTGCCCAGAAGGTTCTTATTGAATTTGCATACAAAGCTGCCAGTAAAGGTTTTAAAGGTCGCTCAGGTGCAGCCAAGGGCGCAGATGCTTGTCTAGAGGAGGGTGTTAAAAGGTTCATAAGGGAATCTGGATCACCTCGATCTTTAGTAGAATGTTTGCAAGAAGTTTATATACCTTGGCAGGGCTTCAGTGGTAAGAACAAAAACCGATATGGCATACTTTGTGTTGAGGATTTTGATAACAAAAATGAAGGGCTATCTCTAGCAGAGAGTCTTCACCCTGCTTGGGATAAGTGTTCTGATGCAGCTAAGTTGTTACATGGCAGAAACCCTTATCAAATCTTGGGGAAGGATCTTAATTCCACTAGTGACTTTGTGGTCATATGGGGTGTCCCTGAAAGTAATCAAAGTCCACTGGTAAAGGGTGGCACTAGGACAGCAATGAAGCTTGCACTAGACAATAGTATTCCTGTGTACAATACAAATACAAATACAGTCGAGGGCTTGAGTAAAATACTTAACTTTTTTAACTAATGCCTCAAGGCACAGCAAACCCACGCTGTGCCTTTTTTGTTCACCCACCTCCTTTGTTCACTTTTATTGAACATATTTTCAAATTAAACATTGACACCACAATCCTCTTATATTATTATTCTCATATCGGCAGGAAATACTGTCACTACTAGATAGGAGAACAACTATGACCACAACTAACAACGATTCACAACTACGTACATTTAAACTTATTGACAAGGAAGGTTACTTACGACATCATCGTGAGAACGAAAATAATCTTAAAAAGATAGGGTCTGAGGTGTTCTGTGGGGTGATCAATATTTTTGGCAGCCTAGTCAATGACACCATAGAAAGGGGTACGGAGTTTATAACAAATTCTGAATTCAAATTCTTCGAAGAGATTGCAAATGATCTGCCCTCTGAGAGTTCTCCATCCTTACCAGAACAGCATGAATCACAATTGCCATACCAACACCTTATTGATGATTGTAAAGCTGTTGACGGCTCTCTGTGCATCCATAAAGAGGGTGTAGTGTTCCTTTGGGAAGATTCAGAATATGTAATCAATTCGCCTGAGGATTATGATAATTTAATTAATTCAATAAAAGTGTTGCAATCTTTGCAAAAGGTATATAATATAGATTCATCAACTAATGAAGGAGAATAAGTAATGATTACAAGTGAAATACTAGAAAATGCAAAAAGTATTGGTGGTAATGAATGTTGGAAGATGCTAAAGGAGAATATGTCTAAGGGTCAGGAGTTTTACACAACAGATTTAGGTAAAGTGTCTTTCCTTGGATTTGTAAGCAGAGAGGATGGGAAAGAAGTCGCAATCTTCAGGACCAGAAGTGGCATGACATCTTATGATTATTTTTACAGAGAGCTTCTTTGTAAAGGAGACGTATTCTTATCAAAAGAAGATATGGATCAGAAGATATTTGATAGAAATTACTGGAAAATGGTAGATAAGGCTAAGTATAATAGTAAACTCTTACACAAGATGCTAACTATGCTAACTGATGTTATCTCTGTGGAAGTTACTGTGAAAAGTGATCTTGGACAAGTGACACAAATTTGCAACTTAGAAGATGTATTTGAAAGTGATAATGTAGGATGTGTTATCTCTATCACTACGATCTGATTTTTGATAAACAAAGGAGAATAAACAATGATTAAATCTACTATACTAGCAGCAGCAGCAGCAGCAGCACTTTTAGCATCTACACAAGCCTTGGCACTTACAGATTCAGAGTTTGAAAAGGTTAATAAGCTTTGTAAGATACACGCATCCCTTGCAGAGACAGTTGCCACAGTTCGTCACAAAACGAATGACATAGGATCTAATCAGGTTGAGATGCTTATGCAAAAGGCTCCCGCTACTCGACCTATCTTTTTGGTTGCATTCCAGACAGATCATGTACCTTCTGGTTTCTTTAGTAGCGATGATCAAGAGATTGCCATTAAAAGGTTTAAGAATCTTTGGTATGCAAAATGTATAAAGGATTGGACTCGTAAGTTTAAGGATGCTGAATAATGACAGACATCCCTAAGTATATAGTGGATCAATATGAGAATAAGAAAGCTTCTTGTATCCCACGAGCTATTAGTTTTGACTTCACACTAGAGGAATATTATCGATTCTATAAACTTAAGGAGACTGTAAGCTGCTTCTACTCTAATAAACAGTTTGAGTATGATGCACCAAAGAAAGGTCAACTGTGGGACAACCGTCCAACTATTGAGCGTCTGGATGATACAAAGGGTTATTCACTTTCCAATTGTGTTTGGTGTACTCAAAGCTGCAACATGCTTAAAAGTAACTACTTTCAATTGGGACATGATATCGAAAACGCAGATATTGCTTATCGTTCTGTGATTGCTCGGATAGGTAAGCTATTGTCCAACACAGAGGCTCTCAGAGAGGCTCAGAAGCCATACCTCTCTCTAGGTGACACATTGCATCAGGAGAATATGAAAGCAGCTCAGGCTCACAGAGAATTGCAGGAAAAGCTAGAGGAAGTATATCTTGCTGATATGTATTCTAAGTTTGGTAAGCAACTCCTTGTAGATTTAAAAGTAAATATGGAGTTGACATTCTCAGAGTTCAAACGTACCATTACTCGTAAGAAGTGTGAAGTTACCAAACGACCACTTCCTGAAGATGTACGAGAACGTGCTTTGTGGATTAAAGATAAGACGGCTAAGGTTGATTTGAGTAATCTTATCTGTACTACAGTTATCATGTCAGAGGCTTTAGATACTTTCTCAGTGAAAGCAGATTTAAGTTATGATATGATGTGTCAATTATTTAAGAAGATTGAGGAGAAGTGAGATGTTGGACGACATTATAATTTATGAAGGTTATGTTATCGAAATTTCACAAGGTACGGATAACTTCTACAGTGATATTTACCACGGTGGTGATTTGAAACATTCATTAAAAAACCCTTCCAAGGGTGGTTGTGTATCAGAGTGTGTAAGTTGTATTAATTATTTTATCTCAGAGGAGAAGTGATTTGAACAATGTAGACAAGCAGTATTGGGATCTTGGAAACAGTTTATTGACCAAGGGCGTTTGGATTACAAATAAACGAACAGGTAAGCGTTGCCTGACAGGTGAAACTGTAGTATTTACATATGACTTAAGAGAAGATCCTTTCTCAATCATTACAACTAGAAAAGCTCCCTTCAAATTAGGGATTGCAGAGATTATTGGCTACTGGCAAGGTAAAACCAGTGCTGCTGATTTCCGTAAGCTGGGCACTAAAAGCTGGGATGCTAATGCTAATCTAAATGAGGCTTGGCTGGACAATCCTAATCGGAAAGGTACAGACCAGATGGGCAAAGTATACGGATACTTCGGTCATAACTTTGGAGGCATTAATCAATTTGAAAAGGTTTATAATAATCTACGCCAAGGTATAGATGATAGAGGAGAAATTATTACTTATTGGAAGCCTGATCAGTTTGATGAAGGTTGCCTGCGCCCATGCTTGCACTCTATTCAGTTTAATTTATTAGGTGATGAGCTACATATGACAGCAACTCAAAGGTCATGTGATGTCCCATTGGGTTTGGTAAGCAATACTCAGGAATGTGATACTATGCTCATGCTTATGGCTCGTGTCACTGGTCATAAGGTGGGGAAAGTAACTCATGTGATAAACCAACCTCATATTTATGAAGATCAATTAGAAGTGTTCACAGAGCAGATGGGCAGAAAACCCATATCTTGTGAACCTAAGCTAGTCATTTGTGATAGCATTCAAACATGGGAAGATATTATGTTCTTGGAGAATACAGATAAATTTAAACTAGAAGGTTATAAGTCTCACGATAAACTTGTTTTCACTTTCAGTGAATAATTAAAATTAATTTCAAATAAGGTGTTGACATCCTCAGCACCTTCCTTCATAATTACCTCAACAACAACGAACAATAGGAATTATTAAATGCCATTATCAATGATATTAGCAACAGGCTTAAACGGGGAACTTGGTCAGAACAATCAACTACTAATGCACATCCCTGAAGATTTGAAACACTTTAAGAGGATAACAGATGGTAAAGTGGTTGTGATGGGACGCAAGACATCAGAAAGCTTACCAAATGGAAAACCATTGCCTAATCGAGTGAATATTGTAATGACTCGTCAACCTTATGAAAATGGTTGTGAAGGTTTCTTACGATGCAATGATTATAAAAAGATTCTCAAGATTGCCGAGACAGAAGATGTATTTATTATTGGTGGGGCTGAGATTTATAAACTGTTTGAGAATTATGTGGAGACAGTTTATTGGACTTGGATTGCTAAAGAGTTCCCAAATGCAGATACATATTACAAAGGGAAGGTTCTTCTCAAAAAGGTGGGAATAGACAATTGGTCACATCATAAAACTGGTGACACAGATTTTTCAATACACAAATACTTAAAACTAAAAGGAGTGAATAACAATGTTTAAGAAGATTATACTGGCAGCAGCTAACAAATTCAATGTTTACAAAGATGGTGTTTTTCTGCGGGAATTGGTTATCTGTGATGCAGGTCATTTCTTAAATAACATGCAAGATATGATGGACTTATTAGAAGACTCTGGCCATATCTTGGAACCTGTTAAAGACAGTTCATATGGTCAAGGGTTTATTGATGATGTAGGTAACTATTATAATAGAGAAGATGCTTATAATATTGCATATGGATCAGGTCAGCCTTTGAACCAGTCTTATGCTTTATCGGGGAATGAATTGGATTCTTCTTGTTTACGACACCTTCCTGAGAAAACCTCTTGGGAGCAATTGTTAGACAGGGATTTTAAAGGGGAGAGAAAATAACAATGTTTAAACTAATCACAATCAGCGGCACAGAATATGATGTAGATTCACCAGCATCACAATCACTACTTAACATAATGAATCAGAAGACTTTGGTACTAGATTTGGATGGGTCTCTAAGACAAGCTAAAGGCCGATTACACCTTATCCCAACAGAAGAAGAGCGTCTCAAAGCTTATCAAGATGGTAATGCAAATGCAGCTTGGACAAAGTTTAATGATGCATCAGATACAGACACACCTCTATGGGGCAATATAAGCGTAGCTAACAAGTTTTATGGTGATCATTCTGTAATGGTATTAACTTCTTGTACATACTCTCAGAGAGCCGCTGAGATACTTAAAAAGCAGCTTAAAGAATGGGGAGTGAAGTTTGATATGATATTCATGCGTCATCCTGATAACCACCTTGAGCCTGTGACAATGAAAAAAGGTTTCATAAAAAGCTTGACTGAGATTGTAGAACCAAGTAACATTGTCTGCATAGATGATTGTGAGAAGAATAATACAATGTTCAGAAGTCACGGTTGTACAGCAATTAAAGTTTATTATAATTAAGGAGATTAGTATGAAATATACAGTTGAAAGTTTTAAAGAAGAATTTTGTATGTCACCTATTGGTATTATTAAACTTCTTAGTCAAATCAAACAAGCCAGATCAGATGAGGACTTTGGAGTTTGTTGGAATCTTTCGGATTTGATAGAAGAGAAGTATGGTGTTGAGGAGATAGGGTATGATATCGTTGAAGAGTTCAGTGATGGATGGGAATATTACTCTGGACTTAAAATGTACCCAATTCCGCGCACTTTTCCGATAGCCCCTCTCTGGAAAGGTGATCAGTTAAAATACCGACTCGACTTGATTGATTACATTATAGGGCAACTTAAGGAGATTAAATAATGACAGCACCTAGCATCAAACGTCAAGGTGAATTAATGCTTCACATCTGTGGAGTGAATGATATGTCCATAAACAAGTGGATGTCATTTTTCAAGAATGATGAAGTAGAATGGTTACTTAATACACCAGAAGGTAAGAACATCTGTGGACGTAATCCTTTATCTACTCATAAGGTGATGGATCTTCTACAAGGTAATGTACCAGAGTCTCCTGTGATAATCTCAGACGAGATCTCTCAGCAACCAGTACAAAGTATAAGGGTGAGCAATGAACGTCCAGTACAGCGAGGCTCACAAGCCCCTGTGGTCAATACAAGTAACCTTCCTTACATGGTTGAGACAGATAAAGGTGAGTGTTACAATGTAGATCAAGTTATGAGTCGATTAGAGCCTCTTTATAATATTGATGGATTTGTTGAAATATTTAATCAAGCAATGGTTGACATTAATGTATCACCTGATATACAATACATCTCAACGGTCAAGAAGAAGACGTTGATTAGTAAATTAAAGACATTGGCTAAGAAAGCCTTAGATGAACGAACAGAGGAGATTTAGGATATGAAGAACTTACCAGAGCTAGATATCAAGCAATATATCAAATTAGCCATCGAAGGGATTCACAAAATGGTAGACGATAATAACATGGGGATACCATTAGAAGAGTATACAGATTTTCTTAAATCAACAGAGGGATCTATGTTTAATGCTGGATATATGATTGGAATAGGCTATCACCCTGACTCTTTGGAGGATCTGAAAAAACCTTTAGAGTCATTGGTACTTGAAGAGTTGGAAGCATTGGTTGAAGAGGAGATACAATAATGGGTAATTTAAAAGTAAGTAAAATCAATATCAGTAATTTATTAGGCATTGAGGATCTAGAAATCACACCTACAGGTAATGTAGTTGAAATTAGTGGCACAAATGGTCAAGGTAAGACAAGTGTACTAGAGTCAGTAAAAGCTGCCTTAGGTATCTCAGATTACACCCGCTTACTACGCAATGGTGAAGATTCAGGTCAAGTCACTCTAGACTTAGGTGATATGAAGCTTGAGCGTAAGTATACTGATAAAGGTGATAAGCTTAAATTGCAAGGTAAGGTTGCTGGCACAGATAGCTATAGTACATTGTCATCACCAGCTAAGTTGCTTAAAGGGTTGTTTAATCCTAACAGCGTTAATCCACTTTCACTGCTCAGTGCTAAACCGAAAGAGTTAGTTGATGTTGTTCTAGCAGCTACACCTATGTCTGTGGATAACAGGTTAATGGAGAAATATACAGGTAAAGCTTGGGATATAGAGGAACATGCACTTACAGTTCTTGATCAAGCTACTAAGGAGATCTTCACTGAGCGTACAGGTGTCAATCGTGACCTCAAGACAGCTAAGACAACTTATGAGCAATTGCAAGCCACATTGCCTGAGGTAATTCCTAGCACTTCTGAGATTGAAGAAGAAATTGCACAGAACAATGAAGCAATGGAAAATATCAAATCTGCATCTCGTAAAGTAGGTCGTAATGTCCGTCAGGAGTATTCAGAACGATTATTAGCTAAAGAAGATGAAGTCTTATCTGTAGAGGCTGAGATTCAAAACCTCATCAACCAGATTGATGAGTTAAAAGAAGTCAAGGCTAACTTACAGGGTGACTTACGAAGTCTCTCTACAGAGCGTGATACGAAGGCTGAGGCTGCTGTTGAAGCTGAACTAGCTAAGGCTGATGATCTACAAGAACGTAATCAGCAATTGTCTAAGGAGTTGTCAGAACTAGGCATATATGCAAATACACAGCGTCAGGTGAACGATTGGAAAGCTAAGGTGAAAGAGTACCAGAAACAGTCTGATGGCTTTACAGGTGCACTAGAGAGCTTACAGAACTATAAGCAAGACTTGTGTTCTAATCTTCCTATTGAAGGTTTAGAGATTAAAGATAGTATTCTGACGTTAGATGGTGTACCATTTGAAACACTCAATACAGCAAGCCGTGTTAAATTGGCAATCGAACTTGCTAAGCTGTCAGCAGGTGATTTAGGATTAATTCTTATTGACAACAGCGAAGCTTTAGACAAGACTACATATGCTGAGTTTATTAAGCAAGCTAACAAGTCTGATTTGCAATTCATTGTGTCACGAGTTGCTGAGACAGATTTAACTATTAAGTAGGAGGATTATTATGTTTAGTTTATCAAAAGTTCAGACATTTGAACTAACAGATTTAGTAGGAAGACGTTTATACATTACCAGTTTGAAAGATGAAGGAGGAGAAGGTACTTTGACCTCAGCGTTTGATATGGACAGTGGTGAAGTTTTCGTTTTAAAATATAAACAGGTTGATAAGAAAGATATTTGTTATGAGTCATGAAAAACTGAGAATACTTGCAGAAACAACTTTAGATGGGTTTCCTGACTTAAGTGTTGAAAGATTTATAGAAGATGCTGTAGAAGAATGGGATGATCTTTTAGATGATCTGATTTCGATATATACTCTTCATCTAGGAGAAAACACTTCCTGTCAATTTGACTCTAAACACAAAGTTCTCTGCGACAAGTTTAAAGACATTTTGGAGAAGTATGATGGGCGTAACGAGTAAACGAGGTTTTAAGAAGGGTTATGTGATTCCTGCTAATGCAGAGAATGTACGTACAGCTAAGCAGCGTAAAGTTGTTGACCCAATAGCTTACAAACCTCCTGAGGATAGACGGGCTTACAAGGTGATTGAGATTATTACTAAGCCTTTTAAAGAACATGATATGTGGTGGAGATTGATTAAGGTTCAGAAAGCTGATAATTACCGAATCACAGGTATGACAGATGAAATGTTCCTGACCAAAGAAGCTGCATTGAAATTAAAAATAGGTGACATTGTTCACCGATGATACACAGAAGCCCTCAGACACGTTCTAAGGGCTTTTCTTTTATAACCTACCCAATCACATTGCCTCCTAATAATATCCTCTCTCCTACGTGCAAATTAAGCTTAAATATATGTTGACATGTTTATTGTAACAGTGTATTATTTGTCTAAATTAATAAAAGAGGATTAGATATGAAAGATTGGTTTTCTGCAAATGAGCTTTTTAAAAAAGAGGGGTATTTACTTGATACTCAATTCCAAGTCACTAAAAACAGGATCATAAGTCAAAGGTTAGAACTTATAGAGAATCTTTTGTGCCTATACTTGGAGAGTGTTCAAGGTTGGAATATAAGAAAAATTAAGAAGTACATCTCCAGTATGAAAAATGTGAAGGTCAAAGGTGCAGAGCATCTTCAAAGGGTCAGCAGTCAAGTAGGTGATAAAGAATACTTGTACTTTGATAATGAATGTATCTTAGTTCTTAATAAGTATAGTCAAGAAGTCTTGTTCATAGGAGGTTGGTATCATGGTTGATTGTGGATGTGCGTTTTGCACAGGTAATCCAGACCCTATTGAAGAACATTTTGAGAACACACTAGATCCAGTTGAAGAAGGTAGGGCTATGGGTTTCTGGAATATCTTCCTTGTTGCACTATTACTGGTATCCTCTGCTCAGATAGGAGTAATCTTGTGGCGATAGACTTCATTGTAACAACATATATGTTAGGTTGTTTAGTGGCCTATGGCTGTGCGATGAACGTATATGGTTCTGAGATCTTCCCTTGATTCAAAAAATAGCCCAACCATAACTGGTTGGGCAACTTGATCTACTTTCTTCCTAGCACTTTTAATATAAAGTCTGCAAACCCTTTAACTGGTATTACAATTAATATATTTATAGTATCCGATACAACTCTCTTAACAAATTCAAATGTTTTAGCTGGAGTAGGTATTGCCCATCCTGCTAAGAGTGCAAATAATAATAACTCTAGTTTAGACATCCCTTGAGTTATATTCTCAATCTTATCTGCTGTATAGTTGGTATCATTTGTTATTGAATCAGCTTCCTGCTTGACTTCAGTCTTACCCTCTTCTACCTTGATATTGTTCTTCTCCTGCTCGTTAGTCTTGCCGATTTGGGCATTAACTTCTAAGCTAGGCTTGGCAGGATTAAGAACATCAAGAGGATTGAAAGAGGCACAAGATACCATCATAAACGCAAGGAGAGCAACTGTAAGGTGCCTAAACATAATATGGCTCCCTATGTATTACTTAAGGATAATATCCTCGCTGAGTGCCTCTCAAGACGCTTAGGAGCTTGTTTATACATCACAGAGTCTAATACTTCTCCTGCTGCCTTCTGATATTCCTTTTCTTCAAGGTACTCAAGTGTCTGTGTAAATTTAGAAAACCTGTTCTCTCCTAGTTGGAAAGTCATATTGATGAGTATTAACTTGACCTCACCTTCTGCCCAAGGATACCGCTTCTCTACATTAGCTTTAGCATATCTGTAATCCTTCACAAGCAACTCAATAGCCTTATGTGATGTAATACAGGTGGGTAGATTATCTTTCTCTAAAACTAGATGACCCACCCCTATTGTTGCATTTCCTAAAGAGTCCTTATATTGGCAAAGCCTTAAACTTTCATCATTGAATATTTGAGCTATTTCTTCCCTCTCAACCTTCTGCTCTGTTATACCAGAGATATCATCATATAACGGCTTTAATTGGGACTGTAAGAAGAAGTAACCCAACACCAGTACAATCACACTAAGTAAAGAGTTAATCGTCCTGTGGGCTGTCTGAGAGCGCTCTGCATCCTCATACTCTTGTTTATTCATCATCTCTTCGTTTCCTCGTATTAAGCATATTTACTAGGAATTCTTTCATCTCCATAGATTGCAACTGATTACGGCCTTCCATAGCACGCATCTCACCCATGATCATAAGTGTATCCTCTCTTGACTTCTGAGATAATTCAATCACACTGTCCTTGGTGGCCGCTAAGTCACTTTCAATTGCCTTTAAGGACTTGTCCATTTTATCAGTTTTTTCTTGTTGATGTTCATGATCCCTCTCTAGAAGAGTTACTCTTTCCTTTGTATTTCTGCAATCATCTTTATTATGATCAACTGAATCAGCAACCTTGTTATGTGACTCCTCTAGTTCTTTCTTTGTAGTATTAATCTTGATATAAAGATCCCGCCTAGTCCCTTGTAGTTGGCTGTTAAACCACCATGCAACAGAGCACCCAGCTAATAGGGCAGAAAGAAACCCCCCTGCCAACCAGACTAATAACTTTATATCATCAAATGTAATACCTACTGATGGTGCCGTAGGTGTCGGCATTTTGACCTCCTCTTGAGATAAACCCTATTCTTCACTCTGATCATCTCCTGATGGTGTGAAATGTTTAGCTACTTCTCGCGCTTGTTCTAGGTTGCAAATAAACGGGCCAATAGCACCTAGATTCATTTGCTCAATTGTTTCGCTTGCTGATAAGTGCTTAAAGTCAGCTTTATGATATTCGCTTTCAATTCCGGCTAAATCAGAACCAGCAAATACTAATAACTTGTAATTGCCATATGTTGGTGCATCTGGCCATCTTCCTGATAGTGAGAGTTCCCAACTTTGCTTTGTAACTAGTGCGTATCTTTGATTGGTAATCGGCATGCTATATTTGCTCCCATACGTCCGAGCTATAGTTGGGCATAAACGCAGATACGTCACCTACGGCTGGCAATTGTGTTGCACCCTGCTCTAAATTTGTCAAAGGTATTGAGTGGGTAATTACACCATCAAGTTCGACTTCAAACTCATATAAAGCGCCTGGCATGTAATCACCTCCCTCCACCTTAAACCCTATCGCATCAATCTCACAATTTAGAGTTGGGTACATCTCAATGGTATGTATATTGACATTAATATCGAAAAATGGTGCTATATCAAAAGCGCCCCCATCCAACGAAGTCTCCCCTCTATTTTGATTGTTAACTTTTACATATAGCTGGCTGTTAGGGTGTAGTATATACCCTAATTGGTTCTCGCCATTGTCACCACCAAAAACGCGGCGGGTTTTACCATTATCCCCAACACCATAAGTTTTAATTTTAACTCTATGACTTGGCGTTATAGATATCGGGATGCTTAAATCCCACCCCTGACTAAGCCCATCGAGCCTAGCTACATATTTAATAACAGGCTCTATAGTGTTATAATTAATCCTTGGCTCAAAGTTTTTGAACACCTCTTCATAATTCTTTTTTACCCACATATTTACCTCCCCTTTTGTGTTCGTTCAATTTGAAGCTCAACATCATAGATAGATGCATTTCCTCGAATTGCCCCGATCAGGGGGGTTCCCTTGTTGGTCAAGAATGTTGAGCCAGTGTAGCCTCCAATGTCAAATGTGAAATCTTGCTCCACATTTGCACCTTTTATGAAGAGACGACTATCTTTAAATATAACCCCAAGGCTCCCCCCAATATCTATCCCGAATCCCAACTGTCCACCAGAAGGTGCATCTGTTTTGGCCTTGAACCTAAAGGTAAATCTTAGCTTATCTAAGTCCGTGTCTGGCAGAATCACTCCCAACAGGGGATCATAGAAAGAGTCCACACCAATAGGCAGTTGTGAGTTTATAATCTCCCCTGCATTGTTTGGAAGGGGTATGAAAGCATCCTCTGCAATTACAAAAGGTGTATTAACATCATACTGTGTATCTACATATCTCGCCCACCCTTGCTGGGTATAGATCTCATTCCTCACTTGTTGCAATGTAATACCGCCTGTGGCTATGTTTCCATAGTCCGCTATTGTTCCATAAGACATATAGCCCCCTTATGAGTAACTACTAATAGTTATAGCTACATGTGTGGAACCTGTGATCCCTGAAAATATAGGTCGCAACTTTTGAAGTGGAATTGTTGTTGTCAGAAATGTTGGATTACTTAAATCAATGAGACCTTCTGGTATCTCATAATATTCAAACGTCCTAGGTGGTGCTGCAGTAAGCTGTATGGTGCCTGACATACTACCCTTATCCACTGCATTAGTTTCTATTAGAACCTCTTTTAAAGGCTTGTCTTCATCCCCTACGGGAATGTTTAATGGTTGAGTGGTAATAGTTACCTGATGGAAATGTCCATCTGCAACTATTGCCTCAGGATTTGTATCCCCTGCTTCATAAATCTTAGTTATCTGTGCCACTATTGGTATTGACATATTCTTTCCTCTTATATTAGAAATCCCTCAATTAAGAGGGCTTTTATTACAAACCCCAAACACTTTGAACGTATTCAACTGCTAAGTGGTGAGCCTCTTTTAACTCTCCAAGCGTGACAGTTGTCATCACACCTGTACCAGTATCAGCTAAAGACCACTCAAGCGTGTCAGTGTCACTTTTACCCGCATAAGAATAAGATAGTATTTTATTTGCCATCTTTTGAATGCTCGCATTGTCACCATCGTAGTTATTACCGCTTTCAGTAGTCACAATTGAGCTAGCTACTAATGACTCGCGAGAGGCTTTAAACTCCGAGATTTTATCACCGTCTATTTCTTCTTGCGTTTTACCTTCAATGGTTATTTTATTGTAACTAACTTGTTGTTGAAGCTTAGCCCACACATCAATAGTTTCATCACCATCAACGCGAGTCATGCCCTCGAAAATAAAGCCGCTATGAGTTGCATTGCCATCGTTATAAGTCCAGCTAATTGAACCGTCATCGTTTTGCTTGTATTTATCGACTAGCAAAAAGTCGTTGTCGTTTATGAATGTTAGCAT